>Ga0075424_100002913_pt1 | contig 15873 bp, 15 predicted proteins | sample SoiMethybrSBSTD3_FD_75301 | JGI IMG/M metagenome (GOLD analysis project Ga0075424, IMG submission 75301) | Bulk soil microbial communities from a Populus tree surrounding site in Tennessee, USA - Soil MetaG P. TD hybrid SBSTD3 | ecosystem: Environmental > Terrestrial > Soil > Tree plantation...
CCGGCACGCTGAGCTGGTCGAGCAGCTCCTGCACCCGGATCGTATTGCGGTTGATGCTGCGGGGATCGCGTTCGTTCACCTTGTAGTCTGAGGTCACGTACGCGCCGACGAAGCTGGGCAGGTAGATGGCTGGGACCCCGAGCAGCGCGAGCGCCAGCGCCCGTGAGGCGAGGAAGCGCGCGATCTGCACGTCGTCGGGCTCGTCGGAGTCGACGTCATTGAGGGCGTTGTACCAGGGGATGTTGAGCTCGTACGGCGTCTGCACGCCGCCGCCCACCGCGCGGTACGAGACGAGGCCACCATGGTTCGTCGTGCGCCTAACGAGCTCCTGCCGTTCCGCCGCGGTGAGCAGCTCGGCGACTGGCAGGAGTCCGATACCGTCGTGCGAGTCGAGGAAGTTGAGGAACGTCGTCGTCTCCGAGGGCGGCGCGATCGACGCGGCCCATTCGGCGAGGCGGGTCCAGTCCCCTGAATGGAACGTCCAGAGCACGAGCGGCGGCAGCGCGAAGTTGTAGACCATGTGCGCTTCGTTGGTGCCGTCGCCGAAGTAGCTCACGTTGTCGTCGTGCGGCACGTTCGTTTCGGTGATGACCGCCACGCGGGGTGCCACGACATCGAGCACGGCGCGAAAGAGCTGGACGAGCGCGTGGGTCTGTGGCAGGTGCGCGCTCGAGGTCCCGAGCTCGCGCCACAGATACGTCGCCGCGTCGAGGCGAATCAGGTCGGCGCCGTGTCGCACGTAGTAGAGCAGCACACCGAGCACGCGGAACAGCACGTTCTCGCTGCGGAAATTGAGGTCGATCTGGTCCGGGCTGAACGTCGTCCAGACCCACCGCGGCCCGCGCAGTGTCTCGTACTCGGTGAGCAGGCTGCTCGTGCGCGGCCGGAGAATGAGACGCAGATGCTCATCGCTGATCGCCTGTGGCGACTCGAAGCTGACGAAGAAGTCCTCGTAGTTCGGATTGCGCGCGAGGAACTCGCGAAACCACTCGCTCTTCGATGAGACGTGGTTGATCACGCCGTCGAACATCAGCCGATACTTGTCGCCAAGGCGCTCGATGTCCTTCCACCCGCCGAGGCGGGGGTCGACCTGCTCGTAGTCGATGACGCTGAAGCCACGATCGGACGAATAGGGGAAGAAGGGGAGGATGTGGACGGTGCTGAACACGTCGCGAAACAGCGTCTCGAAGATGATCGACAGCGCGCGCAGCGGGTGCGTGTTCGGGCTGTCGATGAGATCTCCGTAGGTGATGGCGACGACGTCGGTCTCGGTGAAGCGGTCGCGGGGGTCGAACTCGGCGTCCGCCACGAGCATCTCGGGTGACCTGTGCGCGTGATGCACCTGCATGAGCCGCTCGAGCTCCCAGTAGTACGCTTTCGCGTCGAGCTCTCCGTAGAGGAGGGTGAGCTTCTCGATGATCCGCTCGCGCTGTGCGGCGGTGACCTCGAGGGGTGGTCGCGAGTAATCGGGTTCGTGCAGGTAGCGGCGGCGCTGGAATCTGGTCATGCTGGGTTTGTTGGCGGCAGTCGACTGGAGAGTTGTCGGCCGAGATGGTGCGCGCAAGCGTGTGATGGCAGTCGGTCTTGCCGTAGCGGGATGGGGGCGCCATGTGAATTGCAATGCCGGCCGTTTCCGATCAGCATCAGAACAGACGATATGACTCTTAAGCGGATGGACAACGTAGGCATCGTGGTGGAATCCCTCGATGCCGCCATCTCATTCTTCTCCGAGCTTGGCCTGAAACTCGAAGGCCGAGCCACGGTCGAAGGCGACTGGGCCGGGCGCGTCACCGGATTAGGGACCCAGCGCGTGGAGATTGCCATGCTGGTCACGCCAGACGGCCACAGTCGGCTCGAGCTTTCGCGATTCCTCAGCCCGCCCGTTGTCGGCGACCACCGGAACGCCCCGGTGAACTCTCTCGGCTACCTGCGCGTCATGTTCGCTGTGGACGACATCGACGAGACGCTTGCCAGGCTCCGCAAGCATGGCGCACAGCTCGTCGGCGAGGTGGTTCAGTACGAAGACGCCTATCGTCTCTGCTACATCCGCGGCCCCGAAGGACTTCTTATCGGCCTCGCCGAGGAACTCAGGAGGCGCAGTTGAGCGCAACAATATTTGACTCCTTTGCAGCCTAGCTTGGGCGTTAGGCAGTCGTCGCTCGCCGAATCATCGACGTTCTGGCGCAATCGCAAGAACAGTGCGCGCGCGCTATCAGCACTCGCGCACGAAGCGCAACCCGAAGAAGTCGAACGCCAAGATGAAGAAGGCAAAGCGCTAACGATTCGGCAATGGTTCGTTAGGCGGCGGCCCTCCAGCCCGATGAACCAAGCCGCCGACGCGCGGCGAGCCAGCGTCGCTTCACGCTGTGGCTCAACGGACTACGAAGTTCCCGTGCGTGATCGGGTCGGGCGTAAGACCAGCCGGCGGCGTGTCTGTGCAGATCAGGCCAGTCGGGTCGTAGAACCAGGACGGCCCCTCATGACCGACGTCTGGGCCGTTCGGCCCGCCGTCACGCACCCAGAATACCCCGAGCTCGCCGACCGGGGCGTTCACCGGATCCGTGGTCTTGGTAATGACCTCACCGATGTACGCCGTGTTGCCGACGACGCGCATGCAGGTTGGGACCCCCTCGACGTCGTACGGGGCGACGCCGAAGGCGGACAGGTCGAGGACCCGGACGTGGATCTGGCCCGAGACATTGCCGTCCGCATCCGAGTGAACGGATGCCTCGATCGTGTACTTGAATCCCGGGAAGATTTCCTGGAGGCCACTGCCGGTGACGCTGTGCTCTACTCCGCCTTTCGAGAGAGCGGCGGCGGCGGATGGAGACACCGCGGGCGTGTCGGTAACGGTCTCCGCGCTGCACGCTGACAGGGCGAAGGGAAGAAGGAGTAGCCTGCGCATTCGTGGTTCTCCTGACAGAGGGTGTGGTCGAGTCGCCTTGCGACCAACCTCAGCAGGCACCATCCTCTGACTATCCTCTGGTGTCCTCCCGGCAGAACCTCCCGCCACGAGTCGGTGATGGTTACGCTCAAGCTGCTGGGCCGCCTGTCCCTCTCGGATTCGAACGGGCCGGTCACCGAACAGATCGCGAAGCCCTCGCCTGGCACGTGTCGACGCAGGACGACTACGGCGAGTGGTATTTCGCGGCGGTCACGCGCGCGCACCGGAGGCTGGATCGCCACTGATCCGCGACTCGTCGCCTTCCACCCGTGACTGACTGGCTCGCGTTCACCTCTTGGTGCCGGAGCCAACTCCGCGCTCAAGGCTCAATCATTCGATACTCCTTCGGAGGCTCGGCGCCCAGCAGATTGCGGACGAAGTAGTCCCACGACCGCCTGATCGCATAGGTCGACCGCTGATGCCCCGCATCGGTGACGATCAGCATGTCGAAGTCCTTCCCCGCCTTCTCGAGCGCGTCCACCAATCGGAGCGTCTCCGCCGGAGGATTGTTGCAATCCATGTCGCCCGTCATCAGCAACAACTTCCCCTTGAGATTCGCCGCGTACTTGTAGTTCGCCTCCGCCTCGTAGTTGTCGGAATCACCGATCTTCTTATACGGTCCCTGATATTTCTCGCCCCAGTACCAGCCGTAGACGCGGAAGTCGTGGTTGCCCGACCCGGCGACGCCAACCTTGAAGAAGTCGGGGAAGTGCAGCATCCCGGCGGCCGCTGAATACCCGCCTCCCGAGTGCCCCACGATGCCCACGCGCGTCGTGTCGATCCAGGGATACTTGGCGGCCAACTGGCGAATCGCGGCGACGTGGTCGGGAAGCCCGTTGTCGCCCACGTGGCCGTAGAAGAAATCCTCGAACGCCTTCGAGCGCTGCGGCGACGAGCCTAACGCGTCGAGCTGGATGACAATGAAGCCGAGCTCCGCGAGCGCGCGCCGCATGCCCTCCTCGCCCAGGTTACGCGTCGGCACGAACTTGTCGGTCCGCGTCTCGACCGACGTACCAAGCACCCAGTCCGGGCCCTTGAACACCCAGTCGCCAACGCTGCCGCGCTGCGGCCCCGGATAGATGTAGCTCACGATCGGATACCTCCTGCGCGGATCGAACGTGCTCGGCTTGTGCAGAATGCCCCAGAGATCGGTCTTGCCGTCGCGCGCCTTGACCGTGAACTCCTCCGCGGGCGTCCAGCCGATGGCCCGAAGCGGCGCGGCATCGCCGCGAGCCAGCTCCATCACTACCTTGCCGTCCGCATCGCGCACTACGGTCACTGGTGGCGTCGCGATCTGCGAGTACGTGTCGATGAAGTACTGCGCGCGCGGGACGAGCCTGATCGTGTGATTCCCGGGCTCTGGCGTCAGCAGCGTTAGGCCGCCGCCGTCGAAACCCACGCGATAGAGGTAGGCGTAGTGTGGCGAGCCTGCCTCCTTGCCCCAGGCGGTGAAGTAGATCTGCTTGCGCGCGCTGTCGACGCGAACGATGCCGTTGACCTTGTACGAGCCGCGCTCGACCTGGTTCTTGAGCGTGCCGTCTCGTGCATAACGATAGAGATGGCCCCAGCCATCGCGCTCGGACACCCAGAAGATGTCCTCGCCGCCGTTCCCGACCGCCCAATCCGTTGGGTTGAGATCCACGAACGTCGCGGCCGTATCACGAACGATCGTGTGTGAGCGTCCGGTGGTCAGGTCGACCACGGCCAACTGCACCAACTTGAGGCTGCGGGTCGAGCTCACGACATACAGCTCGTCGGAGGTCTTCCCCCAGCGCGCTTCGTCTGGGGCGTTCAGCGCGCCGATCGGCGCGCCTTCGATCTTCTTCGCGGCGCGATTCGCGACGTCGAGCACGTAGAAGTTGTACCGCAGCGTGAGGCTGTCGCCGGGCGCCGCATAAAAGTAGCTGTGGTCGACCGGTTGATTCGTGCTGGACGAGTACAGCGGATAGATCCGCACGCCGCGAAGGTCGTCGCGTTGAACCAGCAACTTCTTCGAGTCGGGTGACCAGCGCACGCCACCAGTCGCCGGCGTGAACCGGTCGAGCTCGACGCGCGCGACCTCGAGGCCGAATCGATAGAGGCCATAGCCCCACGACGTCGTCCCGTCGGCGGTGAGTGCGATCGACCCGGCGGGCAGCGGAACGGAATCGCGCGGCGGAAGCGGACCGGGCATTGTTGGCGCGTCGCATCCATTTCGCACCGGTGCCCGGGGCCGGGCACGCCATGCGGCCGGGTCGGTGTCGGTGAGTCGAGCCGGTCGCACGTACACGTTGTAGTTCCAGACGAACGCGTCCCACTCCCCGTTAGGCGAGCGAGCGGCCCATGTGGGCCCATTGATCTTGCGCCGAACCATGAGCTGCGCGGAGTCGGCTACCACGCACTGCGACGCGTCGAGTGGGCACCAATAGGACTTGCCGCGAACATCGAATTGCAATGCGCGGTCGCCGTTCACCAACGTCCCGGCGGGTAACTTGTGCGGATCGATCGACGTATCGGCGGCGGCGGACAGCGACGCCGCGACGCGGCTGTTGTCGATCAACGGGCGCCTGGTCCGTGCGCGGGGATCCACGAGATACAGCGTGCCCCGGTCGGCGCCGCTCCCGTTCGCCTCGTAGTAGAACCGCACGCTGTCGCTCAGCCACACCGGATACACACGACCGCCAACCAGGAGCGGGTCGAAGGTCCGGATGCGATCGGCAGCGGTGTAGTCGACGCCCTGGGCCGGGAGGGCGCTGACAGCAGCCGCGCCGGCTGCGAGCGTCGTGATGAGCGCGAGGCCGCAACGCCACAGCCTTCCGTTCAAAGTCACCAGTCTCATGTTCGCTCCCGAAGTGCGTCAGAGAGAGGGTGAATTATCAGCGCGGCGAGAGGCGTATCATGTGCAGAATAGGGAATGGCCGCCCGCTCTCGTCAGTCGGTGACCGGCCAACGACCGAGAACCCGACTGACGCATAGAATCCCACCGCGTCCGCGTTCTGTTCGTTGACGTCAACTGCCAGCGAGCTCACGGCCAGCCGCTGCGCGTGAGCCACCAGCGCGCTGCCGCCGCCCTGGCCGCGGTAGTCCGGGTCGATGAATAGCCCTTCGATCCTGTCGTTCGCAAAGCCAAGGAAGCCGAGCAGTGTCCCCGCTGTCGATTCCAGCACCCACCAGTCGATCGCGTCACTCGCCAGCTCATCCGCCACCAGCGGGCAAAGTGTTGCGACGTCCTGCTCGGTCAGGAAATGGTGTGTAGCCCGAACGGACCGTTCCCACAACACGACCATGGTCTCGCGATCTTCCGGCCGCGCCCGTCGCACCTGCGACGCGGTGGCGAGCGATCGCCATCTCATTACGACTCGTCGCGTGAGGTCGAAACCGCGGCGAGCCTCCTCTTCGAGAACCCCGCGCAGCGCGGGAGTGAGCGCAGCCGCGGTGACTTCCTCGAAGCCGAGGCGCGCATAGAACGGCATGTTCCACGGAACGTCGCGGAACGCGGTCAGGGTCACGGCGCCAAGCCCGCGAGTCTCGGCCCACCGACAGACCTCTCTAACGAGTTGCGCACCGATCCCTCGACGGCCGTGTTCGGGGTGAACGTCGATCTCCTCGAGATGGGCGGCGTCAGGCTCGAGCACCTCCATGAGCGCGAAGCCGACCGGCACACCGTCCGAGAGCGCCACCCAGAGCCGCCCATGGCGCTGCGCCGCCTGAAGATCCTCGACCGACGTGACTTCCTCCAGCACCGCTTCGGGAGCGTGGCCCGCGAGGAGCCGAGCGGCGGCCAGCTCGATCGGCGCGATGCGCGGCAGGTCGCCCGGTCTCGCGAGTACGATCTCGTATCGGTGCGACAGCTGATTCACGAGTCCCTCGAGCGCACCCACTGGTCGACCGACAGCGCGCCTGGCCCGGCAAGCGCCAGGGCTGCCAGCGCGCACATGTACAGGAGATTGATCTCGTAACCCGGCGGACCGAACACGGGACCAGTTGCGGTGAGCCCGACCGTGTTCACCGCGCTGAATCCGTAGTGCACGTGGATCGTGAGCATCGCCACGACCATCGAGACGAACAGTGGAATGCTCGCCAGGAGCACGAACGCGCCCAGGATGATCGCGATGCCGCCTAACACTTCGAGGGCGGTCACGAGCCACGCGGTCGCGAGCGGGCTCGGCGTGCCGATCAGCTGCAGCAGCTTCGCGAACTTCTCGGGGCCTCGGTGCCACTTCGCCATCCCGTGGGCGAGGAACCCGACGCCGACGATGACGCGGAGCGGCAGCAGTGCCCAAGACCGTGGTGAGGTCGATATCGATGTCATGGCGCGTCAGCCCTCCCACGCCGAGTTCTGCAGCACGACGCGGTAGCCATCGAGGTCCTCGAACGTTCGTCCGCGGACATCCCAGTAGGGATTGGCGGAGGAAACACAGCAGAATCCCGCCGCGAGCATGCGCGCGCAGCGGGCTTCCCACTCGACTCGGTCAGGCACGTAGAAGACGAGCAGATGCTCCTCCGTTGGTGCTCTTCCCGCGTAGTGTCCCGGTCGCGTGGTGAACTCGATGTGGTAGCGATCCTCGCGTGTCCCAAGGATCGTTCCGTCGAACCCGTCGTGATCGAGAAACTGCGCGAGCACCGAGAGGCCCAGCCCCTGCGTGTACATCGCGGTGATCGCTGCGAGGTGATCGGTCGGGCGCGCAACGCGCAGGGTCAGGCCAGTCGTCATTGGATGGAGTCGTTAGGTTACGGAGTGCCGAGCTTCGCCAGCACGGTGTCAATGTCCTGGTCGTCACCGACGCCCGTGTACGCGATGCGCCGGTCCGTGCCCACGACGACGATGTAGGACGTGTGCGGGACGGCGAACGCCTTCATGGCGGCACTCGAGCGATCGAACGTGAAGATGCCGGTCAGCTTCCTGTCGTCGACGTACGCCTTCTGCTTCTCGGGCGTCTGGTTGGCCGGGACGCCCACGCTGATGAACGTCACCTTGCCGTCGTATTTCTCTCGCGCGGCCTGCAGCGACGGTTCGAGCTTCTTGCACAGTGGACACCAGGTGGCCCAGAACTCGAGCACCACGGGCTGGCGTCCGTAAAAGTCTGCGAGGTTCACCGTGCTGCCATCGAGCCGCTGGACGACGGCGGCCGGTGCTTCGGTGCCCACCTTCAGCCCGACGTCCCACATCTGGATCTGGGCGGCTGCCGATCGGGGCGCCAGGATCATCGTCGTTAGGGCAGCAGCGAACGCGAAGCGGGCGATGAGACGTGCAGGAGTCATGTCAGGAGCGTCCCCATCTGAACGAGGTAGTACTCGGCAACACCGAGCAGGATGAGAGCGAAGGCACGTTTGACCCAGGTGAGGATTGCGGCCATTACCGGCGCGCCGCACGGTGCCGCGACGAGGCCCGAGAAGAGGCCCATGACCAGCACACCTGTCACCTTCCCGCCGACACCGGCGGACGCGGCGCGCGCGCGGAGTCGGGTGGGGATGGGAACGGGGATGAGGTCGGCCATCATGGCGGCGGCCGCGAGCATCACGTTGGCCATCCCCAACTGCAGCCACGGATTCGTGCTCACCGAGCCGAACAGCGTGCCGGTGAGGCCGGCGACGAGACCGAGCACCGCATACGCTGCGGCCAACCCGATCACGTAGACGCCAACGAGACCGATCCGAGTCAATCGGCGGTGCGCCGCATCGCCGGTCCCGACAATCGAGACCGTGATCGGGATCATCGGGTAGAGGCATGGCGTTAGGCTCGTCGCGACGCCGGCGAGGAACACGGCGCCAGTGACGAGCAACGGGTTGGCGGAGAGGTCGATCGACATGACCTGATGAAGCGTGGAGGCCGGCGCGGAGTTCCCCACAATCCTCAGGCTGTCGCCGCCTCATGCGCGAACCTGACAGATCGGACACAAATGGCCGTTTTCGGATACCTAACGCGTTCTGCAGCCGTTGACAGTGGAAATTGATGTCGTTAAAGTGGACTAATTAGTCCACTTTCCCATGTCCGCTGGAGACAACATCACAATGCCCAAGCTGCACAACGGCGATCTCTTCCCCGAGCTCGGAATCAACGCGGTCGGTGGCGGTCGCATATCACTGCCCGGCGAACTTGCTGGCTCGTATGGCGTCGTCCTCGTCTATCGTGGGTCCTGGTGCCCGTACTGCAACGCGCAACTTGCCGGGTTCGCGCGGGCACAAGCCAAGCTCGCGGAGCTCGGCATCAAGGTCGTCGCCCTGTCGGTCGACGACGAGCCGACGTCCGCAGCGCTGATCGACAAGCTTCACCTCGAGTTCCCGGTGGGGTACGGGGCCAATGCCGATTGCATCGCTCAAACGTTAGGCGCCTACACGAATCCCGATCCGAAGTACCTGCAGGGGACCGGTTTCGTGCTCGATCCGGACGGCCGAGTTCTCATTGCGCTTTACTCCAGCGGCGCCATTGGGCGGCTCGTCGCCGACGATGTCGCGGGGTTCGTCCGCTACGTCAAAACGCATCCATGATCGTCCTGGCACCAGCCACGCGGCGACACCGATTGCTGCTCGGCGCCCTCGTGCTGATCTGGGCCGTCAGCTGGCCCGTGATCAAGGTCGGCATCGCGACCGTTCCGCCGCTCTGGTTCGGCTGTCTGCGCTATGTCGTAGCTACCATCTGTCTCTTTGCCTTCGTCGTCGCGCGCGGTGATCTCGCGTTACCGTCGCGGTCGGATATGAGACTTGTCGCGGTGTCGGGCGCATTGCAAATGGGTGCGTTCTCGGCGCTCACCGGCCTCGCGTTGACGATCGTTCCACCCGGGCGCGCGTCGGTGCTCGCCTTCTCCACTCCGCTCTGGGTCGTGCCGCTCGCGGCGTGGGCGATCTCGATCGTTGTCGTTCGCGGCCATCGCTTCGACGCGTCTCCACTCACGCTCGCGCCGTGGCAGATGCTCGTTGCGGCAGCGTTGTTGTGCCCCCTGGCGATTATCGTCGAGGGCCGGCCGCACGCGATCGGTGCGCGTGGGATTGCGTCGCTGGCCTACGTCGGACCCATGGCAACGGCGTTCACATACTGGGCGGTCGTCGAAGTGGGCCGCGCGTTTCGGGCGGCCACGATCTCGATGGCACTCCTGGCGACCCCGGGTCTCGGGTTACTGATCTCGGCCCTGACGCTGCATGAGATAGTGACGACGCCGCTCGCCGCCGGGATCATCCTGGTCGCTGCGGGGATTCGATTGGCGGTGATTGACGCGCCGCGCATCCCCTCGCGCGTCGCGCCGTCCCAGAGATCAGCGGCGCGATCGCCGGGTGGGCGGCTTGGCTGACGTTCGCCGAGGAGTGGTCGTTAGGCGCTCGGCCACTCGATCAATGGCTAGGTCGAGCCCGAGCTCGAGTGGCCGGGTGGAACGAGTCGTCTGGGCGAGCAACAGACCACCTTGCAGCGTGGTCAGCAGGACGGTCGCGAGCTCGATCAATTCCGCGCGAGGGCGCGGTGTGGTGCCGGCAATGGCCTCCAGGGCCACGACGAATTCATCGCGCCACTGCGCGAACCCATCAGCCAACGCCGCCCGCGAGCCATCCGACTCCGCCAACTCCGACACGAACGACCCGAGCGGACACCCGCCGGCGCAGTGCTCCTGTCGCGACACCTCGACGATCGCGTCCCGCCATCGCCGGAGGCCGGCGATCGATGTCACGCGGCGCAGATGCGGGCTGTGCGTTGCGAGCACGCGCTCGGTCTGTCGGTGAACGACGGCGAGTACGAGGTCGTCCTTGTCCGTGAAGTAGTGATAGAGTTGCGACTTGCTCGTGTCACTTGCCTCGAGGACGGCGTCGAGGCTCGTGCTCGCGACGCCGCGTGCGCGCATCAGATCTGCCGCAGCCGCGACGATTCGGGCTCGGGTGGCTGCTCCGCGCGCTGTACGGGGCAGATCGCGTGCGATACTTGTCATGATGTCGATGCTAGGCGGCGGCGCGACGTTGGGCAACCGTTGACCGTCCGCACCCACCTCCGGGTGGCGGACGTCCACGCAATTGGCCCGATGTCGACGGGAACGCCGTATTGATCACGGCCCTCGCAGTGGCAGTCGCCTCCTGACCGACCTCCATCTGAGTGGTCGCGACCGACACGTCGATCGTCGCGAACGTGCGGCTGCTTCGCTCAACGTTCCGCTCACCGACGCACAGCGCGAACGACTCATGAACGCGTACCTCGCGTTGCCGCCGTGGCCGGATGCGCCGGCGGCACTCCGGACGCTTCGGGAAGCCGGCGTGCGGCTCGGCTTTCTCTCGAACTTCACGCCCGTCATGCTCGAGGCGTCACTCCGGCGGAGCGGCCTGGCAGACAAGTTCGAGCACGTGCTGAGCACAGACCGTGCGCGCACGTTCAAGCCGGATCCGCGTGCGTATCAGCTTGGGGTGGACACGTTGCGGTTGCCGCGCGATCAGATCGTCTTCGCCGCGTTTGCCGGGTGGGACGCGGTCGGCGCGAAGCGATTCGGCTACCCGACGTTCTGGGTCAACCGCACGCAGGCACCGCCGGAGGAGCTGGGCGTTAGGCCGGACGGCAGCGGACCTTCCCTCACCGATCTCATCGCGTTCGTCGTGCCTCCGCGATAAGAAAGCGCGTCGCACTCCAGTCCGCGCTGCGGCGCCGGTCGGGCCATGTGTTTCATCGGGGCGTGCCGATGGAACGCCGTTGCTGTTTCATGAAACATCGTCGCGATGGGGCGGGTCACGCGTGGGTCGAGTAAGTCGACGGCCGCCAATGACATCCGCGATCAACGGCGGCCGCGTGCGGCACGCACGGCGTGTGCATTCCTCCGGCGCACACTTCCTTCGGAGATAGCGCACGTGTCTGTCGCACTTCCATACTCGCCCGCGGATGACGAGCAGGGGGCGGGGGCGCCCTCGGAGCTCATCGGCCTGCTCACGCATCTGGATACCGTCTACGGCTTCGCCCTCACGCTCACGGGAGATCCCGAGGCGGCGGCCGAGCTGACGGAGGACGTCTACGCCAGCGCCCGCGACGGGCTGTGGGAGACGTTAGGCGGTCACGGGCTGCGCGATCGCCTGCTCGCGCGGTGCGTTTCGTCGTTCGTCGAGCGAGGCTCGCCGCAAGGCGCGGAGGCGCCATCAGCGGGAGCTGCGGCCCACCGGCCGACGCTTAACACCTTGCTCCGCGAGCTCCCGTGGGACGAGCGAGCAGCGATCGCACTCGTCGACCAGCTCCAGTCGAGCTGCGTCGCCGCGGCCGCGGTGCTCGGCGTCGACGTGGCCGAGCTCCGTGAGGTGCTGCATCGCGGGCGCTCGGTGCTCTTCGCTGCCTTCCGCGCCGGTGCGCGCTGAATCGGTGGCGTTCCATCGGTGGTTGCGCAGCGCCACGGCGCCGTTTCGTGAAACACTGTCGCGGCGAGCGCCGGAAGACGAGCGGCCGTCGCAACAGTCGACGCACCAACTCGTTAGGTCCGGTTGGGCTGGCGGCATCGGTACTGGCCGCGCCGTTGCACTTCCGCCGCGGACACCGCCGGCACTCGCCGGTGCAACACGCTCAACCGGAGACATTCTCATGCACACGTTGTCACGCACCGTCCTTCTCCTCGCCGTTCTGGGCGCCTGCTCGCGGGACGCCACCTCACCGAACGGCGTGCTTCCCCAATCCGCAGACCTGGCCCGCGGCGGTACGGATGTCGGGGCGGTGTTCACGCTCAGTAACTCGGCTGGCGGCAACGCGGTGATCGCGTTCGCCCGTGGTGCCGATGGCACGCTGACGCCAGCCGGCACGTTCACCACGCAAGGCAATGGAACGGGTGCCGGGCTCGGCTCGCAGGGCGCGGTTGCGCTCAGCGGCGACGGTCGGTTCCTGTTCGCCGTCAACGCCGCCAGCAACAGCATTACGTCGTTCGTGGTCGATGGTACGAGCCTCACCCGCGTCAGCACGGTTGCATCAGGCGGAACGCTGCCGATCAGCCTAACGACGCACGGCAACCTCGTCTACGTCCTCAATGCCGGCGGCACTGAAAACATCACCGGCTTCTCGGTTGGGCAGACCGGGGCGCTCACCTTGCTGCCCGGGTCGAGCCGTCCGCTGAGCGCCACCGGCGTTGGGCCAGCCCAGGTTGGCTTCGACCCGTCGGGCTCATGGCTGGTGGTGACGGAGAAGAACACCAACCTCATCGACGTGTACGCCGTCGGCAGCGGCGGGTATGCGTCGGCGCCGGTTATCAGCCCGTCCGCCGGACAGACTCCGTTCGGCTTCGCCTTCAACCAGCACGGTGTGCTCATTGTCTCCGAGGCGTTCGGCGGAGGCGTGGACGCCAGCGCCGTGTCCTCGTACACGTTGGGCACCAACGGCACGCTCGCCGTCGTGAGCGCATCCGTGCCCACGACGGAGACCGCGGCATGCTGGGTCGCCGTCGCGAACAACGGCAAGTTCGCGTACGCCGCCAACACGGGGAGCGCGTCGGTAACGGGCTATCGGGTCGACAAGGCGAGCGTCTCGATCCTCAACGCCGATGGCAAGACCGGCAACACCGGTACGACACCAATCGACGCCGCAGTGAGTCGCAACAGTCAGTTCCTGTACACCCTCACGGCCGGCTCGCATACGATCAGTGCGTTTAGCGTTCGGCAGGACGATGGTTCACTGTCCCCGGTTAGCGGGGCGGGGGGCCTGCCCGTCGGCACGGTCGGTCTGGCAGCGAAGTAACGCGACGACGCTCGTTCGCGGCGTGCTCGAACTCTGAGCCGCATACGGGCTAGAATACAGACTGTCATGCGGCTCTCGCTCAATCGTGCACTGCTCGGGGCGGTCGGGGCAGCGATCCTCGCCGGGATGGTTCCGGCGGCGATCGTCCTCGACCGCCGCCTCGCGTCGGCCCTCGAAGACAGGGCGCGGGTCGACCTCGCGCTCGCGCCGCGCGTGCTGGCAGACCGCATGGCGGCGAACGCGACGACGTACATGATGTATGCGAAGGACCTTGCCCACACCGCCGGGCTGGCGAGTGCAGTCGCCCGGGGCGATCGCTCGACCGCAGTCGCCACACTTGGCGCCGCGAGCGCGGCGCTCGCGGCGGCTCCTGTGCTGGTGGGACCCGGCGGCGACAGCTGGACCGGTCCCATCGTGGATTCCGCAGTGATCGCGCGGACGCGCGCCGGGCAGATGCCGGTCGTCACACATCGGATAGGACGCTCTATTCTCAACATCGCGCTCGCGCCGATCGAGCGCGACGGACAGTGGGTCGGCGCCGCGGGCGTCACAGTCGCGTTCGACGAGCGCCTTGCCGGCACGCTCTCGGGGCTGACACGCGCGGGGGTCGTTTTGATCGGCGACAGCGTCGGACCGGTCGCCAGCACGATGGACTCGCTCACCACCGGCGCCCTAACGACAGCCGTGGGACGCGCCGCGATCGACAGTGTGCCACGGGAGCTGCGGACCCGGGATCATCGTCTCCTTGCCGTCGCTGCGCGCCTCAACGGCGCCGGCAGCGCAGTCTTCGCGCGCCGGCTCGACGAGGAGCTCGCGGTTCTGCCGGAGCTGCGTCGCATCGCCGCCGTATCCGCCGTAGGCGCGTTACTCATCGCGATTGCGTTAGGCGCGGCCCTCGCCGCCCAGGTCGCGCGCCCGGTGCAGCAGCTCGCGGGCGCGGCCGCGGCGCTCGGTGCCGGAGATCTCTCCGCCCCTGTTCCCTCGTCCAGCATCCGGGAAGTGGACCAGGTGGCCACGAGCTTCAGCGAGATGCGGAACGCTCTCGCCGCGCGGCTCGCCGAGCTGCGCGATGCGAACGCGGCGCTCACCGATCGCAATGCGCGGCTCAGCGCATTGCAGACAGACCTCATGCAGCGCGATCGTCTCGTCGCTGCCGGACGGCTCGTGGCGCAGCTCGCACACGAGATTCGTAATCCGGTCGCGTCGCTTCGAAACTGCCTCGAGCTGATTCGCCGGCGTGTCGAGCACGATGCCGAGGCACGCGAGTTCGCCGATCTAGCCATCGACGAGCTGCTTCGGATGCACGAGCTGGCCGAACAGATGCTGGATCTCGCGCGCCCCCGCGAACCGGGCGCATCGCGCTGTCGCCCGGTGCTGGTCGCGCGCGAGGTTGCCCGTCTCGCATCCGTAGGTCCAGCGCCGGATAACGCCGCGGTCGTCGTCGACGTGAGCGGCGATGACGACGCGGAAGCGGCCATGGCACCTGATGCGTTGAAGCAGGTGCTGGTGAACCTGGTGCAGAACTCACGGGACGCGAGCCCGTCCGACGGCCGCGCGACGGTCGGCATCACCGTCCGCAGTCACGCCGCGCGTGTTTCAGTCGACGTGATGGACAACGGCCCCGGCATCGCCCCCAACATCCTGCCTCGCGTGTTCGACCCGTTCTTCACCACCAAGGATGCGGTCCACGGTGTCGGGCTCGGGCTGTTCGTGGCCGAAGGGCTCGTGCGGTCCGCAGGCGGGAGCATTTCGGCGAGAAATACCGGCGGGGCGACAGGCACGCCGTACCGCGGCGCGTGGTTCCACATCGAGCTCCCGGCACCTAACGAGGCCGCGGCGCATGCCGTCGCCGAACCACCCGCGTTCAGGCGGGCGGCGTCGGACGCTCGCACCTGACCGCGTGCCAGACGCACCCATGCCTCGACTGCTCGTCGTCGACGACGACAATGCCTTTCGACTTTCGACGGCGGCCCTGCTCCGGGCCGACGGGCATGACGTCGACGTCGCCGCCGACGCCACTGCTGCGGTCCAGGCGCTGCGAGCGCGCGCCTACGACCTCGTGCTGCTCGATCTGCGCATGCCGGGCATCGATGGGATCCAGCTCGTGGAAACGCTGCGCGTGTGGGGGGAGTCGGTGCCCGTTCTCATGATCAGCGGCTACGGGACGGTGGAAAGCGCGGTGCGCGCGATGCATCTGGGCACCGACGATTTCCTCACCAAACCGGTCGAGCCCGACGTGCTCAGCGCGCGCGTGGCGGAGCTGCTCGAGCGCCGGCCCGTG
>Ga0075424_100002915_pt1 | contig 15867 bp, 11 predicted proteins | sample SoiMethybrSBSTD3_FD_75301 | JGI IMG/M metagenome (GOLD analysis project Ga0075424, IMG submission 75301) | Bulk soil microbial communities from a Populus tree surrounding site in Tennessee, USA - Soil MetaG P. TD hybrid SBSTD3 | ecosystem: Environmental > Terrestrial > Soil > Tree plantation...
AAATCGCCCCGTGGCCAGGGGGATACGGCGGCGTGATAAAAAGGCGGCCGATGATCTTCACAGTGTCGGCGGTGTCTGCGCTCTCGCCTACGATTGTGAATGAGTTTCGCTTCGGTTATCGCAAACAAATCCTGATTTCACAGTCGGGATTCGAAAGGCAAGACGGTACGGGGCCTGAAGCGTTCAAAACCTTGCCCGTCCGAAACGGGATCACTTTTATTCCAAAACCGATCGAGTTCACCGAAAACTTTATCTTCGGCGGATTCAACGGAACTCGTGGGAACGAGGCGCCGCGATGGTCGTTCAACGACTCGATTAACTGGACTCACGGACATCATGCCTTCAAAGCCGGCGGTGAGTTGGGTATTACGACAGCGCAGGGATACACAAACCAGCAAGTTTATCCATATGCGGAATTCGGAGCCGGTGGAGTTCCGATCACCGGGATCGACGCAACGGCGTTCCCTGGTCTGCAAGGCGCCGACCAGACAGCAGCTCGCAATCTCCTTGCCGATCTGAGCGGCTCGGTGAATGACATTATCGAGGCATTTGTAATCAGCGGACCGGTCAATCCACAGTTCCTGGACGTGAGCAAAGCCGGAAGCACGCCCGCTGTCCCGAGCGCAGAAAAAATGTTCCTCCGAGACTGGCGCCAGAATGACTTCAGCGCATTCTTCAAAGATGATTGGAAAGTCACACCCAACATTACCTTGAATGTTGGCTTGCGCTATGACTGGTACGGAGTCGCATACGACAACTTCGGCCTGCTGGCGGCTCCCGTGGGCGGCAGTAAAGGCCTGTTCGGAATATCCGGCACAGATTTCTCCGCACAATGGCGTCCCGGTGCCAGCAGTGGGAGTCCGACGACGCTCCAGCTTGTGGGAAAGAACTCTCCACTTCCGGATCAAACCTTATGGAAGAACGACTACAACAATTTTGGTCCAGCAATTGGAGTGAGCTGGTCTTTGCCGTGGTGGGGCAAAGACAAGACGGTCTTCCGCGCCGGTTATGGTGTGAATTACAACGGCATCTACGACATTTCCATGCTTCACAACAATCAGTTCGCTACTCCAGGTACAGGTACTATCCCCACGTACACGCAAAGCGGCTATCTGTCACTCACCAACCTGACTCTCCCCATACCGCTCAGCTCAAAACCGCTGGAGCCGGTACCTGTGACCGATCGTTCGCAGAGCTGGTCTGGTTACGACTCGAACTACGTAACGCCGTATATTCAGAGTTTCAACGTCTCGCTAACCCGCGACCTCACCCCCAGCCTGAACGTCGAGGCACGTTACATCGGAAGCAAGGGCACGAAGTTGTACGGTGGGATCCCGCTTAATAATGTCAATATCTTCGAGAACGGAATCCTCGACGCATTCAACGTGACAAGAGCGGGTGGTGACGCACCGTTGTTCAATCAGTTGCTCAATGGGCTCTCGATCAACACCGGGCAAGTCGTGAACGGTGGTTCAGTAACAGGATCCATGGCCTTGCGGCAAAACACAACGACCCGCGCATTTCTCGCGAACGGAAACGTCGGAGCCCTTGCGGATTTTATAAACCGTACGCCGGTCGGAACCAACACGAACGGCGGACTGCTGCGGAATGCCAACCTGCCCGAAAACTTTGTCGTCGTGAATCCGCAATTCCGCCAGGTCAATATGATTACGAACGCGGGTAACTCCACATATCACTCGATGGTGCTGGTGTTGAACCGTCGGTTTGCCAATGGCTTTACGAACCAGACTTCGTTTACCTGGAGCAAGACTCTTGGCGAACAAGACGAGGAAACAACTGTGCAGTACATGAACCCACGAAACCGTTCGCTCAATAAACAACTTCTCGGATATGACCGGCGATGGGACTTGCGAAGCAACGGTCTCTGGCAGCTTCCGTTTGGTCCCGGACGCAAGTTGCTTGGGAATTCCCCTGCGATTGTTTCGCGTCTGGTTGAACGATGGCAGTTGGGAGCAATTTTCAGCCTCTCCGCCGGCGCTCCGCTAACGATCACGGCGCCTGTATCGACCCTCATTGAGCCCACGAACAACGTCGTAAACAACACACCTGTAATTGTCGGCGACTTCCCGAAGAGCACGGGTCATGTAACGAAGGTTTCAAATGGCGTCGTTTATTTCGCCGGATTCGGACAGGTCACAGACCCGGCCGTGAATGGTGTGACCACGGCTCAGCAGCTGCAGGGTCAGTTCAGCAACAAAGCCATCACGGACGCATCCGGCCGAATTCTTCTCGTCAACCCGCAGCCTGGACAATTGGGCACCATGGGCTTGAAGTGGATCACGGGCCCCGGAAATCTGGGACTCGATATGAACCTGACCAAACGCGTCAAGCTGACCGAAACCAAGGAATTCGAACTGAGGATTGATGCAACGAATATTCTGAACCATCCGAATTTTGGAGCTCCGGTAGCGGCGAACCTAAGCATCAGTTCCGTGAGCTTTGGCCGAATCACTACGGCATCAGGCGGGCGCTCTTTTGTGATCAACAGCCGTCTCAATTTCTAAGAGTGTGGATGCGCCGATCGCCCTGGCCCCGCCAGTCCTTCGGCGCCTACACGTTTAACCTGACGCCTTATCTTTCTCAGGGCGTCCCGCCGCTCTTGTTTGACCCTTGCTTGCCAATCGATCTGCCCACTCCCATGTGCTCACTTTGATTGCTCTTCAGCGGAACATTTACCTTGCCGCATGGATCACTTGTTTGTGGCAGCCGCGCTGCAACCGGCCACACCGTCGAAGTTGTAGGCCGTCCAATTGGCGATGCCGCCGGCGACCGAAATCATCACGGTCGGGTAGTTACGAACCGAGTTCAGGAATCCGCTACCGCCAATATTCGCGACGCCGGCAAGGAAGATCAATTCGGTCGCATTTCGTCCATTCAACGGAAGTTCGACGACGCGTTGATCCACCTACTCCCCGTACCTTCCCTCGGATCAGGTGTTGACATTAAAAAGACACGACTTCAGAAAGGAGCCTCGATTTCAACACTTTTGGGTGAAAGTCCGAGTGGGAAAGTAATCAAGGAAGGAAAAGATCAAATGAGAAAGATTCTGACCATCGTGTTTAGTTGGAGTTTTGCACTCACATGCATTTTAGCGGCGCTTCCAGCGTTCGCCGAATCGGATTTGACAATCTTTGGCGCCGCACAGCGTCAAGGGAAGTTAACGCTGCAGGGCACATTCCTGGACCAGGCGAACGCCACTCAAACCATAACCAGCAATATGAACCCCCTAACGTTTGGCGTATTCGGCATTCGATACGGCCACGGAAAGGTGATCGGTTCAGAGCACACGCTTGCGTATGCGCCGAATTTCATCGAGAGCAGCGGTAGCGCGTTCTTTTACCATAGCAACCTTCGTGTTCAGGCCCCTTTCCCGGTGATCACACCGTATGGAACCGCCGGTCTAGGGTCGATTTTTACTTGGGCTAAAAGTCAACCCGGCACCGCCCCGGGCGTCGTCAGCCCCGCAGACATTGGTACCAAGCTGGCGATCAACTATGGCGGCGGCGTGAAAGTTTTTGCCAAAGGTCGAGCCGGCGTGCAGTTCGACATTCGCGGTTACACGCTTCCCAGCGTCAGTTTCAACCTGCCCGTCCCAGGACAAACTGTAAAGACCTCGAATCAGTCACTGAATTTCGTTCAATACGGACTGGGTGTCGTGTTTAAGTTTGGAGAGTGAGTGCATTGCTCGCTTCTCCGGATGAGCCTAAGAGGTTGACGTGTTATCGAAAATAGCGAAGCACCCTGCAACGAATACCGTCTAATAACCGCGTAGCACTACGAAACGCTCCCGGGGATGGCGTCGATGAGCCATCCGCGGCTGACTCCTAATCCAGCGGTTCCACCTTTACGATCGATGCGCCGTGATTGCTGCCGATCCAGAGTGTGCCCGGGTTTGTCGAATCGTCCACATACACGCGACGGATGTTGGTCGGCCGTGGCAGCATATATTCGGTGTACTGGCCGGTCTTGACATTGAGCCGCGCGACACGATCCGTTAACATGGAACCCGTCCACGCGTCCCCGTTGCGATCGAATACTGCGTCGTACGGCGCGCTCCACGGCGTCGGCACTTTCCATTCCTGCATGCGTTCCGTCTTGGGATCAAACATACCGATGGCGTTGCCTTGATATTCACCAAACCACAGGCGGCCCTCGCTGTCCACGCGACCGCGTCGGGGGCGGGAGTCGGGTGTAGGAGTGGGGTACACCGTTGCGTTTCTGGTCTTCGCATCGATCTTGACGATGTTTCCGGCTGAAAAGTCGAGCAGGTAGGCATTGTTCTCGGCGTCGGAATGGATACCGTAGGTTCCAATGCGTTTGCCTGTCTTCGGATCTTTGAAGTTACCGAGGTTCTCCATCTTGTTGGAGACGAGATCCAGCCGGTAGATATTGCCGACGTCGGAGTTCTTGATCCAGACCTTGTTATCGACGCTCGTACCTTGGATTGCGAGGTGGCCGAGTTGACCGCCATCCGTATCCCATTCCTTTGGCGTCTGCCATATCTGGAACTTCTCGGTCTTCTTATCGAACTTCGCGATGGCGCTCTGGTACATTACGCCGATCCAGGGGTTATCGTCTTTATCGAATTCGAGATCAAGCGTGCCTTCCGGCCATCCCGGCTTAACGACCGGGATCGAATACTGCGCCACCTTTCCCGTCTTCGGATCCATTTTGCCGAGAAACATTTGACCGAAGTCGGAGTACCAGACATTGCCTGCGCGATCGAGCACGACGTCGTGTGGCTGAATCAGAGCATTCGGTAAATCGTATTCGGTGATGATTACGCGGGTGGATTTACCAGTGAGGCGCGGCTGAGTTTTGAGCGGGAATGACCAGGTCGGCTCCTGGCTCAAATTGACGCTCGCGAGCCATTCCGCTGTCTTCCTGCCGTTGCCACCGCGTTCCACGTCGCGAGTTGCGGAGCCGGCGAGGCGCTGCGGTTTTAAGGGAGTGCTGCCGGGATAATAGAGTCCCATCCGCTGGATCACTTCGAGGAAGCCGTCGGCATCGTGCGCCGACTTCATGATGCGCTCGAGCGTGTGACAGCCGGTACAGTTCAAGAGAAACCGCTTCTGTTCGTCGGTGCCTGGCATGCTCATCAACCATTCGGCGTTGGTGAGATACGCAGACAGGTTCTTCACCTTCTTGAGCTTGATCTCCGCCTTCGCTTCCTGCCCCGCTGTGACGTTCACGGCCCTCGCTCCATCCAATTCATAGCCCGCCGCACGCGCTTTCAATGTGTAAAGTCCGGCCTCCAGTCTTGTGGCTGGAAAAGCGAACCGGCCCTCCGCATTGGTAATGACGCTGACGCTGATGGTCGATCCGTCCTTCTTCGCGCTAACCACGACGCCTTCCATCGGACCTTCCTCAGAACAGGTGACCAGTCCGGTCAATGCGGACGGCGTCTGAGCCAACGCGCCTTGAATGAGGATTCCAGTCAGAGAACAAACGACGGAAACCAAGAATCGCTTGATGTACATGGCATCTCCTCGCTGAGATCGGATGTTTGGAGAATTATCCCTCTGTAGGAATCAGGCCCAAAATTCTTTCGTGGTGGCGACAATCACGACACACACTCGTGCATAAACCAAGTCGTTGCTTCTTTCTACTTCGCGCGACCCTTGAAGCCCTCCGCGAGCATCTCAGTCTTGAAAATTGTCTTTGCGTTGTTTCGTACGCCTGCAGGAGTGGTGAATTCCTTTCCATCGGGACCCAGCGCGCCACTGCCGACGATGTAGAGCGTCTTCTTGTCTCTGCCAGCAAATGCCACGCTGATGGAGTTGCGCGGGGTGGGAATGGTCCCCAGATACTTTCCATCGGGACTGAAAACCTGGACGCCCGGCGCTGACGTCACATAGAGGCGGCCGCCAGCGTCAATGGCCATGCCGTCACCGTTTCCGCTTTCGAGCTTTGCGAAATCCCTGCGATGGCCGACCTTCCCATCGGATTGAATATCGAATGCGAGAACGGTTCCACCGTTGGTGACATACAGCGTCCTCTCGTCGGGACTTAGCATGATGCCGTTTGATCGAATATTGTCGCCCAGGCTCATGACAGCGCCGCCCGGGTTCACATAGTAGGCGCCGCCCACGGTGAAATAGACCGTACCTTTCTTATCCACGACAAGATCGTTCAATCGGCCGAGCGGCTTCCCCTCAAACTTGTCCGCAAGAATTCGCCGATCCTTTTCCGGATAGATGATCGCGACTGCCGTCGGCTCTGAGCATGGCGTATTGCCGCGGCCAGGATCCGTGCACGTTCGTTGCACCGCCAGGACTCGTCCCTGAGAATCAATCGCGACCGAGCCCGAACCGTGAGTGTCCCTGATGTAAACTGAATCCTGGCCGCTCGTGTCCAGTTTCCGAATGACGCTTGGTTGTTCTTGCGCGAACAGCAAGCCACCGTCGGATGTTCCGGCGATACCGTCGGCGTTATCGGTGCCTTGCCATACGAGTTGCCACTTTGCGCCGGCCGCGATGACGCCTGGGATCTCCGTAACGGTTACCTGCCGCGACCCTCGCTCTTGCCCGAGCGCGCCGGCACAGCAACAAAAACAAATCACGATGATGGATGAGAGTCTCCGCTTCATAGATTGTTCGCTCCGTTGTCAAATGGTATACACCACAAAGACATGAGGACCAACAAGGGTTCCGACTATTTGGATTGGGTAAAGACGAGACAGCCCGCGCGGTTTAATCCGGCCGCGAGCGGAGTGCTGCCTTGTACGGTGGCTGACCTGGCCGGTGGTCGCGTACCGATGATGCAGCCCACCGACTTCGGGAAATGCGATAACTCTGCCGACCGATTGCACTGAACGCGAATCCGGTGAATCCTTATCTAAAAGAGATGAAGGCGGGATCGATGGTAATAAGAGAAGTACGAACGTAACGTCCGGCGCTCAGGAATGAGCGCCGGCCTGGCTGTTAGCGAAATTGATCTCTAAGTTGACGAATGGCCTCCTCCTTCTCCTTGGGGGTGAGATTCGGATCGGTCTCGATCATCTGAATCTTGTTCTCGATGAAAGCCCGCTCGGCTGCTTCATCCCTGCCGGAACGTTTACTGATTCGCTCGAATTCGGCCCGTTTGTCGGCGATGCGGCCCCCTACAGGGGAAGGCGGTCTTTTATTACTCATGATCGACCTCTTTAGAGCGGGGGCCTTTTTCGGCCCCACCCCTTACTTAGCTGTTTACCACAAAGGAATAGTTAGCGTCGAGAAACGTCGGCGAGAAGCCCAAATTGTCGTTTCGTATAGTGCTTTGGCTGCCGGTCAGAACGCCCCAACTGCCCCAGGCGCCAGCTGCGTTGCGGGCGATGAGCATAGTGTTCAGAAAGCCCAGCAGGTTTGTTCCGTGGTAGCTCGCTTGGAACGTTTCGACGATCGGGCCCCAGCTGCCTACCCATCCCGAAGTTTGTTCTGCCGTGGTCGAGGCGTAGTCGAAGCGATAAATCAAGTCCCAACGGTTAGCGGCACGGTTCTGGAGATACACTTCGTTCCGCCACTGGTTGGAACCGATCTCGAAAGTGCTGTTCCAGACAGGTAGAGTCTGAAGCGTCCGGCCATGCGCAACTGTATTGCGCAGGTATGCGGCAAGATTCGAAAACGGGATATTGGTCTGCCAGTGGTCCGAGCGAGCCCAGTCGAAGACCTTGAACCGGGTATCGTTCTGTCCCTGGTAGGAGACGAAAGCCTCCACGCCCTTTTGCGCGCGGTTAGTGGAGGTGAGGTAGAGAAAGGTGTTGACGTTGCCACCAGGCGCGGTTGGGCATGCGATTTCATAGTAAAACGAGGTACCTCGCGCGAAGGCGGTCCGAAAAGAGCTGGTGTAAAACGGACCGTATCCGACGCCGCCGGGAACCGGACCCGTCTTCGCCGCGTATGCTTCGAGGTTTGCGACCCCCAAAAGCTCGGTGAGCGAGGCCTCGAGTTCGCTGCGCGTGGATACACTGAGGCCCGGGTGAGTGCGCAGCATGGCGAGCTTCGAAGCAATGAAGACTCTCTCGGCGTCACGCTCGGCGGGCGATTTCTTGGCAACCGTTTTGAATTTGGTTCGAACGTCCGCGACGGGGACGTCGATCAAGAATGGAGGCGACTGAACTGCTTCAGGCGCCCTCTTTGCAGCGGTGCTTTTTACCATAGGTACTCCTTGAAATGTGAACTGAGTTGGCGAGCGAAAGGCTTTTAGCATAAGACGTAGCTCGCGGCTCACGGGACTGAGTGGGAAAAGCGCGGCGCGGCCGACGCCACATTTGTCAGATCCCGCATTTCTAACTGAAACGACGCGATCAGCTTATCGACTCGAAGAGTGGTCTGGGACACTGTGGAGCAGGAGTCCTCATGAGTCAAGTGAAAGCGCGCACATCAAGCTTCCGTATGCCCCCGCCCAGGGATTCCAGTCCAACCATTGCTGCACGGGTTCCAGCAATCAATCGCTTCGGCTCTGAAAGACCGAATCATCTTTGAAGGGACGACTTTCACAAGATACCGGCTCCGTCCGACAGTCCAAAATCGACGAACGATTGCCATAATTCGGAAATGGCAGTACGCCTCCACCCCGCTATTCCGCAAGCTCGCTTCCTGAGGGCAGTCACGAGAACACGTGAACTTTCTGAAACGTACGATGAATCGGACCTCGATCCGTGTCTACGACCGTGCGGTTTACTGAAATAAACGAAATACGCGCGGTCATAGACCGCGCCTACAGTCGGAAACGGGGTCCACGTCCGGTCGGATCGATTTCTAGCCGCGTGGCCGCGCATTGCGAAAGAATATTCTGTCAATTTATTCCAACAGATTCGTGTCCGTGAATCCCTCGATTACCCTCAATTCCTGAGGATTCGTAAGCGAACTTGCACACTGATCCTTCCATCCGAAAACGAGCTTGGTGCGGTCATGTCCCCATGGTTTAACAGAGGACGGTTCCGAGAACACCTGACGTTGGAGTCACGTTGAGAGGGAAGAGCATGCGAGTCTTTTGTATCCTTTTTATTGTTATTGCATTAGCACTGCCTGGTCTTGCGCAAGACGGTCAGGGCTGGACATTTTCCGGGCGTTTTCAGGGAAGCTCGAATTCTTCCGGTCTCGTGATGAAGGCGGACCCTACACTCGCATACAGCTTCAACCGCCATTTTCAGACCTACGCTGGCCTCCCTCTCTATTTCGTTCACGAATCTTCAGCGATACAGGCTTCCAGCGGTTTCGTGAATGGACTTGGCAATGCTTATGTCGGAGTTCATCTCGGAGTCGATAACGACTCGCTGAATTTCGGTTCATCTGTTGAGGCCACAGCGCCAACCGGCAACAAGGACAAAGGATTCAGCACGGGGCGCGCGACCATCGATTGGACTAATAGTTTCAGTCACCGCTTTTCCTCGATAACACCGTTTGCGAATATCGGCTTGGCAAACACAGTTTCGGACACTTCGTTTTTTGTCAGGCCATTCACTTCGCTGGGCCTCGTTACTCATTTTGATGGTGGCGCGACGTTCCAGCTCTCGCGATTGGTCGACGTAGGTGCTTCGGCTTACGGAATAAAAGCCGCAGGACAACAGCGGATTATCAGCAAGACTTTCAAAAACCAGTCCACAACGTCGACTACATCAAGTCCGCTTAATCAAGGACCCGGCAAGAATCGCGCTTTCGACACCAGTGCGGAAACCGTCGGCACCGCGGATCTGACAAATGACCACGGTGTCTCGACATGGCTTGCGGCTCATGCCGGTTCAAGAATGAATTTTCAGGCTGGTTATACCCGAAGCGCGGGTTACGACCTGAATACAGTGTTTTTTGGAGTCGGTTTTCACGTCGGGCACTAGACCCAGACTGAAAGGAGAATCATGAAAAAGATTATTGCCTTCCTTTTTTCATTAAGTGTTGTCGTGTATTGGAGTGGCGCACTGACATATGCGCAAGGCAAAGGCGGAAGCAGCCATGGTCCGTCTGTGAACCAGGGCCACAGTCAGAGCGCCGTAAACGGCCATCAACCAAAGGCCGACTGGCAAACGAAATTTAATGAGCGCTTCCAGAACGATCCAGCCTTTCACTCAAGAATCCAAAGCCTGCTGCCGCCCGGGTCGGACTTGAAGACAGCGGAGAGCGGTTTTACGAATCACGGTCAATTTATCGCTGCCTTGCACGTCTCGCAGAATCTCAATATTCCCTTCGATCAACTGAAAGCCAAAATGACGGGCGTTACCGCAACATCGGCTGCGCAGACCAACACGGCGCCAATGTCGTTAGGCAAGGCCATTCAGACATTGCGGCCGAACCTGTCGGCAAGCCAGGCTAATGAGGAAGCGAAAAGAGCCGAGAAACAGGCAGCGGTGACGATAAAGACCCAGCAAACGACGTAGCTTAGCTAGATTGAGAGAGTGCGCGAGGAGCCAGTAAGCGTTACCGCAAATGACTTGGCGTGCCTTCACCTCCCGGTGAAGCCGCCAAGCTACCGATTCCACATAGGAGAAGAACGGAATGGATTGGGCTATTCGTGCTTTAACGCCAGGACCGGATCCACCGAGGCGGCTCGCCGGGCCGGGATCACGCACGCAATAATGGAAATCAACAGCACGAGCAGTGAAATGACGGCGTATGTGGCGACATCGGTCGCTCTGACTTCAAAAAGAAGCGACTGGAGAAGACCACTCAACACAGACGCGCCCATGATTCCGACAATCAGTCCCACACCGATAATCCATACCGCCTGACGAAGGACCATCGCAACAATCGTGGACGATCGGCCGCCGAGCGCCATCCGGATGCCGATCTCACGCGTGCGTTCCGCAACGGCATATGCCAGAACGCCATATATTCCGGTTGCGGCCATCAGAACGGCAACTGTCGCGAAAACTCCGAGCAGCAACATATAGAAACGCAACGTGCGCGTTTGATTGTCGATAATCTGCTTTACCGTCGCCATCTCAGCTGGCGGCGTGTTCTGGTCCACTTCGGCTACCGCGGCATTTACGGCCGGAATCAAACGTCCGGGATCTCCACTGGTTCGAACCAAAAAATACATACCTGATCGCTGCGCCCAGGCTATGCCGATCCACTGGGAGGTCTGCTGTAGATGGGGGACGTACATGATCGGATGACGCCCGGATTGCATGGCGGGAACCGTATCGCGGGCAACGCCAACAATCTCGCGCGGTCGTTCCTCCGGCACATAATCGAGCGTGATTCTTTTTCCGATGGGATCTTCGGACGGAAAGAACTGTCGCGCCATTGCCTCGTTGATGATCATCACGGGATGCCCGGTTTCGTTGTCGTGTTCATCAAAATCTCGCCCCTTCACAAGACGGATTTTCATCTGACGGAAAAAGCCGCGAGTGACTGCCATATAGTCGGCTGTCTGCGCTTGATTCGCTGTTGTCGTCGCTGTTCCTTCGACGAAAAACGGAAAGAGCAGGGGCCGATAGGCAAAAGGCGGCGCATTGGCCGCAGCAACACCCACGACGCCCGGAGTTTTTTCAAGTTTTTCCAACAGTCTCTCAACCAGCATCGCAGGTTTCGGACTCACAGTTCCCAGCGGGAGACCTCTATACATGCTCGTCACTTTTATCGTTTCCGCCGGGGGTAGGTGAAAACTGAAGGTCAACAGATTCGTTGGATCGGCGCCGAGATCTTTTGTAACAACTCTCGCAAAGCTGTTGATCATTAAACCGGCACCGATCAGGAGAACGAGAGAGAGAGCAATTTGTCCTGTCACCAGGACACTCCGTAAACGATGCCGATGAGCGCCTGCTGTGACCGTCCGGGTGGTTTCTCTTATAGGATCGTTGGCTTCCGACCTTACGGCCCGAACCGCGGGAAGCACGGCGAAAAGACAGATCGTCGCAACAACCACTACCGATGTGAACGCGAGAACTCGCATATCCAGAATATCGAGCCACCCGCGATCGATGAGCGCCAATTCCACCGGCGCCCGGGTGATGAACGCCGAAAGGGCGACAACAGATACCGAAACGCCAATCGCGCTGCCGACTATTGCCAGCGGCAGACTCTCCGCAATGAGTTGCCGGACGATTCGCCGGCGGCCCGCGCCGAGCGCGATCCGCAGTCCGACTTCGTGACGCCGCGATGCGTTGCGAGCCAGCAGCAAGCCGGCGACATTAGCGCAACTGATGAGAAGAACAAACCCAACGGCTCCGTGAAGCAGCAAAAGCGCCGATCCGTAATCCCGATGCACAACGCCGCCGAGGTACTCGGCGCGAACAGCGAGTCCCTCGTGAAGCTCGGGATCGCGGACCGCTTGTTCGGCAGCGATAGCGTCGATCTCAGATTGCGCCTGCTCAAGCGACACATTAGGCTTGAGACGCGCGACGATCGTGTTACCGCCGCGGCGGCTTCTGATCTGAGTCGGCCCTAACTCCAGCGGCGCAATAAAATCGATCTGCGGAGGGCGCGACGCTGAAGGAACATTCGGATCGCGGAACAAACGGAAGTTCGCGGGCAGCACTCCGATGATCGTCATCGGAACCTGGTTGAGCATTACCTTCTTTCCCACAATTGACAAATCTGAACCGAACCGCCGCCGCCACATGGAATGGCTGATCAATATGACCGGCGCAACGTTGCCCATGCGGTCTTCGTCGTCCGTAAAGGTGCGGCCCATGAAAGGCTTCACACCCAGTAAGGGAAATAATGACGGCGTGAAACACTGACCATAAACTCGTTCTGCCGCAATTCCCGGGGTGTCCGCGCCCAGAGCCCTTACGCCGCATGCGCCTCCGTTAAACGCCCCGACCTCCTCAAACGATCGGCTCTGCTCGCGGATGGCGAAATATTTGGTGACGCTGGACGTCGTCGTTTCCTGGTTAATGCCGGCGTTCAGTTTGTGGTTCAAATCGGGAACGGTCCAGATCGTTACGAGCCGGCTGGGATCCGGATACCCGAGCGGATTAAGCAATGTCGAATTGGTAAGGCTGAAAATGAATGTGTTCGCGCCGATTCCGATGGCCAGTGAAATCGCGGCGATGCTCGTAAATCCCTTATGTCGCGCGAGACTCCGAATTCCATACCGAATATCCCGAAGGCTTTCGTACATAAAACGGGAAACCATTTCGTCACGCGATAACTCACGGACCATAACGTCATTACCAAGGGCCTGCTTCGCCCTTCGTTCCGCTTCTGATGGCTCCATCCCGTGTTCGATAAGATCCTCCTTGATCATCTGACGGTGGGCTTCGAGCTGATCGCTGAGATCGCTTTCGAGTTTTGATCTGCGGAACAGGTTGAGGATACGAATCCAGAACGAGCGAATACGATTCATTACGACACCTATTCGGGCTTGGGAACAAGCCGCGAGATAATGGCCGAGATACGCCACCAGTTGTCGACTTCTTTTGCCAGTTGGCGCCGGCCGGCTTTGGTGATTTGAAAGTACTTCGCCTTACGGTTGTTTTCGGAGGTGCCCCATTCTGACTTGACCCAGCCTTGTTGCTCCAGCCGGACGAGCGCAGGATAAATTGTTCCCTGATTCAGGAATAGAGCATCGTGGCTGATCTGCTCGATACGCCGGGCTATGCCCCACCCATGCAAACGGCCCATCGATTCGAGCGATTGCAAGACCATGAGGTCCAATGTGCCTTGAAGGACTTCGGATTTCTTCTTTGATGTCACGGGCTGCGCGCTCCTGTTGATATTCAACGGAAGTGTATCAGACTCCCGTTGATTGTCAACAGGGCAGTGTTGCAGAGCTGTTGTTTTCAGGTTACGGGCTGTAAGGGAGCCTGAACTCCGGGATGCAATTCGTTTGTGCGTTGCTGCTGGAACGATGCACGCGGATCCCGAGCACTGTTCCGCCCCGCTTGGAGCAGCGAGAAGCGAAGTGTGAGTGCAGCAGCGGTACCACAGACTCCGGCTGCAGTCTTGACCCCACGAGATTTCGTCGGCAAAAAAGCTAAGGCGAGACTAGCCGCTCCAAGAACGCGCGCAGTCTTCCAAAGAAATCCCGAGAAGCCCTGCTTTAGGGGCTTATTGATTCGTTCGACTTTGTATACCTGACGTTCAAGTGCGAACATTGCGATGAGTTCCGCGGTTTGTCCGGTCATCGCAAAACGGCGTGCGATCGTCTTTTCCCGCGATGGCAGGTCTATGAAATGAAGTAAGGCTCCAGCGCTTGCCATGCCGGAAGCGGTGAATAGGACCGGCAACATGCGCGACGCCGCCTGCCATACCGGGATTGCTGTATTGGCCAGAAGAACTCCCGTATATCCGGAAAGTGGGATGCCAAGTATGCCGGCACCGATCGCCGACGTATTACGAAAGCGTTTGATGCCTGGAATCTCGAATACGGCCAAGGCGGAAAGAGAGCCGGCAGCGGCGAGAAGCCACGAGCCCATATTCATCGGCGACGTCGGACGAAAAACGCGCAACATGTTAAAGAAGCGGCCGGGCCGGCCAAGATCATAGATCAAAAGTCCGGAGCCAAGCGTTACGCCTGCGAGTCCAATCCGACGACAGTAAGGGATGAGTTTGTTGGGACGGCCATCCAACAATTGAGCAGCTGCGGCAAGCGCAAGCGATGCCCCTGCGGCTCCGCCCGCATAGAAATACAAAGGTACGGACCAGACCCAGACCGGCTCCTTGACCAAAGGCCGGTTGTAGTAGCTGGGCTCGTCAGACATTTGCTGACGAGCGGACGGATTCTCTTTCCATACCTCGAAAGGGGTTTTTGCAGCCTCGATATTTTTCGCGATTTGGCCAGCGGCCTCACCGAGTAGCGACCCGATTTCAGGATCAACCTGACGACCGTCACGAACAGGGTTCATCGTTGACCTCCGGCGGCCACACATACGGCTGTCGCGAGGGCCATAGCTATACGGCCCAACGCCAGAGACGCCCAACTTTCCTTTATCTTTTTCGTCGGCACGATCGGATCTGGGGGCAGGTTATAAGCCTGAGGTTTATCGACCAGGAGGAAAAATGCGTTCAACCCTTCCGTGCCTGGTTGGGACGCGGCGTCCGCACCATACAAATAGGCATCCTTGAGACCGGCGGCGTGCAAGTCCGAGACGCGACGGTTCGCTCGGCGCCGCAATTCATCGATATCGCCAAAGACGATCGACTCCGTCGGACACACTTTAGCGCACGCGGGCGTCATGTCCTCCTTAAGCCGGTCGTAACAAAGAGTGCATTTCCATGCGCGGCCATCGTCTTCACGCCGATCGATCACTCCAAAAGGACATGCCGTAACGCAGTAGCCGCACCCATTGCAGACATCCGGCTGAACAAAAACCGTGTCGAATTCTGTCCGTACGATGGCGCCGGTAGGACAAGCTTCGAGACAGCCCGCCCGTTTGCAGTGCTTGCATACGTCGGACATGAAGAGCCATGAAAAATCAGTAGATGTATCCTGCGTCGGAAGGGCCACGGGACGTTCGATGAAAGCCACGTGACGCCAAGTTGAGGCGCCCAGCGCAACGGTGTTGTCGTACGACATTCCAGTAAAGAACAACCCATCATCCGGCAGCTGATTCCATTGCTTGCAGGCCACTTCGCACGCCTTGCAGCCGATACAGATGGTCGTGTCGGTAAAGAAGCCTTTACTACCCATATCTGCTCCTATTCTTTAATGACCTTGGAGGCCCGAACGCCGTGGCTTAGGACCTTCTTACGCTCCACTGCCGGGAGATCACGACGATTACCGTTCGACGCACCGGCGGCGAAAGGGCCGCTTGTTACGACACGCTTGTGGCTGCTCCTTCGTCCGGGCCGGATGTCTCCGGTGAACGCTTTGGATTCCTGGATCGAAACGTCGGGATCGGCGACGAAGGAAATGAGTTCGTTCGCCGTGTCCCCGCGTGAGAGACCTTTCGATCCCCAGTGATGGGGAAGACCTATCTGGTGA
>Ga0075424_100002917_pt1 | contig 15866 bp, 15 predicted proteins | sample SoiMethybrSBSTD3_FD_75301 | JGI IMG/M metagenome (GOLD analysis project Ga0075424, IMG submission 75301) | Bulk soil microbial communities from a Populus tree surrounding site in Tennessee, USA - Soil MetaG P. TD hybrid SBSTD3 | ecosystem: Environmental > Terrestrial > Soil > Tree plantation...
CGACGACCTCGAGCGTGTCTCCCTCGTCGGCGAGGCGCTCGAGCTCGGCAACCTGGTCCGCGAGCCAGTCGGGATCGACCGGCGGCCGACTCAGCCGCAGGATCTTCGGGTGCGCCGTGTCACCGACCGCGTCGTCGCCGCTCCAGAGCTCCTCGTGGATCTTCTCGCCGGGCCGCGAGCCTACGAACGCGATCCGCACGTCGCGGGTGCCCTCGGTCGGATCGTCGGGGAGGCGCGGCTCCTTGCCCGAGAGGCGGATCATGTTCTGCGCCAGGTCGACGATCCTCACCGGCTCGCCCATGTCGAGCACGAACACCTGGCCGCGGCCGCCGATCGCGCCGGCCTGCACCACGAGCGAGACGGCTTCCGGAATCGTCATGAAGTACCGGGTCATCTCGGGATGGGTCACCGTCACCGGCCCGCCGCGCTCGATCTGCTTGCGGAAGATCGGGATCACGCTGCCCGACGAGTTGAGGACGTTGCCGAAGCGGACGGCGACAAAGCGGGTCGCGACGTCACGCCGGTGCCCGAACGACTCGACGATCCATTCGCAGAGCGCCTTCGACTGCCCCATCACGGTCTTCGGGTTGACGGCCTTGTCGGTCGAGATGAAGACGAACCGCTCGACGCCGAACTCCGCCGCGAGCTCGACGAGGATCCGCGTGCCCACGACGTTGTTCCGCACCGACTCGAGCGGATGCGTCTCGAGCATCGCGACGTGCTTGTACGCGGCGGCGTGGAACACGACTGTCGGCTGGTACTTCTCGAACACCTCGCGCCGCATCGCCTTCCGGTCCTTGACGTCGATGAGCTTCGGCAGCGCGGCGGTGAAGTCGCGCTCGGCGACCAGCTCGCGCTCGATCTCGAACAGCGGGCCTTCGGCGTTGTCGACCAGGATCAGCCGCGACGGCCGGACGCGTGCGATCTGGCGGCAGAGCTCAGAGCCGATCGAGCCGCCCGCGCCGGTGACGAGCACCGTGTGGCCCTCGAGATACCCGGCGACCTCGCGGAAGTCGACCTCCACCTGCTCCCGCCCGAGCACGTCCTCGACCTGCACGGGCCGGATCTGGCCGGCGAGATTGAGATCCCCCGAGATCAGCTCGTAGAGCCCCGGCAGGGTCTTGACCGTGATCCGCAGCGGCTGCGCCGTCTCGAAGATCCGCCGGCGCACCTCGCCCGAGACGGACGGCATCGCGATCAGCACCTCGTCGGGACGGTGCTCGCGGAGGACGCGCGGCAGCTCGTCGATCGTGCCGAGGACGCGGACGCCCATGATCCGTGTGTGCCGCTTGCGTTGGTCGTCGTCGACGAATCCGATCGGCGTGTAGTTGAGCATCCGAGAGCGCTGCATCTCCTGCACGATCACGCGGCCCGCGTCGCCGGCGCCGACGACGATCACTTCCTTGCCGCGCGCCACCATGGTCAGCCCCGGCCGCTCCATCGCCGTGCGGGCGAGTAGGCGCGAGCCCAGGACGAGCGCGAGCGTGAGGAGGAGATCGATCGCGGCGATCGACCGGGGCAGCCTGAGGCTGTGCACCGGCTGGAACAGGTAGACGGTCAGGTCGGCGAGCAGGCACGCGACGATGACGCCGCGGACCGTCGCCCACATGTCGCGGATCGAGACGTAGCGCCACCAGCGGTTGTAGAAGCCGAAGGCGATGAAGACGATGAGCTTGATCCCGACGACGAGCAGGATCGTCCGGTCGAGGAGCCGCGAGTAGATGAGGTTCGGGCCGTGGTCGAAGCGGAGCTGGAACGCGAGCCACCAGGCCGCTGCGACGATCGCCGCGTCTACGGCGAGCTGCCAGAGCCTGTGCGGGGAGATGAGCTGACGCATCAGACTCGAGTCAAGACGGCCGAGCGGACGACGTCGACGACGCGCTCCTGTGTCTCCGCGGGAATCCCCGGCCAGAGCGGCAGCGAGAAGTTCTCCGTCCCCGCCTCCTCGGTCGCCGGCAAGGAGCCCGGCTCGTACCCGAGGAAGTGGAGCGACGGCTGGAGGTGAAGCGGCGTCGTGTAGTAGGTCGCCGACGCGATGCCGGCCTCGTCGAGCGCCGCACGGATCGCGTCGCGCTCAGGCGAGCGGCAGACGAAGAGGTGGTAGACGTGGCCCGGCTCGTCCTGCGGGATCTCCACGAGCGCCCCGAGGCCGAGCTCGGCGTAGCGGGCGGCCGCCGCTCGCCGGGCCTCGTTCCAGCCCGCGAGCTCGGGCAGGAAGATGCGCAGGAACGCGGCCTGCAGCTCGTCGAGCCGCGAGTTGTAACCGACGAGGTCGAACTCCTGCTTGTCCTTCGAGCCGTGGAACGAGAGGAGCTGGACGCGCTCCGCGAGCTCATCGTCGTTCGTCGCAACCAGCCCGCCGTCGCCGAGGCAGAAGAGGTTCTTCGTGGGATAGAAGCTGAAGGTCGAGATCGCGCCCTGCTGCGCGACGCCGGGCGCGCCGAACGCCTGCGCCGCATCCTCGAGCACGGGGACGCCTAGCTCGACGAGCGGCCGGACGTCCATGAGCCGTCCGAACAGATGCACCGGGATGATTGCCCGGGTCCGGTCGGTCACCTTCGCGGCCGTGTCCTCGACGTCGAGGTTGAGCGTGACTGGGTCGATGTCGGCGAAGACCGGCGTCGCGCCCCGGCGCACGACCGACTCGGCCGTCGCGTAGAAGGTGAAGGCGGGGCAGATGACCTCGTCGTCGGGCCCGACGCCGAGCGCCTCGAGGGCGAGCACGAGCGCATCGGTGCCGTTCGCGACACCGATCGTGCGCTTCACACCGAGGTAGGCGGCGGCCTCCTCCTGGAACGCCCAGTAGTTCGGGCCGCGGATGAAGCCCTTGCCGTCGAGCACCTCGCGGAACGCGGCCTCGAGCCGCGGAATCAGCGGCTCGTATTCGGCTCGGACGTCAACGAGAGGAATCGTCTGCACGCGGCGCCACTTTAGCCATAGCGATCCAGCGATAGACCAAATACGCCAGCGCCGCGGCGATGCCTACCGCGATCGCGTACTCGACGTAGCGGAAGCTGTGGTCGAAGCCGCGATAGCCGGTGCCGAGCCCATAGCCGGCTCCCGCGAAGGCGAACGCCCACACGGCGGAGCCGGCCAGCGAGAGCAGCGTGTACGGCAAGAGCCGCATCTCGAAGATCCCGGCTGCGATCGAAACGAACGAGCGGACGATCGGCGTCAGCCGGCCGAGGAAGACGCCGAGGTTCCCCCACCGCTCGAACCAAGCTTCGGCACGGTCCAGCCGGCCCGGCGAGAGGTGGAACCAGCGGCCGTGGCGCTCGAGCAGCGGCCTGCCCCCGTAGCGACCGATCGCCCAGCCGACGAGGGCGCCCACGAGGTAGCCGAGCGTCCCGGCAAGAGCGAGCGTGACGTAGGCACCGGCTCCGAAGCCGATCCGAGAACCGAACAGCGACACCCCGTGCGCGGACGAGAAGACTCCCGCTGCGACTGCGCCCGCGTACAGCATCACGAGCTCGCTCGCCGCTGGGAAGAGGGCGTCTATCGCCATCAAGCCGAAGACGGCGTAGACGCCGTGATTCGCTACCGCGGAGGTGAAGCTCGACGAGACGCTCGCGAGGAGCACCGCGCGGATACTAGTGACGCTTTGGGATCGAGAACGGGGCCGCGAGCGAGCTCGTCCCGATCGAGCTCGTCGCCTGCACGGCCAGCTGGTAGTGCCCGCCGGACGCCCGGCGCTTCCCGATCCGGCCGTTCCAGGTCACCTGCTCCGTCCCCGCCGGCTGAGGCCCCGAGCGGAGCGTCGCCACCGCGATGCCGTTCGGGCGCTGGATCTGCACGAGGACGGTCGCCGCGCGCGACAGCTTGAAGGTCGCGGTCGGGAGCCGGTGGCTGTCGAGCGTGAGGGCGAGCGACGAGAGCGTGTCGTCGAGCGAGAACGCCCGCTGCGCGGTCGTCGTGACCTTACGGTCGTCGGTCCCCGTGACGGTGAACGTCCACGGCCCCTCCGGCGCGGGCGAGCCTCCCGCGGTGCCGTTCCAGCCGACGGTGTACAGCCCGCGCGAGTGCACCCCGTTCCGGAGCGTGACCTTCGCGCCGGCCGGGCCGCTGAGCGTCGCCACCACGTCCGAGCGCCGGACGACTCGATAGGAGAACGCCTCGGTGTCGGCGATGCCGTCGCCGTTCGGCGAGAGCACGGGGTTCGACGGAGGCGTCGCGTAGACGCCGCTGTACGAAAGGACCAGCGCGTCGGAGACCTTCGGCCCGACGCGGCCCGAGGGCCGCGTCAGCAGCCTGCCGTCGAACGCGATTGCCGACGCGGACCCGGCGCCGAGCCCGTAGGCGATCGTCGCCCCGAGTCGGGAGAGCTCGACGGCGAGCTCGTAGTTCGACATGCCGATGCTGTAGGCGGGATTGGGTCCCTCGACACCGACGAGGACGATGCGCCCGTCGGAGAGCTGGCCGATCGCTCCGCGCGCCTGGCGGCTGTTGAGCTGGCGGGGCGCGAAGGACTCGCCTGCGTGGAAGATCGGCTTGCCGTTCTTCACGAGCCGCGGGCCGCCGCCGATCGCGCTCGCGAGACCGCGCCAGTCCGGCGAGAGCGAGAGCAAAGCCTCGACCTGCTGCCCGACCGGCGCCTCCGCCCTGAGCTGGCGGGTCGAAAGCGAACCGCGCGCGACGAGCACCGCGCCGCCGCGCGGGATCGGCGTCGGCCCGCTGGTGGTCACCTGCGTCACGGTGCCGTCGAGAGGCGTCTCGAGCCGGGCAGCCGGCAACTTCCCGATCACCGCCTCCACGACCCCGCTCTCCCTCGGGGTCGCACCGCCGTAGACCGGCGTGTAGAGCGAGAACTTCCCTGAGCCGGCCGGTGAGTTCAGAAGCAGCGGGCGCCGAATGGTCTTTCCCTGCCAGATCCCGGCGAAGGAGACCCGACCCGTCGTGAGCGTGCCGTCGGCGGCGATGCCGAGGCTCGACCGTACTGTTCCGGGCGGACTCTGGAGTACGCCGTTCTGCATGAGCATGCCGTTCGGCGTGCCGGTGACGCGGTCGAAGTAGTCGCCGTCGATCGCCACCGTCGTCGCGCCCGCGGCCACTCGGCTGTCGAGGCTGGTGAGCGGCTCCCTACCGCGCAGCTGACCGTTCGAGAGCGCGGGCGCGAGGGAGTAGAGCTTGCCGTCCGGCTTCGGGGCGGTTACGACGTCGAGGACGATCGGCCCCCGCGATGTGAAGTCCACCTCGCGCGTGTAGGTCACGCCTGGCAGCAGGACGGAGGTCGAGACCGATTCCTGGCGGGAGCGCCCGGTCGCCGCGGAGGCGACCACGGACACGCCGATAGCCGCGAGCGCGACGCCGATGAGAAGCTTCCGCAACAACAGCACGACCCGCCGGCCAGAGTAGCGTTGCCCGCGTGGAAGCGGCGCTGCGCGAGCTCGACGACGGCTGGGACTTCAAGGTCCTCGTCGTCGGCGACGCCTGGGTCGTGCGCTGGCCGCGCCACCGGCTTGCCGTCGAGGAGATCGAGCAGGAGGTCGAGCTTCTGCCCGTCCTCGGGCCGCTCCTCCCCGTCGAGGTGCCGCAGTTCGAGTACGTCTCGCGCCAGCCCTGGCTCGTGGCCTACCGCTTCATTCGGGGCGAGCCGCTCGTGGACGAGGACCCGGAGGGCGTTCGCGGCTTCCTCGATGCACTCCACGGCGTCGACGTCGATGACGTCCCGGCACAGCGCCCAGACTGGCTCGAGACGTACCGCCAACAGGCCGACGAGTTCCGCCGTGTCGTCTTGCCGCTGCTCGACGCCGACGAGCGTGCCCACGGCGAGGCGCTGCTCGCAGAGGTCGAGACGCTCACGGGCTTCCAGCCGGCGCTCACTCACTCCGACCTCGGTCCTACGCATCTGCTCGTACGCGACGGCCGGCTCGCCGGGGTCATCGATTGGGGAGACGCGCGGATCGGCGATCCCGCGCTCGACTACGCCTGGCTGCTCAACGGACCGTTTCCCGACTGGGACGTCGATGACGATCTGCGCCGCAGGGCCCAGATCTACCACCGGCTCGGGCCGTGGTTCGAGGTGCACTACGGCGACTTCACCGACCAGCCCCAATGGGTGCGCCGCGGCCTTGCCGGCGTCAGGTCGAGGCTCTGATCGTGCGCCTCGCGCTCCTCTCCGACCAGCACGGGAACGACGTCGCCTTCCGTGTTGCACTCGAGGACGTTGAGCGGCTCGGAGTGCAGGAAATCGCCTGCCTCGGCGACGTCGTACAGGGCGGGTCGGAGCCCGCGCAGACGCTCGACCGCCTCGCGAGCCTCGGGTGCGAAACCGTGCTCGGCAACGCAGACGCGTTCCTGCTCGAGGTTCCCGCCCACTCGCCGGAGCCGGTGACCGACCGCCAGCTCGAAGTGCGCGAGTGGACGCTCTCGCAGCTCACCTCCTCGCACCTCGAGCAGATCCGCTCGTTCGTGCCGGTCGTGCGCCGCGAGCTCGACGTCGTGTCCCTGCTCCTCTTTCACGGCTCGCCTCGCTCGTACGACGACGTGCTCCTCCCCGAACGCGGCGGCGAAGCGCTCGAACCGTTCCTCGGTCACGACGCAGCGCTGCTGTCGGGCGGGCACACGCACCTGCAATGGACGCGCCGGATCGGCGACGCGCTCTACGTCAACCCCGGCAGCGTCGGCATCTCCTACGACCGGCACGCCGACCCGCTCGTCCTGCGCCCACTCGCCGAGTGGGCGCTCGTCACCGTCGCGGAAGACACCCTCGCCGTCGAGTTCCGCCAGGTGCGGTACGCGCTCGAGGACGTCCGCACTGCGGCCAAGCGAAGCGGCCGGCCGTACGCCGACGAATGGGCCGCTCAGTGGTCGGCTAGGCCCAGACCTTGACGTCGCGGTAGAGCGTGTCCCGCTGCACGGGCACTTTGCCCATGCTCTTGATCAGGTGGACGAGCTCCTCGGCGCTCGTGCGGTGCGTCGTGCCCGCGGCCGAGACGACGTTCTCCTCGATCATCACCGAGCCGAGGTCGTCGGCTCCGAAGCCGAGCGCGACCTGGCCGATCTTCTTCCCCTGCGTCACCCACGACGAGCCGATGTGCGGCAGGTTGTCGAGGTAGATGCGCGAGACCGCCTGCGTCAGGAGGTAGTCGAAAGACGTCGGGCGAGCCTCGACCGGCACGAGCGAGACGAGCCGGTTGCCGTCGTCCTGGAATGTCCACGAGAAGAAGGCGCGGAAGCCGCCAGTCTCGTCCTGCAGCTCGCGGATCCGCCGGAAGTGCTCGACCCGCTCCTCGACCGTCTCGACGTGGCCGTACATCATCGTGGCCGTCGTCGAGATCCCCAGCCGGTGCGCCTCGCGCATCACCCCTAGCCACTCCTTCGTGTTCACCTTCTTCGGCGCGATGATGTCCCGCACGCGGTCGACGAGGATCTCGGCGCCGCCGCCGGGAATCGAATCCAGGCCGGCATCGCGCATCCGCGCAAGCGTCTCGGGGACGGTGAGCTTCGAGCGGCGCGCGGCGTGCACGATCTCCGACGGCGACAGCGCGTGGAGATGAATCCGGTACCGCGCCTTGATCGAGGAGAACAGATCCTCGTAGTAGTCGACGCCGAGATCGGGGTGGTGGCCGCCTTGCATGAGCAGGCCGGTGCCGCCGAGCGCGAGCGTCTCCTCGATCTTCTTGAAGATGACCGGCTTCGGCAGCAGGTAGCCCTCGCGCTGGTCGCCGGGCCGGCGGTAGAAGGCGCAGAAGTCGCAGTCGGTGACGCAGACGTTCGTGTAGTTGAGGTTGCGGTCGATGATGAACGTCACGCGCTCCGGGTCGTGCAACCGGTTGCGGATCTCGTTCGCGGCGCGGCCGACGGCGACGAGGTCCCGCGAGCGGAGGAGCTCGACGGCGTCCTCGTCCGAGATCCGTTCCCCCGAGGTTGCCTTCTCCAGGATCTCGGCGATGGGAGTGCGCTCGGCGACACTCATGCGACCGCTGCACCGGCCTTCGTCTGGACGAAGCGGAGCTCCGGCACGCTTTCGAGCAGGCCGGCGTCGCGCGCGAGCTCGAGGAACGTGTAGAGGCCGGCGCGCTCACGCGGGCCGAAGCGGTAGCGGAGCTTCTCGAAGTAGCGAGCGAGGAAGCCTGCCGGATAGCCGTACCGCTCGGCCGCCTCGAAGGCGAGCCGCTCCGGCTCGGCGCGTGCGAGCCGTACCGACGAGACGAGCGCGTCCTCGAGTTCGGCGAGCCCTTCCGCGAGCGGCTCGGGGCACGCCCAGACGGCGAACACCATCGGCAAGCCTGTCCGCTCGAGCCAGAGCCGGCCGAGGTCGTGGTGCGGTGTCGGATCCTCGAACGCGGAGCGCAGCGCGGCGTCTCCGATTAGGAGCTTCGCCTCCGCCTCCCCGGTCTCGTACGCATCGAGCGGCGCCTGCTCGGCCTCCGGCAGCAGCACCTTCGTCAGCGCCACCGACGTCGCCGACTCGGGCGTCACCGCGACGGCGCGCACGCGCTCGAGCGGCACGCGCGTCACGAGCTGGATCGAATCGACGGCCCCCTCCGACGCGACGCAGAGCCGCGGCAGCAGCCGCAGCCGGCCGGCGTCCTGCGCGTACGCGATGGAGGAGATCGGCGCCGTGTCGAGCTCTCCCGCCACGAGCATCCGGTTCAGCTCGGTCGGGACGCCCTGCACCTCCTCCACCTCGGCGTCGACGCGGTAGAAGACCGGCGCCATGTTCACGTAGGCAATGCGGCCGAGGCGGATCACCACATCGCCTCGAACGCGGCTTGCGCGGTTGCACGGTTCGGGTAGTCGCGGATCTCGTGCACGAGGTTGTCGTACACGATCGCGATCTGGTGCAGGCCCGGGATTTCCGCCGGCGGGTCGACGTGCGGATCGAACAACAGCACGCCCTCGCGCTCGGCGAGCACCTCGGGCGAGTACGAGTGGCCGCTTTTGCGCACCTCCTCCAGCCTGGTCTCCACGTGCTCGGCGCTGCGACACAGCTGGCCGGGGTGCAGGCCGATCCAGACGACGTCCGGCGCGAGCGAGATCTCGTCGAGGTTCACCATCGGCGCAGCTCGTTATAGAGGCTGTCGCGCTGCACAGGTGTGCGGCCCGCATCCCGTACGAACCGGACGAGCTCGGCGACCTTCTGCTCTGTGCCGGCGCTCGCGCCCGCTGCCTGGAAGATCTTCTCCCGCACGACCGTGCCCTGGACGTCGTCGGCGCCGAAGTGGAGCGCGACCTGGGCGAGCGGGAGGCCCATCATGATCCAGTACGCCTTCACGTGCGGGACGTTGTCGAGCAGCAGCCGCGAGACCGCGATCACCTTCAGGTCGTCGGCGCCCGTCGTGAAGCGGAAGCCGCGCCGCTCGAAGACGGTGTTCTCCGGGTGGAAGGCGAGCGGAATGAACGAGAGGAAGCCGCGGGTCTTGTCCTGCTGGTCGCGCAGCCGCAGCAGGTGGTCGACACGCTCCTCGTAGGTCTCGACGTGGCCGTAGAGCATCGTGCACTGGGTCGTGATCCCGAGCTTGTGGGCGGTGTCGTGGACGTGGAACCACTCCTCAGGGTGCTCCTTCCCCGGCGCGATCAGCGCGCGCACCCGGTCGGCGAAGATCTCGGCGCCGCCACCCGGCATCGAGTCGAGCCCGGCGTCCCGCAGCGTGCTCAAGACCTCCTCGTGCGAGCAGCCCTCGAGCCGCGACATGTGGTGGATCTCGGACGCCGTATAGAACTTGAGGTGGACGTCCGGCAGCGCCTCCTTCAGCTTGCGCAAGAGGCCCGCGTAGTACTCGAGGTCGACGTGCGGGTTCTCGCCGTTGACGGTGTGGATCTCCGTGAAGCCGTGGAGCTCGTGCTGGGCGACCGCGTCCTCGACGAACTCGTCGGCGGTCAGCGTGAACGCGTCCTCCTGCTTCCGCGTCTTTGCGAAGGCGCAGAACTTGCACTTCACGCGGCAGACGTTCGTCTGGTACAGGTTGATGTTCTGGACGAAGTAGACAGCGTCGCCGCCGCCGCGCTGCCGGCGCGCGAGGTCGGCGAGGTCGCCGAGCGCGAGCAGGTCGTCCGTCTCCATGAGGGCGACGCCGTCGTCGAAGTCGAGCCGCTCGCCCGCGAGCACCTTCTCCCGGATGGGTGCGAGCGTGTCGAGGGTGTCCAGAACGGCCACTGCGGCTACCTCTCCCGATCGACGACTGCGTGCGTCAGGGCCTCGAGCTCGTCTCTGTGCAGCTCGCCGTCGAGCCGCGCCCTGGCCTGTTCAGCGTAGTCGAGCGCCACCTCGCGAGACTCTTCGAGAGCGCCGGTTGCGGCAATCCGCACGAGCGCGCCGTCCATCGGGCCGCCGGCGAGCGCTGCCCGCACCGTTGCATCCCGCTGCGCGGCGAGGAGGAGCGGCAGGGTCGGCGTCCCGTCACGGAGGTCGGTGCCGGCGATCTTGCCCGTCTCGATCGTCGCGCCCGAGCAGTCGAGAACGTCGTCGGCGATCTGGAAGGCGATCCCGAGCGCGAGGCCATACTCGCCGGAGCCGCCGCCAAGACGGCACGCGGCCTCGAACAGCTTCCCCGTCTTGAGCCCGCAGCGCTCGAGGTACGCCTCGATCGTCGTCGATGGATCGCGGGTCTGCGTCCGCTGCAGCGCCTCGCCGCGCGCGAGGCAGAGGGTCGCGTCGGCGAGGATCTCGACGGCGGCTGCATTTCCCGTCGCGCTCAACTCCGAGAAGGCGCGCGCGAACAGGTAGTCGCCCGTCGCGCGGGCGGCCGCCGGTCCGTAGATCGACCAGGCGGCGGCCTTGCCGCGACGGAAGTGGGCGCGGTCGATCAGGTCGTCGTGGACGAGCGTCGCCATGTGAACGAGTTCGACCGCGACGCCGGCCGCGAGCGACGGCTCCTCTCCCGGAGGAGCGGAGAGGAAGACGAGCGTGGGCCGGAGCCGCTTGCCGCCGGCGGCGAGCGCCTCGTTCCCCACGGCGGCGACGAGCCCCGGGTGGGTGGCCACGGACCGTGCGAGTCGCTCCTCGAGCGCGTCGAGATAGTCGTCGAGCCCCGGCACCGACCTGATGTCCGAGAGCGATGTGGCCACTAACCCGCCTCTCCTACGTGCAGGGCCACGATACCCCCGGCAAAGCGCCGGAACCGCACTGCCTCGAAGCCGCACGAGCCGAGCAGCTCCGCAAGCTCCTCCGGCCCAGGGAAGCGGCGCACGCTGGCGGGCAGATACGTGTACGCGTCGCCGCCCGGCAGGAGGCGGCCGAGCAGCGGGACGATGCGGTCGAACCAGAGCTTGTAGAAGACCTTCAGCGGGCCGCGCGGGGTCGTGATCTCGAGGATCCCGAGCCGGCCGCCGGCCCGGAGCACGCGCCGCAGCTCCCTGATCGCTGCTTCGAGGTCCTCGACGTTCCGCACCCCGAAGCCCACGACCGCCGCATCGAAGCTCGCGTCCTCGAATGGGAGCTCGAGCACGTCGGACTGCACCCACTCGAGCTCGGGCGCCTTGCGCCGTGCCCGCTCGAGCATCCGCTCGGAGAAGTCGACTCCTACGACGTAGCCCGCGCCCGCGTTGCGGGCCGCGACGGCGAGATCGCCCGTGCCGCAGCAGGCGTCTAGGACGTCGTCGCCGGACCGCACGGCCTCCCGCACGGTCGCGCGACGCCAGCGCTGGTCGAGGCCGGCGGTCATGACGCGGTTCATCGAGTCGTAGACCGGCGCGATCCGGTCGAACATGCGCTGCACACCTTCCGCCGGCAGCCGGCCGCTCTCGACGGTCATGTCTGCCCCCAGCGAGGAGTCAGCGCATGCTCGAGCCCGAGCAGGTCGAGCGCGCGGGCGACGATGAAGTCGACGAGGTTCTCCACGGTCTCGGCGCCGTGGTAGAAGCCGGGCGCGAGGAAGAGGATCGTGGCTCCGGCCTCGCGTAGCGTGAGCATGTTGCGGAGATGTATCGCCGACAGCGGCGTCTCGCGCGGCATCAGCACCAGCCGGCGCTCCTCCTTCAGCGCGACGGAGGCGGCGCGGTGGACGAGGTTCTGCATTGCGCCGGAGGCAACGGTCCCGACCGTCCCCATCGAGCAGGGGCAGATCACGTACGCGTCCACCTTCGCGGAGCCGGAGGCGTACGGCGCGCTCCAGTCCTCGGGGTCGTAGACCCGCGCGGCGCCGTTCGCGTGCTCGAGGAGCCGGGCGAGCGTCTCGTCGCGCGGCAGCGCCGGGTCGCCGAAGAGCTCCGTCCCGAGCACCTCGATGCCGGCGCGCGAAGCGCAGATCCCGATCTCGCACTCCGCCGCCGCAAGCCCCTCGAGCAGTCGGGCCGCGTACGGTGCGCCGGAAGCGCCGGTGATCCCGAGGAAAACGTGCATCCCTCGGGATTCTCGCTGCTAGTGCGTGCCCTTGGAAGCTTCGAGGAAGATCGCGAGCTGTTTCAGGCGGTCGTCCCCGAGCGAGGCGAACGGCGGCATCGGCGAGCCGGGATTCACGCACGACGGGCACTTGAGGTGGTTGATCTGGAACTGGAGACCGAGGTTCCGCGAGCCGATCGCCGTCAGGTCCGGCGCCCCTAATTGCGACCCCCCGGCGCCGTCATAGGTGTGACACGCAGTACAGCCCGCGCTGGCGAAAAGCTCCACCCCGGGGAACGCGGCGGGCGGCAGGTGCTCGTCTGCCTTCCACTTCGGGATGCTCTGCTTGACCTCGGAGGCGAGCGCCTCCTTGGCCGTAGCGCCCTTCCACGTCAGCACGCCCATGGAGACGATCGTGAGGACGGCGGCCACCATGGCCACCGGGCGAGCTGACGGCCGGCGCACGAGGCGGCGGTCGAGAAACGGCAGCCCGATGAGGAGGATGAGCGCGATGGTAGGCACGCCGACCGTGCCGAGGAAGACCGACTCCGGCCACTTGAAGATCCGGAGCAAGTAGAAGAGGAAGTAGAAGTACCAGTCCGGCCGCGGCACGAAGCTCGTCGTGCCCGGATCGGCCGGCGGGTCGACCTCAGGCCCGAGCAGCCCCTTGTGCGTCGGGTCGTGATCCGGTCCCCACGCCGACCACTTCCAGATCACCGCTAGCCCGATGATCGTGCAGACGACGACGAAGCTCATCACCGTGTCGTGCCACATCGCGTACGGGTAGAAGGGCTTCCCGCGCGCCTTGACGTCCGCCTTGTAGCGCGCGAACTCCGCCCGTGCCTGGTCGATCCGGCTCGGCTTCTCCTTGGGAATGGCGGCCACTACTCCTGCCCTCCCGGCTCAGCCTGCATCGCGGAAGCGCCAGAAGGCCGCGGCACCGGCCGCGTCAGGCCCGGCCGCAGGCGCGCACCGTCTTCCTCCTCCGGTTCCCCTCCCGCGGCCTCCTTCGACCACGGCGGCGAGGTGACGCCGAGCCGGACCACGAGATACAGGTGAAGCGTGATCAGGCCGATGATCAGGCCCGGAATGAGGAGCATGTGCAGCGAGTAGAAGCGCGTCAGCGTCTCGCCGCTGATCTCCTGCCCCCCGCGTAGGAACTGGGCTAACCAGGGGCCCAAGAAGGGCGCCGTCCCGTTGAGGTTGATCCCGACGACGGTCGCCCAGTACGCGGTCTGGTCCCACGGCAGGAGGTAGCCCGTGAACCCCTCCATCATCCCGTTCACGAGGATGAGAACGCCGATGATCCAGTTCAGCTCGCGCGGGTACTTGTACGCCCCGAACAGGAAGACGCGGCCCATGTGGAGGAACATGAGGATGATGAAGACGCTCGCACCCCAGCGGTGCATGCCGCGCACGAGCCAGCCCAGCGTCAGGTGGTCCGTGATGTTGACGATCGACTCCCACGCGATCGGTTTGCCGGTACGCGGGTTGATGTCCGCCGACGGCACGTAGTACATCGCGAGGATCACGCCGGTGATCGCCTGTACGAGAAACGCGGTGAGCGCAGCCGAGCCGAGCGTCTGCATCCAGTTGATGTCCGAAGGGACGTTCCGGAAGAGGAAGTACTTAAGGCCGCCGATGAGCCCCGACCGCTCCTCGAGCCAATCGATCGGGAACATGACGAGCTCCTCCATCTTCTGGCGGCGGATCTCGGCCTTCGTCGGCTTCCGTCTGTAGGTGGTCGCCATGAGCTGTTAGTGGTGAGGCGGATTGATCGGGTAGAAGAACTGCTCGGGGCCGTCGACGTGCTCGCCCGGGCCGACGTCCTTGTACTTGTAGATCTGGGCCTGCCCCCCGGTGCCGACGACCTTGGAGACCGAGTACGTGCTGAGGAGGACCAGGCGGCCGTGGTTGATCTCGAAGTCGTAGCGGTCAAGCGCGCGCACGGGCGGGCCTGCGATGCGGTTGCCCTCGGGGTCGTACTGGCCACCGTGGCACGGGCAGCCGTAGCCGGCCGGGATGACCGACTGGAATTCGACTGGTCCGTTCAGCGTGTGCTCCTTGAAGGACGCCGTGCCCGTGTACTTCTGTCCAATCGGGCCGTTGGCTTGCACGGGGCAGCCGAGATGGACGCAGCGGTTCGAGATGATCGTGAAGCTCGGCACCTGCTGCTTCGTCTCGGGGTCGGCGACGTTCCCGTTGTTGCGGAGGAAGACCGTCCTCCGGCTGACCTCTCCCTCCGCCGGGTCGACGATGAAGGTGGAGATGAACCACTTGCCGAGCGGGAACTTCTCGATCGGGCCGAGGTCGACCTTGTGCTGTGTCTGGCCGAGGAACCCCGGGAGGACCGCGAAGCCGGCGACGGGCAGCGTGATCAGGCCTCCGATCGCCGCGCCGAGACCGAGGGTCGCGCCCTCGAGGAAGACGCTGCGCGTCACTGCGTTGTCCGGGACCTCCTCGAGCGTGACCCCGTGCGGGTCAGCGGCTGTCGCCCTCGACTCACGCCGCTCCGGCTCGACGACGACCGGCTCACCGCGGAGCTCGGCTGTCGCTTCGCGCGCCCACAGGATCGCGAAGACGATGGCGATCGCGGCGCCGATCGAGGAGATCAGCAGCGGGTTGATGATCAGCCCGACGAGGAGGACGACGATCCCGATCGCAAAGCCGATCGGATACAGCGTCGGCGACGGCAGATGCGTCTCCTCGGGGAGCGACTCGTGCTCGGTGTCGGGACTCGGCTGCTCGGGCTCCACCAAGTCGAAGTCTTATCGCATCGGCCGGTCCTCCGGCGGGAGAACTAACCGAGCCCGTACTCGGTCCAGCGGCGTGTGACGAGCTCCTTGATATCAGGGCTCATCTCGATCTCCTCGGGCCACGGCCGCGCGCCCTCCTCCGGCCACTTCGCGGTCGCGTCGATGCCGAGCTTGCCGCCGAAGAACTGGCGTTCGGGGGCGTGGTCGAGGTGGTCCAGCGGGCCCTCGGAGAGGATCACGTCGCGCTTCGGGTCGACGTTCGCGCCGGCGTAGAAGAGCACCTGCTCGTAGTCGTGCACGTCCACGCTCGCGTCGACGACGACGACGCACTTCGTGAGGCTGAGCATCCCGAGCCCCCAGAGCGCGTGCATCACCTTTGCCGCGTGGCCCGGGAACTGCTTACGAATCGCGACGATGCAGCAGTTGTGGAAGACGCCGGCGATCGGCAGGTCGTAGTCGACGATCTCTGGCAGGGTCGTCCGCACCGCAGGCAGGAAGATCCGCTCCGTCGCCTTGCCGAGCCAGGCGTCCTCCTGCGGCGGCTTACCCACGACGATCGAGGGATAGATCGCGTCCTTCCGCATCGTCATCGCGGTGACGTGGAACACCGGGAACGGCTCGGCGGCCGTGTAGTAGCCGGTGTGGTCGCCGAACGGCCCCTCCTCGCCGACCTCGTCCTTCTCGATGTAGCCCTCGAGCACGATCTCGGCGCGCGCGGGAACCTCGACCCCGACGGTGACGCCCTTCACGAGCTCTACCGGCTCGCCGCGGAGGAAGCCGGCCATCATCAGCTCGTCGATGTGCTTGGGCAGCGGCGCGCTCGCCGAGTACGCGGTGATCGGATCGAG
>Ga0075424_100002918_pt1 | contig 15866 bp, 17 predicted proteins | sample SoiMethybrSBSTD3_FD_75301 | JGI IMG/M metagenome (GOLD analysis project Ga0075424, IMG submission 75301) | Bulk soil microbial communities from a Populus tree surrounding site in Tennessee, USA - Soil MetaG P. TD hybrid SBSTD3 | ecosystem: Environmental > Terrestrial > Soil > Tree plantation...
ACAGCGGGGCGCGGCGCAGCACTCCCTCCAGCTCTCCCTTGGAGACGAAAACCTCCTCCGGCGCCGGGAGGCCGAATGCTTCCGAGAATTCGTACGAGGCATGGATCTCATCCCACGTCTTCGACACTTCCTGAACCACGGTCTCGGGCTCCTCCACCATGAGCATCGCGCCCGGCGCGAATGCGGTCAGGGGTACGGCGCCGGGGTCGAGCAGCGGAGCGAAGGCCTCCATTCCGGGAAAGCTCCCTTCCGCCTTGAGCTCCTCCAGGAGCGCCGCGCGCCGGAGGGCGCCCGGGCCTGTGTGCTCGGCGCGCGAGCGAAGCTGCGCTTCCAGCGTCTCCAGAGGCGCCCGCTCCAGCGGAATCTCTCGCACCGGCAGCAGGTCGATCGCAGGAAGCGCCTCCATCGACCGCTGGGTCTCCGCATTGAAGGAACGCAGGGTCTCGACCATCTCCCCGTAGAACTCCAAGCGGACCGGCACGTCCGATTGAGGAAGGAAAAGATCCACGACTCCCCCCCGGCGGGCGAACTCCCCGGGCGAGGTGACGTGCTCGACGCGCGTGTAGCCGGCAGGGAACAGCAGGCCGCAGAGGCGATCGGGACTCAGGAGATCCCCGGGCCGGATCGGCAGCCTCGCCGCGGCGAAGCGCTCGGGGCTGGGGAGCCTGTAGAAGAGCGAGCGGGCCGGCACGAGGATGAGGACCTTCGCGTCCGAGAGGAGATGGTTGAGCGCGACCACGCGATCGCAGCTCACCTGGAGGTGCGGCGACAGGCCCTGGTAGGGATCCGCGTCGAGCGAGGGAAGTACATCCAGGGCGGGAGACTCCGAGCCGAGCCAGCTCCTCCAGGTTCTCAAGTCCCGTTCCCACCGCTCGGTGTCGATATCACCCGCGGTGACCAGGAGGATGGACCGGCCCAGGGATTGCTGCAGGAGCAGGAGGTGGAGGGCCCGAGCGGAGCCGCTCAGTCCGCTGAGGCCCACTCGACGTTGGGCCTTCAGGGAATCGGCGAGCCGTGAGAGCCCCGCTCTGGCCCCCGCGGCGGCCAGAAGCGAGGCGATGGTGGAATTCACCGCCCCTGCCCCGAGAGGATTCTTCGCAGGATCGCGGTCGTGGAGAAGCCTCTTTGCAGGGGGATGACGCGCACTTCTCCTCCGTACCCTTCCACCGTGTCTCTGCCCACGATGCTCGACGGGCTCCAGTCTCCCCCCTTCACCAGTACTTTCGGCTTCACGGCCCGGATGATCTGCTGCGGAGTCGGCTCGGGAAAAATCACCACGAAGTCGACGCATTCCAGGGCCGCCAGGATCTCCGCCCTCTCCTTCTGCTTGAGGATGGGACGCTGCGGCCCCTTGAGCCTTCGTACCGACTTGTCGCTGTTCAGCGCCACCGCCAGGGCGTCCCCCAGGCGGCGGGCCCGGCTCAATAGCCGCACATGGCCCGGGTGCATCAAGTCGAAGCAGCCGTTGGTGAATACCAGGCGCTTCCCTTCCCGGGCCATGCGCCGGGAGACCGCCGCCAGCGCGGCGCGGGTCACGATCTTCCTGGAGGGATTCCTCATCGCGGCTCCCGGTAGCCGCCGGTCTTTTCTCGAATCACCATGCGGACGATGTCACCGAGCATTTGCACGCTGTCCCTTGCGAAATTCACTTTCGACTGGGGTGAGTTTCTCCAGATCACCGGGATCTCGGCAATGCCGATTCCCCGGCGGCGTGCCAGCATCAGGATTTCCACGTCGTAGGAGAAGCGGTCCACCCGCGCCACCCGGAAAATGGGCAGGAAGGCTTCTCTGTCCAGGAGCTTGAAGCCGCACTGCGTGTCGCGAAACGGCAATCCCGTGAGCATCCGCACCAGGCGATTGAACGTCTTCCCCATGGTCCGGCGCAGCCATCCTTGAGGCACTTCCACCGTGGAGCGATCCACGGCCCGGGAGCCGATGGCGCCGCCGTATCCTTTACTTACAAGAAACGGCAGCAGCTTGTGGATCTCCTCGATGGGAGTGGAAAGGTCGGCATCGCTCATCAGCACCCGGCGACCTCGGCTTTCGGCAAATCCATGACGGATGCTGTATCCCTTTCCCCGGTTTCCTGGGTTGCGGACGAGGCGCAGTTGTGGAAAAGAATTCACCATTTCCTCGACGCAGCGGGCAGTGCCGTCGCGGCTCCCGTCGTCCACCACCAGCACCTCCGCGATAATTCGGTCCGAATGGAGGAACGCAGCGATGGACTGCAGCGTCGGAATGATGCGCTGCTCTTCGTTATAGGCGGGAATGATGATGGACAGATCCGGCGTCGTGCCAGGATCTGCCGGGGACTTCGATCTCTCCGGTGCCATCGGGGAGTGGCTCAAGGCTTGCCTTTGGGGGGATCCACCCCCTGTCTTTTGGTCTGATCCAGATAATCGCGATACAGAATGAAGCGCCCCTCCCGCACGATGTAGGCTCGCGGGTACTGCACGACGTCGCCTTCGGCATCGAAACCGAGCGAGCCGGAGGCGCCCGGGAAATCCCGGATGTTCAGGAGAGACTGGGCGATTCTCTCGGGCACAGTCCCGCCGGCGCCGCGCATCGCCGCAGCGGTGATGAGCACGGCGTCATAGCCGTGCGCGGCCCAGAGATCCGGATCGAAGCCATAACGGCCGCGAAATGCCTTCACGAATCGGGCCACGGTGGGATCATCGCTTTCGGGGTTGAACACGATGGCGGGAAAAATGACTCCTTCCGCCGCGTCCCCGGCCGCCTCCAGGGTCTTGGGATTTCCAAAGCTGGAAGTGCTGAGCAGGATCACCTTGCGGTCGACGCGGCGGATTTCCTTCAGCGCCTGTGCCATGTCGCTGTAATACCCGGCCAGGTAGATCCCGTCGGGCCCCCAGGCGCGCGCGCGTTCCGTCAGCGCGGCGAAATCGGCGCCGTGGGCCGGATAGGTCTGCACCTCCACCGGAGTGGAGCTGGGAAAGGCTTTGCTGAAGACGCTGGCGAGCCCTTGCCCGAAGGCGTTGTCGATGGCCAGCACGAGAACCCGCTTGAGATGCAGCTCATCGGCGGCGAGCTGGGCCATGTAGGCGCCTTCCAGCGTGTCCGATGGATAGACCCGAAAAATGAACTTCCCCGCCTGGGTGATCTCCGGGCTGGAGCTGGCGGGGCTGAGAAGAATCTTGTGGCGCTGCTCCGCCAGGGGTGCGATGCGCAGCGTTTCCGAGCTCAGGACCGCTCCGACGATCATCGGGACGTCCTGCCGGTCGTAGAGCTGGATGGCCGCCTGGGCCGCCTTCTCCGGGGAGCTGGCGCTGTCTCGATAGAGGATTCTGAGGGGATTCCCGCCGATACCGCCTGAGGCGTTCACCTCGCCGACCGCCAGGTCCATGCCCTGCCGGATGGCCAGGCCGTAATAGGACCCTTCGCCGCTCAAGGACAGCACCGCCCCCACTCTTACTTCCCGCTGCGCGGGGCAAGCCGCGAGAAGAATGAGCGCCGCCTCGGCTAGGGAGGCCCGAAAAATCCGGCCCTCATGTCGCGTCAGAACTCTCCCCGGGAAGCCGCGCCGGCCTTGGAGGCCACCTGGATTCGGATGAGAGCCTTCTCCAGGGCCACCTGCGCTCTCTTGAAATCCACGTCCGGATCGGCGCTCTTCAGCCTTTTTTCGGCGCGCTCCCTGGCGCGGACCGCGCGATCGAGATCGATCTCCTCCGCCATTTCCGCCGTCTCGGCCAGGATGGAAACCCTTTCGGGAAGCACCTCGACGAAACCCCACGACACCGCCAGGTACTTCTGCTCATTTCCCTTGCGGATCGTGATCGTCCCCACCTTGAGGGTGGTGAGAAGCGGCGCATGGCCGGGGCGAACGCCCAAGTAGCCTTCCGAGCCCGGAAGGATCAGCTCGTCCACCGCCTCGCTGAGGACCGCCCGTTCTGGAGTGACGATGTCCAGCTGAATCTTATCGGGGAGCAAGACTCTCCTCCTAAGCCGCGGATTTCATCTTCTCGGCGCGCTCCAGGACCTCGTCGATCGTCCCCACCAGGTAGAACGCCTGTTCCGGGATTTCGTCATGCTTCCCCGCGACGATTTCCTTGAACCCACGGATGCTCTCGGCGATGGGCACGTACTTGCCGGGAATCCCGGTGAATTGCTCCGCCACGAAGAAGGGCTGGGAAAGGAACTTCTGAATCTTTCGGGCCCTGGCGACGGTGATCTTGTCATCCTCGGAAAGCTCGTCGATGCCCAGAATTGCGATGATGTCCTGCAGCTCCTTGTAACGCTGCAGCACCGACTGCACCGCGCGCGCGGTGTTGTAGTGCTCGTCCCCGAGGATGCGCGGATCCAGGATGCGGGACGTGGAGGCCAGGGGATCGACGGCCGGATAGATGCCCAGCTCGGAGATTTTCCGCGACAGGTTGGTGGAGGCGTCCAGGTGGGCGAACGTGGTGGCCGGCGCCGGATCGGTATAGTCGTCGGCAGGCACGTAGATCGCCTGCACCGAAGTGATGGAGCCCCGCGTGGTGGAGGTGATGCGCTCCTGGAGCTCTCCCATCTCGGTCGCGAGGGTGGGCTGGTAGCCCACCGCCGAGGGCATGCGGCCCAACAGCGCCGACACTTCCGAACCGGCCTGGGTGAAGCGGAAGATGTTGTCGATGAACAGGAGCACGTCCTGCCCTTCTTTGTCCCGGAAGTATTCCGCCACGGTGAGTCCGGTGAGCCCGACCCGAAGTCGCGCGCCCGGCGGCTCAGTCATCTGACCGTAGATGAGGGATGCCTTGGATTTTTCCGGGTTCCCCGGGACGATGACGCCCGATTCCTGGAATTCCAGCCACAGGTCGTTGCCCTCTCGGGTGCGCTCCCCGACTCCGGCGAACACGGAAAACCCTCCGTGCTTCATGGCCACGTTGTTGATCAGCTCCATGATCAGCACGGTCTTCCCGACGCCGGCGCCGCCGAACAGTCCCGTCTTGCCCCCTTTCATGTACGGTTCCAGGAGATCGATTACCTTGATTCCGGTCTCGAACATGGTGATCGAGGTGGACTGCTCCTCGAAGGTGGGAGGCTCGCGGTGGATGGGCCATTTTTCGGCTGAGTTGATGGGGCCCTTCTCATCCACCGGCTTTCCCACCACGTTCATGACCCGGCCCAGGGTCTCCCGCCCTACGGGGACCGCGATAGGCCCTCCCGTGTCGATGGCATCCATGCCCCGGATCATTCCTTCCGTGGGCTCCATGGCGACGCACCGGACGCGATTTTCTCCCAGGTGCTGGGCCACTTCCGCCGTAACGTCGATTTCCGGCGCATCCGGGCCCGATTTTCCCTGGATTCGCACAGCGTTGAAAATGGCCGGAAGATGATCTTCGGGAAATTCCGCGTCGATGACCGGCCCGATGATACGCACCACTTTTCCCTTGCTCATGCTCGGTTTCTCCATGGGTCCTCCGGGATCACTCCAGTGCTGCGGCGCCGGCGACGACTTCCAGGATCTCATTGGTGATCCCGGCCTGGCGGACCTTGTTCATGTGCAGAGTGAGGCTATCGATGAGATCGGCGGCATTGCGCGTGGCTGAGTCCATGGCGGACATGCGGGCGCCGTGCTCCGCGGCCGCCGATTCCAGAAGCGCCCGGAAAACCTGGACCTCCACGTGCTTCGGAAGAAGCTGGTTGAAGATTTCCTGCTGGGACGGCTCGTACAGGTAATCGACGGGGAGCAGCTTTTCCTCCTCGGGAAGTTTCTCGATGGGAAGCAGCTTCTCGCCCACGATCCTCTGCTGGATGGCCGACTTGAATTCGTTGTAGACGAGATAGATGGCGTCCCTCTCGCCCGAGATGTAGAGCTTCATGAGATCCTGCGCCAGATCGGCCGCGTGGGCGTAGGAGACTTTTTTGAAGACATCCACCATCTCGCGGCGCATCGCTACCCGGCGGCGGCGGAAAAAGTCGCGGGCCTTTTTCCCCACGGCGGTCACCGCCACTTCGGTGCCTTCGCGCCGCTGAATCTCCCCCAGGGCAGCCTTGAGAATGTTGGCGTTGAATCCTCCGCACAGTCCCCGGTCGGCGGTGATCACGACCACCTCCGCGCTCTTCTCCTCGCGGCGCTGCAGCAGTGGGTGGCTTTCGGGATGAGCGCGCGTGGCCAGACTGTTCAGCACCTGCAGCATGCGCCGGGCATAAGGGCGCGCCGCCAGGATCTGCTCCTGGGCCCTTCGCAGCTTGGTGGCCGACACCAGCTTCATGGTGTAGGTGAGCTGCTGGGTGTTCTTGATGCTCCGGATCCGGGTCCGGATGTCTCGAAGGTTGGGCATGTCCGGCTCGCTCTATCTCAGCTGGCGACGGCCACCGCGCTTTTGGCAGCGAAGGCTTCACGGTACTGTTCCAGCAGCGACTTGAGCTCCCCCTTGATCTCGTCGTCCAGAGCCTTCTTCTCGATCAACTTGCGCTGGGTGGCCGCGCCAGCGGTGTCCATGTACTGGTAGAGGCCCTTCTCGAACTCAAGCCCCTGGGAAATCTCAAAGCCGTCCAGGAAGCCATTCACCGCGGCGAAGATGATGACGATCTGCTTTTCAATGGAAACGGGCTGGTATTGTCCCTGCTTGAGAATCTCCACCAGGCGCCCTCCCCGCGCGAGCTGATCCCGGGTGGCCTTGTCCAGATCGCTGCCGAACTGGGCGAAAGCGGCCAGCTCCCGGAATTGCGCCAGATCCAGCCGAAGCGTTCCGGCGATCTGTTTCATCGCCTTGATCTGGGCGTTGCCGCCGACCCGGGAAACCGACAATCCCACGTTGATCGCGGGCCGGACCCCCGAATAGAAGAGATCGGCCTCCAGGAAGATCTGGCCGTCGGTGATGGAGATCACGTTGGTCGGGATGTAGGCGGAAATGTCCCCAGCCTGGGTTTCGATGATCGGCAGGGCGGTGAGCGATCCGCCGCCCAGCTTGTCGCTGAGCTTTGCCGCCCGCTCGAGCAGACGGGAGTGCAGATAGAAGACATCGCCCGGGAATGCCTCGCGTCCCGGCGGGCGGCGCAACAGCAGCGAGATCTCTCGATACGCCGCGGCGTGCTTGGAGAGATCATCGTAGATCACCAGGGCGTGCTTGCCGCGATCGCGGAAGTACTCTCCCAGGGCACAGCCTGCGTAAGGAGCGACGTACTGCATCGTGGCCGGCTCCGAAGCGGAGGCCGAAACGATGATGCTGTGATCCATGGCGCCGTACTCTTCGAGCGTCCGCACCACCTGAGCCACCGTGGACTTCTTCTGCCCGATGGCCACGTAAATGCATACGACACCGGTGCCCTTCTGATTGATGATGGTGTCCAGGGCCACGGCCGTCTTTCCGGTTTGGCGATCTCCGATGATCAGCTCGCGCTGGCCGCGGCCGATGGGAATCATGGCGTCGATCGCCTTGATGCCGGTCTGCAGCGGCTCCTTCACGGGACGGCGTTCCACGACTCCGGGCGCCAGGCGCTCGATGGGCATGCTCTCGTTCGTGGCGATGGGGCCTTTCCCGTCGAGGGGCTGCCCCAGGGCATTGACCACGCGCCCCGCCATCGCGTCCCCGACGGGGACCTGCATGAGCTTTCCGGTGCGGCGCGCCTCGTCCCCTTCCTTGATTTTGCTGGTCTCGCCCAGGAGAACCGCCCCGACGCTTTCCTCTTCCAGGTTCAGGGCGATGCCGAATACGCCATGCGGCAGCTCCAGCAACTCCCCGGACATGGCTCGTTCCAGGCCGTACAGCCGCGCGATTCCGTCCCCTACCGACAGGACCGTTCCAACCTCGCTCAAGTCGATGCCGGTGGAGAAGCCTTCGATCTCCTGCCGGATGATTTTGCTTATTTCATCAGCCTTGATTTCCATCAACGCTCTCCGATGAGTAGCAGTTTCAGCTTTGCCAGCCGGGTCGCCAGCGTGCCGTCGTAGACCACGGAGCCGATCCGGGTGCGCGCACCTCCCAGCACCGCCGGATCCACGAGCCGGGTCAGGCGAACCTTCCTGCCGGTGAATTTTTCCAGCGATGTCACCACGCTTTTTTCGAGTGCGGGATCCAGGGCGCGCGCGGTGGTCAGCTCGACCGCGACCCGCTCCAGCATTCTCTCTTCGATCTTCCTGAATTCCTGCGCCACTTCCGGCAACAGATCCACGCGCCCTTTATCCAGGAGGATCTCCACGAGTCGCGCGGCGTGCACCTCGAGCTGCAGGCGTTTCGTCAGGGACGCGAGCCCCTTTTTCTTGGCCTGCAAGGGATAAGCGGGATTGCCAAGGAAGTCTCGGAGCTCTTTGGATTCCTGGTAAACGCGGGAAATCTCATCGAGCTGCCCCGCCATCGACTCCAGGGCGGTTTTTTCTCGGACGACCTCGGCTAGGGCCCGCGCGTAGCGGGCGGCCAGGCTGGTCTGTTTCATGGCGCTGGGATCCTCAACACACAAGTATGCCCGCCGGGACGGTGTGCCCGGCGCGGGCCGATGGGTGTGCACGGAGCCTCGGAGAAGGGTAGCCTCCCCTTGGACTCCGCCGCCATAGAGCGGAAAAGAGCGGCTTAAATATCACTTCAAGAAGGGATTGTCAATGGAACCGGGGGGTGCGGCGCTCAGGCTTCTCCGAGGGAGCCTCCTTTGACTTCCTTCAGCTCGCGCTTGCGCTCGCTGCTCATTTCGATGGTGCCCTCGAACACCCCTCCCTCCTCGATGACGAGGCCAGGCTTGTCCATGATGACCTCTCCCCTGACCTGTCCCCGGGGATGAACCGTCAGGCGATCCCTCACCCGGATGGTTCCCGAGACGCGTCCGTTCACCGAAAGGACTCCCACATCGATATCGGCTTCGACTTCGCCCGTCTCCCCGACCACCAGTTCCCTCTCAGAGGTGATCTTTCCGGTCACCTTTCCGTCCACCCGCAGGATGTCCGGAAATCGGATGTCGCCGCTGATTACCGTTCCCTCTCCGAGAAAGCCGCTGAGATCGGAGGCGCCTGCTTTCGAGTCCTTCATGCCATCATCTCCCATGGCCCCGCTCATGGTGAGGGGCCGCAACATTAGTGACTGCGGGTTACCAGGAGGCTGAAAAGCCGGTCCAGCTCATCCTCGGAGAAATAATCGATTTCGATCTTGCCGCTCCCCTTTTTCTTGCCGCGCACGATGCGCACCTTCGTGCCCAGGGATTTCGTCAGTCTTTCCTCCGCCGCCTCGACATTGGGATCGGCAGACACCACCGGCTTCGGAGCTGCCGCCTTTCGCGCCCCCAGGTTTCGAACCATCTCTTCCGTTTCCCGCACTGTCAGCAATCCCGAGGCAACTTTCTCTGCCGCTTCGAGTTGCTTGGCCGGATCGGCCAGCCCGAGCAATGTCCTCGCGTGACCCCCGTCGAGCAGGCCGTCGGAAATCATATCTTGTATTTTTTGTGGTAGTTTTAATAACCGCAGTTGATTTGCGATAGTGGAGCGGTCTTTTCCGACACGCTTCGCCACCTCTTCTTGAGTCAGTTGTAGATCGGAGAGCAATAACTCATAGGCTTTGGCCTCCTCCAGCGGATTCAACTCCTGCCTCTGGATATTCTCAACCAGCGCCATTTCGAGCTTTCTGTCGTCGGAGACGTTTCTCAAGATAGCCGGAATTTTGGCGATGCCGGCCATCTGCGCCGCGCGCCACCGGCGCTCACCCGCCACCAGTTGGTAGGCTCCCTGCTCTCCCGTGATGATGACTGGCTGGATGACCCCGTTCTCCTTGATGGAGGCCGCCAATCCCTCGAGATCCTTGAACTGGTTTCTGGGCTGAAATCTATTCGGGGAGATTCGGTCCACCTCCACCATCATGAGCCCCTCCCTCGACTCGGGGGGCGGTTCGGGAATCAGGGAGCTGAGGCCTCGGCCTAGTGCTTTCCTCTTTCCGTTCATGGTTGATGATTTCCCTCGCGAGATTGAGATAACTTTCGGAGCCTTTGCTGCGGATGTCGTAGAGCATGATCGGTTTCCCGAAACTTGGCGCTTCCCCTAGCCGCACGTTGCGGGGAACCACGGTCTCGAAAACCTTTTCCTTGAAATGGTTCTTGATTTCATCGACGACCTGGCGCGACAGGTTGGTCCGGTCGTCATACATGGTCAGCAGAATCCCTTCGATCTCCAGGCCGGGGTTCAGCGAGGCTCGGATACGTTCCAGCGTTCTCATGAGCTCGGAAACTCCCTCCAGCGCCATGTACTCGCATTGAACCGGGATCAGGATCGAGTGGGCCGCGACCAGGCTGTTGAGAGTCAAGATTCCCAGGGAAGGGGGAGAGTCCAAAAGCACATAGTCATATTGATCTATGATCGGCCAAAGGACGTCACGCAGCCGATACTCCCGCCTCTCCAGATCCACGAGCTCGATTTCCGCTCCACCCAAATCTCGATTGGCAGGGGCGACCGTCAAGAAGGGGAGCTCCGTTTTGAGGAGCGCCTCTTGGAGCGGGTAGGTACCAATGAGCGCGCCGTAAATGCCGGCCCCGTCGCCTTCTGTTTTCAGCCCCAGGCCCCGGGTGGAACTGCCCTGTGGATCCACATCAACAAGCAGGACCCTGCGCTCCGCAATGGCAAGACCGGCGGCGAGGTTTACGGCCGTTGTGGTTTTTCCCACTCCACCCTTCTGATTTGCTACAGCAATGATGCGGCCCATCGAGAAGCTCCTGCGTGTTCCGGGTCCGGGCGTAGACTAGCACAGGTCGGTGGGCTTCCACCCCAACCGAGGATCGGTTTTCAACCGAATTGTTTCACGTGAAACATTTCCGAGAAGAGCGAGAGTCGCTCAGGATTTCAGAAGATGGAGAATTGAGGATTCCCGACCTGGGAGTGAAACCTCCTCCTGCAAGGTGAGGAGCCCGGGGATCCGCTCATAGTCTTTCTGCAATTCCTCCCTCCGACCGAACAGTACACACCGACCTCCCGGCTCCAGGAAGGGGAGTCCTTCCTGAAGAAGTTCGGAGATGGCGACTCCTCGAGAGGTAAATAGCCGGCACCTGAGATCAACAAAGTCAGAGCCTTGTTTCACACGTCTCACTTCGATCCGTGCGTCACTCCACCCGAGATCGCGCACCAGCGCCCGGAGAAATGCCGCCCGCTTTTCCGACACTTCCACCAGTATGAGGGGACGGGCCTGGCGGCAGACCACCGCCATCGGCACCGCCGGGAATCCATTTCCTGATCCCAAGTCGACAAATGGCCCCTCAGCGTTGGACCGTTGCAACCATTCGCCTGCGAGCAGGCCCTCCAGAAAGTGTCTTCGCGCGATCTCCTCCGGTTCCTGAATCGCCGTGAGATTCATCCTTCGGTTCCAGGTCTCCAACAGTCCAGCATGGATTTGAATTTCATTTAACTGTTTATTATTCAAATAGATACATAGATTATGTGCAAGGTCATTAATTTCTTTGTTTAATGAAAATGACATAGGGGTGATTTCATCGATGAATGTTGCCGGTTGAAAATCTGCAGTGGCTGCGCCCGGAGCGGTGGGGGAGAGGAGGGGGGTTTTATGACTCTCGGGGACGTGGGTGAATGACCACGCGCTTTTCGAAACCCTCGCCTTCGCTCTCTGTTTCCACATCCGGATCGTCCTTGAGCGCGATATGCACCAAGCGCCGTTCGTAAGGATCCATGGGGCGCAAAGTCTGGGGTTCCTTCATCTTTTTGACCTTCTCGGCCGCCAGAATCGCGATCTCGGCGATCTCCTCCTCCCTGCCTTGCCGGAACCCTTCGGAGTCCACGAAGATGGGCCTGGAAATCCCCTCCTGCGCCGCGACCCTTCCCACCAGCACCTGAAGGGAGAGCAGACCTTCGCCACGACGCTCCAGGAACATCTCCCGATCCGGTCCTTCGATTTCCACGCGGATGCGGTCCTCCTCGTCGGTGACATGGCAATGAATGTCGAAGGGGGAGGACTCTACGAAACGGGTGAGGAAATCCGCCAGGCGACGGGCTTCATCTTCGGCGGGTGCTTGCGAGGGCGGATCGGACGGTGCCGGCCGATCTTCCATGGTCATTCCTTCTTACTCAGGTCCCGGCCGCGACTTTGCCGCCGATATCCTCTCGTGCCACGTGGCGATTGATCAGGTACTGTTGGCCTATACCCAGGATGTTATTCACCAGCCAGTATAGCACCAGCCCACTTGGCAGGTCCTTGAAGAACCAGGTGAACATCACCGGCATCGCCATCATGATCTTTCGCTGGGTCGGATCGGGGATGGAGGAGCCCGTCATGGACTGCTGAATCAGCATCGTGATTCCCATCACGATGGGAGTGATGTAGTAGGGGTCCCGCTTTGAAAGATCGGTGATCCACAAGCCAAACGGCGCATGGCGCAGCTCGATGGCATTGACCAGCAGATTGTAAAATCCCCACAGGATGGGAAGCTGAAGCAGCAGCGGGAAGCATCCGGTCATTCCGGCGAGAGGATTCATGCCCTCCTTGGCATACAGGGCCATGATGTCTTCATTCATCTTCTGCCGGTTTGCCATGTCCTTCTTCATCGAGTGATATTTTTTCTTGATGGCCTCGATGCGCGGCTGGATTTTCTTCATTTTTTCCTGCGTGCGCCGCATCGAGATCGAGCTCTTGTGGGTCAAGGGAAAGAACGCCAGGCGGATGACGCAGGTCAGAATGATGATCGAGAGGCCCCAGTTCGCGGTAACCTGATGGATGTGGCTGAGGAGAAAGAAAAGTGCCTGAGCGATTGCGGGAAGGAATCCGTAGTTCACGATTCCTTCCAGGCCCAGGTTCAGTTTCGCCAGCAACTCCCGGTCTTTGGGGCCTACATAGAGTTTGTACCCATCCCCCTCGTGCTGCGCGAGTACGGAAGTAAGAAACTGCTTCTCCCTTCCTTCCTCGATGAGCGGATCGCGACGGAGCTGAATGCTCTCCGCGCCATGCTCCGGCAGGATGATCGCCGTAAAGTAATGGTCCTCCAGCCCTCCCCAGAGGATGGGTCCGGGTTCCCTCAGCTCGGGAGAGTCTTTGAGCGCCACTCGACCCATGTGGATGACCTTGCCTTCGCGGGAGAAGGCCACCTGGGTGATGTCGTTCCGATCCCCATTGGAGGGAGGCAATCCTGTCTCGGCGCCGAAACCGGCTCCCCATGCCATTCTCGGTTGCAGCGGTCGGCCCTGCCGTTGGGCCTGCGCAACCATGGGCACGACGTAGGACGAGTTCGTGAACAGCAGCTCCTTGCGGATTTCTAATCCGGCTCCGTCGGCGTATTGGAAGGTGACCCGAGTCTGCCCGTCTTCTTCGGCCGGCTTGACCTCGACGACAAAAAGCGCGTCCTGGATCGCCTCCGTTAGGCTCGGCTCGTCGAATTCCAGGTCCAGGGGAAAGTGATTCAGCTTGGGGGAGGCGAAGCTGACCAGCTCCAGGGGTTTGCCCGCATCGTCCTGGTACCGCTTCAGCTGCCAGCTGAGGATACGGGCGCCACGATTGCTGAAGCGGAGTCGATAGAGATCTGTCTCGAGGGTGCGCTCCTCCGCGACCGCGGATTCTGCCTTCGGTGCCGTAGCTGCCGGGACAGCTTCTTCGGCGGGCGCTGGAGCCGGCTCGATTGCGTCCGCCCGGGAAGGGCTCGCCCCGGATGCCAACGGCGCCGCAGCGCTCTGGGACGGTGCTGATTTCCCTGGAACAGCGACGGGAGGCTTGGCCGGGGGCATCACGAACTGCATCCAGATCAGGAGGATGCCCATGGAGAGGCCTAGTGCGAGCAGATATCTCTTATTGTCCATGGTTGGGGAGGGTTTACCTCAGGGGATCCAAGCCGCCTTCAACGAAGGGGTGGCAACGGACCAAGCGTCGAAGGGCCAAGGCACCGCCGCGCCGCAACCCGTAGCGCTCGACGGCCTGACGGGCATATTCCGAGCAGGTTGGAGTGAACCGGCAGGCCGGCGGCAGCAGGGGAGACAGCGCTCTCTGGTGGATCCAAAGGAGCGTCGTCACCACGCGCCGGGGCCATTTCATGGTCGATTCCCTCGTGCCGCGACGCGGCGGAACAGATCCTTCAGCTCCCGGGAAAGCGCATCCTGGCTCATGCGGTGAATTCCCTCTCGGGCGTTGATCACAAGATCCAAAGCAGGCAATTCCACCTTGCATTCCCGGAACCATTCTCTCAGGAGCCGCTTGGTCCGGTTTCGCTGAACCGCACCACCGGTGCGTCGCGTGACCGTCATGCCCAACCGTGGGCGCTCCAGGCCGTTCTCGAGGTAAAACAGCACGAGGCTCTTCGACGAGATCTTCTGGCCCTCGGCGTAGACGCGTCGATACTCGCTTCTCTTCCGGACGCGATCGGCAAGGGTGAAGAACCGCCGGGGCGTCACACGGCGAGCCGCTTCCGTCCCTTGCGGCGACGGCGCTTCAAGACTTCGCGGCCGTCCTGGGTGCTCATGCGCTTGAGAAATCCGTGGGTCCGTTTACGGCGACGATTATTAGGCTGAAACGTGCGCTTCATTCTGTCTCCCGAACGCTCGATCGGATGGTTCCCGGTTCTGATCTGAACCGGTGATGCTAGCCGACGCCCTCCAGGAGTGTCAAGGCTTTCACGGCTCACGAATCGGAAGCGGGTATGAATTTTTCCTATGGAACTCCGAAAATCCGTGTGCTATAGTCCGCCGCCTCAACAAGCGATCTTCAATCACCGATGGTTCCGTCCCCGGTGGGAAACTCTTTCGAGCCTCTGAAAAGATCGGGTGCTCGGCAGGGGATTTGTGTTGCTCAAATATGATTCATTGCCTCGCGGCGGCGATGCCCCAACAAGATGTTCCTCCCATCCGGGGAACACCACCAGATCTTGCGGTCGGGGGCGGTTGGTTGACATAAGTGAGCGACCCCTTGCGCCGATGCCTTTGCAACCCACTATCAATCAAAGACTTATAAAGGAGAATTTTTTCCACACCTGTGGAAATCTTGTGGAAACGTCAACAGCGCTTCTTCCGTAGGCCCGGCAAATGAAGGTCTTATCCACTGTTCATTGCTTCATTTTTCAATCTTACCGGAAGGCCCTATGAATCTCTGGGAACAAGTGCTCAGGAAAGTGGAGCCGAAGTTGAACGGCCAGGTCTTCGACACCTGGCTGAAACCCACCCAGCAAATCTCCATGTCGGACGGAACTCTCGAGGTGGAGGTGCCCAGCTCGTTTTTCGTCGAGTGGATCAGCCATCATTACCTTCCCATGATCAGGGACTCGCTCAGCGAAATCCATCAGGGAGACTTGGCGATTCGCTTCAAGGCAAGGCCGGAAGCGGAGGAGGATGCGGGCGGGCCCCTGCCCTCCGAGCGATTCCTGCGCCGGCGCTCGAACCCGCCGCCCCCTCCGGGCCCGGGATCCCTGAATCCGCGTTACACCTTCGAATCCTTCGTGGTGAGCTCCTCCAACCAGTTCGCGCACGCGGCGGCCAAGGCAGTCGCGGAACAGCCGGGGATGCACTACAACCCCCTGTACATTTACGGCGGCGTGGGGTTGGGAAAGACCCACATGATGCACGCGGTGGGAAACCACCTGGCGAGGATCCGGCCGGACCTGCGCCAGCGATACCTATCCACCGAAAACTTCATGAACGAGCTGATCAATGCCATCCGCTTCGAGAAAACCCTGGATTTCAAGGAAAAGTACCGGAGCGTTGATCTCCTGCTCATCGACGACATCCAGTTCCTCGCCGGGAAGGAGAGGACGCAGGAGGAGTTCTTCCATACCTTCAATGCACTGTACGAATCCCAGAAGCAGATTGTCATCACTTCGGACTGTCCGCCCCGGCAAATTCCAACCCTTGAGGAGCGCCTCCGCTCCCGATTTGAATGGGGGCTCATGGCGGACATCCAACCGCCGGATCTCGAGACCAAGATCGCCATCTTGCGAAAGAAGGCCGAGGCGGAGCGCGTGGAGCTTCCGCAGGACGT
>Ga0075424_100002919_pt1 | contig 15865 bp, 15 predicted proteins | sample SoiMethybrSBSTD3_FD_75301 | JGI IMG/M metagenome (GOLD analysis project Ga0075424, IMG submission 75301) | Bulk soil microbial communities from a Populus tree surrounding site in Tennessee, USA - Soil MetaG P. TD hybrid SBSTD3 | ecosystem: Environmental > Terrestrial > Soil > Tree plantation...
CGCACCATCTTCACGGCGTTCCATCATTTCCCACCTCGAGCAGCGCGGGCGATTCTCGCCGATGCAGTTAACCGTGGCCAGGGGATTGGGATCTTCGAGGTCGCGCGACGCGCGCCGCGCGAGCTCGCGGTCATCGCGTTCACCTGGCTGGGCACGTTGCTCGCCGCCCCGTTCGTGCGCCCGTGGCGCTGGTCGCGTCTGCTGTGGACCTACCTGCCACCGGCGTTGCCGCTCGTGGGCACGTTCGATGGAGTTGTGTCGTGCCTGCGGACCTACACGAAGGCAGAGTTGGCGGAGCTGGTGCGGGGCCTCGATACATATGACTGGGACATTGGCGATTTCCGCGGCGGATGGTCGCCGTTGCGCGGGACATATCTGATTGGAGTACCGAGAGAGGCCGAGCGGCTGAGCTATGTGGCTTGAGGCGCGAGGACGGACTAGCCACCCCAAGTACCAGGCGTTTTCTTACCATTCCGCTCAACGCCGCGTCTCGCGGAGGTCCTATGCGTACTCTCACCGTTGCTGTAGTGCTGGCAGTTTGTCTCAGTCCACGACTCACCGCGCAAGAAACCGCATCCGACACACTGCTCACCGTCAATCATTACCTCGATTGGGAGCAGGTCGGCGATCCACAAGTCTCACCCGATGGCGCGCAGATCATCTACACGCGCCGTTGGGTGAACAAGATCGAGGATCGCTGGGACTCAGGGTTGTGGATCATGAACGCAGACGGCTCACGCAACCGCTTTCTGGTGAAAGGCTCGAACGCCCGCTGGTCGCCGGACGGATCGCGCATCGCGTATTTCGCCGACGGCGAGCCGAAGGGTACGCAGATCTTCGTGCGCTGGATGGATGCCGAAGGCGCCACGTCGCAGGTCACGCATGTCAGCGAAACGCCGAACGGTCTGAGCTGGTCGCCCGACGGCAAGTCGCTCGCCTTTACGATGCTCGTGAAGGCCGAGACGCCGTGGAAGATCAGCATGCCGATGCCGCCCGAGGGCGCCAAGTGGACGCCCGCGCCACGCGTGGTCGACCATCTGCACTATCGCCGCGACCGGCTCGGCTACGTGGAGCAGGGAACGACACGAATCTTCCTCGTGCCGTCCGAAGGGGGGACGCCGCACCAGCTCACCACCGGTGATTATGGAACGAGCGAGCTCGCCGGCGGGCCGAACTACGACTGGACGCCCGACGGGCGCACGATCGTGTTCGATGGACTGCGCGATGCCGATTTCGATTATCGCTATCGTGAGTCGTATCTGTATGCGGTCGACGTGCAGAGCGGCGCCATCCGCCAGCTCGTCACCAAGAAAGGCAGTTGGAGCAATCCCATGGTCTCGCCGGACGGTCGTACCGTGGCATTCACCGGCCGCGACTACGGCACCTATTCCTATCACGCGGATGAAGTCTGGACCGTGGGTGTCGATGGAACGGGTCTGCGCGCGCTGACGACCTACGATCGGGACCCCGGTGGCGTGCGCTGGAGTCCCGACGGCAGCGGCGTGTACTTCAACCTCTCCGAGCAGGGCACGAGCAACATTTATTTCGCGGGCTTGAAGAGCGCCGCGCGCAAGGTGACGGACGGCGTGCAGATGCTGTCGCTGTCGTCCATCTCGCGCGACCTCAATGCGGTCGGCATCCGCTCCACGCCCGACAAGCCGACGGATGTCGTGAGGGTCAACCTGAAGAAGCCTCAGCCCGCTACGCAGCTCACGAATGTGAACGACGACGTGCTGCAGGGCATCCGTATCGGCAAGACCGAGGAAGTGTGGTACGTCTCGACCAACAAGACGCGGGTGCAGGGCTGGATCATCAAGCCGCCAGGCTTCGATCCCGCGAAGAAGTATCCGCTGCTGCTCGAGATTCACGGCGGTCCGCACGCCATGTTCAACGGGTCGTTCAATTTCTATCTCGAGAACTTCGCGGCGAATGGCTATGTCGTCCTCATCACGAATCCGCGCGGCAGCACGGGCTATGGCTCGACCTTCGGCAATGCGATCGAGCGCGCCTATCCGAGCGTCGATTATGACGACTTGATGGCAGGGGTCGATACCGTCGTCGCGCGCGGGTACATCGATACCCAGCGCCTGTACGTCGCCGGTTGCTCAGGCGGCGGCGTGCTGTCGAGCTGGGTGATCGGGCACACGACGCGGTTCGCGGGCGCGGCCGTGCGCTGTCCGGTGATCGACTGGGTCAGCATGGCGGGTGAGACCGACATCCCGCTGTTCACCTACGGATTCTTCGATGCGCCGTTCTGGGAAAAGCCCGAGCAGTGGTTCAAGCAGTCGTCGCTCGCCTACGTCGGCAACGTGAAAACGCCGACGCTGCTGATGACCGGCGAGCTCGATCTGCGCACCCCAATGCCGCAGACCGAGGAATACTATTCCGCGCTGAAGATGCAGAAGGTGCCCGTCGTGATGCTGCGGTTCAACGGCGAGTATCACGGCACGAGCTCCAAGCCGTCGAACTTCCTGCGGACGCAGCTCTACATGATGAGCTGGTTCCAGCGCTACAAGCTCGGCGGCGAAAACACGAGTCCCGTGTCGAGCGAGGCGCGCCAGCCTTAACGCTTGTGGAGCCCGCGGGTCGTCGCTCTCCGCCAATCGGCGGGGGGCGTCGGCCCGGACGTCGCGGTTCGGATCCTTATTATCAGACATGCACCCCGATCTCGATGCCATGCTGGAGCAGATCGCGGCCATCAAGGCTGAAGGGCAGGCCATCGTCGGTGCGCTCACCGAGGATGAGCTCAATTGGCATCCGGCCGCGACGTCCTGGTCGATTCTGGATTGCCTCGAACATCTGAATGTCGGCGTGACCAAAGCGCTGCCGGCCTTTGACCGCTCGATTGAGGGAGGGCGCGCGCGAAACCAGACGGGCTCGGGACCCTTCGCGTACGGCTGGTTCTCGCGCATGATGATCGCGTCGATGGAGCCGCCACCCAAATTCCGCATGCGCGCGCCGCGCGTGATCCGCGTGCAGCCGAGCAGGGCCCGTTGCAGTGCCGACATCGTTCCGGAATTTGTCAGGATCAGAGACCAGCTTGCCGACCGCATCCGCGCGGCCGACGGCCTGGATCTCGCTCGCGTGAAGCTCATCTCGCCGGTGAACCGGCTGGTCCGCATGCCGTTAGGCGCCTACTTCCACTTCATTTTGGCCCACGACCGCCGCCACCTCTGGCAAGCCCGCAACGTCCGCACGGCGCTCCCTTGACAGCGTCGGGCCTAATGCTAGTTTCTTAGCACACGATGCAGTTTTTTTAGCATAACAATCCCAGAGGCGTGGCAATGGCCAAAGAAACGAATGCGATGCTGAGCCGTCGGGAACGGGAGATCATGGATGTGATCTACCGCGCCGGCCGCGCGACGGCCGCCGAGGTACTCGATCAGCTCGCCGACCCGCCGAGCTATTCGGCCGTGCGCGCGCTGCTGCGCGTGCTGGAGGAGAAGGGCCATCTGCGGCACGAGGAAGATGGCCCGCGGTACGTGTTTGTCCCGACCGTCCCGCGCGAGCGTGCGCGCACGTCGGCGCTGCGCCAGGTCCTGCACACATTCTTCGATGGCTCGACGGAACAGGCCGTGGCGGCGCTGCTCGACATGCGCTCCAAGTTGTCCGATGCAGAGCTCGATCGATTGAGTCAGATCATCGCTGATGCACGCAAGGAGGGTCGCTGACATGATCGCCATCCTGGCCGACGCCTTCGTCAAGTCGACCGTCATTCTGCTGCTCGCCGCGCTCGTGACGCTGTGCCTGCGGCGCGCTCCTGCTTCATTGCGACATCTCGTGTGGACGCTGGCGTGTGGTGGCGTGCTCGTCCTTCCGATCGCCTCCGCCTTGCTTCCTGATTGGCGCGTCGCGGGCTGGCCACGCATGGATGTGCCGGTCGCATTCGATCTGGATCAGATTTCGTCACCTGCGCCCGCGACGGCGGTCGTTGACCGCGACGCGCTCGTGCCGGCTGCCGCCTCCACGCGGACGACCGTCAGCGCCGATCCCGTCGCTCCCCTCGCGCCGGCCCCCGCGGCCGTGATCGAGCACTCATCCACGACCGCCGCCGGTCCCGTGCGCTGGCAAATCACGCTGAACTGGACCGCGTTGATCGTGCCGGTGTGGTTGGGTGGCGTCGCGATCGTACTGATGCTGCTCGCCATCGGCTTGGCGCGGATTGCATGGCTCGAGCGGTCCAACCAGCCTGTGACGGACGAAGCATGGCTGCGCCTGATCGGAGATCTCTCACTCGAGTTGGGGCTCACGCGCTCCGTCCGGCTCTTGCAGTCCGATGGTCCCGCGATGCCGATGACTTGGGGTGTGCGGCGGCCCGCAATCCTCATTCCGGTCGACGCGGACGACTGGACGCCGGAGCGGCGGCGCGACGTCTTGCTGCATGAGCTCGCGCACGTCAAGCGCCACGACTATCTGACTCAGCTGCTCGCGCGAGTCGCCTGCGCGCTCTACTGGTTCCAGCCGCTGGTGTGGCTGGCGGCGACGCGACTCCGCGAAGAGCGCGAGCGCGCCTGTGACGATCACGTGCTGCGCGCCGGCGCGACGCCATCGGTCTACGCCACGCATCTGCTCGACATCGCGCGCGGCCTGCGCGCCGCGCGCGCGACTTCGCTCGCGAGCGTCGCCATGGCGCGGCCCGCGCAGTTGGCCACGCGCCTGCTCGACGTCCTCGACGCGCGGCGCTCGCGCGACACGCTCTCGGCGCGGTCTGCGGTGCCCGCATGGCTCGCCGCGATCGCCGTCGTCGTGCCGCTGGCGGCTGCAGCGCCCCGCGTGGCGGCTCCGGTCGCCGCTCTGACCACGAGCTCCATCGACACGATCCCGCGCGTTCCAGCGCGCCCGAGAACGGTCGCGACGCCACGGCGGCCTGTTGCGGCGCCGTCGGTGACGACGGGGGCGGTCTGGGTGGTCCGGGCCGATTCGCTGCGCGGCTGCAATGGCCGCGATACGAACCGCTCGTCGACGCACAGTCACGACGGCGATGGCGACGTCGTGACGATCAGCATCTCGACGGGCAATTGCCAGATCACGTTCGATGGGGACGGGAAGTTCACGTTCAACACCGACTTCACCGACATCGCGACGCTGGCGCAAGACGGGCGCGTCATCCTCAAAGTGGATTATGGCGATCACGATCGCCGTGTCACGATCACGCGCGCATCCGGTAATACGCTCGAGCGCGTATACAAGGTCGATGGCACCGTTCGTCCGTACGACGACGAGGCCAGGGCCTGGTTTGCCGAGACCCTGACGTTCCTGTTCCGGCGCACCGGATTCATGGCCGAGGAGCGCGCGCGCTGGATTCTGAACACGAAGGGGATCCAGGGACTCATCGACGAGCTCGGCCAGCTCTCCGGCGACTATACGCGGCGGATCTACTACTCGGCGGCGGTCAAGAGCGGTAAGCTCGATGAGGCGGGCTACGAGCGCATCGTGACGATGGCGGGACAAACCATCGACAGCGACTACGAGCTGGCCGAGTTGCTGATCGAAGTGTCCAAGACTCAGCCGCTCACCGAAAAGATGCAGGCAGGATTCGTGGCGGCCGCAAAGACGATCGAATCAGACTACGAGCGCCACCGCGTGCTCTCGGCGGCGCTGTCGCGGCCCGGTCTGACGCCGGCGATGCAGTCCGGAATGCTCGACGCCGCGACCGGGATCGATTCCGACTACGAGCTGGCGACGCTGCTGATCGAGCTGAATAAGGCGCGTCCCATCGATGAGGCGGTGCGGCCCGCGTATTTCAAGGCCGCGAGCACGCTCGAATCCGACTACGAGCATGGTCGCGTCCTCGACGCGGTCGTCAAGCGCAGCGGCACGACCAAAGCGATGCTCGCCGATGTGCTCGCGTCGGCGAAGTCGATCGACTCGGACTACGAGCTGGCTCAGCTCCTCTCGGAGATCGGCGCCTCGTACGCGCTCGACGACACGTTGCGCTCGCCGTTCTTCGCGGCCGCCGGCACGATCGAGTCCGACTACGAGCGAGGCCGCGCGCTGCTGAGCGTCGTCGGCACGAAAGACATGCCGCGTCCCGTCACGCTTGCCGTACTCGCGTCGGCCAAGGGCATCACGTCCGATTACCAGCTGGCGGAGGTCCTTATCGCGGTGATTCAGAACGTGAAGATGGACGACACGATTCGCGCGGCGGTCAAGGCGGACGCGCAGGGGATCAGCTCACAGTACGACCGTGGCCGGGTGTTTGAGGCTCTTGGCGTGAAGGAGATGTGACTTCCATCTCCAGCAGCCGTTGCTTGCGCTCGACTCCCCAGCGGTAACCACCCTGGTCGCCGTCCGCGCGGACGACCCGGTGACACGGAATGACCAGCGCCGCGGGATTGTGCGCGCATGCCTGCGCGACCGCGCGCGCGGCCGTCGGCTGGCCGAGGCGTCTGGCGACTTCGGCGTACGTCCTCGTCTGCCCGAACGGAATCTTCTGTAGCTCCTGCCACACGCGCCGCTGGAATGCGGTCGCGCGGATGTCGAGCGGCAAATCGAGATCGGGCTCGCGCCCTTCGAGGTACGCGAGAATCGGCGCGACCCAGTCGTGCAGCTTGCCGCTCTTGTCTTCGACCACCCGCGCGTTGGGGAACTCGGCGAGCAGGTCTTGCTCGAGAATGCCGGCGTTGTCGGCCAGCGCGACGCGGCACACGCCGCGCTCGGTGGCCGCGACAAGGAGACGGCCTAACGGCGTCGCCACGGTGACGTACGCGATGCCCACGCCGGCAGCGCCACGCGCGTACTTCGCGGGCGTCATGCCGAGTTGCGCGTCGGTGCGCTCGTACACGCGGCTGCTCGAGCCGTAGCCGGCTTCGTAGAGTGCGGGACTCACCTGTTTCCTCCGTTTCAGTTCCTGTTTGAAGCGATCGAGCCGCCGCGCGTCCGCATACGCCCGCGGTGTGATGCCGAGGATCCGCTTGAACGCGCGCGTGAGTCGCCGCGCATTTCCGCGCGGGCGGGCGCCCGAGGCAATCGCGCGCGCCGCCTCGCGCACCAGCGCGATCGCCGGATCGCCGCCGTTGACCTCGGCGGGATGGCAGCGCCGGCACGCGCGGTACCCCTCGCGCTCGGCCGCTTCCGGTATGGGGAAGAACGTGACCTGCGTGCGGCGCGGCCGCCGGCTGGCGCAGGACGGCCGGCAGTAGATGCCGGTCGAGCGGACCGCGTAGACAAACGCGCCGTCGAACCGGCGATCTCTTGCCAACACCGCCTGCCAGCGCTCGGTGGGACTCATGGGCAGGAACTTAGTGGTGGGCCCCACGGAGGTTCTATCCGTTTTTGTCGCTCAAAATTCTCAGCGCCACGGCTCGTCCTTGGACGGGCCATAAATGGCGGGGACCTTGCCGCCGGCCATCCGCAGGTAGACGGAGAATTGCCCGCGGTGGTGGATCATGTCATTGAGGAGGAACCACAGAAAATCGAGCCGCCGCACGTCGCCCATCTGCTTGGGCCCGGTCGGGAATTTCACGGTCGTGTTGAGTTGCGCCTCCCCGACTTTCTGCACCCCATCGGTAATCTTCCGAAACGCGCGGTCGACCTCGCTGACCATGCCGTTCCACGTGTCGGGCATCGGGGGAAGCGGCGGGGGCCATTTGACCTCGCCCTCGATCCCCTGGGCTCCTCCGTAGCCTTCGAACACAAAAGTCCACGCCAGCTCTTTGGCGCTGCGGCAGGTGTCGTGAGGTTTGAGATTGGTTTTTCCCTCGGGGAATGCGCGCAACACCTTGAGGGTCGTCGCGCTTTCGCGACTCCACGCGTCGAGAAATGCCTGTTTTTCGCTCATAATCGCTCCTTTGATTCCTAAACTACCGTCCCGGCGGTAGCTTCGCCCACCGCGCATGGCAAACTCCTACGACGCCGAATTATCGAGCCGGCTGGCTCGCGGACTGGGTGCCGGGTACGCGGTCCGCGAACGGCTGGGTCGAGGAGGCTTCGCCCTCGTGTACTCGGCGAGCGACCTGGCGCTGAAGCGGGACGTTGCGATCAAGGTTTTGAGACCCGAGCTTGCGGCGGAGCCCGTGATGCGTCAACGCTTTCGCCGGGAAGCTGAGGCGGTGGCGCGACTGCGACATCCGCACATTGTGCCGATCTACAGCGTCGGCGAAGGGGAAGGGCTGGTGTGGTATGTGATGCCGCTGATCACCGGCCCGAGTCTCAAGATGCACCTGGAGCGCGCGGGTCGTCTGACAGTGGACGAAGCACGGCGGATGCTGAGCCAAGCCGCGGCGGCACTCGCCGTGGCGCACGGGGCGGGTATTGTGCACCGCGACATCAAGCCCGACAACATACTGCTCGACGGCGCCGACGCGCGGGTGCTCGTGACCGACTTCGGCATCGCGAAAGCACTCGGCGGGGATGCCCAGGCGCTGACGCAGACGGGCGTGGTCATCGGCACACCGCAGTACATGAGTCCAGAGCAAGCAAGCGGCGAGAACACCGACGCGCGCTCGGACATCTACTCTCTCGGCGTTGTCGCATATCAGATGCTCACCGGTGAGCTCCCCTTCGAGGGCGCGACGGGTGCGGCGCTGCTCGTCAAGCAAGTGACGTCGGATGTCCCGAGTGTGCTGCGCAGGCGGCCCGACTGCCCTTCGGATCTGGCGGGAGCGGTGTCGCGCTGCCTCGCGAAGGAACCAGCGCAGCGTTGGGACTCCATCGAAGATTTTCAGCGTGCCATCGAGCCGCTCCCTGGCACCGTCCAAGTCGGGCGCTCGAGCGGCGCGCGTCCGATAACGTCGCCATCGCTGCTGGTCGGCTTCCGGACGCTGGTCACGGCCGCGGCAGCCGGCGTGGGCGCACTTATCATCGTCGACGTCGTACGCGACCGCGTGTTGTACGCTCCGCTGGGCGCGCTCGTCGCGGCTTTCCTGATCGCGTTGCAATACGGCCGGCTCTGGACGGCAGGATACACCTGGCAAGACGTGTTCAGCCGCGCACGCGATGGCTCGACGCGTTCGCCGCTCCCGCTCGATTCGGCGGATTTCGGCCCGCACGAAGGCGCGATTCAGCAGGCACGCGCCGAGCGAGCGGCGATGCGCGCGCATGTCGAGCGCACGCCGCGCTCAGGCCGGGCACGCATGGAGCCCGCCGTCCGGGCGGCCGATGCGCTGCTGGCGCAGGCCGGCGTATTAGCCCGGCAGCTTTATTCGCTGGAGCGGCAGATCGATCCGGGGCCCGACGAAATCGAGCGCCGGCTGGCGGCAACCGAAGCGGAGGCGCCATCGCCCGGGCGCGCGCAACGCGTCGCCGTCCTGGAGCGCCGTCGCGCAGCGGTGCGGGCACTCGTGGCGCGGCGCGAGACAACCGCGGCGACGCTCACTCGCACGCTGACGACGATCGCGCGACTCCGCGCGGTGGTGGAACAGGACGGCGAAGGAATTGAGGAGGCGGTCAGCGACGCGAACGCCTGCCTGGAGACGATCGGCTAGCCGACTCGACGCCGCATCACGCCGCCGGCCGCGGCTGCAATCGCGACTCCGGCCATCACGAGTCCCAGTACGACGGCGATTGGACGAGGGGTGGGACCGAAGGGGGGGAGATCCGGCACGGATCGACGCGCCCACGCGGCAGTCCATGCATCCATCGGCACGCCGAACGCGGCGAGGAACGCATCCGGAACAGATCCACGCGAGCGCCAGAAGTTCGCGAACCGTTCGCGTCCCATGTCATGAACGAGCGCGGCGAGATAGTGATTCTCCACAGGCATGCTCCGCGGCAGAAATACCCGATGCGCCAGTCCTCTCACCGGCGACGGCTTGAAATACTCCGGTATTCCTTCTACCGCGGGACCGCAGCGAGCCACCCGGCCATCGGTGCACGCCAGTGCATCGAACGACGCGTTGTAATACAGGTATTCGTAGCGATTGGGGTTGTCCTCGAAGCGCAGTCTCGGCATCGATGACGTCCAGTCGGCGGTGTACGCGGGCGCGAATGCGCGCCGATTGAGCCAGGCTTCGATCTCGGGGCCGGGATCGCCGAACACCGCGTAGTAGAGACACGGCGCCGTCGCATCGCGCAGCCAGGGCTCGAGATTGGTGCTGTTCTGAGTGGGCCCGCGTCGCCACAGCCACTTTACGTCCCAATCGAGCGAAATCGTCGCAACGCAGGTGCGCCCATCGAGTGCGACGGGGAGCAGATAGGTTCTCTGCCAGCGATAACCGGCAGTGACAATGATGATCAATCGCGCGCCGGGTCTCGGATTCAGCCGCGACCAGACCCGCTGTGCCGCCGAACGCACGAGCGCGTAGTTTTCGTCCGGAAACGTGGTGTGCAGCATGTTCTCGAGTCGAAACGCCACTTCGACTCCCCCTGAGTCGGGATGGCGCAGGAGGGCGGCGCGGATCGAGTCCCGAAACTGGACCCCGCGCAACGTTTCCTGGATCTGGTGGTACGCGCTGTTCAGCTGATCGAGTCGCTGCGTCTCGGGCGGGGGGACCACCGTCGACTCCATGACGCCCTGGGGCTCGGGCGGGAGGTATGCCACCGCGAGCGCCAGCGAGCCGAGGCCCGCGACGAGGAGCCAGCGTCGGACGGTCAGCGCCACCGCGTGCTCTTGAGCGCGAGGAGGCCGAACGCAATTGCCCAGCCCAGCGCCATCCAGCCACTCGCCGTTGCCAACGTCACGGTCTTGGGCCGGCCCGCGACAATTGCCGCGCGCCAACGGAGCGCCGACGAGTCCGCCGACAGTCCGGCGGCGGCGGCGAACCGCTCCGATAGCGGACGTCCTGCGCTACCCACGAGACGCTGGTATGCGCTGCGTCCACCTGCAGAGAGCGCGGCGCGGGCAAACGAGTGCCGCGCTTCGATCGAGAGTGGGGGCTCGAGATAGGTGACCGTATGTAGTACGGCGATACAGCTCTCGTCGGACTGGGTTAACAGACACGCGTCGGAGTCGACGCGCTGTCCAGCCCGATCCATCTCACTCATCTTGCTGACGAGGGCCCGTCGCTCGTCGGCGTCGAACCAGAGTGTGACGCGATCGCCGCCATCGAGGAGGCCGAGTGCGGCCCGGCAGGACGCCGCATCGCCCTGATAGCAGCGACGCACGGCGGCGGAAGGGGCGGTCACGAGCTCAACGTAGATACGCGACACCTCCGCCGGCGACGGACTGAGCGGCAGCAACAATGGACCAAACCAGTTCGCGAGCGCCGTGTCGGCGTTCTTCCGGAGGACGTTGGCGGCGCCGCTGATCAGCTGGCGCGCGATGTCGGCGGCGGTGGCTGCCGAGTCTCCGAGTACGGGTTCATACTTCGTCGCGTACTCCGGCACCTGGCGGCCACGCCGCTGGAGAAACCAAAACAAGACGGGATGCGTGGCGAGCGTCGCGGCCCCGTCTCCGTACAAGCTGTCGAGCTCCCGCCACGCGATCTCCGCGCCACGACGCACGCGCACCCCGTCCTGCGGGCGGGTCAGAACGACCAGCGCGCCGGCGCGAATGGTGTCGAGATGTTCTTGCCGAGCACTGTCTGCTCGCGCCGCAACCATGCTTGCCTGGTGACGGAGGGCGTCCACCTGAGTGAGGCGCCGCTGCAGCGCGGCCGGGTCTTGGCTGCTCGCGAGCAGCAGCGCGGTGGCGAGCAACACGTTACACATCGATCAACATCCACCGACCCGAGAAAATCTCGAGCGGCCCGGGCCACAACAGCAGCCGGTCGCCGATGAACGGGATCAGGTGCACGTCGAGACCCGCGGCGGCTGTCAGGATCTGCACCACGATGAGTGCGCCCACGATCGAGAGCACGTATCCGGCCGTGCGAGTCGTCCCTGCGCTGATCGCGAAGAACACCGCATACGACACTGCCATCGCGAGCGTGAATCGAGCAGCGAGAGCGACGGGGTAGGTCTGCAGGCCGTGAGGAATCGTGGCCATCGCGGCAGCCACGATCGCGCCGATCAACAGGGCAATCGCCGGCGGCACCAGCAGCACGGAGCCGGCACCGAAGCGCTGCAGGGCGTAATGCCACCGGGGCACAGGCAATGACAGGGCGTAGACATGACGCCCACGGTGATCGGCGCTCCAAGCCATAAGCGCAAGCGTGAGGGCAATCGCCGTCGCGAGCGTTGGATACAGCACACTCCAGGACTGGATCGACGACAGAAGCATGCGCGCTTCCCAGGGCGTTGCTTCGGGATTCCCGGCGTGCTGGACCGAAAGGATCGGCAGGAGAAAGGCGGCGAGAGTGCCGAGGAGCACGGCGAGCCGCGACCATTTCCATTGAGTGAAGAGAATCATCCGAAACATGACGTCTCCCTATGCTCGCGGCGGGACGCGGAATGTGCGCAGCAGCTCCACGAATCCTTCTTCCAGATCCAAATCGATCACCTCACGCAATGACGCGCCGACGCCATCGAAGTACTGGCTCATCGGTGGCTGCCAGCCCCGCACGGTCCACGTCTCGGTGCCGTTGTTCGCCTCACGCGCCAACACGACGAACGGCGTGTCACCGGGAAGGGCAGGGGCGTTCGCGACGCGAAGTCGCTTGATGCCGTTCTTGAAGCTCTGCATCGGCAGCTCCGCCACGAGCCGGCCGCGATCCATCACGCCGACCCAGTCGCAGATCCGCTCGAGCTCGTGGACGAGGTGGCTGGATATGAATACCGTCGCGTTTTGTTGCGACACATATTCGAGCAGCGCGCCCAGCACGTCGCGCCGCACGACGGGGTCGAGTCCGTCGGTTGGCTCGTCGAGCACCAGCAGCTCCGGCCGCTGCGCGAGCGCGAGCAGCATCTCGAGCTTGCCCATCTCTCCCTTGGACAGCTGACTGAGCCGGCGGCCGTTCTCGAGCCCGAAATGCCCGAAGAGCTCGTTGGCCCAGCCCCAGTCCCACGTGGGATAGAAGACGGAGTGAAAGCGCAGGGCCTCATCGATGGTGAGGCTCTGGTATAAGTGCGGCTGTTCCGGGACATATCCGGTGCGCGCCAGGATCCGCGGGATGTCGCGCGGAACCTGGGCGCCGAGTACTGTGATCGATCCGCTCAGCGGCCGCAGCAGTCCGAGCATCAGTCGGACGGTGGTGGTCTTGCCGGAGCCGTTGGGACCGAGGAACCCGTAGAGCGAGCCGGTCGGGACGTGGAGCGCGAGGTCGCGAATCTCGAACGTCTTGCCGGCACGGTATTGAAGGTCGCGGATGTCGATGGCGTGGCTCATGAGACCTTCACCTCCAGCTCCTGCGCGATGGCCAGCAGCAGTTCCTTGGTGGTGAGTCCGAGACGCCCGGCTTCGGAGACGAGTTGTCGAACGAGCCCCGCCGCCTGGCGCGTGCGCTCGCTGGCCCGTCGTTCGGGAACGACTTCTCGCACGAACGTGCCGGCCCCCTGGCGCATCTCCACGAAACCCTCCGCTTCGAGATCACGATAGGCCTGCACGACCGTCGCCGGATTGACGCGGAGCCGTCCGGCGAGCGCGCGCACTGACGGCAACGCATCGCCGGGCTTCATTTCGCCCGCGGCAATGGCGACGCGGAGCCGCCCCGCGATTTGGGCGTAGAGAGGTGTTGGGCTTCGAGGGTCGATGTGCTCGAACAACGTGACGGCTCACTGTATCGTTGTACTAATACAGTATGTCTTTTGGATGGCCTGTCAAGGGCGGGACGCGGTCGTACTTTTCCGCCATGCTCCGGGATTGTGCCGCGCTTCTGGTGCTCGCCCTCGCTGCCATCGGTGCCCTGACCTGGACCATCCTGGCCCTACGCCGCTCCTTGGCACGGGAGCGGCGGCTCGCGCGGGTCGACGAGCTCACGGGCGTCCGCAACGCCCGGGCCTTTCGTGAGGCCGCGGGCGCGGAAATCGAGCGGGCCCGCCGCTATCAGCATCCCTTCAGCGTCGCCGCAGTCGACTTGGGCTCGAGGGTGGGGGACGACGTGGTGCGCGCTGCAGCCTCCATCCTTCGCGGCGCGCTGCGAGCCACCGATCTCGTCGCGCGCCTCGGCCGCGATGAGTTCATCGCGTTGCTGCCCGAGACCTCGGCAGCATCGGCGCGGATCGTCCTCGACAAGCTGCGCGCCGGTCTCGCCGATCTGCGCACGACCGACGGCCGGACGGGAGCCGTCGCGATCGGTGGCGTCACCTTTCTCAACGCGCCGCATGCGGTCGAGGAAATCGTCCGTGCCACCGATGAGCGCATCGCCGAAGCGAAATCGACCGGCACGCCGTCACACATCACCTGGAACGCCGCTCCACCGCCGGGCCCGGGTCTCGAAGGACGATGACACGTCGCAACATCGCGAGCGGCGCCCCGTGGGAGCCGATCGTGGGGTATTCGCGCGCGGTCCGAGTGGGGCGGGTCGTTCACGTCTCCGGTACGACGGCGACCGATGCGAGCGGCAAGATCGTCGGCCCGGGCGACCCCTACGCCCAGGCGGTGCAGGCGCTCCGCAACATCGGTCGCGCGCTCGAGCAGGCAGGCACGGACTTCACGCATGTCGTGCGGACTCGGATTTACGTAACCGACATCGCGCACTGGGAAGCCGTCGGGCGAGCGCACGGCGAAGTGTTTCGCGACATCAGGCCGGCGTGCACGCTCGTTGCCGTGACTCGACTCGTCGATCCAACGATGCTGGTCGAAATCGAGGCTGAAGCGATCCTCCCCAAATGAAAATCGCCGTCAGCGGGTCGACGGGGCTGATCGGCTCCGCTTTGACCAGAGCGCTCACGCAACGCGGCGATGAGATCGTGCCGCTCGTGCGGCGCGCCGTGCGGCCCGGCGAGCGCGCCGTCGCGTGGGATCCCGATGCTGGAACGATCGACCGCGCGGGCCTCGAAGGGATGGACGCCGTCGTTCACCTCGCGGGCGAAAACGTGTTCGGTCGCTGGTCCGCCGCCAAGAAACAGCGGATCCGGGACAGCCGAGTGAAGGGAACGCAGCTGATCAGTGAAACGCTGGCGACGCTGCAGCGGCGACCGGCGACCTTGTTGGCGTCCTCGGCTATCGGCCACTACGGCGACCGCGGTGACGAGTCGCTCACCGAGGACAGCACACCCGGCGATGATTTTCTCGCGAAGGTCTCGCGCGATTGGGAGGCGGCGACTCAGGTCGCTACGCGGGCGGGAATCCGAGTCGTGAACATGCGGACCGGTGTCGTCCTGACCGCGACGGGAGGCGCACTCGGCATGATGTTGCCGCCGTTCCGCATCGGTCTCGGCGGCTGGGTGGGCAGCGGCAAGCAGTACGTCAGCTGGATTGCGCTCGACGACATCATTAACGCGATGCTCCATCTTCTGGATCGCCGCGATATCTCGGGACCGGTGAACCTCACGGCTCCAACGCCCGTCACGAACCGCGAGCTGGCAAAGGCACTCGGCAAGGTGCTTGGTCGCCCCGTTCTGGTTCCTGTCCCAGGTTTTGCGCTCGGTCTCGCATTTGGCTCGGAAGGCGCCGAACTGTTATTGGGTGGCCAGCGCGTGTTACCGGCACGCCTGGTCTCATCCGGGTTTCATTTCGGCTTCACGGAGGTCGAGCCAGCGTTGCGGCACTTGCTTGCCTCACCCGAACAGCGCCGGTAGTATCGGGCATGACGCTTCCCGAGATCTACGACGACGATTCGGACGAAGGGGGATCGGAGGGACCGCCACAGCCTCAGGTCTCGTCGCGTTCGCGCGGCGTCGCGCTGTTCTTGTCGCTGCTCGGGGGCTGGTTTGGCCTGGACCGCTTTTATGTCGGCAAAACCAGCACTGCGATTGCCAAGCTGCTCACGTTCGCGGGATTGGGGATCTGGTGGCTGTATGACGTCGTACTGATCGCGGCGGGTGAGTTTCGCGACAGCGACGATTTGCGGCTCGTCAACTGGGAGGTCGCGCCGTCGCCCTTCATGCAAAACCGTCTCGTGGGACGCGCCGAACAGCGCGTGAACGAATTGGAAGACCAGCTCGA
>Ga0075424_100002922_pt1 | contig 15848 bp, 12 predicted proteins | sample SoiMethybrSBSTD3_FD_75301 | JGI IMG/M metagenome (GOLD analysis project Ga0075424, IMG submission 75301) | Bulk soil microbial communities from a Populus tree surrounding site in Tennessee, USA - Soil MetaG P. TD hybrid SBSTD3 | ecosystem: Environmental > Terrestrial > Soil > Tree plantation...
GCTCTCGTAGTCGGCGCGCTCGGTTTCGCGGATCCCGACCCACCAGCTCTCCCGCGCCGCGTCCAGGCTCTCCGCGCCCGCGGCTTGAAGAGTCGCGCGGGTGCGCTCGGCCTCGTCTTCGTCGCGGACCAGCGCGAAGACTATCGAGTGGCCGCTGTGGAGCGCATGCTCGTAGAGGTAGAGCTCGTCTTTCGGCAGGCCCTTCGTGACCTTTTCGTCGAGCGCGTCGCCCGCGGCGGCACCGGCCGCGACCCCCCCGGCGCCGAGGAGAGCCGCCCCCAGCATCTCGGCCGCCGCGAGCGCCCCGAAGCCGGGAACGAGAAGGCTGGCGGCGAGCGCGCCCAGCCCCATTCCCGTCGTCGCGCCGAAGACGCCTCCGACGACTCCGCCGAGGGCCTTCCCGACCCCGGGCTGCTCCGCGTCCGTCGTGGGGACGCGCGAATGGACCTCGGCCTCGGAGCTGCGAGGCGTGAGCACGCTCAATCGATCGCGGGGGACTCCGGCTCGCGCGACGGCCTCGGCCGCCCGCCGGGCGTCCTCCGCCGATCGAAAGATTCCGACCTCCGGTTCCACGACTCTAGGTCTCCGCCTCCGCGGGCTCGAAGCGATCGCGGCCACGTTCCGCCTTGCTTCGCGGACCGCGAGCCCCCGGCAGCGAGGAGACGTCTCCCGCGCTCTCGTGGACCTCGAGCCGGTTCTCGACCTCCTCCACCCCGCGCACGTCGCGAACGGCGGACAGCAGATCGTCGAGCTCCTCGACGAGCACCGCTCCGGAAAGCATCACGGTCGGCCCGATGGCCGAGACCTCGACCGCGCCGGGATTCGAGACGGCGCGCCCGATCGCGGCGCGGATCCGCTCCTCGAGGACCGCGTCGGAGACCTCCTCGCGGCCCGTCATCGCCTTGACTTCCGCGGCCACGCCCTTCGCCCGATTGCGCAGGTCACGCGCGCGAGCGTCGAGGACGTCGCTCGTCTTGTGCGCGGCGCGAACGGCCTTGTCCTTCACGAGCGCGCGCCGCCGCTTGCCCCGCTCCGGGTCGAGGACGTACATCAGCGCCGCGCCCAGCCCGAGTCCGCCGATCAACATCGCCCCCGTACGAATCGCCGAGTCCGTTTCCTTGTGAAAAAGCTTCATTTGAGGACCTCCACCAGAGAAATTGGTACAGGGGACGGGCAGCAAGAAACACGCCAGGGAAAAAAGTTGCGGCGGTGCGGGAGGACGCGCCGCCGCGGAGGGATGACGAGATCAGTCGCGGCCGTGGATTCGCATGCTCACGAGCTCGTCGACGGTGACCGCCGGATCCCGCTTCTTCGCGCGGCGCGCGAACTCGGCGCTCACGCCGTGGATTCTCATCGAGACCAGGTCGTCGACCGACACGTCGCGGAACCCGAGATCGCGGATCTGCCGGACGAAGTCCGTCGTCACGTCGTGGATCCTCATCGAGACGAGGTCGTCGGCCGAGACGTCCGAGTAGCCGAGCTGTTTCAGCTCGCGCGCGAACCCGGGCGAGACCTCGTGGATTCTCATGGAGACGAGATCGTCGGCGGAGAGGCGATCGTGTCCGGCTGCGCGCATGTCCCGGACGAACTCCGGCGTGACTCCGTGGATGCACATCGAGACCAGGTCGTCGGCCGAGAGGCGGTCGTATCCGAGCTCCTTCATGCGGCGGATGAACTGCGGCGTCGCGCCGTGGATGCGCATCGACACGAGGTCGTCGGGCGGGAGATGGTCGTAGCCGAGCGACTTCAGCTCGCGGATGAACTCGGGGGTTGCGCCGTGGATGCGCATCGAGACGAGGTCGTCGAACGGAAGCCGCGAATAGCCGAGCGCCTCGAGGTCCTTCAGGAACGACCGTCCGATGTCGTGCATGGCCGCGGCGTAGACGTTCTCCTCGGAGAGGGGGTACCCGGCCCCCCGCATCTCCTGGACGAAGTCCGAGTTCGGCATGAATGAAAACCGGCCGGCGCCGCCGGCGGAGTCGAGCTGACCTTCGAAGACGATCGTCCCCGCGTCCCGCACGAGCTCGAATCGGGCCGGCTCCGGGGCCTTCGATGCCGGCCGGACGAGACCGCGGAACGCGGAGAGGGGATAGGAGCACGAATTCTCCGAGTTGTGCCGCGGCGAGCCGCGTTTCGTCGTCAGTTGCACCCGGTCGTCGGGCCCGTCGAACTCCGCGATCCAGCGCCCTTCGATGGCCGCCTGCGCGACGCGCGGGAGCGCGACGGCCGCGGCGCCCAGGACGAGCGCGAGTGCGATGCGAGCGGCGGCGCGAGATTCAGTTCTCATCGTCGGACTCCTTCCCGCACGTGTGCCGGTCGACGAGGTCTTCCAGCGGCATCCGGCGCCCGGCGCGCGCGTTTTGCTTGCGAATCTCCCCGGCCGTGATTCCGTGGATCCGGAGCGCCGTCACCTCGTCGGGAGAGGCGTTCGCGTAACCGAGCGAGCGGATCTCCCGCACGAACTGCGGGGTCACGCCGTGGATCCGGAACGCCACCGCGTCGTCGGGCGTGAAGGCCGGAGCGGTGTAGCCTAACGACTTCATCTCGCGCAGGAACTCCCCCGTCACGCCGTGGATCCGGAAGGCGACGAGGTCTTCCAGCGAAATACCGGAGAAACCGAGCGACCGCACCTCTCCCGCGAACTCCGGTGACGCACCGTGGATCCGCGCTCCCACGAGGTCGTCCAGGGAGACGTTCGCGTAGCCGAGACGGCTCCAGGCCTCGGCGTCCTCCGGAGAAACACCGTGGATCTTCGCCGAGACGACGTCCTCCGCCGAGGCGTTTCGATAGCCTCCCGCGCGCAGCTTCTCGACGTAGGCGGCGTCGACGCCGTGGATCTTGAGCGAGACGGCGTCGTCGGGAGAAATCTTTCCGAGACCGAGCGAGGACAGGCGGCGGACTTCTCCCGGCGTGACCCCGTGGATCTTGAACGAGACGTGCTCGTCGAGCGGGCGTTTGCCGAAGATCCGGTTCATCTCCGCGACGTCCCCGGGCGTGACGCCGTGGATCTTGAGCGCGAGGATGTCGTCGGGATCGGCCTTCTCATAGCCGAGCGCGGCGATGGAACGGATGAACTCGGGAGTGACGCCGTGATTGCGGAAGGCGACGATCTCCTCGTCGTCAAGCGCGCGAGACTCCTCCGACGCGGTGGGAACCGGCGTCGCCGGCGCCTCCGGTGCTTCGAGCTCTTCCGCGGCTTCGGCGATGACCGGTTCCTCCGACTCGTTCGGGCTCTCGGCCGGCTCAACCTGCGCCGTCTCGCCGGGCGGCGTCGCGCTTTCCGCGGGCGCCGCGGGAGCGACCGGGACGGCCGGAACGGAAGCGGCGTGAACGACCGCATCGGGCGCCGGCATCGGGAACGTCGAGTCCTTTGCCCAGGCGTTCGCGGGGGAGAGACGCGCCGCGGCCCCGAGGACGACCATCGTCGTCAGCGCGAGCACTCCGGCCAGCCAGCCGGCCGGCCGATCGGCCTCCGCCGGGCGCTGCGTCAGGAGGCGGACGACCCGCTTCCAGAGGTTTCCGCCGGCCGCCGCGACGGCGAGCGCCGGAGCGGATCCGCGCATCTCCTCCAGGCGCATCAGGGCGCGCGCATAGGTGCGGGCATCGCCGGTGGCGGCGATCGCCAGGTCGTCACAGCACTGTTCGCGCTCGGCGCGGATGCGCGCGGAGACCCACCACACCGCCGGGTGGTAGAAGAGGAGCGTCTCGGCGACCGTCTGGAGGAGGTTGACCAGGTAGTCGTGGCGGCGCACGTGCGCGAGCTCGTGCGCGAGGAGCGCCTCCAGGCCGCGCGTGGGGAGACCCAGGAACACCGTCGCCGGAAACAGGATCACGGGGCGGAGCGCGCCGATCGCGGTGGGGACCTTCACGATCGTCGACTCGAGCAGTTGTACGGGACGTCGAATCGAGAGCCGCTCCGCGACGCGTGCGAGCGTCGCCTGCCAGACCGCGGGGGCGGGCCGCGTCGCGCGGCGGGTCAGACGGCGCGCGGCGACGAGGCCGCCGAGAAACCGGATGGACAGGAACAGAACTCCCGCGAACCAGAGAAAGAGCGCGCGGGGCAGGGCCTTCTCGAGCCGGTCGCGAAGCGGGGCGGGAAGGAAGGAATCGGCCGGACCGGTGGCGAGAGCCGCCGCCACCGCCGGGATCCGGACCGGATCGTCGGCGCGCGTCCCGGCCGGGACCGACGCCTCGAAACCGGCCGGGCGGCCCGCGAGCGACCACGCGGTAGCGACCGGGAGCGCGACCATCGTCGCGAGCGCGGCGCAAGCCAGCGTGTAGCGCAGCGCCGGCGACCGTTTGCGGAGCAGCCATACCAGAGGGGCGACGACGAGCGCGACGAGCGCCCCCTGCCAGAGGAAGTGGAAGAGCGCCCAACCGAGGACCGAGAAGGGCCGTGTCGAAAAGAGGTCGGGTCCGTTCATTCCTTTTCTCCCTCGATCTCGTCCAGCAGCTCGCGGATCCGCGCGAGCTCGTCGGTCGTCGCCGGCCGGGTGGAAAGCGCCCGCATCACCAGGCGCGACGCCGATCCGCCGAAGGCCCGGTCGACCAGGTCGCCCACCATCTGCTGCTCCGTTTTCTCGCGCGGCAGCTTCGCGGCGTAACGGTGCGCCCGCTCCCGGATGTCGCGTCGCACGATCCCCTTGTCGGTCATGATCTGAAGGAGCTTCAGAACGGTGGTGTAGCCGGTCGGCCGTCGGCGGTCGAGCTCCTCCTGGATCTCGCGAACCGTGGAGGGTCCGAGCTCCCACAGGACGCCCAGGATCTCGAGCTCGGCGGGGGTGGGGCGCGGAGGTTCCCTGGTCATCACTGCATCCGGATACGCAAGAGTATTACGAAGGTTTTCGTAAGACGACGCGGAATTCGAGTGGCAAATAAAATAAGGAGAAATCTCAGTTCTGCCGAATATTTTCTGTCAGAAGGGGGCGGAGATCTTCTCCCGTTCCGACCTCGACCGCGTTCCGGCCACGCCGGAAAAGGCGCCCGCCCTCCGTCCCGCGGACCGTGACCGCGTCGCCGTCGACCCGGAGCATCGCCCCTTCGCGCAGCGCGATCACCGGCGTCCTGTTCTCTTCCAGGAACTGCGCGATCCGATCGTCCCGCGTCTCACCCTTGTGCGTGGAAGCCGGGTCCGGATCGACGTAGTGCGGGTTCAGGTTGAAGTCCACGAGCCCGAGAGCCTCGAAGGAGGGCGGCTGGACGATCGGCATGTCGTTCGTGGTCCCGATCGTGACGCCCGCGACGTTCGACCCCGCGCTCGTTCCGATGTACGGCATTCCGTTCGTCCCGCGCTGGCGAAGCGGCTCGAGGAGCTTCAGATCGTAGAGCGCCTTCAGCAGGCGGAACGTGTTGCCGCCGCCGACGAAGACGGCTTGCGCCTCTTCGACCGAGCGAGCGGGGTTCGTCGCGGTGTGAGCGGAATCGACCCCGTACCCCATTCTTCCGAAACGCTCGGTCGCTCTCTCGGCATAGGCATCGCGGTCGAAGAGCGCGTAGGGGAGGAACAGCACCCGGCCGACCGCGCCGAGGAGGTTCCGGATCTCCTCCTCGGCGTGGTCGAGGTAGCCGGTCGGATGGCATTCCGAGCTGCTGATCAGCAGGGCGCGCATGCCCCCGTGAACGCGGATGCCCGGCCGGATTCTTTCGCCTAAGTTCCCGGGACCTTCCCGATGAGCGACTTGACGTCCTTGGACGTGGGTATCGCTTCGCACGTGCACACGGCGGTCTTCTTGAAGTTGGCCGGGCACGTCTTGATGCTTCCGTCGACCGTCGAGTAGTGCGGGCACTCGGTCACCAGAATCGGGCGCCGCATCGGAAGGTCTCCGTCGGGGTCGGCCTGGTACGGGACCTTCACCCCGGTCCAGGGCGGATAGCACTGGACACCGTCGTCCCGCCAACCGCTCGCACAGGGTTTGCCGATGAATCCGGGGACGGTGATCTCGTAGCCGACCGGCACGTCGTAGCAGAGGCCCGCGTAGAACTCCTCGCCCGGCTTGCAGCGGGAATCCCAGGGGCGCCGGACGGCGCTCGTCAGGGCTTTGGGTCCCGAGGCGAACGTGAAGCGGTCGTGCTCCGCGTTCAGCGTGAGGGTCGAGCGGTTTTCCGATCCCACGCGCAGGAAGAACGTTCGCTGGAGCGCGTCGGAGAGTTGGATCTGCCCGGGGCTTCCGTTGAAGGTGAGCGTCCCGTCGTTCTTGATCACGATCTTCTGACTCTGGTCGTCTTTCCACGCCCAGACACCCGCGATCGAAGAGAAGTTCACCGCGTCGTCGGCGTCCGCGAGGAAGTTGCACTCCGAGGTCGCGGCGCTGTTCGCCTTGACGCCGATCGCGAACGGGATGGTGTCGTACGCGGTCGTGAAGACGTGGACTTCGCCGACGATCTTTCCGGCCCCCGACGCCTTCACGGAGATGGTGCACTTCTGCCCGGGCTGGAGCGTCTTGCCGGCGCAGTCGGAGCTCGGGACGATCGAGCAGTCCTGGAACGGGGACGACGTGATCTCCGTGATCGTCGTCGGGTTCTGTACCGTGAGCTCGATCGTGCGAACGTCGGATGCGGAAGCCGGCCCCGGTCCGAAGTCGACTTCCTTCACGTTCGACGCGAGATCTTCCACCGAGCAGGAGCCGTACTTCGCGAAGCTGTAGATCATCGAGGCGAAGCCCGTGGGGTCGAGTGACATGAGCAGCGTGTAATCGAACTGACCCTCGGTTTTCAGAGTTCCCATCTCCCGGGCGGAAGCGTTGGAAGCGGCGAGGCTAGTGCCCTTCTCGCCGGCCTTGCCCGCGACCGACCAGATGTTCGAGGCGAGATTCCGCGGGTCGGTGAACTGCTTCTTCAGGTAACTCTTCACGGCAGCCTTGGCAAACGCCTTCGCGTTCGTCTTGACCGCGGTCTTCACGCCGACGAGCGTCCCCTTGATTCCGGTCTTCGCTGCAACCTTGGCTGCCGTCATTCCCACCTTCGCCGCCTCCATCGCACCCGGGCCGCCGAACGGAAACGAGAGCATGTTCGCCGCGAAGCTGACCGTCTCCACGGTCATTTCCGTGACCGCGGCCGCGCAGGCCGCCTCGTTGACCGCGCAGCCCGCGCCGCAGGGGAACGGATAGTCCGAGGGGCACTTGCTCCAGCAGATCGGGCCGACGCCGTCGTAGTCGCGCGGGCAGCCTTCGTAGCAGAGGCCCGCGTCGTACGAGAGACCCGCTCCGCAGCTGGGAACGGTTCCGGCGTTCCGGGTCGAGGTCTGCTTCGTGCAGGAGACGCCGATGTCGGGCATTCCCGACGGGCAGTCCGGCGAGCAGATGCAGCAGCCGGTCTTGTGAAAGTTGGCCCGGCATTTCGGGTAGTAGACGGCGCCGTCCTTCTCGCAGTTGCCCCTCCCGTTGTCGGCTTCGCACCGCGCGATCATCCCGTCGTCGTTCAACCCGTCGCCGAACTTCCAGGGATAGCCGGCGCCGCGGCCGTAGGCCTCGGGCTTCGCGCAGAACGCACCGTCGTCGCGGAATCCGTCCGGACAGCTCTGCCAGCACACCGGACCGACTCCCTTGTAGCCGGCCGGGCACTTCGGGTAACAGAGCCCGGCGTCCTTGTCCTGGGTGCTCGAGCAGTCGGTGGGAACCGTTCCGACGCCGCGCCCGTACGACTTCTTCCAGCAGAGGTCCTCCTGGCCCGACGCAGCCGTGCCGGCCACCGCGGGCGGGGCTCCCGGCGCGGGTGCGGCCGCTCCGCCCGAGCGACTCACGAGAGCTCCCGTGTCTTTCATGACGTACACCGCTCCGCCCGGGCCGGCCGCAACGCCGGTGCCGCTCGCATCCGTCGCGATCCACTGGCCCGCGGCCCAGCGTTGGATCTGGAAGCCGCCCGCCGCCGCCGTCGTCGAGACCAGGTAGACCGTGCCGTCGGGACCGACCGCGATGTCGGCGCCGCTGCCCGGAAGGAGATCCCAGTTCGTCCGGTTCCACCGCCAGACCTGGCCGCCGGCATTGACGGCCCAGACGCTCCCCGCCGGGTCGACCGCGAGACGAGCCGCTCCGCCCCCGATCGGCTGCCAGTTGCTCCCATCCCACTTGTGAGGCGTACCGCCTGTCCCGAGGCACCAGATGTCGCCGTTGGCGCCGATGCCGATGTCGATCGCCTTGCCAGGCATCTGGTCCCAGCTCGAACCATTCCAGCGGAAGATCTCGTTGCCGTGGTTGACGACCCAGGCGTTGCCGTTGGGATCCACGGCGATCCGCCAGGCGCCTCCGGGAACCTGCTGGAACGCGCTCCCGTCCCAACGATAGATGCTGTCGTCTTTTCCGATCATCCACACCACACCGTTGGCGCCGACCGCGATGTCGGCGGCGTAGCGGTTGCCGAACGCGATCCAGGCGGGCTGCGGAGCCGACGCGACCGGAGCCGGCGTCGGTCGCGGCGTCAAGCGGCGGGGGTCGTCGGTTACACGGGGCTTAGCCAGGGCGACGTGGCCGACCGCCAGACCGAGAAGGATCGTGAGAGCTCGACCCAGCCGCACTCGCGGTGACGGCATGCGCGCTCCTTACGACATCGGAAAGCGTGCGCCCGGAACGGCGCCCGCTGCGGGGGACCCGACACCCGCACCGAGTCCACAGTGGCCGATCGGATCTCGCGGATTGCTTCGCTTACGGAACCTTTCCGACGAGCGACTTGACCTCCTTGGACGTCGGTTGCGCCTCGCACGTGCACAGAGTTTTCTTGAAGTTCGCCGGACAGGCCTTGTTCCCCTGAACGGGAGAGAACGTCGGACAGTCGGTCACCAGAATCGGCCGCTGCATGGGGAGAGTTCCGTCGGGGTCGGCCTGGTTCGCGAACTTGGAACCCGTCCAGGGCGGATAACAGGAAACGCCGTCATCCCTCCAGCCCAGAGGGCACGGCTTGCCGACGAAGCCGGGCACGGTGATCTCGTAGCCGACGGGGACGTCGTAGCAGAGTCCCGCGTAGAACTGCTCGCCCGGCTTGCAGCGCGAGTCCCATGGCCGCCGGACGGCGCTCGTTGGGACGAGGGTGCCTCCGCCCAAGAGCGTGAAGCGGTCGTGCTCGGCGTTGAGGGTGATCACCCCGGACTGTGCGCCGGCGGCGAACGCGAATGTTCGGGCCAGGGGGTCAATCAAACGGATGGTGCCGCTTCCGAGGGGCGACGTCACGCTCCCGTCGTTCTTGATGACGAACTTCTGGCTCTGATCGTCCTTCCACGCCCACACGCCGGCGAGGGATGAGAGGTTGACGGCGTCCTCCGCGTCCGCAAGGACCGCGCAGTCCGAGGTCGCCGCGCTGTTCGCCTTGACGGGAATGGCGAGCGGAATGATGTCGTAGGCGGTCGTGTAGACGTGGACCTCGCCCTGGATCCTGCCGGAGCCCGCGACCTTCACGTTGATCGTGCACTTGTCGCCCTGCTTCAGCGTTTTGCCGGCGCACTCGGCGTCCGGGACGATCGAGCAGCCCGAGAACGGGGACGACGTGACCTCCGTGATCGTGGTCGGATTCTGCACCGTGAGCTCGATCGTGCGCACGTCCGCGGCCGACGCCGGGCCCGGCCCGAAGTCGACCTCCTCGACGTTCGATGCCAGGTCTTCGATCGAGCACGACCCGTATTTGGCGAAGTCGTAGATCATCGAGGAGAAACCGGTTATGTCGAGCATCATCAGGTTGGAGTAGTCGAACTGACCCTCCGACTTGAGCGTGCCCATTTCCTTGGCCTCGGCGTTCGCTGCCTGGAGACTCGTCCCTTTCTTCGCCCCGAACTTTGCGCCCGAGTACACCTTCATGGCGACGTTCCGCGGGTTTTTCAAGTAGATCTTGAGGGCCGTCTTCGCGAAGGCCTTCGCGTAGGGCTTGGCGGCGGACTTTAACGCCGAGCTCATCGACGACTTGAAGCCGCCCTGCAACGCGACTTTTGCGGCCGCCTTGGCGCCCGCCTTTGCCGCCCCCTTCGCCGCGGCCGTTACGCCGGCGCCCCCGAACGGAAACGAGAGCACGGTCGCCGTGAAGCTCACCGTGTCCAGCGTCATCTCGGTGACCGCCGCTGCGCACGCCGCCTCGGAAACGGCGCAGCCGGCGCCGCAGGGGAACGGAAAGTCGGACGGGCACTTGCCCCAGCAGAGCGGCCCGACGCCGTCGTAGTCCCGCGGACAGCCTTCGTAGCAGAGGCCCGCGTCGTACGAGAGACCCGGTCCGCAGTTCGGAACGGTTCCGGCGTCCCGCGGGGAGGTCTTCTTCGTGCAGGAGACGCCGATGTCGGCCATTCCCGAGGGACAATCCGGCGAGCAGATGCAACACCCGACCGTGTGGAAGTTCGCCTTGCACTTCGGGTAGAAGACCACGCCGTCTTTCTCGCAGTTGCCGGCTCCGTTGTCGGCCTCGCAGCGCGACTTCATTCCGGAGTCGTCCAGGGAGTCGCCGAACTTCCAGGGGTAGCCGCCGCCGCGCCCGTAGGCTTCGGGCTTCGCGCAGAAGGCGCCGTCGTCCCGCCACCCGTCCTCCTTCTTAGGACAGCTCTGCCAGCACACCGGACCGACGCCCGCGTAGCCGTCCGGGCATTTCTTGTAACAGAGCCCGGCGTCTTTGTCCTGGGTGCTCGAGCACTGCCCGGGGACGGTGCCGACCCCGCGCCCGTACGTCTTCTTCCAGCAGAGCTGTCCCTCGTCGCCCGTCGGAGGGGGCGCGGTGCCGGTCATGGCCGGCGGTGCGCCCGGCGCCGGAGCGGCGGGCGTACCGGAGCCGCGCACCACCGCCCCCGTGTCCCGCATCACGTACAGCGCTCCCGCGGGGCCCGCGGCCACAGCGGCGCCGGCCGCATCTCTTTCCGGAATCCATTGACCGTCGGCCCAGCGCTGGATCTGGAATCCTCCCGAAGCCGGCGCGGTCGAGACGATCAGCACGTTGCCGTCCGGGCCGATGGCGATGTCCTTCGCGCTCCCGGGCAGGAGGTCCCAGGCCGTTCCCTTCCAGCGCCAGATCTGGTTGCCCTGGTTCACGACCCACGGGTTGCCGGAGGGGTCGACAGCGATCCGCCAGCCACCGCCCCCGATCGGGCGCCAGTTGTTGCCGTCCCACTTGAAAGGAGTTCCGTTCGGGTCGAGGACCCACACCTCGCCCTTCGCGCCGATCCCGATGTCGATCGCCTTCCCGGGCATGTTCTGCCAGGACGTCTCGATCCAGCGGAAGATGGAACCGGACGAATTGACGACCCACGCCTTGCCGTTCGGGTCGACCGCGATCCGCACGGCCTGCCCCACCGTCTGCTGGAATGCGTTGCCGTCCCACCGGTAGATGTTCTTGTCCGCGGCGCCCGCCGGATCGTTTCCGATGATCCAGACGACTCCGTTCGCACCCACGGCGATGTCGGACGCATTGCGTGCCCCGAATGCGACCCATGCCGACTGCGAAGCCGGGGCGACAGGAACCGGTGTCGGTCGTGGTGGCGGGGTGCGACGCATGATCTCGTCGTCGGAGGGCGGACGTCTCTGGGCGAGAGCGACCGGGCTCACGCCGAGGCTGAAGAGCACGGCGAGAGCGGTTCCCAGCGCGAGTCGCGGTGACTGCATGGCTCACTCCTTCACTTTGCGGCAGAGCGTTGCCGCGAAAGAACGCGGACCGCGGGACGGCACGGGTTTTCCGGCAAGAGACCTGAGAGCGATCCTATTGACAGCCGGGCGGCCCGGCAAGACTCGACCGAGGTCTCCTACGACGTCCCATCGACTCCGCCGGCGCGCCGCATTTGGGCGGCGAGAACCGTGTTGTGGATGAGCATGGCGACCGTGAGCGGCCCGACGCCGCCCGGGACCGGCGTGACCCGCGCCGCAACCCGCGAAACGTCGTCGAAGTCGACGTCGCCCACGATCGCGCTGCCCTTCGCCGAGATCGCGTCGGCGATGCGCCCGGAGCGCCGGAGGTTCTCGGGGGCATCGTCGATCGATCCGAGCCGATTGATCCCGACATCGACGACCGTCGCCCCCGGCTGCACGAAGTGCGCGGTCACGAAGCCCGGCCGCCCGATCGCCGCGACGAGCACCTCCGCCTCGCGGCACACGGCCGGGAGGTCGCGCGTCCGCGAGTGGCAGAGGGTCACGGTCGCGTCCCGCGCCGTCAGGAGCGCGGCGAGCGGCCGGCCGACGAGCGCGCTTCGCCCCACGATCACCGCTCGACGGCCGGAGAGCGGCACCCCGTAGTGATCGAGCAGCGCGAGGATTCCCGCCGGCGTGCACGGCACGAACCGCGGCCGGCCCTGGTGCAGGAGGCCGACGTTTTCCGGATGGAGACCGTCGACGTCCTTCCCGGGGTCGAGCGCGTCGATGACCCGCGAAGGATCGTGCCCGGGCTCGAGCGGCATCTGAACGAGCACGCCGTCGACCGAGGGATCGCGGTTCGCGGCGGCGACCGCGTCGAGCAGCGCTTCCGGAGGGGACCCCGAGGGAAGCCGCACGGTCTCGGCGCGGACGCCGGCCTCGAGGGCGGCTCGGGTCTTGGAGGCGACGTAGGTCTCGGAGGCCGGATCGTTGCCGAGGAGCAGGACCACGAGCGTGGGGGGAGGCGACAGCGCGGCCGCCCCGGCTCGGGCCTCGTCCCGGATCCTCTTCGCGACGGGAGCTCCCTCGAGGAGTTGCACCATAGAAAGGTATCAGCCGGGGTTGGCCGTCGTTTGACAGCCCCCCCTCCCATGCGTATCCTTACCCGCCCCCTGGATGGGCTTTTTCCGTCCCCGACGCGCGGCCTCACGGCCTCGCGCGTCCCGATTTGAAAGTTTTTTGGAGATTCGATGGCCTCGGCTACGCCCGGAGTTTCTGTCAAAGACGTGCGGCACGACTGGTATGTCGTGGATGCGACCAACCAGGTGCTGGGGCGCCTCGCCACCCGCGTGGCGTGGCTGCTCGCCGGAAAGCATCGGCCGGGGTACGTTCCGTACCTCGACACCGGCGACTTCGTGATCGTCACCAACGCCGAGAAGGTGCGGCTCACCGGACGAAAGCTGGAAGAGAAGGTCTACCGGCGGCACACGGGATTTCCCGGCGGGCTCCGGGAGGCGCGCGCGCACGAGGTCCAGGCGAAGCATCCCGAGAGGCTGATCGAGGACGCGGTTCGCGGCATGCTTCCGAAGTCGAAGCTCGGCCGGAAGCAGATCCGCAAGCTGAAGGTGTACCGCGGTCCCACCCACCCGCACGACGCACAGAAACCGAAGCCGCTCGCCGCGAAGCCGGCCCGGGCGGCCCGCCCGAAGACGGAGGCAAATTGACGGTCGAAATCCAGCACCGGGCCACCGGGCGGCGCAAGACTTCGATGGCGCGCGTCCGGCTGGTCGCCGGAACCGGCGCCATCACGGTCAACCAGCGCTCCCTCGACGATTACTTCCCCAACAACGTCCTGAAGATGATCATCAAGCAGCCGCTGCTTTCGGCGGAGGCCGCGGAGAAGTTCGACATCCACGTCCGGGTGCGCGGAGGCGGAGCGTCCGGTCAGGCCGGCGCGATCCGCCACGGAATCTCGCGGGCATTGACCGAGTACAACGCGGAGCTGCGCAAGAAGTTGAAGAAGGAAGGTTTCCTGACGCGGGATCCCCGTATGAAGGAAAGAAAGAAATACGGCCAGCGCGGAGCGCGGGCCCGCTTCCAGTTCAGCAAGCGCTAGAAATAGGATTTTGAGCCGGCGTCGCCGGCGGAAAGGGAGGTGTTTCCTGGTCTCGATCTCGATGAAGGAACTGCTCGAAGCCGGGGTTCACTTCGGGCACCAGACCAAGCGGTGGAACCCGAAGATGAAGAAGTTCATTTTCGGAAAGCGAAACGGCATCTACATCATCGACCTGCAGAAGACCTTGAAGCAGTTCAAGGAAGCCGCGAAATTCGTGGCGGAGCTCGCCGCCTCCGGCAAGAACCTTTTGTTCGTGGGAACGAAGCGCCAGGCGCAGGACGCCATCTACGAAGAAGCCAACCGTTGCGGGATGTTCTTCGTCAACACGCGCTGGCTCGGCGGGACCCTGACGAATTTCTCGACCATCCGCAAGTCGATCCACCGCCTGAAGGAGATCGAAGGGGTTCTCGCCCAGGAAGACAACGAGAACCTCACCAAGAAGGAACGCCTCCGCATGGAGCGCGAGCGCGAGAAGCTCCAGAAGAATCTGACCGGCATCAAGGAGATGGACGAGCTTCCCGACGCGCTGTTCGTCATCGACCCGAAGCAGGAGTACATCGCGGTCAAGGAAGCGAACATCCTGGGGATCCCGGTCGTCGCCGTCGTCGATACCAACTGTGATCCGGACGTCATCGATCACGTCATCCCCGGAAACGACGATGCGATCCGCGCGATTCGGCTGTTCACGTCCCGGGTCGCCGACGCCGTTCTCGAGGGATTGCACGCCCACGAGGAGCGCATCGCCGAGGAGGGCGCGACGGCCGAGGAGCGGCCGCGGACTCCCGAGCTCTCGCAGACCGCCGTCGTCGCGGACGCCTCTTAGATCGCTCAAAGTTCAAGGTTCAGGGTTCAAGGTTCGGGAGTCGTTCTCCCCTGAACTTCGAACTTTGAACCCGGAACCGCCTTATCGAGGAGCCGATGGAAATCTCGCCGAAACAAGTGGCCGAGCTGCGCGCCGAAACCGGCGTCGGCATGATGGATTGCAAGAGGGCGCTCCTCGAAGCGGGCGGCGACTTCGAGGAGGCCAAAAAGATCCTCCGCAAGAAGGGTCTCGCGGCCGCGGCGCGCAAGGCCGACCGCGCGGCGTCCGAGGGTCTCGTGGTCGCGCGCGTCATGCCCAAGTCGGCGGTGCTCCTGGAGGTCAACTGCGAGACGGACTTCGTCGCGCGCACGCCGGACTTCCGCGCGTTCGCCGAGGGGCTGGCCGAGCAGATCGCCGCGCACGACGCCATCGGGGAGACCCGCTCGGGCGATCCCGAGGAGGTCGTGGCGCTTCCCGCGAACGATCGGACGACGGAGACCGTCGCCGACGTGGTGTCGCACCTCGTCGCGAAGCTCGGCGAGAACATCGCGATCCGGCGCTTTGCGAGACTGGAGCACCGCCCCGGTGAGAAGTTTGCGAGCTACGTCCACGGCAACGGGCGGATCGGCGTCCTCGTCGGGATCCGGGGCGGGGACTTCGATCTCGGAAAGGATCTCGCGATGCACGTCGCGGCTTCCGACCCGCGTTTCGCGGCGCGTTCCGAGGTGACTGCAGAAATGCTGGAGACCGAGCGGGAGATCGCTCGCGCTCAGGCGCAGCAGGCGGGTAAGCCGCCGAACGTCGTGGAGCGGATCGCCGAGGGCAAGGTCGAGAAGTTCTACCAGGAGTCGGTTCTCACCGAACAGGCGTTCGTGAAGGACCCCGAGAAGACCGTCGGTCAGGTCGTCGTCGAGCGCGGCGGCAAGGGTGCGCTCGATCTTCGTTTTCTGCGTTTCAAGCTGGGCGAGGCCGCCGGCCGGTCCGAAGCGAAAACGGAAGCCTGAAATCGTTCGAGGTTCGAGTTTCGAGGTTCAAAGTCGGGTCGGAAACACTTGAACTTTGAACTTTGAACTTTGAACCCGGCATAATCCCGCCAATGCCCGCAGAGCCCGCGTATCACCGAATCGTTCTCAAGCTCTCCGGCGAGGCCCTCATGGGCGAGAGGTCGTTCGGGATCGATCCGGACGTAGTCGCGCGCATCGCCGACGAGATCCGCGAAGTCCATGAGCTCGGCGTCGAGACCGCGGTCGTCGTCGGAGGCGGAAACATCATCCGCGGCATGGCCGCGGCCGCCCAGGGAATCGACCGGGTCGCCGGCGACCACATGGGGCTTCTCGCCACGGTGATCAACGGGCTCGCCCTTCAGGACGCGCTCGAAAAGCGACACGTCACGACGCGGTTGATGTCGGCC
>Ga0075424_100002923_pt1 | contig 15846 bp, 21 predicted proteins | sample SoiMethybrSBSTD3_FD_75301 | JGI IMG/M metagenome (GOLD analysis project Ga0075424, IMG submission 75301) | Bulk soil microbial communities from a Populus tree surrounding site in Tennessee, USA - Soil MetaG P. TD hybrid SBSTD3 | ecosystem: Environmental > Terrestrial > Soil > Tree plantation...
GAGGCGGTAGCAGCCGAAGGCGTTCGTCAAAGCCTTCGCACCGTCGAGCCCGCATTCGCCGAGCAGGGCGCGGAGCTTGCTGGCAATCCCGCCGAGGGCCTTGTCCCATGTCGCGGGCGGGGTCTCGCCCCAGATGGCCTCTGCGAGGTCGTCTCGCAACACCGGACGTCCGCGCTCGCTCACGAGGTAGGCAAACACCAGCCGGCCTTGACGCCCTGGAAAGCGCCCCTCGTCGATCACCACGCCGTTGCAGCGAATCGAGACCCTGCCGGCGAGCGAGATCTCGAGGCCCACGGGACCTAGCCGTCTTCTTTCCGGGAGCTTTCCGGCATTTGGCAACCCCTTTCTAGGGTCGCGGCCGAGGCCATTCCATGGAGAAGGTACTCCAGTACGACCTCGGTTTCGAGGTCAGAAAGGGGAAGGGCACATGCGCTCGTTTGTACTCGTGACGGGGGTGGCCGCTGCTCTGGCAGCAGGCGTGCTCTCCGTCACCGCTCAGGCCGAACCGCCGTTCAGCTTCGTCGTCATCCTCCGGTCCGTGGGGAACCCCGGTGCGGGGTTCGGCGTCGTCAACTTCAGCCAGCCGAAGGATGCGGACAAGATCGCGTACCTCGAGACGTGGGTGCACCTGGCGCCGAACCGCCGCTACTCGCTGCAGCGCGCCGTGGACATGCAGCTCGACGGTAAGTGCACCAGCACGGGGTGGCTGACGCTCGGCAAGGGACTGGCCCCACGGACAATCAATACGGACGCCGGCGGGAGCGGCCACGAGGCACTGTTTCGAGACCTCGCAGCGATCCCGACGGGTACGCAGTTCGACATCCACTTCCGCGTGATCGATGCGGCGACCTCCGCGCCGGTGCTCTCGAGTCGGTGTTACCGGTTCGCGGTCAGGCCCTGACGCCTCGATCCCGGCCCCAGGCGATGGAGCCGCGCTAGGCGAGCATGCTTCGCGGCCTCGCGCGCCTTCATCGCCTGGACATGGGGCAGAAGTCGCCGTGAGCGGCCGGAAGAAGACGCTCACATGCGACTGCGGCTTCGCTGTGCACGCCGACAACGAGCAGGATCTCGTCGCCCGGGTACAGCGTCACGCGCTCGACGCCCATGGGATGCCGATCTCGCCCCAGCAGGTCCGGCAACTCGCGGCGCGGGCGGAAGCCGCGAAATCTGATCGGGGCGACCGGCGGCGTTAGAGTCGGCCGGCATCACTGACACGCAGATCACCACTCGTCCGCTGACGCCGGAGCGCTGGCCCGACCTCGTCGAGTTGTTCGCACGCCGAGGGCCGCGGGGCGGGCGCCGGAACACGCCGGCCTACGGGTGCTGGTGCATGTGGTGGCGCGACCGCTCGTTCGGCCACGGCGAGCCAAAGAAGCGCGCCCTGGAAGCGATCGTCCGGGCCGGCCGCGAGCCCGGGCTCGTCGGCTACGACGACGACGGCGAGCCGGTGGGATGGGTGTCGATCGCGCCGCGCGAGGACTACCCGCAGCTGCTCCGGTCGCCGCAGTACCGGCCGCGCGCCGAGGACCACGAGCGCGTCTGGTCGATCGTGTGCTTCGCGATCGACCGCGAAGCGCGCGGCCGCGGCGTGACGAGTGCGCTACTCGACGCCGCGGTCGCCCACGCGTGCCGGCGGGGTGCCACGGTCGTCGAGGCGTACGCGCACAACACGAAGCACGACGACTACATGGGCTGGCGCGACCTCTATCTCGCGCACGGGTTCGAGATCGACCGCGTCGCGAACAAGCGGACGATCGTGCGCCGGCGCTGCCGCTGAGCACTCGCTAGAGACTCAGGTGAAGGGTCCGAGCCGAACCGCCGCTTCGAACAAACCCTGCGGTAGGGTCGATCGGTCCTGCTCACAGGAGGTGCGGCGTGCTGTTCCACACGACGTGGGAGTTCCACAGCAGCAACAGCGAGGAGGCCATCCAGCGGAATCTCGCCTTCTTCTCGCAGTGGAAGCCACCAGACGGCTTCGAGTTCAAGGGCTTCTGGGGATTCGCAGACGGCTCGGGAGGCGTTGCGATCGTCGAGACGGATAGCGCTGCGACGTTCGCCAGGGCGACTGCCCCGTTCACACCGTGGCTGCGATTCAGCACGACCCCGATCCTTCCGATCGAGGAGGCGTCGGCGATCGCCGGCGAAGCAGCCGCCGCGCGCGCTTCCTTCAGCGGCTAGGTCGGACTTAGTGGCGGAGCGAGGGCCCCCTCGCAGTCTCGCTCCGCCACTGCGCGGGTGAGCCGCGCGGTGGCCGGCAACTCCCATCAAGCCTTTGGTCCTCGGCTTCACAGTACTCGGCGGTCGGTCCCGGCGTGGCGAGCACGATCGGCTTGGCCACAGTGTTCGTGGCGGAGACCGTGTGCAGCGTCGGCCCGGAGAAGTCGACCTGGGCGAGATGATCAAAGTACATGGGCAAGGGGGAATAGCAGGACGGCCGCTTGCGTCAGTGCCGGACAGTCCCCCGGTAGCGAGGCCACGACTTTCCCCCGTCGAAGCTGTCCCGCGAAAGGGCTAGAGCGGTGTGGTCTATTGCACTGTAGGCTGACCGAGTACGCGGCGTGACCCAGGGGAGAGGGGAGAAAAGGATGTCTAGCCTCGGTCGCTTTAGTGCGCGTCGTCTGGCTGTGATCGGATCGGCGGTGGCTCTTGGTACGGGTGTGGCGTCGGTCGGTCTGCCACCTGCCGGGGTGACACCGGCCCGAGCGGCGCCGTCTTGCGCCGGGACGACGACCGTAACATGCACGTTTTCCACCGTCGGGACGGACACGTTTACCGTGCCCGCCGGCGTCAGCCAGGTCACGATCGATGCCAAGGGCGCCGAGGGTGGTGGCGGCAACTTCGGAGTCCCGGGGGGCAAGGGCGCGCAGGTGCAAGCCAGTTTCTCGGTGACGGCCGCAGAGGTCCTCAACGTCGTCGTGGGCGGGATGGGGTCGAGCGTGGCCAGCGCAGGCGGCGGTGGCGGTGGCTCCTTCGTGTACACGAGCGCCACCGCTGCGGGCCTGCTCATCGCCGCCGCCGGAGGCGGGGGCGCCCGTGCGACTGGCGTAGGCATCGACGGGAGTGCCACGACCACGGCCAGCGACGGCCAAAGCGGAGGTGGGACCGGTGGCGCGGCAGGTACCGGGGGCAGCGGCGGTGCCGGGGGCAGCGGGGTCCCGGCGACGGGGGCCGGCGGCGGCGGCTTGCTCACCGACGGTGGAAACGGGAGTTCGCCGCCCGCCGGAACGGGCGCCATTCGTGGAATGGCGCTGGCCAACGGTTCGGCGGGAGGCAGCGGCCAAGACTCTGACGTCGGCGGCGGCCACGGCGGCTTCGGAGGCGGAGGAGGCGCTGCCAGCGCGGGAGGCGGCGGAGGAGGCGGCTACAACGGAGGCGGGGGCGGGGCTGGCGGTGGCGCCGCCGGGGGCGGCGGCGGCTCATTTTTCGCCGCCTCGGCCACCAATACGAGCGGGACTAGCGGTGCGAACACCGGCAACGGCCAGGTGACGATCAGCTATACGCAGCCGCTGGCAGTCAGCGTCTACTCGCTGACCGCGAGGCGATCGCAGAGAGGGGTCGTCGTCCGCTGGCACACCGGTAGCGAGGCGGACACGCTGGGATTCAACGTATACCGCATGCAGGGGCACCGTCGGGTTCGCCTCAATCGTCGTCTGCTCCCGGCGCTGGGCGGTGTCTCCGGCCGTTCGTACTCGTTCCTTGACCGGCGCGCGCCCCGGCATCGCGCCAGTCGCTACTGGTTGCAGGACGTCAGCCGGAGCGGCATCCGCACCTGGCACGGGCCGGTGCGGGTCGCGGCGGCCTAGACCGCGCAGCCAATCGTCTTCGAGCGGCGGCGGGCTTCACGGCTCGCCGCCGCTCCCATTCAGCGAGCGTGACTCGCAAGGGTCCGCCTCGATCCGAATGCGCAGATCTCCCGCGTAGAGCGCGTTGGGGATGGCGTTAGGGAGGATGCCAGGGCGCGACGAGACGAGTGCGGGCCAGTTGCGCGCCAGTGAGCGCCAGTTTCCAGCGGTCTCAGGCGGTCTCCAGCGGTGAACGATTCTGGCAGAAGCGGCACGAGGGGACGGGCCGAATCGCCGCTCAACAGTGCGGGATTCGGCTTGGCGAGGCGGCGGGGGTGGGATTCGAACCCACGGGGCCGCTTGCGCGATCCTCCGGTTTTCAAGACCGGTCCATTCGTCCGCTCTGGCACCCCGCCTGCGCTCGAGTCTAGCCCTGGTGAGCCACGTCGACGGGCCGCGCCTCTCCGGCGGTGAGCAGCTTCCGTCATCATGCGCACATGGCCACGGTGGAACCGCGGATCTGGCTGGGCCTGTCCGTTGCCGCGCTGTTCGCCAGCGTGGTGCCGTACTGGTACTGGCTCGGCAACGCGTCGATCGTGCTCAACGCGCTGCTCGCGCTCGCCGCCACTGCCCTGCTCTGGGCGAACATCCGTGGCGAGAACCGCCTCAGCCGGGAGCGCGAGGAGGCTCAGCGCGAGGCGATGGACGGCGCTCCGAGTTCGACCAACGGCGCCGGCACCTCCACCGAGCCGTTCGCCCGCTGAAAGTTCTCGAGGATTGCGAGGGCGAACCGGTCGGTCACCGCCGTGCCGTTGAGCGTGTGTACGGGCTCGACGCCGCCCTGGTCCCGGAAGCGTGTCTGGAGACGACGGGCCTGGTAGTCGGTCGTATTTGAGATCGACCCGCCCTCGCGATAGCGGCCCTGCGACGGAAACCAGAGCTCGAGGTCATAGGTCTTCGCCGACGCGGCCGACATGTCCCCGGCCGGAAGCGTCACGATCCGATAGGGCAGCCCGAGCGCCTGAACGATCTCCTCGCTGTTCGCGAGCAGCCGTTCGTGCTCGTCCCACGAATCCTCCGGCCGGCAGAAGACGAACTGCTCCACCTTGTTGAACTGGTGGACGCGGAACATGCCGCGTGTGTCCTTGCCGGCGGCACCGGCCTCGCGCCGGAAGCACGTCGAGAGGGCGCAGTAGCGGAGCGGTAGCTCGTCGGCGTCCAGGATCTCCTGCATGTAGAGCCCGCCGATCGGCACCTCCGAGGTGCCGACGAGGTAGAGGTCGTCCGCGGCGACGCTGTAGATGTTCGACTCCTCAGTCGGAAACCAGCCCGTTCCGTACATGGCCGCGTCGCGGACGAGCACCGGCGGCAGCGTCGGGGCGAAACCGGCCGCGACGAGCCGGTCGAGCGCGAGCCGGTAGACGGCGAGCGCGATGCGAGCGGCGTCCCCGATGAAGTAGCCGAAGCGCGACCCGGAGACCTTCGCCGCGCGCTCCATCTCGAACCGGCCGAGCTCGAGGTGATCCGTCGGGTCGCCGAGCGCAGGCGGCTCGCCGCCGCGGCGCAGCTCGACCGCGTCCTCCTCCGAGTCGCCGTCGGGAACGGACTCGTGCGGCGGGTTCGGGACGCGAAGGAGCAGCTCGTCCCGCTCGGCGGCCGCGGCCTCCTGCTCCGACTCCAGTCGACGGAGGTCCTCCTTCACCTGCTTCAGCTCCTCGACCTGCTCGGGCGTCGGCTTGCCGGAGATCTTCTGCCGCGAGCGGAGCTCGTCGACCTGGGGAACGAGTTCGCGCCAGCGGGCGTCGGCGGCGAGCAGCTCGTCGAAGAGCTCGCCGGCACCCTTGCGCGCGAGGGCGGCCCGGAAGCGGTCGGGGTCGCTGCGCGCAGCGCGGAGGTCGATCACCGGTCGGCCCCAGTCCTACGTGCCGGCGACGGACGAGACGTAGGCGGCGACGTCCTGGATCTGTTGCGGGCTCAGAGTCCCCTTGAACGCGGGCATCCCACCCCCGCCGTTCGTCACCTGGGTGACGACCTTGTCGTACGGCGGCTTCACCTGGTCGAGGTTCGGCCCGACGGTGCCGGTCGCTCCGGCGTCCTTCAGCGTGTGGCAGCTGTTGCAGCCGGCCGACGCGAAGACCGCCTTGCCGGCCGTGGCATTGCCGGTGTGCTTCGTCGGCGCCGTGGTCGTCGTGGTCTGCTTCGGGAGCGGCCCGCTCACCGTCTGCGGCGCTGCCTCGACAGTCGACTGGCCGCCGCAGCCGGCCACGACGAGCACTGGGACGCAGGCGAGAACGGCAATGGCGACGTTGCGGAAGCGCATTGGGAGGCCGAGTCTAACGGGCCGCTTACCGGCGGTCTCGCGCGAACCCGGAGCTATCATCGAATTGAACTGGCGATGAAGCGCAAGGCTTACGGAAGAGACACGAGCCTGTCACTGCGGCTCCTGCTGACGGGCGGACTGCTCGGTCTGCTCTACGTCGGCTTCGCGCTCGTCCTCTTCTACGTGCTGAACATCGGCCTCGTGCCGCTGCTCGTGATCGTCGTTGGCCTCGCTGTCTTCCAGTACTTCACGTCCGACAAGCTCGCGCTGCTGGCCTCCGGGGCGAAGGTGGTCGAACGCGATCAGGCGCCCGATCTGCACGCGATGGTCGAGCGGCTGTGTGCGATGGCCGACCTGCCGAAGCCGAGGATCGCCGTGATCGAGTCGGCGGTGCCGAACGCGTTCGCGACCGGGCGGAGTCCGAAGAAGGCGGTCGTGGCGGTGACGACCGGCCTGTGGCAGCGGCTCGACGAGCAGGAGCTCGAGGGCGTCCTTGCGCACGAGCTCTCCCACATCGCGAATCGCGACGTGCTGATCATGACGGTGGCGAGCTTCTTCGCCATGCTGGCCGCACTCCTTACGCGCTTTGGCTTCTACGGCGGCCTGTTCGGCGGGTTCGGCGGCAACCGGGACAACAACAACGGCCTGCCGGTCTGGCTGATCATCGTCCTCGTCTCGATCGTGACGTACGCGCTCAGCTACATCCTCATCCGCACGATCTCGCGCTACCGCGAGTACGCGGCCGACCGCGGCTCCGCGCTGATCACCGGGGCACCCGAGCACCTGATGAGCGCGCTGCAGAAGATCGCGAGCCAGATGACGCTGATCCCGCAGCGCGACCTCCGCGAGGTCGAGGGCATGAACGCGTTTTTCATCGTCCCGACGAACTGGCGCTCCGCAGCGGGCGAGCTGTTCATGACCCACCCGCCGCTCGAGAAGCGGCTCGCGCGCCTCGCCGACATCGCGCGCGAGATGGGTCGCCCGGTTCCGTAGAGCCCCGCTCGCCGCGGCGTGGGTCTCCTCGATGTTCTCTTCGGCCGGAAGCGGCTGAAGGACGCGTCGGTTGAGCGGCTGTTCGCCCTGTCGACGGCTCAGGTGACGCTCGACGTCGACCTGGGCCTGAAGCCGGCCGGCATTGCCGCCGTTTGCTTCAAGCCGCTGTCGGCCGGGGAGTTCGTGCGCGCGGAGAACGAGATGCAGGAGCTCCTCGAGGTGGTGGCCAAGGACTCGGGCGCGCGGGTGTCGCGCCAGTCGGACGACCTCGGCTTCGAGTGGCTGATCGTCAAGGACAACGATCTCGAGGATCTCGTCACGGCGGTCAACCTGATCGCCTCGGAGCTGAAGGCGCGCGGCTTCGGCGGGCAGCTTCTGGCCGCCATCTTCCGCTTCGAGGGTGGCAAGCGTCCCGTGTTCTGGATCTACGGGTTCAAGCGCAACGCGTTCTGGCCGTTCGTCCCCACCGGCAAGGACCAGGAGCGCGACAACGCCGAAGAGCTGGAGCTGAAGGCGAAGCTCGAGAAGGAGCTGCCGATCGAGAAGGATCTGACGCGCTGGCTTGCGCTGTTCGACGCGCCCGTCTAGGGCGGCTGCCAGTCAATCGCGACGCGCCACTCGCTGCGCAGTACGGCCGCATAGACCTCGCCCGCCCGGGCCTTGCCTCCGGTGGCCTCGAGGATCGCGTGCGAGCGTGCCGCCTTTGCCGTCATGCCGGGCTTGCGATCGAACTCGCCGAGAAGCCTCCAACGGCCGTCAGTCAGCTTTTGAAGAACGACGAAGGCGGGCACCCGGCGGCCTACGCTATACGCGATCTCGCTGTGGGAGCGCCTGCGGTCGTGGTTCCGCGGGGGCGGCAAGGATGAGGCCGCCGCTCAGGAGACTCCGCCTGAGCCTGAGACGGACCGTCCGCCCGAGGAGCGGGCAGCCGAGCACACGTTTGACCGCGATAGCCGCCGGACCGGCACCTATCCCTCGTAGCTGCTGCTGCGTGCCGCAGTGCACGGTGTGAGCGCCACGAGCTCCTCCTCAGCGAGCCTGCCGCGTCACGCGGAGCAAACATTCGTAAATGTCCTACTCCCCACACTTACGGAACCCTTACATCCCGTAACACGTCTCCGCCAAACCGCGCGGGCCCGTTCGGCGTCTAAGGGAAGACACATGGCGCAGACGACCACCATCCGCGAGCTAGCCCACCGCGTTGCAGACGGCGTCGAGATCTCGCTCCTGTGGAATGAGATCGACGGCTCGCTGCGGGTAGTCGTGGTCGACGCCCGCGCGGGGACGGCGTTCGAGGTGACCGCCCCGCAGGACAACGCACTCGACGTTTTCTACCACCCCTACGCGTACGCCCGCGAGGCGGCGTAGGGGATCTCGACAGCGGGGAGTGGTGACGCGGCGGGCCGCGCGCGGGTTACGCGCGCGGCCCGCGCCCCCTAGAGACCCGGGATGTCGGGGATGAGGCCGTCGCCGTGGAACAGCTGGCGCGTCTCCTCGAGCGTGAGGTCGCTCGGCGGGATGATCACGTCCGACGGCGCGATCTCGTCCTCTGGCACGCGCTCGCCCTGCTCCTCGACGAGCGCCCACATCTCCTCGAGCCGGCGATCGAGCTCGGCCTCGTCGTCGCGGTCGAGCGCAGCCGTGGCCTGATCGTCGAGTCCGTCCAGGCGCTTGACGACCTCGTCGGAGACGCGGTACTGGCCCTCCGTGAGGAGGCGGACGATCACGCCTCGAGCTCCTTCTTCTCGCCGCCGCCCGACGCGAGCTCGGCCTTCATCTTGTCTAGCTCGGCGTCGACCTGGGTCGACGCGGTGAGCTGTTCGAGCTCGCGGTCGAGCTGGGTCTTGTCGCCGGCGGTGAAGTCCTCGAGCGTGCCGGCGGCCACGAGCTCGTCGACCGCGCCCGCACGCGCCTGCATCTGCTCCGTCTTGTCCTTCGCGCGCTGTATCGCAAGGCCGGTATCCGCCATCTGCTCGCCGATCCCCGTCGCGGCCTCGCCGATCCGGACCTGCGCCTCGGCCGCGGAGTACTGTGCCTTGATGACCTCCTTCTGCGAGCGGAAGGACTCGATCTTGGCCGAAAGCTGCTTCTCGCTCGCGACGAGCTTCTCCTGCTGGCCCTCGAGCCCGGCCACCTGCTGGTCGAGATCCTGGAGCTGCTGCTGCACGACCGTCTTCCGCTGGAGTGCGTCGCGCGCGAGATCCTCGCGGCCGGCGCCGAGCGCCGTGCGGGCCTGAGTGTCCAGCTTGACGACGCTCGCCTCGAGCTGGCTCGTCTGCATCTGCAACCGCTTCTTCGCCGTGACGACGTCCGCGACGCCGCGCTTCACGTTCTGGAGCATCTCCAGCTGCTTCTCGTACGAGTAGTCGAGCGTCTCGCGCGGGTCCTCGGCCCGGTCGAGCAGCTTCGAGAACTTCGACTTCACGATCATCGCTGTCCTTGAGAGCAAACCTGCCATCCGTCCTCCTCTAGGTCTCCAGCCGACTAGCCTACCGCCGGGTGCTTATTCAGCGGAGCATGCATTCGAGCTGGCTCTCGAACGCCTACCTGGTCGCCGACGAGCCGGGCGGCACGGCGGTGTTCGTCGACTCGGGCGCGCCGCTCGAGCCGCTCCTGACCGCGGTCGAGCGCGAGCGGGTGACGCCGACGCACCTGCTCGTCACGCATGGGCACCAGGACCACGTGGCCGGAAACGACGATCTCGTCCGCCGCTTCGGAATTCCCGTCGTCAGCGACTCGCTGTCCACCGGCGGCCTCGACGTCGAGGCGCTGCCGTCGCCCGGTCACGCGCCTGACGGCAAGGCCTTCAGGATCAACGGCGAGGTCGTGTTCACCGGCGACACGTTGTTTCGGGACGCCGTCGGCGGCGGCCGGGCCGTCGACGACATCCGCAGCTCGGTGATGGACGTGCTCATGCCCCTCCCGCACGAGGTCCGTGTCCTGCCCGGGCACACGGACGAGACGACGATCGGACGCGAGTGGGAGGAGAACCCGTTCGTCCGCTTCTGGCGCGGTGTCGATGCGGCGCTTGACGAGCCCTGCACGGTCGGAGGGCATCAGGCGACTCTGCTCGTGTGGTCGCCGGACTACGACGGCAACGGGAAGGCGCTCGTCGCCTTCGAGGACGGCAGCGAGGCCATCGTCGGCGGCTCGCAGGTGCGGCGGTAATGGACATCGTCGACCCGGACGTCGAGGCGTACGTCGAGGCGCACACGACGCCGCCGACGCCGGTGCTCGCCGACCTCGCCGACGAGACCCGCGCGACGCTTCGGTCGCCAATGATGCTGACGGGAACCGTCGAGGGGCGGTTCCTCGAGTTCCTCGTGTTCGCTTCCGGTGCGCGCCGCGTCCTCGAGCTCGGCACGTACAGCGGCTACTCGTCGATCTCGATGGCGGCCGCCTTGCCGGAGGGCGGGCACATCGACACGTGTGAGGTCGAGCCCCAGCATGCCGAGGTCGCGCGCCGGTACATCGAGCGGGCCGGGTACGCCGACCGGATCAGCGTCCATCTCGGGCCGGCGCTCGAGACGATCGAGGGCCTCGAAGGCGACTTCGATCTGATCTTCATCGACGCCGACAAGGAGAACTACAAGAACTACTACGACGCGCTGCTGTCGCGGCTCTCGGAGCGCGGCATCATGGCCGTCGACAACACACTCTGGAGCGGCCGGGTGGTGAATCCGGACGACGATTCCGAGACGACGCGGGCGATCGTGGACTTCAACGAACACGTGCGGGCCGATGCGCGCGTCACCTCGGTGATGCTGAGCGTCCGCGACGGGATCACGCTGATTCGGCGGCGGTGATGCGGCGGGTCGTGCTACCTCGTCGACAACCGCATCGTCTGCGAGGCTCGACCGGCGGGGCTTACTGCCAGCATCCGGTCTACATCTCGTACCGCGATGCCGACGCCAAGGAAGCGCGGAGGCTCGAGCGGCTCCTCCACGGGGGCGCGGCCAGCCCTGGGTCATCCTCGGCCCGCTCGGCGAGTCGGCACCCAGCGACTCCGGTAGCTGACCGCGTCCGGCTCGGCGAACCCGGCAAGCCGTATTCCCTCGGCTTCCAGTACCGCCCGGCTCGCTTGATCGATGCGCCGGAAGGCCGTCAGCTCGAGCGTCGCGCGGTCGCGAGCGCGCTCGATTCGCCAGCAGCCAGCGACGGCGCCGTCGACGAGGAACGTCGACAGCGACGCGGGATTCTTCGAATTGAAGACGAGCGGCCGGAACTCCTCCGGCAGGATCGCCGAGCGGCGGGCGTGGACGAGGAGCGTTGCGTCCCAGGTTGGAAGCAGGCGCGCTGGGGCTCGTACGTCCGCGCCTGGCAGTGGCGCACGCCGTAGGTCGACGAGCGTCCGGCCCTGCTCGTCCCTGAAGGTGCGGAGCGGCATCCGTTCCGCCGTCGCCTCGACCGCGCCGGGCGCGAGTCTCGCCCACTGGCGGATGTCCACTGGACGCGAGGGCCCGAAGGCGGCGAGGTAGCGGCGAATCAGCAGCGCGACGCCCTGCTCCGGCGTCGCGTTCAGCGGCCCGACCCAGTCCTCGGCGAGGCCGTAGAGGTTGGCGCGCCGGCGCTCCCACGTCCCGGACGGCGGTACGCGGACGAGGTTGACGTCCGTCGCGAAGAAGGCGCCGCGGCCGATCAGCTCGATCAGCTCCTCGCGCGTCCGCGGCCGCTCGCGGAGCGTTTCGCGAAGGGTGGCTTCTGCGTGGCGGAGGTCGCGCGCCGCGACCTTCGGATGAACCCGCGCCAGCCAGGCGCGATCGGGCGCGCGGATCGCCTCGGCCCAGAACCAGTAGTCGCGCCTGGAGACGATGTGGATCGTGCCCCGGAGCAGCGTTCCCTGGACGACGGTGCGCCGGCGAAGCGCACGTGTGAGCTGCGCGAGCGCGAATTGTTCCAGCCTCGTCCACAGCGCGATGTAGGCGGAGGGCGCGTACTGTGCCTGGATCCCTCCCATCTGCTCGACAGCACGCGGCAGCGACAACCGCGAGCGCCGAAGCAGCAGTTGGCGTGCGAGCAGGGCGCGGTTGAGCTCGCGCGTCGTGAGGATGCGGGCGCTCACCCGGCGAACGCCTCGAGCCGGTCGGCCTCGCGTCGGAGTGCGCGTTCCGTCGCCCGGTTCAGCCGCTCGAACGGTCGCAGCTCGACGCGTCCGTCGACGAGTTGCCAGCGCCCGGCGACGAACCCGTCGACGAGGAAGACCGGATCGACGAGCCCGCCGCGGATCACGATCCGCCGGTGCTCGTCGGAGATGACGCGTGTCCGCACGCGGTGGGAGAGGATCAGGTTGTCGAAGCCCGGCAGCAGCCGAGGCGGGGCAGGGGTCGCCGCGTCCGGAAGGGGACCATTGCGGACGTCGAAGAGGGCGCGGCCGCGCTTGTCGGCGAGGCGACGGAGCGGCAGTCGCTCGAGTGCTGGGCGCAGCTCCGCGACCGCGACGCCGCTCCACGCCGAGACGTCGGCGAGGGTGGCGGGGCCGAAGGCTGCCAGGTAGCGGCGGATCAGATGCGATCGGCCCGCCTCGGTCGTCGCGAGCGGGCGCCGGAGCCAGGCATCGGCTGCGACCAGTCGCGGCAGTCGCGGAAACGCCCAGCGATCGTCGCCCGGAACGTGGACGAAGGCCGCATGGCGCCGAGCCCGCCACCACTCGTCGTCGCCGAGGTGCCGGCGCATCTCGGTGTTCGTGCGCGGCTCGTTGGCGTAGGCGACTGCGCGGCGCGTCAGCTCGTCGACGTTTCCGACCAGCCCGCGGTCGCGCAGGTAGCTGCTCCACATCCGCTGGATCGTCGGCATGAGCGCGGGCATGAGGAGGACGTAGTCGCGCGTTGTGACTACGTGCAGGGTGCCGCGCATCAGGGTTCCCTTGACCGCGCGGCGCCGAGCGAGTGCGTCGGTCAGGTCCTCGGCGCGGAAGCGCTCGAGCCGCGACCAGAGGCCAATGAACGGCGGCATCCGCTCCTGCGCCTGCAGGCCCGCGACGCGCTCGAGCGCCTGTGTCGGCGAGAGTGTCGAGCGTTCCAGGAGCAGCTGGCGCGCGAGCAGCGCGCGGTTCAGCTCGCGCTGCGAGAGCACGCGTGGGGTCAGGGGCGGACCGCCGCCTTCATGAGGTCTCGCGGCGGGCTTGCGAGCAGCGGCGCGACCCCCTCGAGTCCGACCTCGTGCGTGATCAGCCGCCTCCATGGATAGGCGCCGCTGGCGAGGAAGGCGAGTGCGGCACGGACGGATCCGGGCGTGTGGTGAAACGCGCCGCGCAACGTCAGCTCCTGGTAGTGGAGCCGTGTTGCGTCGATCGGGACAGTCGTCCCGCCGGGGAGCCCGCCGAAGTAGAGGACCGTGCCTCCGGGGCGGACGAGCTCGAGAGCGGCGGTCCACGCCTCGGGCGTTCCGGCTGCCTCGACGACGACGTCGGCGTCCTGTCCGTCGCCGGCGACCGCGCCGAAGTGCGGCGCGAGCTCGCGGCGTTCCGGGCGCCCGCCCACGACGACCGGAGTCGCGCCTGCGTCCCGGATGCACGCGGAGAGCGTGAGCCCGTTCGGCCCAGCACCGAGCACGGCGACGCGGTCGCCCTCGGAGATCTCGGCCACATCAACCGCGTGCAGGCAGCAGGCGAGCGGCTCGACGAGCGCGGCCACCTCCGGTTCGAGCCCGTTGGGGACGCGGTGCAGGTTCACGCGCGCGACGCGCTCGGGCACGAGCAGAAGCTCGGCGTAGGCGCCGTTGAGAAGCGGCAGCAGCGACTCGCAGAGGGTCTCCTGCCCGCGGCGGCAGGAGTCGCATTCGCCGCAGGGCGCCGAGTTCGCCGCGACGACGCGCCGGCCCGTCGCCGTGTCGATGCCGCAGAACTCGTGCCCGAAGCGGCTCGGCGGCGGCCCGAGAAGCACCGGGTGCCCCCGCTTGAACGCCTTCGCGTCGGTGGCGTCCGTGAGTGCCACCTCGACCTCGACGAGCACGTCGCCGGCCGCCGGCTCCGGCTCGGGCACGTCTTCGAGCCGGACGTCCCCCGGCCCGTGAAACATCAGCGCGCGCAGGGCTCGAGCTCCGCCGGACGTCCCGTTAACTCACCCCAAGGGGTCCCCCGGGACCCCTGCAGACACGCTAGCCGAGTTCGCCGCACGCGACTACTCCGAATGTGTGTCGACTTCGTCACGGCGCGCCGCGGGCGGGGCTCCGGCTCCCATGCGGTCGCGTCACGGCGTGAAGACCACCTTCAGCGCGCGCCCGGAGCGGTAGCGCTCGAGACCTTCAGCGAAGCGTTCGAGCGGAAGTACCTCCGTCTCGATCGGATCGAGTGCCGGCAGCAGCTCGACGGCCTGTCGCAGGTGCGCCGGTGTCGCCGAGCGCGAGCCCACGACGTGCACCTCGCTCCGATAGACGACATCCGTGTCGAGCGAGCCGCCGGACGCGAAGACGAGAAGCGTCCCGGCGGGCTCGAGTGCCGAGAGCGCGTCCGCGGCGCCGCCGCGGGCGCACACCACTGCGGCATCCACCGGCCCGTCCGGCGCAGCGCCGTCACGGTCGGGATCGACGTCCCGCACGAAGACCTCGTCACCGCGCCGGCGGAGCACGGCCGCGAACAGCCGGCCGACGAAGCCGTGGCCGACGACGAGCACGCGCCCGCGCGGTACGCGTTCGGCGCCCCGCAGGACGCAGGCGAGCGGCTCCGCGAAGGTGCCCGTGACGTCGTCGACCACGTCAGGAAGCTCGACGCCGTCGACCGCGCGCACCCGCTCCGCGAAGCCTCCGGGGACGATCGTGCTGGTCGTGAATTGCTCGCATGTCGATTCGTGGCCGGCACGGCACCTGGCGCACCTGCCGCAGGGACGGTGATGGACGAGCGCGAGCCGACGACCGTCCTCCGCCCGGGCCACGACCTCGTGGCCGAGCACCGTTCCCGCGGGCGCTGCGCGGAGCTTTTCGACGTCCGAGCCGCACAGGCCGCACGCCTGGACGGCCATGAGCTCGCCCGAGCCCGCGGGCTCGCCGATTTCAGCCAATGCGGGCAGTCCCGCGTCATCGAGGACGACCGCCCGCACGGCGGTATCGTAGGCAGCGCGGTCGAGCAGGGAGGACGATGGCGATCAAGCTGCATCGGTGCAGCAACATCTGGGTGAAGGTCGGCGGGCATCCCTGCTGGCGCGTGCAGAAGGCGCTCGACGAGATGGGAATCGAGTACGAGGTCGTGAAAGAGCCCTATCTGAAGTCGAAGCGCCAGGCCACGCTCGCGGCCACGGGGCAGAAGGGGTATCCGTGGATCGAGTTCGAAGACGGCACCGCGTACCGGGACGAATCGAAAGAGATGGCGCGCACGATCCGCGAGGGGAAGCTGTTCGAAGGTCCCGTGGCCGCGCCCGCGGCTCCGCCGGCCGGGGGCTAGACTGTCACAAGCGCGGGGCTATAGCTCAGCTGGGAGAGCGCCTGGATCGCACCCAGGAGGTCGCCGGTTCGAGCCCGGCTAGCTCCACCTCTGAAAGGCCCGCAAACGCGGGCCTTTTGTTTCCAGCCACGACGGGAAGCGCCCCTGATCCTGCGCCGTGGCCGGCGGCCGTTGGATTGGATCGGCCCCCCAGTGGGCAGGCGCAGTGTGATGAATGATCTCGAGCGGGCTGCTGTGCTGGTGAACGCGATCGAGGACGTGCTCGACGAGCTGCGCGACCGCGACGAGCCCGCCCTCGACGAGCACATCGCGGAGCTCGAGGATCTGCGCGCCGAGACTGTCGCCCGTCTCGAAGCGGCCGAGGTCGGCCTCAGCTA
>Ga0075424_100002925_pt1 | contig 15845 bp, 11 predicted proteins | sample SoiMethybrSBSTD3_FD_75301 | JGI IMG/M metagenome (GOLD analysis project Ga0075424, IMG submission 75301) | Bulk soil microbial communities from a Populus tree surrounding site in Tennessee, USA - Soil MetaG P. TD hybrid SBSTD3 | ecosystem: Environmental > Terrestrial > Soil > Tree plantation...
GAGTCTGCGGCGGTGGATCATCTCCAGCAGATTCTCGATCGCTCCGTCATCGCGCATGTGCACATCAATCCTGAAAGCCGCGTGAAGGTCGAACAGGGAGACGCGAAGCCGGAGCTCGTGCAGGGAGGGACGCGGCTTTTCCTCGTCAAGGTAATCAACGAAGCGGGCGTCAGGGCCGCGCTCACGGTGCAGAGCCCGAACAGCGAGCGTGTCTACGTTCGGGCCAGCGGCTCTCCCGAGCCGGCGCAGCAGATGACGGACATGGACGTTCGCGATCGCTGGGCGGAGATCGCGTTGTACACCGGGGCGCCCATGCGGCCACGTCTCTCGGGTCTGACGGTCGAGTACGCGATCCTGCAGGTCTACAGCCGCGACGCCGGTCAGCGCTCCGCGACGGTCGGATTCAACGTCGGCCAGGGCACGCAGGACATCGGCTTCCGCGATGACGTCGACATCGCATTCACCGCGCTTCCCGCTCATCAGGTCCGCGTTCGCGTGGTGGACGAGAACGGAAAGCCGGCCACCGCGTCGTTCCTTGTCAAGGATGAGTCCGATCGAATCTATCCCTCGGCGATCAAGCGTCTCGCGCCGGACTTCTATTTCCAGCCGCAGATCTACCGCGCGGATGGCGAGACGATCTCGCTGCCCGCCGGATCGTTCAAGCTGCTCGTGGCCCGCGGTCCCGAGTACGTGGCCGAAACGCGCCGTGTCGCGATCGCGGGACCAGCCGAATGGCTCTTCCGCCTCGTGCGCTGGATCGATCCCACGCGGTATGGCTGGTATCCCGGCGATCACCACATTCACTCCGCGGGATGCTCGCACTACGAGAATCCCACCGAAGGCGTGCTGCCGCGCGACATGTGGCCGCAGATCGACGGCGAAGCGCTGAGCGTCGCGTCGGTGCTGACGTGGGGCCCGTCGTATTACTTCCAGAAGCGGTTCTTCTCCGGCGACGATCACCCGCTGTCGAAGCCAGGCGAGCGCCTGATGCACTACGACCTCGAGGTCTCGGGCTTCCCCTCGAGTCATGCCGGACATCTTGTGCTGCTCGGGCTGAAGGATCAGGACTATCCGAACACGAAGCGTATCGAGGATTGGCCAAGCTGGACGCTGCCGATCCTGCGCTGGGCGAAGGGGCAGGGCGCCGTCACGGGCTTCGCGCACTCGGGATGGGGACTCGAAGTGCGCAGCGCGGATCTGCCGAACTACGAGATGCCCGCCTTCGACGGCATCGGCGCGAACGAGTACATCGTCGACGTCACGCACCCTGGCGCGGTGGATTTCATCTCCGCCGGTGACACGCCGTACGTGTGGGAGCTGAACATCTGGTATCACGCGCTCAACGCCGGGTTCCGGACGCGCATCAGCGGCGAAACCGACTGGCCGTGCATCACCGACGATCGCGTGGGGCTGGCGCGTTCGTACGCGAAGGTCGACGGCGCGCTGACGTACCGCAAGTGGATCGACGCCGTGTCGTCGGGCAGGAGCTACGTATCCGACGGCAGGAGCCACCTGATGGACTTCACCGTGAACGGGGTCGCCGCGGGGCAGGCGTCGAGCGAAATCCAGCTCACGGCGCCAGGCATCGCAAGGGTAGAATTAAAGGCCGCCGCGCTGCTCGATCCGGCGCCGAACGACCTCATCCGCAACTCGCGCTACGACGCGACGCCGTACTGGGACATCGAGCGCGCGCGCGTCGGCAATGGCCGCGAGGTCTCCGTCGACATCGTGGTCAACGGCGTCGTCGCCGCGCGCAAGCCGCTCGCGGCTGACGGCGGTATCCACACGCTGTCGTTCGATGTCCCTGTCGAGCGGAGCAGCTGGATCGCGGCGCGGATTCTGCCGTCATCGCACACGAATCCCGTGTTCGCGATCGTCGGCGGCAAGGAGATCCGCGCCTCTCGCGCGAGCGTGCAGTGGTGCCTGAATGCCGTGAACCAGTGCTGGACGCAGAAGGCGCCGCACATCCGGGCGGCGGAGCTCGAGGATGCCCGCAAGGCGTACGACCACGCGCGAGACGTGTATAAGCAGCGGTTAGCTGAAGCCGATGCTTCGAGATAACGGAGTTGGGCGGAGTGAACGGGGAAATTAACCACGGAGAAACGGAGGTAACGGAGTTTTTCTTTTTGGGAGGGACCCTTGTACGAAAGGTTTTCTCCAAAAAGAAAAACCTCCGTTACTCCGTTCCTCCGTGGTTAGCGACAGCGTTTTTCTCCGTTCTCTCCGTCTCCTCCGTTTCCGCACAGGCGCTCGTCAATTATCAAACCCAGATCCGCCCGATCATCGAGAAGCACTGCCTCGAATGTCACAGCCAGGACAAACGGAAGGGCGGATTGTCGCTCGCCACGTATGAGGATGCGCTCGAAGGAGGACGCGACGGCCCGGTGATTCGCCCGGGGAACGGGTCCGGAAGCCTGCTCATTCATCGCGTGCGCGGCGACGTCGAGCCCCAGATGCCGAAGGATGAGGATCCGCTGGGCGCCGCGCAGATCGCGCTCCTCAGGCGCTGGATCGATCAGGGGGCGCGGCTGACGCCGACCTCGGCGCGTGCGCCGCAGCCGTGGGAAGCGCCGCTCGAGCTCACGCGCCCGGCCACGCCGCCGATCACGTGGCGCGAATGGTCGATGCCGCTCGATCGTCAGGTCGCAGCGTACCTCGTGCGCACGCCGAGTCCGGGAAGCAAGCCGCCGACGCAACCGCCGGTTATTTCCGACGCGTTATTCGTGCGGCGCGCGTATCTCGACATCTGGGGCCTGCTGCCGACGCCGGAACAGTTGCAGTCATTTCTTGACGACCACACCCCCGCGAAGCGCGAGGCGCTCGTCGCGTCGCTCCTCGCCGACGACGACAAGTACGCGCAGCACTGGATGTCGTTCTGGAACGATCTGCTGCGGAACGAGGATGGCGTCACGTACTTTTCCGAGACGGCCGGCCGAAAAAGCGTCACGGACTGGCTCTACGCCGCGCTCGCGTCGAATCTGCCGTACGACCAGTTCGTCTCGAAGCTGCTGAATCCGACGGCTCCTGGTGATCCGGACGGCTTCGTCATCGGCGTGAACTGGCGCGGCGAGACGAGCGCCGCCGTCACGCCGTGGATGCAGGCGTCGCAGAACACGGCGCAGGTGTTTCTCGGGATCAACCTGAAATGCAATTCCTGCCACGACAGCTTCGTGAGCAAGTGGAAGCTGAAGGATGCGTACTCTCTTGCGGCGTACTTCGCGCCCGATCCGACGCTGCAGATGTACCGCTGCGACGTCGCGACGAACAAGTACGCGCAGCCCGCGTTCCTCTACCCGGCGATCTCGCACGCTCCGGCATCGGGCTCGCTCGCCGATCGCCGCGCCGCGGCAGCCGCGGCATTCACTGACGCGCGCATGGGGCGTCTGCCGCGGACGCTCGTCAACAGAGTGTGGCAGCGGCTCATGGGGCGCGGCATCGTGGCCAACCCGGACGAGATGGACGGACTCCCGTGGAGCCCGCAGGTGCTCGACTGGCTCGCGAGCGACTTCGTCGATCACCGGTACGACATCCGGCATCTGATCGCGACGATCATGACGTCGCGCACGTACCAGATGCCGGCGGTTACGCGCGCGTCCGAGCCCCCGGCGCGCCGGTACGTGTTCGACGGGCCTGAAGTGCGCCGGGTCACCGCGGAGGAATTCGCCGACGCGGTGGGCGCGATAACCGGTGAATGGAACACGTGGCCGGGCAAGCCGGCACCCGCGACGTCGCAGCCGGCGCGCGGCCGCGGCGGGCCGCCTCCATCGCTCCCGCGGACCGCGGGTGTTTACGGACGCGAATGGCAGGTGGCCTCCAACAACCTGTCGCGCGCGCTCGGACGTCCGATTCGCGATCAGGTGACGTCGGTCCGCGCCATGCAGGCGTCGACGCCGCAAGCGCTCGAACTGGTCAACGGTGAATGGCTCACGCGGTGGCTCAGGCGCGGGGCGCGGCGCATGCTCGGCGAGCTGCCGCCGGACACGTTGAGCATCTACAATCGCACCGTCGCCGGCCGATACGCTTCCTCGAGCGCGTTCGACATCGACGTGTCGCGCGCGACGAAGCTGTGGCTCGTCGTGCAGGAGAGCGGATCGAACGTTCCCGAGATCGTGCAGCCCGCATGGGCGCAGGCCGAGCTCGTCGGAGCCGCTGGCGCGACGCCGTTGTCAGCCCTGACGCCGGTCGACCGTTCGGGGTTGCGTGAAGGCACCGGGCCGCTGAAGGTGCCGGCGTCCGATGGCACGGGCGTGCGGGTGAAGAATCCGTCGGTCCTCGTGTACGACGTCAGCGGCCGCGGGTTCACGAGCTTTCGCGGCGTCATCGGCATCGAGAACCCGCAAAGCGAAATCGGGTCGACGCTGAATCCGCAGGTGCGATTTTTCGTGTTCGACGCGGAGCCCGACATCGAACGGCTGCTGCCGCCGGCACCCGGTGCGCCGCTGCCCGCGCCTCCCGCGCTGCGCACGCGCTCGGACGTGGTCGATCGCCTGTTCCGTCACGCGCTCGGCCGCGCGCCATCGGACGCCGAACGCGGGGTTGCCCAAGACGCGCTGAAGGATCCCTCGGGGTCCGACAAGCCGTACGCGCCCGGTCTCGCGGATCTGCTGTGGGCGATGTTGATGAAGCCGGAGTTTCAGTTGATTTATTGATTTGGGTCCGGCTAAAGCCGGACGCTACGGATCCCGTAGTGTCCGCCTTTAGGCGGACCATGAACGATGATGACGAAAGACGAACAACTCATTTACTCGCGAATCTCCAGGCGCGGCTTCATGGGGGCCACGGCGGGCGCGACATTGTCGGCGCTCGCCGGGCGCGCGCCGCGGCTGGTGTTCCAGCAGCGGAAGCCGCCGAGCGCCGACGCGGTCATCGTGCTCTGGATGGCCGGCGGCATGGCGCACACCGAGACGTTCGATCCGAAGCGCTACACGCCGTTCGCCCCGGGCGTCCGCGTCGAGCAGGTGCTCAGCACGTTCCCGGCGATCGACACTGCGGTCGATCACATCAAGTTCACGCAAGGGCTCGAGCAGATCGCCAGCGTCATCGATCGCGGCACCGTCATCCGCACGTTCAACGCCGCGGATCTCGGCTTCATCCTCCACTCGCGGCATCAATATCACTGGCACACCGGATACATTCCTCCGCAGCCGATGGCGATGCCGCACCTCGGCGCCGTGATCTCGAAGACGCTGGGTCCGCGGAATCCGGACATGCCGGCCTTCATCGCGATCGGTCAGACCGTCGAAGGCCCCGGCGAGATCGGGACCCTCAAGGCCTTCCATACGGCGGGCTTCCTCGGCTCCGAACACGGGCCGTTCCTCATCGTCGATCCGCAGGATGCCGCATCCGCCGTCCGGCCGCCGAAGGAACTGGGGGACGCCCGCTTCCGCAGCCGCCGCGAGCTGTTCGAGAAGCTGCTCGCGCAGGAACCCGTCTACCAGTACGGCGGCGATTTCCAGCGCGAGTCGCTCGTCAAGTCGCTCGACGCGGCGGACCGGCTGCTGAAGTCTCCGTCGGCAAAGGCGTTCGACCTCTCGCTGGAGCCGAAGAAGAGCTTCGACGCCTACAACACCGGGCGTTTCGGCCAAGGGTGCCTGCTCGCCCGGCGCCTCGTCGAAGCGGGCGCGCGCTACGTCGAGGTCACGTCGGAGTACATCCCGTTCGTGTACTGGGACAGCCACGAGAACGGGCACGAGCGCGCCGCCGCGATGAAGAAGCTGATCGACGCGCCTGTCGCGCAGCTCATTCGGGACCTCGAGCAGCGCGGCCTCCTCGACCGAACGCTCGTCGTGCTCGCGAGCGAGTTCGGGCGCGACGCGCTCACCGAGGGCAAGGTCGGCAAGGAAGTGAAGGACCAGGCGATCAACATTCCCGACGTGATGAGCGAGCCGCGCCACTACGGCATGCATCGCCACTTCACGGGCGCCGGTTCGGTTCTGATGTTCGGCGGCGGCATCAAGAAAGGGTTCGTGTACGGCAAGACCGCCGACGAGCGGCCCTGCACGACGATCGAGAATCCCGTCGTGATGGAGAACCTGCATGCGACGATGTATCACGCGCTCGGGATCGCGCCGGATACCTCATATATCGTCGAGCGCCGGCCTGTGTATGTGACGAGGGATGGGAAGGGTGAGCCTATACTCGACCTCTTCGCGTAAAATCGCGGCGGCATAGGTCGGTCGATTGAGGACGGCTATGAAAACAACCAGACGCGAGTTTCTTGCCAGTGCGGCTGTCGCCCCGATGTTGCTCGGTGTGCAGAACAAGTCGGGCAGCAAGGCGCCTGTGCTCGGGAGCGGCGCCTACACCTACGAAGCGATCCACGACTGGGGAGAGCTCCCCGCGAACATCAAGTGGGGAAACACCCACGGCGTTGTCGAGGACTCCCAGGGCAACATCTACGTCCATCACACCGTGCACGCCACGAGCGACAGCGCGGACTCGATGGTCGTTTTCGATCGCAACGGGAAATTCATCCGGTCGTGGGGAAAGGAATTCCGGGGCGTCGCGCACGGCCTGCACATCCGGAAGGAGGGGAGCGACGAGTTCCTCTACCTGACCGTCAACGCGACGAATCCCCGCATGACGCCGCAGCCGGCGATGCAGGCGGTCGTCGTCAAGGCGACGCCGAAGGGAGAGATCGTCTGGAAGATTCAGGGGCCGCCAGACGTCGACGCATACAAACAGCCAAATGCAGACGGCAGCCCCAAGCGCTACAACCCCACGAACCTCGCGATTGCGCCGAACGGCGACATCTACGTCGGCGACGGCTACGGCTCGTACTACGTCAATCAGTACAACAGCAAGAGCGACTACATCCGGACGTTCGGCGGCCACGGGTCTGAGGCGGGGCAGCTCCTCGAGCCGCACGGAATCTGGATGGACACGCGTGGCGCATCGCCGATTCTCGTCGTCGCGGATCGGCGGAACAACCGGCTCCAGCGGTTCACGCTCGACGGCGCGCACATCGATTTCGTGCAGGGCTTCCGCCTGCCGTGCCACTTCGACGAGCAGAAGGGCAATGTCGTCGTTCCGGATCTGCAGGGGCGCGTCACGCTGATCGACCGGAACAACCAGGTCGTCGAGCACCTCGGCGACTCGAACCCGCAGGGCACCAACCCGCTGCGCAACCGACCCCGCGAGGAGTTTATCCCCGGTCAGTTCATCTGCCCGCACGGCGCGTGCTTCGATCACGAAGGGAACATCTTCGTCGTCGAATGGGTGGAGGTGGGACGCGTGACGAAGCTACGGCGCGTGTAGGTCAGTGCCGGCGACCCACCGGACCCAGATGATCAGCAGAATGGTGAATACCGCCACGATCAGCAGCAAATAGAGAAGGAGAGTGGCGGTTCCCTTCCACGCGACTTCCTTGCCCGTTCCGCCAAACGCGCGCCTCAGAGCCACGTAGTGATACGCGAAGATCGCCAGGATCAGAAGGTCGCCGAGCGCGTTGGCCAAACGTCCACCGAACGCCAGCAGTCTCCCCGAGGCAAGCACCAGAAACGCGAAACTGTGTAGGTGAATCGAGTAATAAAGGTGCGGAATGTAATACGGCTGCCGCGATCTGTAGAACGTCCAGGTCGTGAGCGCGAATAACGGCATCAGGACAAACAAGACGCGCGGCATCTGATGAGGAAATTCCGCGCGGAACTCCCTCATCCTCTCCTGCACTCGCTCAATCGCTTCGCGCTGTTCCGGCGTGCGGATGTCGTCCGCGGTGACTTCGAACCTTGCATTGGGCGCGGGTGCCACTGCCATGAGCGCGAAGTAGACCACGCTGATCGCGAGGTACAAACGCACGGGTGAGACGTATCGCGCGCGTCGCCCCCGAAGATAATCGAGCGTCAGCTCGCCCGGTTTCGTGACCAAGAGCTTCAGCGTCAGGAAGATTTTTCCGTCGAAGTGCAGGAACTCGTGCACCGCGTCATGGGCGAAATGGCGGAGGCCGATTTCGATGTGACCAGCCTTCTGCCCGCACTGGTGGCAGTAGGGGCCTTGAAGCGGAGCGCCGCAGTTGGCGCAGCCGTTCAGACGCGGGCTCCCTTAGAGAGATCCCCGCGGCGCAGGCGCCGATACAGTTCGAGCGCCTCGGCGATGATCGTGACGGCGTCGGCCGGGCCCATCAGGTCCTCGACGAGCACCTGCTTCTGCTCGAGCACTTTGTAGTCTTCGAAGAAGCGCCTCACCTGGCGCAGGAGATGCGGCGGCAGCTGCGATTGGTCCGTGTAATCCGCGTACGACGGATCTTTCACGCTGACGGCGACGATCTTGTCGTCGACTCCTTTTTCATCACGCATCCGCATCACGCCGATGGCCCGCGCCTCGACGAGCGTCAGCGGATAGACCGGCTCCTGACCGAGCACGAGCACGTCCAGCGGATCGCCGTCATCGCAATACGTGCGCGGGATGAATCCGTAGTCGGCCGGGTAATACACGGCGCTGTAGAGCACCCGGTCCAGCTTCAGGAGGCCTGTCTCCTTGTCGAGCTCGTACTTGTTCGTGCTGCCTTTGGGAATCTCGATGACGACAGGGAAGGCCTTCGCGATCAGCGCATCGTCGACGTAACTGTCGTGCCACGGGTGCATGCACCGCGATTATATCGCCCGCTCAGCTCGCAATACGGGCGCGCGCGTTGCAACTGTACGCCTGGGTCCCTCTCTACGGGGCCGAGGAGGTCAGTCAATGAAGTCGACAGACTGGAATACTGAAGACGCCTACTGGCGTGAGAACTACAAGTCGCGCCCGTATGCCGGTACCAACGACTACAACTATTACCAGCCGGGCTACCGGTACGGGTATGAGTCAGCTCAGAAGTACAGCGGCAGGAACTGGGATCAGGTCGAAGGCGATCTTCGTTCCGACTGGGACACGTACGAATACCGCGGCCATTCGACGTGGGAGAACATCAAGAGCGCCGTGCGTGACGCGTGGGATCGCGTGACCGGACATCATCCGGTCGGGACCAGGTAAGCCCGCGGGGCTGCGGGCTTCGCCGCGCCCCGCACGTGGTGGCAAGCGGCAAGCGGCAAGTTTGTCGCTTGTCGCCTGTCGCTACTTCTTCACCCCAATCACCGTCGACGACGTCCCGAACTGTTTATAGTCAGAGTACGTCGCACGACTTCTCACCAGCCCGGTAATCGGCTGACGGCCCGCCCACGGAATCTGCCCCTGGTATTCCTCGGCCATCGAGGCCGGTAGCCACGCGCCTGACTTCTCGTCCCGCTTGTAGGTCACCTCGATGTCGGCTGTGCTCTGCAAATCCGGTCTCGAGAATTCGACGAACCCGCCTCCAGCGTTCGCCATCAGCTCGGTAAACCCTTTCAGCTGCAAACGGGTCTTGACGATCGTCCCGTCGGATGGAATCACCCAGAGGGATCCTTCAGCTGGTACGTCTTTTCCGCCACGCGTGCTGATCAGCGTCGGGTGTGCTGCTTCCTTGAATTCGATCTCGAGCACCTCGGCGCCGTCGATTCGGGTCGTTCCTTTGCGCGTGAAAACGAATCTGCCGAGGTTCGACTCGTGGAAGAAAAACAGCGCGGTGGTCGGCACATTGAAGTTTCGACTCACCGGACCCATGTTGTATCGCGCGCTCTCCGCGGTCAGCCGCGCAGCTTCTTCGAGCGGATTCGTCGACTCGGTGAGAATCCTGAGAATCCGATCGTGGCGATCTTGGATCTGTTTCCCGTTCACCTCGATGACGTCGCGATATCCAATCCACGGGACAGCCCCGCTGGTCTTGACAAGCGCGAACTCTGCGACGATCTGCCGCGGGCGAATCGGCGGACCGCTCCCAGGATTCATGGTCTGAACGTACTTTTCGACCGCGACAACCCCCGACATCTTCTCGCCGTACGACCCGACGTAGGCGGCCGCCTTCTGCATCGCGTCGTCGATCACCGGATCGGCGATCCTGACGGGCGGCATAGGCGCGGCCTCCGTTTTCTTCTCCGCCGCAGCGGGAGCGGTCACCGCTGGGGGCCGCGGCGCGCCCGGTTCCAGCACCAACGTGCGGCTGACGCGTCCGGCGGGTTGACCGTCCACTTTGATCACCGCCGACACGGTGTACTCGCCCGGTGTCAGGTCGCTCGTCGGCACCGTGCCGCGGGCAATCTGCTGCCGGTCGTACTGCGTCTGCTCGAGACGGCTGGTGCCCGTCGCGACGACGTCGTCGCTGCCGGCGCGGCGCACTTCGAAGCCGATGCTCGTGTGCGCGAAGCGCGCGCTGTCGGCCGTCGTCATCTCGAGCGTCGGGATCAGCGGGCTTCCACTCGCGGCGAAGATCGACGGTGTCAGCGACTGGCCGGAAACCGTGCCGACGATCAGATCGCCGAGCTGGAAGCCGCCGAGCGATCGCAGACCGGCCACGATCGGCACTTCGAACGTGCCGGCGCGGCCGCCGGCTTCGACGGCGGCCAGCCTGACGCGATACCGGCCGGGCGCGAGCTGCGTCGTGATCACGACGCCGCCGTCCGACGCGGCATTGCCGGTCACGCTGACACCCGCGCTGCCGTTCGCGCCGATGACCACCGCCTGGTAGCGAACCGGCGGCGTCGTCGCGACGCCGTGGCCGATATCGGCGCGAATCATCACCTTCAACGTTGTCGCCTCGTCGCCGCGCACGCTGTGCGCCGCGATCGCGATCGGCAGGTCGCCGACGTCGATCGGCTGCGCGATGAGCTGCGCAAGATACGTCCCCGGATCCGGCGGTACGTTTGAGGCGGTGACGTACTTGCGCGCCCGAACGACCGCATTGCGGGTCGTCGTGACCTTCACCTCGTGCGGCTTGCCGTCCAGATCGCGCGGCTGCGGCTCGACACCGAGCTCGTAGGCTTCAGTGATCTCGGCGCGGAGCCGCTCGAACACGCCTTTCGCGCGTCCTACCGCCGCGTAGAACACGCCGCCCGACATCGTCGCGACGTTCGCGAGCCCCGATTCCCGATCGTGGGTGGAGTAAAGGGCGTCCTGACTCGCCCTGGACGAAGACGCGTCGACCTCAGGCTGATCGATCTGCACGGTCGCGACTGCGACGCCAGTTTCTTTCAGCTGCTGCTGCAGCGTCTGAAAGCGCGCAAGCGACTCCGGTTCGAAGCCGAGACCCGCGGAAAGCAAGAGGATTGACGCTGGCGCTCTGACGGACCCGAGCTGCTTCGCGACGTTTCCGACATTTGCCAGGACACTTTGGATGTGCAGTCGCTCCTGCATCAGCCGATCGCGCGTGTCACGTATCAGCTGTGGCGGGCACGTCGGAGGAAGGCCGGCCTGTGAGCGTCCGAATTCCACATCTCTCGAGCATTCGCGTTCGAGGACTTCGGCCATGACGTGCTTGTCTTGACGCTCGAACCCGAGCGCTTCGTCGAGCGTAAAGAAGTACTTGTAGAACGTCCTCTGGCTCGTGCCGCGCAGGTTCCGGATCGCATCGGACACGCGCTTGTGATCGCGCGTCAGGTCAACGCCCGTGCCCGGCATCGGAATGACAGCCGCCGCGTCAATAGGCCGGAGTCCGTCGACCAGCCCCGCGGCTGTCTCCAGCAGGCTGCGTTCGCTTCCAGATCGGATGCTCTCGAGATCGATCATGATCACGATCGCGCGACCTCCGGCCGACTCGGAATTCAGTGCGTATGACGGCATTGACGCAGCAGTCCCATCAGCGCGTTGGCTGGCAGCGTCCGCGCCCGTAAAGCGAGCGAACACTACCCTGCGTGGCTGGCCGTCCATGGTGACCTGAAAATCTTCGGGCTTCAGATCCCCGATCGCGCGGCCGCTACTGTCGACGACTGAGGCGTCGAGCCGCAGCAGCGAGACGCCGCTCCTGAACTGCGACGGAGCGGTCGACTGCGCGCGGATCGCTGCAGCGGCCGCGACGGCGATCGCCGGCGCGCCGAGCCATGTCACAACTCGCTGGACTCGCATAGGGGACCCCCGTATCAGGCAGGCGCACCGATTATACGCGCCGCAGGTGCGTAGGGTGCGTAGGGTGCCGAGGGTGCCGAGGGTGCGAGGGTGCGGAGGGTGCGGAGGGTGCGAGGGTGCCAGGGTGCGAGGGTGCCGAAGATCCCGAGGGTGCCTGGGGTGCCTAGCGTGCGGTGATCGCGGTTTCGATAGCGGAGGTTACGTCGACGATTGGGCCGTTGAAGACGACGGCGGGGGGAACCCGGTCGGTCCACGTCGCTCCCGCTGGATACACCGCGGCGAGATCCCAAAGCGTTCCCCGCTGCTCGCAGCACTCAGGCTCCAGCTGGGGAGGGCGCGCGTCCGCCTTGAGTTTCTGGGAGATCAGATGCGACGGATCCCAGAACTGCTGCACGCGGCTGTCGGACAACGTGCTCAGCGCCCATCGTCCCGGCAGGCTCATGTCGGTCATGAGGATCGGTTGCCAGATCGAGTACACGCGAATGTTGGCACCTGTATGGCGGCGCAGGAGCGATTCGACTGCGGAGGCCCCCCGCAGGCACGTCGCTCAGGTCGGCGACGGCAGCACGATGATGCGGACGTGAGTGACGTCGCGGTTGAATGCCTCGCGCAGCGAGGCGAACGACGCCGTATCGAGCGTCACGAGCGGCGGCTGCCCGGCGGGCACTTCGGGCTGGGACAGATACCATGCGCCTCCACAGAGGAGGAGCAAGAGAACAATCGCGCCCGCGCTGCGTCGGAGCGAGATCATCGCCCGTCATTGTAGCGCTGACGCAACGTTTCCGCTGGTGCAGGAGGGAAAGAATCTGGCAAGCTTGGCGGGCATGGCCGGACTCGTCGCGCTCATCGCCGTCCTGCTCGCGGCTTTGTACGTCTGCTGGCTCATGTTCCAGCCGTTCTTCAACGTGCTGCTCTGGGCCGCCGTGCTGTGCGTCGTGTTCTACCCGATGCACCGCAGGATTCTGGCGCGCACGGGCAAGACGACGCTTGCGGCGGCGCTTTCGACGGTTGCAGTCGTTCTTCTGATCCTGCTTCCCGTCACCGCGGTGACGGTGGCGGTCGTCCACGAGCTTACCGGCGCCGCGGCGGGCTTCCAGGCGAGCGATCATCAGTGGTCGATGCCCCCGGCGATCGCGCGCGCGCTCGACTTCGTCGGGCGCTACGTGGACATCGATCGCGAAAGCGCGATGAAGTTCCTCGCGGAACGCATGCAGACGTGGGGCGCGACGCTGGCCGCGAGCACCCTGGTCGTCGTCGGCGGCGCCGCGGGCGCGATCGGGCAGGTGCTGCTCGTCGTGTTCACGCTCTTCTACTTCTTCCGCGACGGGGAGAACATTCAGAAGGCCGCGTACGAGATGGTTCCGCTGCACGGCGCGCAGTGGAACAACATCCTCTCCCGCACCCGTGACGTGATCGGCGCGACGGTTTACGGCGTCCTGGCGATCTCGGCGATTCAGGGAACGCTCGGCACCTTTATCTTCTGGGCGCTCGGGTTGCCGTCGCCGCTCCTCTGGGGCGTCGTCATGTTCTTCCTCTCGATGATCCCGATGGCGGGCGCGTTTCTCGTGTGGGTCCCGGCGGCGATCTACCTCGCGCTGCTCGGCTCCTACCTGAAGGCGGGCATTCTCGTCGGATGGGGCATTCTGGTGATCGGATCGATCGACAACGTGCTCTCGCCGAGGCTCGTCGGGCGGAAGGCGCGCCTGCACGAGCTGTTGATCTTCTTCGCGGTCCTCGGCGGACTGCAGGTCTTCGGTGTGCTCGGCCTGGTGCTAGGGCCCGTCGTCGTCGCCATGACGCTGGCGCTGATCGAGATGGCGCGCGAGGCAGGCGATCCGCGGACGGACACGCACACGACCGTCATCGACGCCCAGTCGGACATCAGACAAGTCAGGCACGACCGAAAAGCCCGCAGCCGCGCCCACGGGCCTTCGCGCTAGGAGCCGGACCGGCTCCAGCTAGCGCGCCGGACAACTCACGGTTCCACCGTTTCGAAAGACGATCGTGTTCGCTCCATAGAGGTGGCTTACCGTCAGCGTCTCGATCAGCTGTCCGAGGACGAGATCGACCTGCCAGAAGCATGCGGGCATCCGGGCGCTCAGCGTGTAGGGTCCGCCCGCGTTGAATTTCTGCGGCGGTGCGGCCAGCGGGTGATCGGAGTCGAACAGGGACTGGGGATACGCGATGGTCGGCGCGGGGGCCGTGTACGTTGCGAGCGAGACTTCGATCCCCGAACATCCCGGCGCGATCGAGAAAGTCGCGTGCGCCATCAGTCCCTCGATCGTGATATTCGGACTGAGGACCGCGGCTTTTCCGGCCACGCATATCGGCGTCGGCTTCGGCACACTGACCGACGCCTGCGTCGAGCACATTGTCCCTCCAACATTGACGCTCAGCACGGCCGTGAATGTCGTGTCCGTCGGCTGTCGCACGTAGCGGTGCGTGACTGGCGCATGCGCCGAGACGCTCGACGAGGTCGTATCACCCCAGGCGATCGTGCCCGCTCCCGTTCCAGTCCATGCCGCTGCCGCGGTAACGTCGACGGTGCTTGCCGTGACGGCGGACGTCAGAACGAGTGTTGGAGCCGTGCTGTCGCAGACCGACGCAGACGGAGACGGGGCTGGGCCCGAGCCTGGCGTCGGCGAGGTCGGAGGCGGTGGCGGAGTGGGAGCCGGTACGGACGTTGGGGAACCGGGACCTCCTGACGAGGACACGTTGCAGAAATCTGGTCCTCCAACGTGCTCGCTGCCAAGCAGTTTGTACGGCGCGTGCGGCGGGGTGTCGACTTCCGGGCCGACGTAGACGTCCAACTGCACGAAGCATCCGGGAATGGTGGCCGTCAGCACCGCGCTCTGATGCGGCTTGAGGCCGAGCGCCTGCGCGGATCCCGGCGCGTATTTGGTTTGCGTCTCTAACGCGTCGGGCAGGTTGCGCTTGTACACCGTGAAGAACACATCGCGCACCTGCGCGGCGTCCGCGTTGTTGTTGGTGACGCGGATCGTTGCCGACGTCGGGCCGAACGCGAGCACGATGCAGGACACACCGACTCGAAAGTCATCGCACAGGCGCACAGGCGAGCCCGCATTCACGAAACCGTTGCTGCCCCACTCCCCGGGAGGTGGAGGGTTATCGTTCGAAGGCGTTGGTGTCGGCGCGGGTGGCGCACCCGAGTCCGGGGGTGGCGCGGGGTCCGCGGGTGTTGGCTCAGGCGCAGGTGCTGGTTGCGTTGCCAGGTTCTGCTGTTGCGGCGGAGCCGCCGGCGCCGTCGGGCCGGCCGTGTCTCCACACGCGCCAAGCCCGAGGATCATGAGAAGGGGCCACAGGGGCTTCATTGGTATTGCCTTTCGAGGTGTGCTGCTTACCTCATCTGACCATCGCGATTCCCTCGTTTACGCCTGCGCTACGTACCTCAGCGCTCCGCCGCGTCCGGCTGCAACGCAAATGCCCAAATGGCCTCCTTCGTCATGTAAGTTCTGCCGCGGCGTACGCCAATTGACGTGTGCTGGCTCTTTGCCCTGCCAGCGTGCGCGCGTGCTGCTTCGCCCACGTCGCAGAACTGACCAGCGAATGGACTACGCGGTGGTGACTAGTCACCGAGCAGCGTCGCGTACCTCAGGACCCGCCATGGCGGTTCTTGATTCAGCTGATGGCGATGTAAGCCCTCACCTCACGGCTGTGCGCTTCCGATCGTCACGCACGCCGCTCACACTGGCGCGGTTCCTCGGTTGCACAGTCGTCGTGAGGGTTTGCAACAGGAGGAATGAATGCAGAAACTTCTCGCGTGCGCCGCAGTGAGCTGCGGCATGTTGCTGTCAACGGCGTGCGGCGATTCTCACTACAGTCCGGCCGCACCAACACTTGTCTCGACCGGAGGAAAAAACCCCGCGTCCGTGAATGCCATTCAGATTGGTGGCGCTCGTGACGCGAGCCCCCTCGCG
>Ga0075424_100002926_pt1 | contig 15834 bp, 10 predicted proteins | sample SoiMethybrSBSTD3_FD_75301 | JGI IMG/M metagenome (GOLD analysis project Ga0075424, IMG submission 75301) | Bulk soil microbial communities from a Populus tree surrounding site in Tennessee, USA - Soil MetaG P. TD hybrid SBSTD3 | ecosystem: Environmental > Terrestrial > Soil > Tree plantation...
CGGCGATGACCAGGGTGTCGCTGATCTCGGTGTTGGACAGGCCGTGGGCGATCAGCCGCAGCACTTCGGATTCCCGGGGGGTGAGCACGCTGAGAGCGGCCGGGAACGGGGGGTCCGGGCGTGGCCGCCGGGCGAAGTCGGCGATCAGCCGCCGGGTCACCGACGGGGCGAGCAGCGCGTCGCCGGCGGCGACCACGCGGACGGCGTGGACCAGTTCGGCGGCGGTGGCGTCTTTGAGGAGGAAGCCGCTGGCGCCGGCTCGCAGCGCCGCATAGACGTAGTCGTCGAGGTCGAACGTGGTGAGTATCAGCACCCGCGGCCGGGCCGGGCTGGTTGCGGCGCGGAGGATCTCGCGGGTTGCTTGCAGCCCGTCCATGACCGGCATCCGCACGTCCATCAGGACGACGTCGGGGTCCAGGTGCCGCGTCTGGCGGACGGCGTCGGCGCCGTCAGCGGCCTGGCCTACGACGAGCAGGCCTGGGTGGGCGGCGAGGACCGCGGCGAAGCCCTCTCGCACCATCGCCTGGTCGTCGGCGATCAGGCACCGCGTGGGCACGCCATCGGCGACCGGGGCGGCGGCGGTCATGCCGCCTCGCCGAGCGGGAGCACCGCGGACACCACGAAGCCGCCGTCAGGCGCGGGGCCGGCTGACAGCGAGCCGCCGAGCAGCGCCACCCGCTCGCGCATCCCGGTCAGCCCGTGGCCTGGCCCGCGTTCGCTCCCTGGCGGGCCGGCGGGCCCGGCGGGTCCGTTGGCCACCCGCAGCAGGACCGCGCGGGCGTCGTGGTCCACCGACACGGTGACCGGGGCTCCGGGGGCGTGCTGGCTGGCATTGGACAGTGACTCCTGCACAATCCGGTAGGCGCACAGCGCAATGCCGGAAGGCACCTGGTCCAGCGCGGGGGGTACGGACAGCTCGACCGATACCCCGGCCCGCCGGGCGGCATCGACGAGCGCGGGGAGGTCGGCTAGCTGGGGCTGCGGCGCGAGAGCGGCGGGCTGGTCGTGGCGCAGCACACCGAGCAGCAGCCGCATCTCCGTCAGCGCCTCGCGTGCCACTTCGCTGATCGAGCCGAACTCGGTGCGGGCTGATTCGGGCAGATCGCTGAGGCGGTACGGTGCGGTTTCTGCCCGGACCGCGATCAGTGACATGTGATGGGCGACGACGTCGTGCAGTTCCCGCGCGATCCGGGCGCGCTCCTCCAGCACGGCCCGGCGGGCCCGTTCCAGTTCGGCGCGCTCGGTCTGGGCGGCCAGGGCCCGCTGGGCGCGCCACCGGGAACTGACGCTGTCCAAGGTGATCGTCGCGGCGGTGAACACGATGGTGGCGCTCACTGGGCCGGTCAAGTCCGGCACTTCGGCAGTGAGCCACAGCAACCATGGGATGAGGCTCAGCACCCATATCCACCACAGCACCGACCGCCCATAACGAACCCCGGCCACACAGAATGCCACCAGCAGCACGAACAGCTGCGCCGCGCCCCACGGCCAGCCTCCCCGCCACTCACCGGGCACCAGCGGGGCCAGCAGCAGCGCGAGCCACCCGATCCGCCAGGCCAGCAGCGGATAGCGGGCCGCCAGCGGCAGCGGCGCCACCACCGCCCCGGCCAGCAGCAGGGGCGGCAGGTAATGGAACGGCGCGAAGGGGATGCTCGGCTGGCCGTGCATGCTGGCCAGGTTGACCACGTACAGCGCCAGCGTCGTCACGGTCAGCGCTAGATAGGCGCGGCGCTGCCACGGCGGGCGCCACCATGCGGGGGCGGCGTCGCGGCCGGCCAGCACCTGGATCAGCCCGCGCCACGCCCGGCACGCCACCTGGCGGGTGCTGCTGGCTGCCGGTGCGGTGCCGGGCATCGGTTTCACGATCTCAGGGTAGGCCGCCGGGGCCGCCTGCTCATCATCCCAGCGTGGTCATACCTGGGTATCAGTTTGGCCAGGGCTGGGGCGGATTGCCGTCGTGGTATGACCGCGGATTCGGCTCCGTGGTGTGACGACCTGGCCCCGGCCCGCCAGGCAGCCTGAGCGGTGTCTGAATCCGGTACGCCCGCTGATCCTGAAGCCGTCGCGGTGCCCGCACCGCCGGTATGACGGGCAGCAAGAGTGGAGGATCCGTGTCGACGACAGTGCTTGAACTGCGCGAGGTGTCGAAGGTCTATGGGACCGGCCCCGCTCAGGTGGATGCGCTCCGGCGGGTGAACCTGTCGGTCTGCGGGGGTGAGCTGGTGGCGGTCATGGGCCCGAGCGGCTCGGGCAAGAGTTCGCTGCTCACCATAGCGGGGAGCCTGGAGGAACCCACTAGCGGCCAGGTGCTGGTGATGGGGACTGATCTTACGGACCTGTCGCCTAATGATCAGGCGAGGCTGCGCCGGCGCCTCATCGGCTACGTCTTCCAGGATTTCAACCTGCTCGCCGGATTCACCGCGATCGAGAACGTCACTGTTCCGCTGGAACTGGACGGCACCTCGGCGAGGGCGGCGCACGCGACCGGGATGAAGGCCCTGGCCGAGCTGGGCATCGCCGACCGGGCTCACCATTTCCCTGACGAGCTGTCGGGCGGGGAGCGGCAGCGGGTGGCGATCGCCCGCGCGGTGGTCGGTGACCGCAGGCTCATGCTCGCCGACGAGCCGACCGGAGCCCTGGACTCGGTGAACGCCGGGGCGGTCATGCAGCTGATCCGGGCCATCTGCCAGCGCGGGGTGGCTGGCGTGGTCGTGACCCATGACGCGCAGATGGCGTCGTGCGCCGACCGGGTCGTTTTTCTGCAAGATGGGCAGGTCATCGATCAGGCCCAGACCTCCCCTGCCCCCCCGCAGTCACTGCTCACCCCGGGCGCGCAGCGATGAACGTGATGCTGCACGACCGCCCGGTTTTCCCCGGCTCGGTCAGCGGCGGCGCCGCTGGACGGCGGGTCGCGACCCGATGGGCAAGCCGGCTGCTGCGCCGGGAGTGGCGGCAGCAGATCCTGGTGCTGGCGCTGCTGGCCCTGACAGTCGCGGCTGCGGCCTTCGGCGTGGCCGCCGCCTACAACGTGGCGTCCCTGCCGGGCCCGCAGTTCGGCTCCGCCAACCACCTCCTGCAGTTCGCCGGGACCGGCCAGAAGACCACGGCGGCGGACATCACGGCAGCCAGGAAGGCGTTCGGCACCATTGAGGTGATTGGCCGCCAATTCGTGCCTGTCCCCGGCTCGACCCAGACCGTCGAGTACCGGGCGCTGAACCCGGACGGCCCCTACAGCGGCCCGATGCTCGCCCTGGTGCAGGGACACTACCCCTCAGGCGCCGGGCAGGTAGCCGTCACTGGCGGGGTAGCGCAGAACCTTCAGGTCCACATCGGCTCCGTGCTATCCCTGCCCGGACACCACCAAAGGGTGACCGGCATCGTCGAGAACCCCAGCGACCTGAACGACCAGTTCGCGCTGGTGCCGCCGTCGGCCGCCGGCCCGGCACAAGGGGTAACGGTCCTGCTGGACGCCAGCCCGGCCACATTCGCAGCCTTCAAGGCCACACTCCACGGCCAGCTGGTGTGGCAGGCGCAGAGCAACAGCACCCAGGCAGCTGCCGCGGCCGGCGCGCTCGGCGCCATCACGGTCCTGATGGTGCTGGTCTCCCTGGTCGCCGCGGCGGCCTTCGCCGTTATCGCCGCGCGCCGTCAGCACCAGCTCGGCATGCTCGCGGCCATCGGGGCGACCCGCAAGCAGCTTCGGATGGTCATGGTCGCAGGCGGAGCGCTGGTGGGCATCATCGCCGCCGTCACCGGGGCGGTCATCGGCCTGGCCGCGTGGTTCGCGGCAGCCCCGCACCTGGCAGCATTCGCCGGTCACCGGATCGACAGGTTCGCGGTTCCCTGGGACCTGGTCGCGCTGGGCATGCTGCTGGCGATACTGACGGCAGCCTGCGCGGCCTGGTGGCCAGCGCGGGCCGCATCCCGTGTCCCGGTCGTCAGCGCCCTGTCGGCCCGGCCGCTTAAGCCCAGGCCAGCGCACCGCAGCGCCATCGTGGCCGTGCTGCTGATCGTGCTGGCCCTGGCCTGCCTCGCCCTGGCCAACCAGACCAGCGGACCGCTGATCATCTTCGGCGCGCTGGCCATGGCTCTTGGAATCTCGTTCATCAGCCCGCTGACCATCAGGCTCCTGACCGCGGCCAGCCGCCGGGTTCCGGTTGCGGTGCGGCTGGCCCTGCGTGACCTGGCCCGCTACCAGGCCCGCTCTGGCGCGGCGCTGGCCGCGATCAGCCTGGCCCTGGGGATCGCCGTGGCGATCATGATCAGCTCAGCCGCGGCAATGAACCCGGCAAGCACGGGCAACCTGCCAGACAACCAGATACAGATCTGGATCGGCCAGCCGGGCGGCAACCAGCTGGTGCCCATCCGGACGCCTGCCGAGCTGAACGCCCAGGCCGCCGCGGTGCACCAGATCGCCGGATCGCTGGGCGGTGCCGCCGTGATCCCCCTCGACATGCCGGTCAACCCGGCCAGCAAGCCGCAGCCCGGCGGCCAGCAGCCCATTGTCAGCCTGAACGCCCCGGTGGGCCAGGCCGCCGGCCGGAACGGCGTCTACCGCTCGCTAGCCCTCTACGTCGCCACGCCCGCCGTGCTCCACTATCTCGGCATCAACCCCGCGACGATCCACCCGGCAGCCAACATCCTCACCATCCAGGCCGGGCAGGACGACCTCACCACCATCACCACCCTCACCAACGCCACCAACGTCCAGCGGATCCACGTTCCCGACTACAGCTCCGAACCCACCTCGCTGATCACCCTGAACGGGCTGCGGCACTGGCACTGGACCCAGATCCAGTCCGGCTGGATGATCGAGTCCGCCCGGCCCCTGCAAGCCGCGCAGATCGCAGCCGCACGCCAGGTGGCCGCCAAGACAGGCCTGGTCATCGAGTCCAGGAACACCCAGGCTTCGCTGGCCACGATCAGCACCGCGGCGACGGCCGCCGGAGCACTGATCGCGCTCGGCGTGCTGGCGATGTGCGTGGGCCTGATCCGCGCCGAGGCAGCCGGTGACGTGCGCACCCTGACCGCCATCGGAGCCACCAGCACCACCCGGCGCACCCTCACCGCCACCACCGCCGGCACCCTGGCGCTGCTGGGCGCGCTGCTCGGATCGGGCGCAGCCTACCTGGCGCTGGCCGCCGCACACCGCAGCAACATCACCGCGCTGAGCCAGATGCCAGTTCTCGACCTGACGATCACCATCGCCGCCGTTCCCGCCGCCGCAGCCCTGGCCGGCTGGATTCTCGCCGGACGCAAGCCATCAGCTCTCGCCCGGCAGGCACTCGACTGACCCGCTGACCCACCGTGGCCGCCCTGGATAGAGCGGCCACCGAAGTCAGCCGGCTGTGACCGTCGGCGAGCTATGCTTTCCGGCCAATAGACAGCCAAGCGAGGGCCCCACCGCAGCTCGTCGCAACATCCCGGCCGCGGCACATAATCCGATGGCAGCGACCCGAACTGGCCGATCTGGGCTTGATAGTCACCTCACGATAAGTCCCGAAAGGACGCACCAAGTCGGCGATCGGCGGCGAGGAGCCACCATTCTCCCCGTCACGCGCCGTAATTTGCACTGCGTGCCGCTTAACGTGCGATATCCGCCTGCGTTATTTCAGATGGATTTCACCAAAGACGAACGCCATTCAGAACTGGGCGTTCTGCGCGGCTGAACCGGTTTCATGACTGGCAGCGCTGCGTCCCGGGATGGCGGGCCACATCGCCTGATGCGCGGATAGGGCACAGCGGCAACGCGGCCACGACGGCAGCGGTCGCCCTACGACGGGCCGTGCGTAGCCCGGCCTCTGCACCGTTGGATCTGAGAGCCGCCGGGCGCCCGGGCTGGCGATGCCGCGGGCAGTCCCTAACGAATGGTGCTGGCTAGCGCCACCGCCGCATGTCGTGAGAAGTCGCCTTCAAGGCGATAGGTGATCGGTCCGTGACTCCAGATGATGGTGTTGGCGCTGGAGCGTGCCGCGACCTCGTGCAGCGCTGGCTGCCCCTGGCTGGGCCGGGAAGGGTCGACGGTGATGATTTCCTGCGGGCCGTTGATGAACACGCCGGGGTCGCGGGCCACGGTGACCACGGCCGCGCTTGCATTGGTTCCGAGGATCTTTTCGAAGAGCGGGTGGCCGGCGTTTGCGATCTCGGTCAGGATCAGCGCGTAGCCGGTATCGGCGGTGGGGTGAAGGTACGGCGCGGTCGGGTAGGCCAAGGTCACAACGACGGCAGCCCGGTCGCGGCGAAGGTACACGTCCGTTGGAGCCGACAGCGCGGCGGGCAGTTTCAGCTGTCCTGCCATCGCAGCCCGGGCCTCAGCCAGTGTCACCTTCGCGCCGGCGTGCAATGGCACCGGCAGCCCCCCGGCCGGCGGCGGGCCGGTCCGCACGGGACCGTGACGAATTTCGATCCCGGCGAAACCGAACCAGGATGCGAGCGCACGGCGGCTGCCCGGAACCGCGATGGCGACGGCAATGGCGAGCAAGACGACGGCCGCTGCGACGAGGATCCGGCGGGCCCTAGGCGACGGGATTCGCCCAGGCGTCCGGCGGATCACCGGTACTGGTTCTCGGCCCTGTTCTGCTAGCTCCCCGAGTACTCGCTCAGAGTAGTCGGGCGCTGAGGAGTCGAGCACCCGGGCGAGGTTCCGGAGCTCTCGCTCGATATCCGCTTTCGATCGGCGGCGGCCGGCGCTCATGGCTGTGTTCCACGTGGGCGCGGGGGGCTGTCGAGTTTGGCCCGCAGCCGGCCGAGCGCGCGGGAGAGACGCGATTTGACCGTGCCGACGGGCCAGCCCAGTACTTGCGCGGTTTCCGCCTCGGACAGCTCCAGTAGGTAGCGGCAGGTGATGACGAGGCGGGCGCTGTCGGACAGGGAGCCAAGTGCGGTGATCAGTTGGCTGTGGTCCTCGGCGCTGAGAGCGGTGGACTCGGCGGAGGGCACTGACTGGAGGGCGAACGTCGATGCGGGCGGCCGTGAACGGGTAAGCCGATCCCTCAGGCGCGCCTGCCGGAGGTGCGAGCGGGCCTTATCCCGTGCGCAGTTCTTCACGATCGCCAGCAGCCAGGGTTTGAACGGTGCCCCTTCCCGGAAGCTCGCAAGGGCGTAGAAGGCGCGCACGAACGCTTCCTGAACGGCGTCTTCGGCGTCGGCGGGCCCGGCGATCAGGACGGCGGCGCGGTGCGCGGTCGCGCTGTACCGGCGGACGAGCTCCCCGTAGGCTTCCTGATCGCCTCGGCCCGCGGCCTCGATCAGGTCCTCCTCGCTGACGTCGGTGGCAGGCCAGGAGCCGCCGTCGTCTACCGGCAGCCGCGGTTGACGTGGGTCCATGACGCCGGTGTGGCAGCCGGGACGGTATCGCTCACGGTCTTCAGTCTGGCACCTGTGACAGGACCGCGCACCGCGCGGCCAAGCCCACGGCAAGACCAACGGAACGTCCTTCGCGCCAGGGGAGTATCTGTCATGGAGGCGAATACGGACGTGGCTATCGTTGCGGACCCGAGGCGGCGGCCGCTGCCCGTCAGGACGGCGGGGGCCGTTTCAGGCGCAGTCACCGGCATGACGGCGATCATGGTTGCTGGTGCGGCATTCGTCACCGGCACATGGTGGCTCGCTGCCCCGCCGCCGCTCGGCGCGGGTGCGGCCCTGACCGACGCGGGCAGGCTCACCGGGCTCCTCGCCGGCTACGTCGCATTGCTCCAGGTCACGCTCCGAACCCGGCTGCCCGTGGTGGAACACAAGCTGGGCACCGACTCGATCAATGCCACGCACCGGCTCCTCGGCGGGTATCTGATCGTGCTGATTGTCAGCCACGCCACCTTGATCACGGCTGGGTACGCACTGACGGCCAGGTCACCGGTTCCCCAGCAGCTGACGGCGCTGGTCGCCTCATACCCGTACATCTTGTGGGCGGTGATCGCCGCTTCCCTGCTAATCGGCGTCGCCGTTTCCAGCATCCCGGTCATCCGGCACCGGCTGCGTTACGAGGCGTGGCACGGCCTGCATCTGCTGGTGTACGCCGCACTGGCACTGGCGTTCTTCCACCAGATCACCGACGGTGAGCACTTCCGTCACCACACTGGCCTACGGGCCGCCTGGACCGTCTTGTTCGCCGGCGCCGGCACCGCGGTCATCGGCTTCCGGTTCCTCCGGCCCTGGTACCTTTCCACCCGGCACCACCTGGTCATCGGGTCGGTAGTGCACGAGGCACCGAACATCATCTCGATCCGGATAACGGGCCGAAACGTTCACTGCTTCCACGCAAGGCCGGGGCAATACTTCCGGTGGCGGTTCCTGGCACCCGGCGCCTGGCATCTGGCGCATCCTTACTCCCTGTCCGAGGAACCCGACGGTCGGAGTCTTCGCATCACCGTGCGCGTCACTGGCCGCCACACGGCCATGCTTCCGCAGCTGCCGATCGGCACCCGGGTCATCGCCGAGGGGCCCTGCGGCGGACTGATCGCAGGGCCCAGCTGGGCCGGGCCGGTCGCGCTCATCGCCGGCGGGATCGGCATCACCCCGCTCCGCGCGCTGTTCGCCACCGCGCCCTGCGCCGAGAACGCGATCACCTTGATCTACCGGGTTCATGACCCGGCAGACATCGTCTTCCGGGCCGAACTCGAACAGATCGCGGCCCAGCGAGGCGGCACGGTGCACTTCCTGACCGGACGGCGTGACGACCCGCGGAATGATCTATCGCCCGCAAGCCTCACCCGGCTATGCCCGGACCTGGCCCGGTCCCGCGTGTTTATCTGCGGCCCGCCCGGCTACGCCCAGGCCATCCGCGCCTCCCTGGCGTCGCTCGGCGTTCCGCGCGGCCGCGTGCGGTCGGAATCATTCCAACTGTGAACAAGGAGCTGAGCCATGAGACGCTTGCTGCTGCTGGTGAGCGGAACCGCGGTGGCCATCGTCGTCGTGGTCGCGATCCGCACGCACGCCAACCCTCCTGGTCACCACCCGCCGGGGAAACCCAGCCCAACCGTCCGCGTTGCCTTGCCCCCGCCGTCGGCCGCGCGACACGCCTATCACTCCGGAGTGGCCACCGGAGCGCCGGCGCGCACCGACTACGGCGCCGTCCAGGTCCGCGTGACAGTCACCCATGGCCGGATCGTTAACGTCGCCGCCCTGCGGCTTCCGCACGGGAATCAGATGGACGTTCAGCTGAGCAAACCAGCCGCCAGAGTGCTTGAGAGCCGGGTGATCTCTGCCCAAAGCGCCCGTGTCGACATGGTGTCCGGGGCGACCTATACCAGCGAGGGGTACCTCCGGTCTGTGCAGTCCGCCCTCGACCGCCTGTGACGGGAATCCGGCACCCGGAGCGACCCGTGGCAACGCCTGCCGCACACCCGCCGTGTGCGCAGACGTCGGCCGCAAACGGTCCGGCGTGATGGCAGGCGGGATGGCCTGGGTCTGCCGAAGGCACCTCAGTATGGCCAGCGGGAGATGTACCCGCGGCATTGCCGCCTTGCCGGTGGGATCGTGTGGCAGCCGTGGTGCATCTGGCGTGGCGCGCCGGCCGCCTCCCGGTTCTTGGTCCGCGGGCCCTCACGAACGCGGTGCCTGGCCGGCCAGGTCGTCGGCCCCGGCCAGCGCCTGGGCGAGTTGCGCGCGGGAGTTGATTCGTAGCTTGCGGTAGACACTGCTGAGGTGGACCTCGACGGCCTTCACGGTGACGAACAGCGTTTGAGCCAGCTCCTTGTTGCTCATGCCTTGCGCCGCCATGCGCGCCACCCGCCGCTCGCTTGGCGTGAGCGACTCGACCCCGCTGAGCAGCAGCTTGCGGGGCCGGGCGCCCATCGCCGCCAGCTCGTCCTGTGCCTGCCGCACCAGCCCGGCTGCGCCGGCCCGGTAGGCCAGCTCCAGGCCGTGGCGCAGCGGGGCTCGCGCCTCCGCTCGCCGGTTGCCGCGTCGCAGCGCTGCGCCCAGGTCCACCAGCGCCCGCGCGTGCTCCACTTGGCAACCCGAGCCTTCCAGGACTGTGATCGCCTCGCGGAGCAGGGCCTCGCCTGTACTGCCGCCTTGGACCAGGCCGAGGGCGCGCAGCGCGATCCCCACCGCCCGCGGCGCCCCCCAGCGCCTGGCCAGCTCCAGTTCTTCCTGCGCCAGGCGGAGGGCTTCGCGCGGGCGGCCGAGGCGGTGCAGCGCTAGCGCCGCTGGTGAGCGCCAGGGCAGGAATGCGGGGTTGCGAATTTGCAATGCCGCCATCTCCTCGCCGAGGGCCAACAGGTCGCCCAGCGCCTCCTCCGGGAGGCCTGCCTGCAACCGGACGCGCCCCCGCGCGTAGAGGAACATCAAGTGGTAGGCGGCGTGCGCCGGTGCGCCCTGGGAGACGGCATCCAGGACCCGCCCAGCGTCCTCGGCCTCACCACGGTCCACGAGCACGTCGGCCAGATACCCAGCCCGATGGAGCGGGTTGGTGACGGCCGCAAGGTCAGAGCCGGGTTCGGAGGCGCGCAAGTCCTCCTCCGCGGCGAGCAGCTCGCCCCGCTGCGCGGCGAGAAACCCGCGGATCATCAAGATGAGCGCCACGCTCAGCAGGTCACCGCGGCGCCTGGCTTCGGCAAGGGCGTGCTCGTTTACCTGCGCGGCCCGGTCGACCTCACCCGCGCATGCCAAAGCCAAGGTGACGTTGAGGATCCAGAACAGCTCCACCGAATGCAGCAGCAGGCCTCCAGCGAGCGCACGCTCGGCCAGGGCGACACACCGGTCTCGGGACCCGCCACGAGTAGCCTCGTGGTAGGCGAGGACAGCCCGCAGCACCGCGCCGCCGAGGTCGTCGCCCAGAGCCGTTTCGTGCACATCCTCGATCCGCGCCACGGCGAGACGGTGCAGCTCCGGCCTGGCCAGCGAGAGGGTGTACAGGATCGCTTCGAGCTGGTCGTGCAGGCCGGTGCGCCGCCCGCCGAGGGCATCGACCGCTCGGCTAAGGATCTCGACGGCGTCGTCGAAGCGGTCCAGGTAGGCGAGGGCCCGCCCGTGCTGTAGCGCGATCTCGGCCCGCCGGGCAGGGTCGTCGGTTGCCGCTTCCGCCTCGCGCAGGTGCTCCGCTGCCGCGAACGCGTCCGTGGTGAGCTCCGCAATCCCGAGTTCTCGGAGCATGCTCGCGCGGTCGCTGTCGGCGGCTCCTTCGAGGAGCGCGCGGCGCAGCAATGGGATCGCCGCCTGCGCCGCGCCCTCGGTGAGCGACCGCTTGGCGGCGCGCTGGAGCGTGGCGGTGATGAAGGGATCTCCGGCGGGCAGGGTGAGCAGCAGGTGTGAGGCCGCTTGCTCGGCTGGCGCGCCCGCCTGGAGCAGTAGCTCGCCGGCGCGCCGGTGGGCGCGGCTGCGCTCGTCGGCGCCGATCTGCTGGTAGATGGCCGTCCGGACGACCGGGTGGGTGAACTCTATTGGATCCTCGGCCCGCAGCAGGTCTGCGCGGACCAGGGCCGTCGCAGCGCGGGCGGCCGCGTCCATTTCCAAGCCCGCGAGCTCACCGGCCTGGTGCAGGCGGGAGCCGTCGCCGAGCACCGTGGCGGCGCGGAGCAGGGCGGTCGCTTCTGCGGGCAGGCGCGCCAGCCGCAGCGACACCGTCCGGCCGATCGTCTCCGGGCCCGTCCGCAGCACCCGGGCGGCAACGGCGGCCGTGGCGGCGAGCCCTTCCGCTGTGAGCGCCTCTAGCATCGCGCGCACGAACAAGGGGTTGCCTGCGGTGGCCGTCTGGCAGGCGGTGACGAACTCCGGGTCGGGCTCGCCGCCGAACGTATCGCGGGCCAGCACGGCCACCGCCGCGGTCCCGAGCGGGCGGGGCCGCAGCAGCACGGCGGCTGGGTCGGTGAGCACCTCAGTGAGCAGCGCTGCCTGGGGACTGTGCTGGGGGGGGCGCGCGGCGACGGCGGCCAGCAGCGGCAGCCCTTCGAGCCGCCGCCCGAGGTAGGCAAGCCACCGCAGCGACGGCACATCCGCCCAGTGCAGGTCGTCCACGGCCAGCACCACCGGTCGGCGCAGCGCCAGGTTCGCCGTCAGCCAGTACAGCCCGTGCAGCATGGCAAACGAAGGATCCGCGGCCGCCGGGCCGACGGCCTGCGGCTCCTGGAACAGGTGCAAGGCCAGACCTGCAGCGCCGGCGGTAAGCTCGGCGCGCTCCGCAGCCGAGGCGCGCGCCAGCAGCGGCTCGAACAGTTGGCGGACCACGCCGAACCCGAATTCCTGCTCTAGTTCGCCCGCGCGGGCGGCCAGCACCTCAAGGCCCGCCGCCTGGGCGGCGCCGCGCACCTCCGCGACCAGGCGGGTCTTGCCGATGCCGGAGCGGCCCTCAATGACCAGCAGCCGCCCCGCGCCGTCGCGTGCGGCGGTTACCAGCCCGTGGATCGCGGCGATCTCGGCCTCGCGCTCTAGCAGCGCTGGCTGTGGCGGGTGGTCGGCAGTCGGCATCGGTCTGGCCGTCATCCTAGGGCTTGCCTGCCGCAAACCCTAGGGGCGGCAGTGGGGGCCGGCCCTAACGCGAGCGGATCGTTTGCCGGCCACGATCGACCCACCGGATCGAGACGAGGTGGGGGATGCGGGCCATCTGGCAGGCGGCGGTCGAGGCGCCGGTGGTGCTGCTCCTGGCGGCACGCACCGGGCACCGGCCATGCCCCGGGGCCCTGCCGGGACGAGCCTGCCGGCTACCGGCCCGCCGAGTAGCCGTTCAGGCCCACGGCGCCGGTATCCGCGTCTGCCGCAGCTGCGCGGCGCCGCGGACCGATCGACCGACTGACCATCGCCGGATGAGCAGATAGGAGAACCAAGCAATGGACGAGGCTATGGTGCTTGAGCTGACCCAGCTGTCGGCGCGGCGCCGGGACTATGAGCTGCGGCGAGGTGAGCAGGTTACCGGTTCGCTCCGCTTCCCACCCGGCCGGCGGTCGGGGGCGCTGGCCGAGGCAGAGGCGACCGGCTCCTTCACTATCGTCGGCAGCAGGGGACGCGTCGAGGCCCGCGGTGGGCCGGACGGCGCGGCCACGCTGGCCACGGTAGAGCGTGGGGGTGGGGGCGCGGCAGTGATCCACCTTGCCGACGGGCCCGCGCTTCGCTGGCGCCGGGCGGGTCGGCGGAACCGGTGGGCCATTGACGACGGCGGCGCGAGCCTGTTGCAGTTCTCTGCCGCGCACGGGCTGCTGCGGTCATCGGTGCGGATAACGCTCCACCGGGAGCTATCCGAGCCGGTCGCGGTGCTGCTCTGCCTGGTCGGCGGCTTCCTCTCCCTCCGCAGCCTGCAAGCCGACATCGATGGCGCCGCCGCGGTCGGCGGGATTGTCGCCACCGGAGCCGGCTAATGCAACGGACAGCTTGCGGCACTGACCAATGATTTGGAGATCGGCATGAAAGACCCATCCACCCTCATGCAGGCACCCGCGACCGGGCCGCCGCCCCGCACCGGCGTCCGCCGCCCGGTGGTCGAACGGATCGCGGGCTGGAGTGCCCGCCACCGCGCCATCGCGCTCGTCGGCTGGCTGTTCCTGGTCGCCGGCGCGGTGGTGATCGGCAACACACTCGGGACAAAGAACCTGAACAGCTATGACCCGGGCGAGGCAGGCCGGGCCGAAAGGGTGCTCAGCAGCCCCGGGGTAGTCCAGCGGGCCGCGGAGAGCGTGCTCATCCAGGAGCGCACCGGCGGGCGCACCGTGGCCGCAGATCCGCAGGCGAGGGAGGCCATCAGTCAGGTGGCCGTGGCGCTGGAGCGCATGCCTCGGGTGGCCACCGGCGTCCAGTCGCCGCTGGCGCTGGGCGGCACCGGGCCGACAGCGAGCAGTCACGGACTGGTCTCGCGTGACGGCCAGTCCGCCCTGGTCACGTTCGAGGTGGCAGGCAACCCGGACAACGCCGACCAGATCGTGGCGGGCGCCCAACGCGCGGTGGCCGCGGTACAGGCCACCCATCCCGGACTGCGGATAGCGGAGGCGGGTGACGCCAGCGTCGGCCGGGCCACCAACAACGCCGTGAACGCCGACTTCCGCCACGCCGAGGTGACCTCGGTGCCGGTCACGCTGGTGCTGCTGCTGGTCGTGTTCGGCGCGCTGATCGCCGCGGGCCTCCCGCTGCTGCTGGCCGGCACCGCGGTCGCCGCCGCCATCTCGCTGCTCGCCATCCCCAGCCGGTGGCTGCCGATCGGCAGCACCACATCGTCGGTGGTGCTGCTGGTCGGGATGGCCGTGGGCATCGACTACTCGCTGTTCTACCTGCGCCGGGAGCGGGAGGAACGAGCGGCGGGCGCCAGCCAGGCCAAGGCGCTGCGGACCGCGGCCGCCACCTCCGGGCGCGCCATCGTTGTATCCGGGCTGACCGTGATGATCTCCCTGGCAGGCCTGTTCCTGACCGGCATCGACGTCTTCAGCGGGATCGCGGTCGGCACGATCACGGTCGTGGGCGTCGCGGTGATCGGCTCACTGACCGCGCTACCCGCGCTGCTGTCGCTGCTGGGCGCGTGGGTGGACAAGGGGAAGATCCCGTTCCTGGGGCGGCGGCGCACCGCCGCACAGCGGTCCCGGTTCTGGGCCGCGCTCATCCGCCGGGTGGTCGCCCGGCCTCTCCTGTGGGGCGGCACCGCCGCGCTGGCGCTGCTCGCGCTGGCCGCTCCAGCCTTCAGCATGCGGCTCGCCGACCCCGGGCCTCATGACCTGCCCACCAGCATCCCCGTGGTCCGCAACCTGCTGGCGATCCAGCACGCCTTCCCCGGCGGCCCGGCCCCGGCCGAAGTGGCCGTCACTGGCACGGACCTGTCCGGCCAGCCGGTCCGCCAGGCGGTCACTGCCCTCCAGGAGCGGGCATCCACAAGCGGGCCACTGCGGGAACCGGTCACGGCCACCCTGCTCGGCCACGGGCAGGTGCTGGTCGTCTCCGTGCCACTGGCCGGCGACGGCACCAACCCCACCTCAATCGGCGCGCTGGCGGCGCTGCGCGACCATGCCCTGCCCGCCACGCTCGGCAAGGTCAGCGGCATCAGCTACGCCGTCGCCGGCACCACCGCCAGCACCCACGACTTCTCGGCCCGCATGCACAGCCGGGCGCCCGTGGTGTTCGCGTTCGTGCTCGGGCTGGCGTTCCTGCTACTGCTGTTCACCTTCCGCTCGATCGCGATCCCGCTGATGTCGATCGCGCTCAACCTGCTGTCCGTCGGCGCCACATACGGGCTGCTGACGCTGATCTTCCAAGACGGCCACCTGAGCGGCCCGCTGGGGTTCCGCCCGTACGGCGGGATCGTGACCTGGATGCCGCTGTTCCTGTTCGTGCTCCTGTTCGGGCTCAGCATGGACTACCACGTCTTCATCCTGTCCCGCATCCGGGAACTGCGGCTGCGCGGATGGACCACCCCTCGAGCGATCACCGGCGGGATCGGCGGCAGCGCGGGCGTGGTGACCAGCGCGGCGGTGATCATGGTCGCGGTGTTCTCCATCTTCGCCACCCTGTCGCAGATCGAGTTCAAGATGTTCGGCGTCGCGATGGCCGTGGCCGTGCTCATCGACGCCACCGTGGTCCGCGGCGTGCTCATGCCCGCGGCGATGTCGCTGCTCGGCGAGCGGAACTGGTACCTGCCGGGCTGGCTGTCCTGGCTCCCCGGCCACCAGAAAGCCGTCCCGGCCACCGGCAGCGGCCAGAAGGAAATGGCCGGCGCCACCGGCGGGTGATCAGCTTTCGCCCGCGAACGGGCCGGCCGGGCAACGGGCAGGCCCGTTCGCTGTCCGCATGACAGCGGGCGAACCTGTCCGCTCGAATACTCGATTGGGTGGGTCACCTGCACTGTTGCCGACATGATGAACGCAGTGATGGTTGGCTTGCCGGGTGCTGCTCAAGATCGTCTACCTGCTGACGTGCCGGGTACTC
>Ga0075424_100002927_pt1 | contig 15831 bp, 13 predicted proteins | sample SoiMethybrSBSTD3_FD_75301 | JGI IMG/M metagenome (GOLD analysis project Ga0075424, IMG submission 75301) | Bulk soil microbial communities from a Populus tree surrounding site in Tennessee, USA - Soil MetaG P. TD hybrid SBSTD3 | ecosystem: Environmental > Terrestrial > Soil > Tree plantation...
ATCTGGTGCTGTATCGCCGCGACAGCCTCGAGATCACGAGGTACCGCCGCTTCAACGCGATGGACCCTGACCTCACGGTGATCCACACGTCGTGGGAGCAGGCGCTCCGGCGCGCGGTGGAGCAGCTCCCGGAGATCCACTTCGACAACCCTGACGATCGGCGTGCGGCGATGGTCGCCGGCCGCCGGGTGACCGACCCGGAGACGACATGATGCTCCCGGTCGCGGCGAGCGCAACTCCTGCGCAGGCGATTCCGGATCCGTTTGACGCCTACACCGTCGACGTCGCATTCGACGAGATGTTCGACGCGCGCCTGCAGCCGCGGCGTCCGTACCGGCGCCTGCACAAGGAGCTGATGAAGCTCACCCCCGAGGAGCTGGGGCGCCACAAGCAGAAGGCCGACCTGAGCTTCTTCAACCAGGGAATCACGTTCACGGTCTACGGGCGGAAGGAAGGGACCGAGCGGATCTTTCCGCACGATCTCCTTCCGCGGATCATCTCCGGCGCCGAGTGGGACGTCATCGAGCGGGGTCTGACGCAGCGCGCGACCGCGCTGAACATGTTCCTCAAGGACATCTACGGCGAGCGCAAGATCCTGCGCGATCGAATCATTCCGTGCGCAGCCGTCTACAGTTGCCGCCATTTCCGCCGTCAGATGACGGGCGTCAAGGTGCCCCGCGACGCGTACGTCAACGTGATGGGCACCGATCTCATCCGGATGCCGGACGGCAAGTTCGTCGTCCTCGAGGACAACCTGCGCGTGCCGAGCGGCGTCTCGTACATGCTCTCGGGGCGCAAGGTGATGAAGCAGATTTTTCCCACGCTCTTCAGGAAGTACGGCGTGCGCCCGATCGAGCACTACAGTCAGCTGCTGTTGTCGACGCTGCGTTCGCTCGCGCCGGAGGGACGCGGCGATCCCACCGTGGTGCTGCTGACGCCGGGCGTCTACAACTCGGCGTATTACGAGCACGCGTTTCTCGCGCGGCAGATGGGGATCGAGCTCGTCGAGGGTCGCGATCTCGTCGTGCACGACAACGTCGTCTACATGCGGACGACGAACGGCCTGCAGCGCGTCGACGTCATCTACCGGCGGGTCGACGATGATTTCCTGGATCCGCTGGCGTTTCGCGTCGACTCCGCGCTCGGCGCATCGGGAGTGTTCAGCGCGTATCGGGCCGGGAACGTCACGCTCGCAAACGCGCTCGGTACGGGAGTGGCCGACGACAAGGCGATGTACGCGTACGTGCCGAAGATGATCCGCTACTACCTCGGACAGGATCCGATCCTCGACAACGTCGAGACGCTGCTGATGACCGACGAGGCGCAGCGCGCCTCCGTCATCGATCGCCTGCATCAGTACGTGATCAAAGCCGTCGGAGAATCGGGCGGCTACGGGATGTTGATCGGGCCGCACAGCAGCGAGGAGCAGCGGAGGCAGATGCGCGACCTGATCCTCGCCGATCCCCGCAACTACATCGCGCAGCCGGTGCTCGCGCTCTCGACGGCTCCCTGTTTCGTCGACGGCCGCATCGAGCCCCGCCATGTGGATCTGCGGCCCTACGTACTCTTCGGCGAGAAGACCGTCATCGTCCCCGGCGGCCTGACGCGGGTCGCGCTGAGGAAGGGATCGCTCGTCGTGAACTCGTCGCAGGGGGGCGGGTCGAAGGATACATGGGTCCTTCAGAACTGACAGGAGAGGGTCCACCTGAAGGTGGACACTACGACCGCGTCGTGGACACTACGACCCCGTCGTGGACACTACGACCCCGTCGTGGACACTACGACCCCGTCGTGGACACTACGACCCCGTAGTGGACACTACGACCCCGTAGTGTCCGCCTTTAGGCGGACCGAGGAAGTGGACCCTACGACCCCGTAGTGTCCGCCTTTAGGCGGACCGAGGAACTGGACCCTACGACCCCGTAGTGTCCGCCTTTAGGCGGACCGAGGAAGTCGATTCAACGATGCTGTCACGGGTCGCGGACAGTTTGTACTGGATGAGCCGCTATTTCGAGCGGGCGGACAACTGCGCGCGCGTGATCGACGCGACGCAGAGCCTCATGCTCAGCCGCGCGCTCGTCGGCTCGGATCAGCGCTGGTATCGCGCGCTGACGTGCATGGGCATGCCGCCCGACGGCAGCGACGAGGAGCCGCAGGATGCCATCAGCCGGCTCGCGACCGACATGTCGAACCGATCGTCGATCGTCGCCTGCATCTCCGCCGCGCGCGAGAATGCGTCGCAGGTCCGAGAAGAGATCAGCTCCGAGATGTGGGAGCAGTTGAATCGGTTGTTCCACGAAGTGTCACGCTTCGAGATCGAGCCCCAGGACGATACGGCCGTGATGCGGCTCGTCGCGGCGGTGCGGGAAGGGTCTTACAGCTTTTACGGAGTGACGGAAACCACGATGAGCCACGGCCAGGGATGGCGGTTCCTGCAGCTGGGAAAGTTCACCGAGCGCGCGTGCGCGGTGTCGATGCTGCTCGACGCGTATTTCTCGAGCGAGGGAAGCGCCGACGATCTCGACTGGGTCGCGCTCCTCGCCAGCTGCGCCGCGTTCGATTCGTATTGCAAGGTGTTCACCGCCGATCTGCAGCCGCACCGGATCGCGCAATTCCTGCTCGTGCACGCGGATTTTCCGTACTCCATCCGGTACTCGGTCGAGCGGATGCACGAAGCGCTCGACGCGATTCTCTCGGCGTCTCCGACGCCGCAGCGCGGGCGGATCGAGCGGGCGATCGGCCGGCTGCGGGCCTCGCTGGCCTATACGCCGGTCACCGAGCTCCTGTCCGGCGACCTGCACGCGTTCCTGAACGGCGTCCTGGAGCAGTGCCGCGCGCTGCACGCCGGGGTGCACGAAGCGTTCATCGATTACCCGATCGAAGCGGCGTTTCAAAGCTGATGTTCTACGCCATCCGCCACTTCACGCGTTACCGCTACACACGCCCGGTGTGGCAGAGCATGCTCGAAGTACGGATGCACCCGCGCAGCGAGAACAACCAGCGCTGTTTCACGTTCCGGTTGTCCGTCAATCCCCGCGCGCGGATCTTCTCGTTCTTCGATTATCTCGGAAACCAGGTCCATCATTTCGATCTGCCGTCGCATCACCGCGAGGTGACGATCATCGCGGACGCTCTCGTGAACGTGGACGCGCCCCCCGAGATCCCGGACGCGCTGCCCACGAGCGCGTGGGACGACTTGAGGAACACGATCGACAACGGCGACTACTGGCAGATGCTGATGCCGAGCCATTACGCGCGCCCGTCGGAGCAGCTGCTGGATTTCGCGCGCGAGCTCGACATCGCCAAGCCGCACGGCCGCGATCCGTTGACGCTGGTGAAGGACATCAACGATCAGATCCATCGCGCATTCCAGTACGTGCGGAAGAGCACCGCGGTGAACTCACCGATCGAGCACAGCCTCAGCTCGCGGCAGGGCGTGTGCCAGGATTTCGCCCATATCATGACGGCGCTCGTGCGATATCACGGCATCCCGTGCCGGTACGTCAGCGGGTATCTCTTTCATGACGGCTCGCATCACGATCGCTCCGCCGAGGGCGCGACGCACGCGTGGGCCGAAGCGTTTCTGCCGCCGCTCGGATGGGCAGGGTTCGATCCGACCAACGACCTCATCGCCGGCGGGCGGCACATCCGCACCGCCATCGGGCGCGACTACACCGACGTGCCCCCGACGCTGGGGACGATGAAAGGGAGGACGGATACGGAGCTGCAGGTGCGCGTCCGCGTCACGCCGTCGCTCGCGCTGCTGCCGCCGGATCAGGAATTCGCGGCCGACGAGGAGTGGTCGCTGTTTCTCGAAGGCGACCAGCAGGCGCAAATCGTCTATGAACAGGAACAGTGAATTGCTGATTGGTGATTTCTGATTGCTGATTGATTGCGGATTGTGTGATTGCTGGTTTTTCAATCGGGCGATCAGCAATCGCAAATCAGCCGCTCACCGCTTCCGCACGAAGTATCCAATCACGGCCGACGACAGGATGCCCGTCACCAGGGTGCCGATGAAGCCGCTCATCGCCTGCGCCATGGGAGTCCAGCTGGCGGCAGTGGCCTTTTCGAGCTGCTGCGGATAATCCGGAAACAGCACGGTCGTGAAGAGCAGCGACGTTCCAATCATGATGACGCCCGCGACGATCGCCATCATCGTGCCGGCGAGTATCTGTCCTGTATAGGTCCTGCCTTCACGCGCCGTCCTCCGCAGACCCCAGACCAGACAGCCAATCTCGATAACGATGACAAGAAAGAACAGGTTCGCACGCGCGGGATCCTTGTACAGGCCGGTGTAGCCCATCACGAGGGTCCACACGCTGCAGAGCACGCCGATCAGGACGCCGGTCGAGAGAATCGCGTTCACGTGGACGGGTGAATGGTATAACAGCCGCGAACGAAGTGGAGCGAGCGGCGACGCGCGGGCGGAACGGAGTGAGCCAGTCGGGGTGCAGGGGACCCCGACGATTCAAGATGTCGAGACACGTCCAGGGGTATTTCGACGTCATGGCAACCGGCGCGCGCGGCGTTGTGGGCGTTGCGTGTGCGATGCTGCCCCGTCGCTACTGGCCCGCCCTCGACGAACACTTTCCAGCGACGCAGGCCGCAGCCGTGGCCGGGATCGTCACGCTGCTCGCCGGAGCGGCGATCGGTATTCCCGGCTTTCTTCACCATGCCGGGCGCCAGAGCGATGCGAACGCCGATGCAGTGGCCTCGCGTTACACGATGACGGAGGCGGCCGACAACCGCCGACTCCTTTCGGGTGCGAACGGCCTGGCGCTGTTTACGTTTCTCCTGCTCACGCCAGCCGGGTGGGCCACGACGTATCTGGGCATCACCGGCTTCGTGCGGGCGGCTGGCGCGTGGTTCGACGATCCGCACGGCGACTTCCTGCTGACGCTTGCCGACGCCGCGTGGACCCGGAATCGCCGTAATCGCGACGCGCGCCATTCGCGCGCGGCGAGGGAAGGTCTCGAAGGGCCTGAAGTGCCGGATCGCGTCGTGCCCGGATCGCAAATCGGCCTACCAGATGCCGAGCTCGTCATCATCGCATCACGCCGGAAGCCCGGATGGGACGCCGGCACGGTTGTTCTGACCGAGGGGCCTTCTTACCGTGTCGGAACGATCGTGGAGCGAACGATCCACGGGCGCCTGCGCACGTTGTACCCCTTGACCGAGCACAAGGACTTCGAAGCGTTCAGACGCACGGTTCGGTACGACATGCGGGCACCTAATCGAACCACGCCTGGTGAGTCTGGCCCGCCGTAGCGCGAAGCGCAGCGGCCGAACCGCGAGTACAATTCACCCATGTGGCGCGCGAGTGCAGTCCTGATCGCGGCGCTGTTGGCCCAGGAGCTCGCGCCCATCGCGCCGGTCGCGCCGCTTCCAATTCCGTTTCCCGAATGGCTCGCACGAGTCCGCGCGGAGGCCGCCGAGCGCGGCATCCGTCCGGAAGTGATCGCCGAAACGCTGACCGACGTCGAACCGGTCGAACAGGTTCTCGAGCGCGATCGCACACAGCCGGAATTCACGCTCGACCTGGAGGCGTATCTGAAACGCCGGCTCACCAGGGGGACCGTGCGCACGGCGCAGCAGATGTACACGAAGCATCGAACGCTGCTGCGGCGCGTCAGCGACCAATACGGCGTCAACCCGCGGATCCTCGTCTCGGTCTGGGGGATCGAATCGAACTTCGGACGATTCTCCGGCGTCCGTCCAACCATTTCGACGCTGGCGACGCTGGCCTACGATCAACGCCGGAGCGCGTTCTTCCGCGGCGAGCTCTTCAGCGCGCTTGAAATCGTCAACCGCGGAGACATCGAGATCGATCGCTTGAAGGGCTCGTGGGCCGGTGCGCTCGGACAGCCGCAGTTCATGCCGTCGAGCTACCTGAAATACGCGCAGGACTTCGACGGCGACGGGCGGCGCGACATCTGGGAATCGCAGCCGGATGTGTTCGCGTCGGTCGCCTACTATCTGCAGCAGCACGGATGGACAAAGGGAGAATCCTGGGGTCGTGAAATCAGGATTCCGCAGAAACTGCGCGCGAAGGCGGCATCGATCCCGCGCCGCGAAACGGGTTGCAGGGCCGAGCGGATCATGACTGCTCCGCAGCCGCTCACCGCATGGCGCAAGCTTGGATACCGGACCGCGAGCGGCGCGGCGCTGCCGTCGAGCTCCGTCGAGGCGTCCCTCGTCGAGGCGGGCTCGCGTAGTTTTCTTCTCTATCCCAATTACACCGCCATCCTCGAATACAACTGCGCCCACACCTACGCGCTGAGCGTCGTCCTGCTCGCGGACCGATTGCATTAGGCGGAGTTGAGCGCCTTCGCTGAAGCTACGGCGGTCCGCCGGAGCCTCGGGGCAGGCGGAAGACCCCGCCTACCCGGGCAGATAGGCCGGGGTTTTCAAACCCCGGCACACGGCGCGGGTCTTGCGACAATCGGGACGGAGGTTGACATGGCCACCGATCCCAAGACTGACACCGGCGCGTACGCGCCGACGAAGGCGCCCGACACCAAAGAGCACGCGGAAGAGAAGGAGTCGCAGCCAGATCCGCGCCTCAAACCGGGCGGCGCGCACGGCAGCCCGGCGGCGACGGGGATGGACGCGCTCGATCGCGACCAGGTGCCGAGCCACGCGACCAGGAGCGAGCAGCTTCAGATGGGAGAGCGCATCAAGCCTTGAGTCCCGCGGCTCGGGTCGTCGCGGGCTCGATGAGGCCCAGCGAGGCAAGGACGACGACGGCGACCGACAGGAACAGCGCCGACAGCTCGTCGTGCTCGCCTGCGATGAGCGACGCTGCCACGAGCAGCAACACGCCGAGCAGAACGTCGGCGATCACGATTGCGGAAAACGACCGGTTGCGCTGCTCGACGAGCATCGATGGATGCACGCGCGAAGTGAAGTACAGATTGAGCCGAAGCGTGACGGATATCGTTGCGACCGCGAGCGCGATCAGAAAGAGGATCGACCCGTAGGGCCGGTCGATCCACCGTCGTATCGCCCACATGGCGATCGGCATCAGCGCGTCGATCACCGCGATCGCGACCTGGTGAAACTGCCACCACCAGAGCGTGTCGCCCCCCATCGGCTGCCGCGCTGGCGATGACTCGAGCGCGCGCAGGTCCGCGAGGAGCGCTTCCGCCGACGCGTAGCGCTCGGCCGGAGCGGCGCGCAGGCAGCGGCGCACGATCCGATCGAGACCGGGCAGCGGCAGCGCGCGCGAGAGCCCGGCGGTCTTGCCCTCCATCAGCTCGGTCATCCGGGCGATCACGGATGCGGGATCGGTCCCGAAGGGGTGTTCGCCGGTGGCGAGCTCCCACGCGAGCACCCCGAACGCGAACTGGTCAGCGCGCGCATCCACGTCGGCGCCGCTGAATTGTTCGGGCGCCATGTATCCGGGCGTGCCGAGCGCGACGCCCGCCTGCGTCAGCTTCGTCGCCGTCGGCGACGAGGCCGTCGGACTTCGCGCGATGCCGAAGTCGAGCACCTTGATCTGACCGTCGTCTCTCCTGATGATGTTTTCCGGCTTGAGGTCGCGGTGGACGATTCCGCGCTGGTGCGCCGCGGCGAGCGCTTCGGCAATCGCAACGAGGGCGGCCTGCAGTTGCGCGGGGGGCAGCGGGCCGTCGCGAAGTTCGTCGCGCAGCGTGCGCCCGCGAACGAGCTCCGAGGTGATGTACAGGTGGCCGTCAATCTCTTCGAGCGCGAAGATCGTGGCGATCGCCGGATGGGACAGCGCGGCCGCCGCGCGCGCTTCCCGAATCAACCGCTCGCGCCTCGTCGGATCGCGCGTGTATTCGGGCGTGAGCGCCTTGAGCGCGACAGTTCGCCCCAGCCGGGCATCCTCGGCGGCATAGACGACCCCCATGCCGCCGCGGCCGATCTCTTCGACGACGACGTAGGTTCCGATGCGCCGTCCCACGAGTGACAGAGCAGCGCCATCGTCGAGAATCAGATCGGCGGCGACGCCCCACGCGGGCTGATCCAGGAACTCCCCCGAGCGCCGATGGCTTGCGAGCAGGCTCCGCACCTCACGCACTAGCGCCTCGTCGCTGCCGGCCGCGCCGCGGAGGAAAGCGTCGCGCGTCGCGGGATCGCGCTCGAGCGCGGCGTGAAACAGATCGTTGATCTGTTTCCAGCGTGCGGGATTCACGCCGGCGGGCTCCCCTGAAGCTCGCGCGCCAGCCACGCGCAGGCGACCGCCCAGTGCCGCTTCACGGTCGCGGGCGAGATGTTCATCGCCTCGGCCGTCTCTTCAACGGTCAGGCCGCCGAAAAACCGGAGCTCGACGAGCCGTGCCTGTTCGGGATCGAAGGCCGCGAGGCGCTCGAGCGCCTCGTCGAGCGCCACCAGATCGATCGACCGCTCTCCGCCGGCGACGAGCGCTTCGTCGAGCGTGACGCGATGCCGCACGCCGCCGCGCTTCTGCGCGCCGCGCGCCCGCGCGCGCTCGATCAGGATCTGCCGCATGGAGTGCGCCGCAATCGCACAGAAGTGTGCGCGGTTCTGCCAGCGCCCCGGCTTGTCCTTCATCAGCCGCAGATAGGCCTCGTGGACGAGCGCGGTCGGCTGGAGCGTCTGACCGGGACGCTCGCGGCGGATGTAGCTCGCCGCGAGACGCCGGAGCTCCTGGTACACGATCGGCAGCAGCGAATCGACCGACTGCCGATCGTCTTCCACTATTCCACCCGTTTGATCGTCACATGATTCATCACGACCGGCTTGACCGGACGGTCCTGACGTCCCGTCGCCACCCCGCCGATCTTCTTGACGACGTCGAGTCCTTCGACGACCTCGCCGAAGACCGAATGCCGGTTATCGAGGTGCGGCGTGGGTCCGAGCGTGATGAAGAACTGGCTGCCGTTCGTGTTCGGGCCGGCGTTCGCCATGGAGAGAATTCCCGCGCGGGTGTGGCGCAGCGATGGATGAAACTCGTCGGCGAAGTTGTAGCCCGGCCCGCCCGTGCCGGTGCCCAGACGATCGCCTCCCTGAATCATGAAGCCGTTGATGACCCGGTGGAACGTGACGCCGTCGTAGTAGGGAGCCTTCTTCTTTTCGCCCGACGAAGGGTCGCGCCATTCCTGTGTGCCCTCAGCAAGGCCGACGAAGTTGGCCACCGTTTTTGGCGCTTCCTTGTCGAAGAGGCGGACCGTGAACGTCCCCTCGGTGGTGTCGAATACCGCGTATGTGCCTGGTGCCAAAAGTGATCCTCCCCGGTGAATTATAGGCGGGGTTGGCGACTCCGCCGCCAACCTTCAGACCCCACCGAAGTCGGGCCAACAAATTCGAGGAACGTTGCGTCTAAGGAGCGAGGTAGGGCGGCTCGCCGTCCTACCTACGAAAGTTTTCGTTGACATATACGAAGAGCCTCGTACATAGTGACGCCCATGACGAAGACCCCGCGACCCACCGACGCCGAGCTGGCGATCCTGCGGGTGCTCTGGGCGCAGGGCGCCTGCACCGTCCGCCAGGTGCACGACGCGCTGTCGCGCGAGCGGCCGTCGGCCTACACGACTGCGCTGAAAATGCTGCAGATCATGACGGAAAAGGGGCTCGTGCGGCGTGACGTGACCGATCGTACGCACGTGTATCAGGCCCGGCTGTCAGAGGAGCAAACGCAGCGGCAGCTCGTGCGCGACCTGCTCGACCGCGCGTTCGGGGGCTCCTCGTCGAAGCTCGTGATGCAGGCGCTGTCGGCAAGGCGCGCCACGCCGGAAGAACTGATCGAGATTCGCAAACTTCTCGAGAGCAACCGCGACAGCAGGGAGGCACGAGATGAGCGCGATTGAAACGATGCTGCGTCAACCTGCCGCGCAGGCTATCGGCTGGGCGCTGCTGCACTTTCTCTGGCAAGGGACGGCCGTCGCGCTCTTGACCGCAACGGCGCTGCTCTTCCTTCGCCGGAGCGCGGCCGACGTCCGCTACGTGGTCTCCGCCGCGGCGTTGTCCGTCATGCTCACGCTGCCGGCGGTGACGGCGGTGCAGGTCTGGCGGTCGGGTGGAGATTCAGGCGAAGCGGCCAGCCTCGGAGCCATCACTCGTGTTGTCGGCACGATGCCCGGCCGCGCAGCCGTCGTGCGCAGCCCCGCGATGGATGGTGCTCTTCGATCCCGCGCGAACATCAGCGGTCAAGGCATCCCCACTATTCAGCTCGATCCCTGGCTGCCTATTGTCGTTCTCGGCTGGATCTTCGGCGTTGCCCTCCTGTCATTGCGGCTGATCAGCGGCTGGCTGTGGGTGCAGCGCATGAAAACGCACGGCACGCAGCCAGCCCGCGACGGGTGGCAGGTGATTGCGGCGAGGCTTGCGCGCACGCTGCACATCACGCGGGCCGTCGCGCTCCTCGAATCGCGGCACGTGGATGTGCCGACGGTCATCGGATGGATTCGCCCGGTCATTCTGCTGCCCGTGAGCACGCTTTCCGGGCTGACGCCGCACCAGCTCGAAGCCATCCTTGCGCACGAGCTCGCGCACATCCGTCGCCATGACTACATGGTGAACCTGCTGCAGACGCTCGTTGAGACGCTGCTCTTCTATCACCCCGCCGTCTGGTGGCTGTCCCGCCGCATCCGCATCGAGCGGGAGAACTGCTGCGACGATCTCGCTGTCAGTCTCTGCGGCGATCCATTTCTTTATGCGCAGGCGCTTGCGGATCTCGAGGAGCGCCGCGGCGATCACCGTGGGGCGGGGTCTTCAGACCCCGCCGAACTGGCGATGGCGGCAACCGGGGGGTCGCTGCTCCAGCGTATCCGTCGTCTGCTGGGTGCCCCAACGCATGAGGGGCGTGCGCCCGGATGGCTCGCGGGCACCGTGTCCTTGCTGGTGATGCTCGGGATCGGAGTCGGCGCGGTGCAGACGAACGCGTTTGCGCCTTCCACGCCCGCCCGCCTCGAATCGGGCGCTCTGGCGGCGGCCGCGGCGCAGCCGATCCGCGCGGTTCGCGCCTTCGCGTCGCTTCGCGAGGTGCGCGCGTATTCGCGCGACTTCCTCGCACTGGTCGAGTTCGGCCGCGCGCGGTTCGCGCCGCAGCTGCCCCCGATTCCGCCCATGCCCCCGGATCCGCCGGATCCCCCGACGCCACCAGACCCGCCGGCTCCGCCAGACCCGCCTGGTCCGCCGGAACCGCCTGCTCCGCCGGAACCGCCTGCTCCGCCGGAGCCTCCTGTCTCGCCCACGCCTCCGGACCCGCCGGCGGTTGCGATTTCGGGTGAATTTGGCGGTCAGACGCACGCCAGGATCACGACCGACGACAACGGACACAAGCTCGAAATCCGCCTCGACGGTGAAGTCGAGTTCACCGATGACGACACCGATGTGAAGCGCCTGACGCCCGGCGGGTTGCTGCGCATCAAGGACGATGGAGATCTGAGCAGCCTTCTGCGGGGCCGCTCTATCGAGTTCTTCGCTGACGCGAACGGCAACATCAGGCGGCGGTTCTGGGTGGGATCCTCCGAGCGTCCGTTCGAGCCCGAAGGACGGCAATGGCTCGCGCAGGTACTGCCGGGGTTCATCCGCCAGACGGGCATCGGCGCGCCGGCGCGCGTCGCGCGCATCCTGAAATCGCGCGGCCCTGCCGGAGTGCTCGCGGAGATTTCGCTGATCGAAGGCAGCTGGGCAAAGCGCGTGTACTTCACCGAGCTGCTCAAGACGCCGCTCGATGCGACGGCGGCGCGTCAAGCGCTCGTCCAGGCGGGGCGTGAGATCGATTCGGATTTCGAGCTGGCGACGCTGCTGATTCAGGCGAGCGATCGGCTGCTTGTCGACGATGCGGCGCGGCAGGCGTACTTCGAATCGGCGCGGACAATCCAGTCCGACTTCGAGATGCACCGCGTGTATTCGGCGGCGCTGAAGCGGGGCGCCGTCAGCCCACCGCTGCTCGCGTCGCTGCTCAACGCGAGCCACGACATCGACTCCGACTTCGAAGAAGCGTCGCTGCTGATCGAAGTTACGAAATCGCAGACGCTCGACGACACGACGCGTCGCCCGTTCTTCGATGCGCTCGCGACCGTGTCGAGCGCCTTCGAGCACCGGCGCGTGCTGTCCGCGCTCGCCGAACGCACCCAGCTCGGGCCCGACGTCGTCGCTGGAATGCTGACGTCCGCAGCGACTATCAGTTCCGACTTCGAGCTCGCGTCGTTGCTGCTGCAGGTTGTCAATCGGCAGCCGCTGGAGGGACCGCTTCGCGCGCCGTTCTTCCGCGCGGTCGGTTCGATCGATTCCGCCTTCGAGCGCGGCCGCGTGCTGCAAGCCGTGGCCCGCAGGACCGATGCGTCGCCGGAGACCGTTCTCGAGGTCCTTCGCTCGACGTCTGGCGTCAGCAGCAATTTCGAAGCGTCGAACGTTCTGCAGGCGGTGGCTGCGACGCATCAGATTTCCGGTGCTGCGCGCGACGCCTACATCAACGTTGCCGAAAAGCTCGGCGACTTCGAGCAGGGCAGAGCGCTCTCGGCGCTGGTCCGGAACGAACGCCGCAAGTAGCAGGCGAGGCGAGCTAGTCGGGGCGCAGGGGACCCCGACGATTCAATAATGATTCAGGATTTGCGTCACGCCTTCCGGCTGCTGTTCCAGGCCAAAGCGTGGACGGCCGTCGTGCTCGTCTCGCTCGCGCTCGGGATCGGGGCGAACACCGCCCTCTTCAGCGCGATCAATGGCCTGCTGCTCAAGACGCTCCCCGTCGACAAGCCGGAATCGCTCGTCCGCGTTCGCTGGTCGGGCCAGAACGACATGTCGACCGACTCGAGCGATTACGGGTTCTCGGGGAAGGACGCCGCGGGCCGCAATGTGCGGGCGACGTTTTCGTACCCGATGTTCCGGCAGTTCGTGTCGGACAACCAGACCATGACCGAGCTGCTCGGGTGCGCGCCGATCGGGCGTCTCAATGTCGTTGTCGACAGCGTCGCGGAAAACGCGACAGGCTTCATCACGACGGGCAACTACTACCGCATGCTCGGCGTGCGGGCGATCCGCGGCCGAACAATCCTGCCCGACGACGACCGTCCCGATGCGCCCGCCGTTGCCGTCATCAGTGCTCGATACTGGCGGACACGGTTCACGAGCGATCCGCAAATCGTGAACAAGACGATCCGTGTCAACAACGTCCCGGTGACGATCGTCGGCGTGCTGGACCCGTCCTTTACGGGAATCCAGCAGACCGTTGCGGACCCGCCCGACGTGTCGCTCGCCGTGTCGCTCGATCCCCTCATCAACGTCAACGAGAAGCGCATCGACAAGCCGACGTACTGGTGGTTGCAGGTGATGGGCCGTCTGAAGCCCGGCGCGACGCTGCAGCAGGTCGAGGGCAACCTGGGCCTCGTTTTCCAGCGCACCGCGCGAGCGGGGTTCGACAGCTACATGGCGGGGCTGTCGGCCGAGGAGCGGAACAACTCACAGAACCGCAGTCGGTCGAACATTCCGACGCTCCGCGTCGATTCGGGCAGCCGCGGAATCTACAACGTGAACGATTCCGAGATCCGCGCCGTCACCCTGCTGACGGTCGTCGTCGCGTTGATGCTGCTGATCGTCTGCGCGAACGTTGCGAACCTTCTGCTGTCGCGCGCGGCGGCCAGACGGAAAGAGATCTCCGTGCGCCTCTCGCTCGGCGCGACCCGATGGCGGCTCGTGCGCCAGATGCTGACCGAGAGTCTCATGCTGTCGGCGGTGGGAGGCGCGCTCGGCATCCTCGTCGCCTATTGGGGGCGCCAGCTGCTGCCGGGACAGCAGGGACAGGCCGCGGTTCTCGATCTCAACGTCCTCGCATTCGTCACGGGTGTCGCTGCGCTGACCGGGGTGGTATTCGGCATTGCTCCTGCGCTTCGCGCGACGGACGTCGATGTGAACGCAGCGCTCAAGGAGACCGGCCGGAGCGTCATCGGGTCGAAAAGCCTCCTCGGCAAGACACTGCTCGTCGTGCAGGTCGCTGTGTCGCTCGTGCTGCTGATTGCGGCGGCGCTCTTCCTCAGAACGCTGCACAACCTCCGGCAGGTCGACGTCGGCTTCAACCCGCGCAGCCTGGTCCTGTTCCGCATCAATCCGACCCTCAATCGCTACGACGAGGCAAAGGCCCGCGTGTTCTACGGGCAATTGATCGATCGTCTGGCTGCGCTGCCCGGCGTCCGCGCGGCGGCGCTCTCGCAGCCGGCGCTGCTCTCCGGCAGCACCAGTTCCACCGCCATCTTCAGGCCGGGCCGAACGTATCGGCCTCGGGAATTCGATGAAATCTATCGCGTGATCGTCTCTCCCAGTTTCTTTACCACGATGGAAATGCCGATCGTTCGCGGACGCGGGCTCACACAGCAGGACAACGAGACCGCGCCCAAGGTTGTCGTCATCAACGAGACCGCCGCGCGGAAGTATTTTCCGAACGAGGATCCGATCGGCATGCGCTTCGGGACGAGCGTCGAGACCAGCAAACAGTTCGAAATCGTCGGCATCGTCCATGACGCGAAATACAACAGCCTGCGTGACGCGGTGCCGCCGACGATGTATGTCGATTACCGGCAGGGCCGGTTGACCAACGCAGCCTTCGAGGTCCGCACGGCGGCCGATCCGTTCGCGCTCGTCCCTGCGATTCGCGATGCCGTGCGCACGATGGACTCCAACCTGCCGGTCACGAACGTGTCGACCCAGGTCGAGCAGATCGAGACGCGGCTGCAGCAGGAGCGGCTGTTCGCGCAGGCCTACGCCCTGTTCGGCGGACTCGCACTCCTGCTGGCGGCGGTGGGCCTGTTCGGGCTGATGTCGTACAGCGTCGCGCGGCGCACGAACGAAATCGGGATCCGGATGGCGCTCGGCGCGAGACGCGAGGACGTCGTCCGGCTCGTGATGGGTGAGTCGATGATCCTGGTTGCCGCCGGCGTCGCGATCGGTCTCGGTGTTGCGTTCGCGGCGCGTCGGCTCGTGGAGGCGCTGCTGTTCGGCCTCGCCGCGAGCGATCTGCTGTCGATCGGCGCGGCCGTGACGACGATGATGATCGTGTCAGCCGTTGCCGGATATCTTCCCGCCCGGCGCGCGTCGCGCGTCGACGCTATGGTGGCGCTCAGATACGAATAGGGTGCCAATCCCCAATCCCCAATCGTGAATCCCCAATCAGGGAATCTTTGAATCGCTGATCGAAGGATCGAATCGCGAATCGCGAATCGCGAACCGCGAACCGCGATCACCGAGGTAGAATACGGCGTCTCACCGCGCGTATTCGATGTCGACCGTGCCCGCTCCGCTTCGTGTGTTACTCGTCGAGGATGAAGACGCTTACGCCCGCATGCTCGAAACCATGCTGGGGCCGGACGGAGCGCTCACGATCGAACGCGTATCCACGCTGGGCGATGCGATCAAGGTGCTCGGCGGCGACGAGATCGACGCTATCCTCCTGGACCTCGGACTCCCCGACAGCACCGGCATCGAGACCGTCGACAGACTGCGTGCCCTGGTCGGCGATCGCATCCCCATCGTCGTCCTGACGGCGCAGAACGACGACGAGATCGGCGTCGAGGCCGTGCACCGCGGCGCGCAGGACTATCTGGTCAAGAGCACGACCGATGCGCAGCTGCTGGCGCGATCGGTACGGTACGCGCGAGAGCGCGTCGACTGGCGGCGCGAAACGCTCGAGCGCGAGGCGGAGCTGCGTCAGGCGCAGAAGATGGAAGCCGTCGGACGCCTTGCCGGCGGCGTCGCGCACGATTTCAACAACGTCCTCACGGCGATCTTCGGCTACACGGACCTCCTGCTCGAGCAGTTCACCGACGACGACCCGCGGCGTCAGGACGTGCTCGAGATCCGCCGCTCAGCGGAGCGGGCCGCGTCGCTGACGCGCCAGCTGCTCGCCTT
>Ga0075424_100002935_pt1 | contig 15816 bp, 14 predicted proteins | sample SoiMethybrSBSTD3_FD_75301 | JGI IMG/M metagenome (GOLD analysis project Ga0075424, IMG submission 75301) | Bulk soil microbial communities from a Populus tree surrounding site in Tennessee, USA - Soil MetaG P. TD hybrid SBSTD3 | ecosystem: Environmental > Terrestrial > Soil > Tree plantation...
GGGTGGATGACGGAGGCGCACTGCGCGTCGGGCCGCGCAGCGCCGGGGCCCGGCCCGGTCCCGTCGCCTTTCACAGGGGCGGGACGCAGCCGACGGTGACGGACGCCCACATCGCGCTCGGGAACATCGCCAGCACGACGATGAGCGACGGCGTCGAGCTCGACGTCGGCGGCGCGATCGGGGCGGTCGACGCGCTGGCGCAGCGAATCGGTGCAAGTCGTCAGGCAACCGCGGAGGCGATCGTCGCCATCGTCGATGCCTCGATGGCGCGCGCGCTGCGTCGCGTCAGCGTCGAACGAGGCATCGATCCCCGGCACTGCGCGCTCATCGCGTTCGGAGGCGGTGGACCCCTCCATGCATGTGGTCTCGCCGAGCGAATCGGTGTACGCACCGTCATCGTCCCGCCGTACGCGGGCGTGTTGAGCGCCCTCGGTCTCGCGATCGCTCCGCAGCGGTACATGGCGACAGCGAGCGTCATGAAGGGACTGGGTCAGCTCGATGGCGCCGCGCTGCCGCTCTCATCGCTCGAGACGATGCTCAGGGCGGGCAGCTCCAGAAACGGCGACGATGGCGACGTCAAACATTTCGTGCGAGCGCGCTACGTCGGCCAGGGTCACGAGCTGGATGTCGAGATCCTGCCGGGCCTCGGGGTGGACGCGATCAGGGAGCGTTTTCTGACGCGGCACGATGAGCGGTTCGGCTTCACGCTCGACCGCGACGTCGAGATCGTGAGTGTGCGCTGCAGCTTGTCGGTCGGCGGTCATACCATTCAGCTCGCACGTCGGGGCCGCTCCGGTTGGCGAGACGAAACGCGGGTCGACGATGGCGGCGAGATGACGGCCGTCGTCGCGGGCCGAGCGACGATCGGGCTGCCGGACGCCACGCTGCTGGTTGCCGACGGCTGGAGCGCCAGGTCGTTAGGCATGGGCGGGTGGTTGCTGGAGGCGCGATGAACGAGGCACCTGTCTTCGATCCGCTCGCGCTCATGGTGATGTCGAACGCTGTGTCGATGATTGCCGAAGAGATGGGTGTGGTCCTGGAACGTGGCGCGCTGTCACCGAACATCCGCGAGCGACGCGACGCATCATCGGCGCTCTTCGACGCCCGCGGCCGCATGGTCGCGCAGGCCGCGCACATCCCCGTGCACCTCGGCGCCATGCCCGAATCGGTGCGAGCCGTGATGGCGCAGCACCCCGAGCCGCGCGATGTATTCCTCCTGAACGATCCGTACGCCGGCGGGTCGCACCTTCCCGACCTGACAATGGTGGAGGCGATCGGCGACGGCGCTGCAATTGTTGGATTCGCCGCGATTCGCGCTCATCACGCCGATGTTGGGGGCTTGAGCCCCGGGAGCATGCCGCAGGGTGCGACGGAGCTGTTTCAGGAAGGCATCATCGTTCCTCCCGTTCGCATCGCGCGACGCGGTGTCCCGGTTGACGACGTGATGCGCCTCGTCCTGGCCAATGTCCGTACGCCGGCGGAGCGTCAGGGCGATTTGGCGGCGCAGCGCGCGGCTTGCGCGGCGGGCAGGGAGGGCTGGCTGGCGCTGCGCGCCCGCGAGACGCCGGCTCGGCTCGACGCGGCGTGCGAGGCGCTGCTGGATTACACGCGCCGTCGCGCGCTCGCGCGAATCGCGGAGCTGGGTGACATTCGCGGTCGCGCGGTCGATGCGCTCGAGGGCGACGGCGTGTCGGACGCCGACGTGCCGGTGGCCGTGGACGTCTCCGTTCGCGACGGCCGCCTGCGGCTCGACTTCACTGGGACCGCGCCTGCGGTGCGGGGCAACGTGAATTGCCCACGTTCGGTGACGCGTGCGGCGGCGGTGTTCGTGCTCCGGACCCTGCTCGACGACGATGTTCCGACGAATGACGGGATTGCCGAAGCGCTCGACCTCGCGATACCTGCCGGATGCGCGATCGATGCCCGGTGGCCCTCGGCCGTTGCTGCCGGCAACGTCGAGATGTCGCAGCGGATTACCGACACGATCTTTGCCGCGCTGGGCAATGCGGGCGTCGCCGTCCCTGCACAGGGTCAGGGGACGATGAACAACATCACGTTCGGCGGCGTCGGATGGACGTTCTACGAGACGTTAGGCGGCGGCCAGGGCGCCAGCGCGCGCGCCCCCGGTCCGAGCGCGGTGCATGTCGGGATGAGCAACACGCGCAATACGCCGATCGAATCGCTGGAGCATGCCTATCCGATCCGCATCGACGAGTACGCGGTGCGCCGCGGGTCTGGTGGGGCCGGGCAGCACACGGGCGGTGACGGGATCGTGCGCCGCTACCGAGTCCTCGAACGCTGCACGGTGACCCTCGTGACCGAGCGCCGGCGCCACGCCCCAAGCGGCACCGCCGGCGGCGCGCCCGGAGCGCCTGGCCTGAATCAGCTCAACGGCCGGTCCATCCCGGCGAAATGTCGCATGGAGCTGGAGCCCGGCGATGTGGTGACCGTGATGACGCCAGGGGGAGGCGGCTGGAGACGGCCGGGGACGGGCGACGGGCGACGGGGGACGGAGGGAACCGGGAACGGGGAACCGGGAACCGTGCCTTCGCTCTAAACGTCGAGCTCCATTCCTTCAGCCGCGGCGATAATGCGCAGCGTCTGTCCCGAGCGCGCCGTCGCCGCGCGGCATTCCGCCAGGCGCGTGTCCAGCTCGTCGTCGCTGCGATCCGGGCTGTGGTGGAACAGCACGAGCGTTTCAACACCGCTCTCGAGCGCCAGGGCGACCGCGTCCCCATACGTCGAGTGACCCCACCCACGATGCGACTCGTACTCCTCCTCGGTATACGTCGCGTCGTGAATGAGCACGCGGGCACCGCGAATGAATTCGACGAGCTTCGCGCGCCACCGGTCGGTGCTCGCCGACGAATCCCCGGCCCTGAGCTCGTTGTCCGAGATGTACACGAATGCGTTGCCGAGGCGCGGATCACCTCGCTCGCGCGCGGCGAAGCGGTAGCCTAACGCGCCGCCGGGGTGACGCACGGCGAACGCCCGGACATCGAAGCCGTCCGAGTTGTGGCGTTCATCGCTCAGCTCCCGAAAGTCGAACGTCGCCGCAAGCTCCTCGAACGCCACCGGGAACACCACCGGCGACATCTGATCGCGCACGACACGCCGGATGCTCGCGGCCAGTGACTTCGCGCCCCAGATCGTAAAACGGTTTCCCCGCTGGAACGCCGGCGCAAAAAACGGGATGCCCTGGATGTGGTCCCAGTGGGCATGCGTAAGGAAGATGTCGCCGGTGATGGGCGACCCGTTCGCGCGGGCGATGAGCGCCCGCCCCAACTCGCGGATACCGGTGCCGGCGTCCAGGACGACGAGCGATCCGCTCGGCGTCCGCACCTCGATGGACGGCGTGTTGCCGCCGTATCGAACAGTGGCCGATCCCGGTGTCGGTATCGAGCCACGAGTGCCCCAGAACCGCAGTCGAAAGGACATCTAACCCGATCGGAGTCGCAGCGAAAATCCATCAGCCACCAGTATCTGATGGCCGATGGCTATCGTGCTGTGAGCTGGCTCCCTTAGACCCGCGCTTGGGCGCAACGCTTGAGCGCTGCTCTGTCCGCCAAGGCGATCCGCCGGCGCTCGACGTTGATCCAGCCCTGATTCTGGAAGTCTCGCATCGTGCGCGACACGGTTTCGCGGCTCGCGCCAATCATGTGCGCGATCGTCTGATGCGTGAGCGGCTTCTCGATCTTGTCGCCGTTGTTGTCCGTCGCGAAGTCGAGGAGCAGTCGCGCGATGCGACCCGGCACGTCGAGCAGAGCGAGCCCGTGGATCTTGCCATCGGCTCGGCGGAGTCGCCGCGAAAGCTCCTGCATCAGCACCCACGCCACCGCCGGATTGGCCTCGACGCGACGACGGAAGTCGTCGCTGCGCAGCACGAGCACGTTGGTGTCTTCCATGGCGATCACGTGGGCGGAGCGCGGCTGCTCGTCGATGAGCGACAACTCGCCGAAATGCTCGCCCGGTCCGAGCACGCCGAGAATCACCTCGCGCCCGTCCTCCCCGACCAGCACGACTTTGACGCGACCGTCACGCACGAGGAACAAGGAATCGCCCGGATCATCCTCGAACAGGATGACGCTGCCCTTTGGATAGCTCTTCTCGCGCGTCAGCTCGGCGAAGCGCTGCAGCTCGGCATCTTCGAGCTTGGTGAAGAGCGGAACTGTCCGCAGGAAGTTGGATATCTCCATCAGTCAGATTGCTCCGCGAGGGAACTGGATCGTCGCAGCACGAACGGCGTTGAAGCGCGCGCGAGTTGGTGTCGCTGGAAGGACGCCGACACCGGCGTCAGGTCACGAATTATTGCGCCGCGTGATCACGTGTGGAAAACTGCGGGGCGCACTCCGTCCTAGAGATAATCGACCCACGCATCGAGGCAAGTTATTGTCGCCTTGTCTTTTGCGCTTCTGACAGGGTATATTTCCCAGCTATTCTTCTCGAGCTATTGAGGGCGTTCCATGAAAGCCGATATCCACCCCGAATATGCAACCGCGACCGTGAAGTGCGCGTGCGGTAACACGTTCCAGACGCGCTCCACGATCGCGGAGATCCATACCGACATCTGTAACGTCTGCCACCCGTTTTTCACGGGCAAGCAGAAGCTCGTCGACACCGCTGGACGCGTTGAGCGCTTCCGGCAGAAGTACGGGAAGACGAACTGACCCTTCGCGATCGACTCGCTGACGCGCTCGCGCGCGCGACCGAGGTCGAAAAGGAGCTGCTCGATCCCAAGACCGTTCGCGATGCGCGGCTTCTGGCATCGCTTGGACGAGAGCACCAGCGACTCACGACCGTCGTAGCGCTCGCAAAGCGACTGGAGAAACTCGATGACGAGCTCGCGCAGGCGCGCGAGCTCGTTCTCGTTGACGACGCGGAGCTGGCAGCCGAGGCGCGCGCTGAAGTCGTCCGCGTCGAGGCCGCGATCAGCGCCGTCGAGCACGAGCTCAAGCCGCTCCTCGTTCCGCCCGATCCCCTGAACGACCGCCCCGCCATCGTCGAGATCCGGCCGGGCACCGGAGGCGACGAGGCGGCGCTGTTCGCCGCCGATCTGTACCGCATGTACACGCGGTTTCTCGACCGGCGCGGGTGGAAGTACGAGACGCTCCAGTACTCCGACGGCACGTTAGGCGGTATCAAGGAGGCGGTGTTCAAGGTCACCGGCGATGGCGTGTTCGGCGCGCTCCGCTGGGAATCCGGAACGCACCGCGTGCAGCGCGTGCCCGCGACCGAAGCGCAGGGGCGGATCCACACATCTGCCGCAACCGTGGCCGTGCTGCCGGAAGCCGAGGAGGTGGACGTGGAGATCGACGACAAGGATCTCCGCATCGACGTGTTCCGCGCCTCCGGCCCCGGAGGCCAGGGCGTGAACACGACGGACTCCGCCGTGCGCATCACGCACCTTCCGAGTGGCATCGTCGTCTCGCAACAGGACCAGCGGTCGCAGCTGCAGAACAAACTCCGCGCGATGCAGGTGCTGCGCGCACGACTGCTGGACGCGAAGATCGCCGAGCAGGAAGCGGAGCGCTCGCGGATGCGAAAGAGACAGGTCGGTACAGGAGACCGGTCCGCCAAGATCCGCACGTACAATTTTCCTCAGGACCGCGTCACGGATCACCGCATCAGCTATCACGCGCACGATCTCCAGGGCATCCTCGACGGGGATCTCGGACGTATCATCGACGCGCTACAGGAGGCCGCCGACGAGGAGAACCTCGATGACGCCTGACGTCGGGCCGCGCCCGTTAGGCACGCTGCTCAGCGAGCTCACGGCGGGCCTCGAAGGCGCCGGTGTGGTGCTGGCCCGCGACGAGGCGCGCGACATCGTCGCCGCGGTGCTCGACGTCCCACGCTTCTGGCCCAGCACCAACAAGGCGGCGCTCGTGGACGCGACTGCCGTCGAGGAAGCGAGGAACGCCGCCGCCGCCCGTGCTCGCGGCGCGCCGTTCGCCTACGCGGTCGGACGCGCGGCCTTCCGCTACCTCACGCTCGCCGTCGACGAGCGCGTGCTCATCCCACGTCAGGAGACGGAGGTGCTGATCGACCTCGTCCTGCAGGCGGAGGGAGGCGGCCGCGGGACGGTCATCGATGTCGGCACCGGCTCGGGGGCGATTGCGCTCGCGCTCGCGACCGAGGGGAATTTCGAGCGGGTAGTCGCGACCGACGTGTCGCGCGGCGCGCTGGAAGTAGCCGAGCGGAACGCGGCGTTCGTGCGCGATGACCTTCGCGCGCCGGTCGAGTTCGTGAACGGCTCGTTGCTCGCTCCACTCGCCGGTCTGTGCGTACGCGCCCTCGTATCCAATCCGCCGTATATCGCGTTCGGCGAGGTGGATGAGCTGCCCGCGTCCGTTCGTGACTGGGAACCTCCGCTGGCGCTCCTGAGTGGAGACGAAGGCCTGGCGGCGACGCGCGCGATCGTTCGCGAGGCGCCGCGAGTGCTGGAGAACGGCGGCCTTCTCGCGCTCGAAGTCGACACGCGCCGCGCGTCGCTCGTTGCCGAGGCGCTCGCCTCAAACGAATCGTACCGCGACGTCGCAGTCCATCTCGACCTCACGGGCCGCGAACGCTTTGTGCTTGCCCGGCGGCGCTGACAGGCCATCCGTCCATTACACTTCGTTCGAACCCCAACCCGACCCTCACGACATGCTCGACGAGAAAGCGCGCGAGCTTGGCCGGCTCATTGGACAGAGCGCCGAGTACCAGGCGGTCAAGCGGGCGAATGAAGCCTTGAACGGAGATCGCGACGCGGTGGCGTTACTCCGCCAGATGGACCAGCTTCGCGATCAGGCACAGCGGATGATCGAGCGCGGCGATACTCCCACCGCGGATATGGAGCAGCAGCTGGACGACCTGCTCGGCAAGGTGCAGGTCAACTCGAACTACCAGCGCGCCATCGCTGCGCAGGAAAACTTCGACAAGACGATGCTCCAGGTGAACAACTGGATCACCGAGGGAATCCGGAAGGGGGCGACAAGCTCCATCATCACGCTCGGATGACGGCGCGTCGCGGGAGGCTCATCGTGCTCGAGGGCGCCGAGGGCGCTGGGAAAACGACCCAGCTGCGCCGCCTGGGCGACACGCTGACCGCGCGAGGGATCCCGTTTCTCGGAGTTCGAGAACCCGGTGGGACGGCGATCGGCAACCAGATCCGCAATCTGCTGCTGGAGCCGGGCCCGGGCTTCTCGGCGCGGACCGAGGCGCTGCTGTTCATGGCATCGCGGGCCGAGCTCGTCGAAAGGGACATCCGGCCGGCGCTCGAGCGGGGCGAGATTGTGCTCGCCGACCGGTTCTTCCTCTCGACGTACGCCTATCAAATTGCCGGGCGCGGGCTTTCGGAAACGGAGGTCACCGCGGCCAACCGGTTTGCAACTCACGGGTTGGTGCCCGATCTTACAATCCTGCTTCGCCTCTCGGTGGCGGCTGCGCTGGCTCGAACCGACAGCCGGGGGGCGCGGGACCGAATCGAATCGGCCGACGACGACTTCCACCATCGCGTGGCAGCGGCGTTCGACAGATTCGCGGACCCCACGTGGCAGCGCGGTCACCCAGAGTCCGGTCCAGTCGTGGCCATCGACGCGGCCGGATCGGTCGACGAGGTGTCGGCAGCCGTGCTTGCCATGCTCGAGCAGAAATGGCCTGAAACTTTCCGTCCCGCAGTCGGGTCTCATTCCTGATTGCGGCGTCGTCCATTCTTCGGGGGTCGCATGCGCTCTCGTGCGTTCGTCGTCTTGGGGATTCTGAGCACCGCGCTCGTCACCGGCGGTTGGCTGCTCGAGCGTGGCCTCGACGGAGGCTCGTCCGTCTCGGGCCCGCGGCTGTTCGACGAGGTGATGACGCACATCGAGCGCTACTACGTGGACTCGGTGAGCACGTCCGACCTGTACGGCAAGGCGATCGACGGAATGCTCGAGGAGCTTCACGACCCCCACTCGGTGTTCCTCCGGGCCGACCGCCTGGCGCGACTCAACGAGAGCACCACGGGCAACTACGGCGGAGTGGGGATCCAGATCGACGTCCGCGACGGATGGGTGATCGTGGTCTCGGCGCTTCCCGGCACTCCCGCGGAGCGCGCAGGAATCGAGACCGGGGATCGCATCGTCGAAGTGGAGGGAAAGTCCGCGAAGGGCTGGAGCATGGAGGAGACGCGTGCCGCCCTGCGGGGGACGCCGGGTACCTCAGTGTCGATCGTCACCGAACGTGCCAGCACGAAGCGGCCGGTCGCGCTCGTTAGGCAGGAGATCCACCGCAGCGCGGTCGCCCGTTCGATGCTGTTGCCCGACGGCGTGGGCTTCGTCGACCTCAAGGCGTTCAGCGATTCGACGGAGAAGGAGCTGTCCAGGTCGATCGACTCACTGTCACGCGCCGGCATGCGGTCGCTCATCCTCGACCTGCGGCAGAACCCCGGCGGCCTGTTGACGCAGGGCGTCGGCGTCTCGGATCTCTTCCTCGATCGCGGGCAGGAGATCGTCACGATGAAAGGCCGCGTTCGCGATGCCAATCGCGACTTCGTGGACGGCGCGGCGCAACGATGGCCAAATCTCCCGATGGTCGTCCTCGTCGACGAATACTCGGCCTCGGCGTCCGAGATCGTGGCCGGCGCGCTGCAGGATCACGACCGCGCCGTGGTCGTCGGCCACACGTCCTACGGGAAGGGAAGTGCGCAGACGCTCTACCCGATCACCGGCGGAAGTGCGCTCAAGCTGACGACCGCGAAGTGGTTTACGCCGTCCGGTCGTTCGATCTCGAAGCCGCATAACGCGGAGGGCGGCGACGACGAGGACACGAGTCCGGCCACCCCTGCACCCCGTGAGAAGTTCAAGACCGACGCAGGCCGCACGGTATTCGGCGGCGGTGGGATCATCCCCGACGTGGTCGCCGGTGACACGACACCCGTGCCGACGGAGCTGGCCCTCCAAAACGCGCTCGGGAAAAAGGTGCCCCAGTTCCGCGACGCGATCACCGACTACGCGATGAGCCTCAAGGGCAGCAGCACGGTGACGTCCCCGGACTTTGCGGTGTCGGACGCGATGCGCGAAGCCGTGTGGCAAGGCATGCGACAGCGCGGCATCGACATCGACCGCGGGATCTACGATGCGGCTGCCCCGCTCGTGTCGCGGCTCGTCTCGTACGACGTCGCACGATACGTGTTTGGCCGCCCCGTCGAGCAGCGCCGGATCGTTCAGGACGATCCGATCGTGCAGCGCGCCGTCGAGCTCATTCGCGGGGCAAAGACCCAGAAGGACTTGCTCACTCGGGTGGGCGAGCATCAGGGCCGCCGCGGCGAGTGAGCTCCCCCGCCGCCGAAGGCGGCAGCGGAAACGTCGGGACCGTGTTCGTATTGGGCGCGGGTCGAGCGGGACGATCGCTCGCCCGCGCCCTCATCGCTGCCGGGGTCGATGTCGCTGGCTTGCACGGCCGCCAGCCGGACCCGTCGGCCAGTCCGGCCGTGACGGGCGGTGCGCTGCCTGACGCGTTAGGCGATGCCGAGGTCATCCTGGTCACCGTGCGCGACGCGCAACTCGGCGACGCATTGCGGCAGCTGGCAGCGGTGACGCTGAGACCACGCGCAGTCGTGCTGCACGCGAGCGGTGCCACCGACCCCGCGGAGGCGGCGCTGCTGCGTGCGCGCCAGCACGCCGTGGGGACGATGCATCCCCTCGTGCCGCTCGCGAACCCCGACCGCGCCGTGGACACGCTCCGCGGCGCGTGGGTCGGTGTGGACGGGGATCCGCCCGCCATCGCCGCAGCGACGGCGCTCGCCACTCGCCTCGGCGCCCACGCGCTCACGATCCCGCCAGGGGAAAAGCCCCGCTACCACGCGGCGGCGGTCTTCGCGGCGAATTTTCCGGTCGTCGTCGCCGCGCTCGCGGAACGGTTGCTGGAAGAGGCAGGCGTTGCTGAAGATGAGGCTCGAGCCGCAACGGTTGGGCTCATGGGGGCCGCGGTGTCGAACCTCGAGTCGGGCCGCCCGCATGACGTCCTCACGGGTCCGATCGCGCGTGGCGACGTCGCCTCGGTGCGCGGACACCTGGCCGCGCTCGAGGACGATGCCCCGGCGCTGACCGCTTATGTCACGCTGTCGCGTGCCGCGCTTACGCTCGCCCGGGAGCGCGGTACGTCACCCGAGCGCCTCGCCGAGATCTCGGAGGCGCTCGATACGGCTCAGCGGCCGCCGAGCACCGCCTGATCGACGATGCGCGTACCTTTCGGCGCCTTGAAGGAAAACAGCTTGGCGTCGACCGGCGCGTTAGGTGTCACGGCGGTCACCGTAACGAGCCGCGTGACGCCGGAGGGCTCGACGGTCTCGAACTGACGCAGCGTTCCGTCGGCATTGTCGATCCACACCTTCGCTTGCGTGAACGGCTCCGAGCTGGCCTTCGGCTTGAGCAGGAGCGCGTGCGTCGCGCGACCGGCCACCGTCGCCGTTCCCGCGTCGCTGATGATGAATCGAGTCCTGGGCGAATCGAAGAAGCGGGAGGCCAGGTCGAGACTTCCCGCGCCGCCTTCAGTCATCGGGACCTTGATCACCTGGCCGGGCGTCGAGCTGGGGAGGTACACCCACAGAAACTTGCCGTCGCCGATGATCATGTCGCCCTTGGGCTGCACGAACCGGAACGAGAATCGAGCGGGCTCGCGCTGCTGCTGGAACTCACCCGCCGCCTTGACGGTCGACCCCGTGAGTGGGTTGGTGATCGCCTGCTCGAACGCGCCCTTCGACGTTTTGGTCTTGTTGTATGTCGCGACGGCCTTGTCGATGACCGTGTCGACGGAGCTCTGCTGCCGCGGCGCGCCGCGGACCAGCAGCGCACTCACGGCGATGGTATGTATGTAGTTCACTCTCACTATGGCCTCCGATATAGTCGAGGGCACCTAAGGCAGGTTTGACGCCACGCCGTTTGAGCTGATGACTGATGGCCGATGGCTCTCAGCTGCCTTTGAACTACCCCACTTCAATAGGTGCCGTTCCCGGCGAGGGGGCCACCGCGCGGTCAATCGCGCGGGCGATGAGTCGCAGCTCGCTGATGAGCTTCGCGAACTGATCAGGGAACAACGACTGCGCGCCATCGGACAGCGCTCGGTCCGGGTTCGGGTGGACCTCGACGATCACGCCGTCGGCGCCTGCGGCCACGGCGGCACGCGCCATCGGCGTGACCTTGTCGCGGAGGCCGGTGCCGTGACTCGGATCCGCAATGATCGGCAGGTGCGAGAGCTTGTGCACGATCGGGATCGCATTCAGGTCGAACATGTTCCGCGCGGCGCTGTCGAAGCTCCGTACGCCACGCTCGCACAGCACCACCTGGCCGTTGCCCTCGGCGAGGATGTACTCGGCGCTCAGCAACAGGTCGTTGATCGTCGCGGCCAAGCCGCGCTTGAGCAGGATCGGCTTGTTCAGGCGCCCGACGGCCTTGAGGAGCGAGTAGTTCTGCATGTTGCGCGCACCGATCTGAATGCAGTCCGCGTACTCCGCCACGAGGTTCGCGCCTGCTTCATCCATCGCTTCGGTCACGATCGGCAGCCCCGTCTCGCGGCGGGCGAGCGCGAGAAGCTCGAGCCCTTGCTTTCCGAGGCCCTGAAACGCGTACGGTGAGCTGCGCGGCTTGAATGCTCCACCTCGAAGCGCGCTCGCGCCGGCGGCCCGCACTGCGCGCGCAGCGGTCACGATCTGCTGTTCCGATTCCACGGAGCAGGGGCCGGCGATCACGACCACGTCGGACCCACCGACACGAACGCCGGGTGCGAGGTCGACGATCGTGCTTTCGGGTCGCCACTCACGGGACACTTGCTTGTACGGTTTCGAGACGTGAATGACCTGCGCGACACCCGGCAGTGCCGAGATATGCGAGTCATCGACACGCCCGTCGTTGCCGACGAGGCCGATGGCCGTGCGCTGCCCGCCGGGCATTGGCACGGCTTGATAGCCCATTTCCTTGATCGCGCCGCATACACGGTCGATGTCCGTCTGCGTCGCGTCCGTCTGCATGACCACCAGCATTACCGTTCCTCTTCGAGATCGAGAGACCACCCGTCCGTGGCGAGCTCGACATGACCGTCGAATCGTACGCCAACCTCGCCGCGGATGTCCACGGCTTCGACCGGCGGATAGAAGTGCGTGAGAGCGAGGACGCCCGGCCGTGCCGCGGCGCCTAACGCGCCACACTGCTGCGGCGTGAGGTGCGTCGCGATCGCCATCGACTCCGGCAGGGAGCACTCGGCCAGAAGGACGTCGCATCCCTTTGCCCACACGCCGAGCATGTCGTCCGGGCCCGTGTCGCCGGTGTACACGATCCGGCGGCCGCGTGCCTCGACGGAATATGCCATGCTTTCATCCGTGTGCGGAACCTTCGCGCTGCGGAGATGCACATCGTCGGTCAGGGCGATGCCGTCGCCGGGTGCCAGCTCCCGAATCGAGATCGGGAAGCCGAGTGCGAGGAGGCCGTCACCGAAGATCGCGGCAAATCGCGACAGGAGCCGCAGCGTGCCCACGGGCCCAATGATCTCGAGCGCCGCGGACCGGGGCGGCAGCTGACCGTAGCGCCAGGCGTACAGGATCGTTGGGATGTCGACGATGTGGTCGGCGTGAAAGTGCGTGATGGCGAGATGCGTGATCGTCTGCCACTCGATCCCGAGGTCGGCCAGGCGCGTGGCGATCCCGCTTCCGCAATCCATGAGCAGTCGAACGCCGTCCGTCTCGATGAGATGGCCACTCTGGACGCGGCCGGGCCACGGCGCGGCCGTTCCGGTTCCGACGGTCGTGAGTCGCATCAGGGTCCCTGGAAAACCGCCTTCTTGATCGACTGGGTGCTGCCGGCTCGAAGCCGGATCAGGTAGACGCCACGTGGCACCACCGTTCCATCGGCTGCCGTTCCATCCCATGTGAACGCCGGGTCGCAGCCGGTACCGGATGAGGCCGACGCACGGCCGTACCGGCCCGGCTGGAGGAATTGCGGCGAGGATGCGTTAGGCAGGATGACCCGCACGAGATTGCCCCGAACATCGTGCACCGTGAGGCTCACGGACGTCGTGCGATTGAGATCGAACCAGATGCACGTGACTCGGGTTGTCGCCGTCGGAAACGGATTGGGGAAGTTCTGGTAGAGTAGAGTAATCGCTGGGCGTCCGGTATCGGGGGGCGTGCCCTGGGCGGGAACCGTCGGGTGTGAAAACGGGCTCGCCGCGGCCATGGCCGCGGCGAGCCCCATTCCCAACAGCACGACGACCCGCGCCGATCTCACGCCGGGGCCGCCGCCTCGGACTCCTCGCCGATGAGCTCGGCGATCTCTTCCACGGCCAAGCCGCGCATGCGCACGCTGACGATGGAGGAAACCCCCGGCTCTTGCATCGTGACGCCGTAGACGGCGTCCGCTGCTTCGGTCGTCGTCCGCGGGTTGTGCGTGATCACGATGAACTGCGTTCTGCTCTTGAACTGATTCAGCATCCGCACGAAGCGCCCGATGTTCGCGTCGTCGAGCGGCGCGTCGACCTCGTCGAGGAGGCAGAACGGGCTCGGCTTCGTGAGAAAGATCCCGAAGAGGAGCGAGAGCGCGACGAGGGCGCGCTCACCGCTCGACAGCAGGTGAATGCGCTGCGTCCGCTTGCCGCGCGGCGACGCGTGGATTTCGATGTCGCAATCGAGCGGGGCCTCCGGATTCTCGAGCCTGAGGTCGCACTCGCCTCCCCCGAAGAGCGTCATGAAGATCTGACGGAAGTTCTCCCGCACCTGCGTGAACGTCGCCAGGAACAGCTCGCGAGCCGTCGCGTCGATTTCCCGGATCGCCAGAGCGAGGGAGTTCTTCGCCTCCGCCAGGTCCGCGCGCTGCGACGTGAGGAAGTCGAGCCGCTTGGTCTCCTCCTCGTGTTCCTCGATCGCGAGGGGGTTCACGACACCTAACGATTCGAGCTGGGCGCGAAGCTGCTCGACCTCGCTGCGCAGCGTTTCGTCATCCACCTCCACCGGCGTGAACGACTGGAGCAGGTCATCCAGCGGCTTGCGCCACTCGGTCTCCAGTCGCTCGCGTATCGCGGTGCGTCGCCCCGACAGCTCGGTGAAGCGCAGCTCGGCGTGGTGGAGCTCGTCGGCCAGCTGATGCGCTTGGCGCCTAACGTCATCGAGCGTATGGTCGGCCTCCGTCAGCGCCTCATCGGCCCGGTGAACCGACTCCTCCGCGGCGGCCAGTCGATCGTCCGTGTCGTGCAGCGTGGCGTCGCGGGCATCGAGATCGAGCTGCCACGCGGCCATCTGCTCCGCCAGTGAGCGGTCGGCGTCGGCGAGCGTGCTGAGCTCATGGTCGAGCGACGCAAGGCGTGCCGATGCGGAAGTGAGCTCCTCGGCAAGACGTCGCTCACGGTCCGATGCCACCTGAAGTCGGGCCTGTGCCTGTGCCTGCGCAATCTGGCCCGCGGTCCGCTGCTCCCGGGCCTCGTCCTGTGCCCGTTCGGCGTGCGCCAACCGGGAGCGAGCGTCGGCGGTCGCGCCATCGCGTTGCTCGATCACCAGCGAGAGCTCCGCGGCGGACGCATCGATCGTGGCGATGCGCGCACGAAGCTCATCGGCGCGAGCCTGCAGCCGGCCGGCGAGTGCCGCGGCGTCAGCGACCTCGCGCTCGGCACGCTGGAGGCGACGCGCCAGCTCCGACCGCTGCTCGCCGGCACGACGGAGCTCTTGCTGAAGCCCGGCCGCCTCGTCCGACGCGGCAGACACACGGTCATTCGCCGCGGTCAGCGCGCTGCGTGCGGCGTCGGCCGCGTCGGAGGCAGCCTGGCGCGCCACTTCGCTGGCACTGAGCGCGGCACGAAGCGCGAACAGCTCCGCGCGTCGGCGCAGCGGGCCAGGGCCCCCTGTCGCGCCAGGGAGCCACACGGCGCCCCGCGCGTCCACGAACGCCGCGCCGTCGTCGAGCGCTCGCACGTTACCTAGCAGCGCGCGAACCCACGCCTGTGCCGGAGCGGCAGCGTCCACGTCGGCCACGAGCTCGCCGGCAGACGCGGCTTCGTTCGCGTCCTGGACGGCATCGAGCGGCAACAGCAGCAGTGGGCCCGGGTTGCTCGCCGCATGCCAACGGCGGATCGTCTGCGCCGCATCATGGTCGCGGACGACGACGGCGTGCACGGTAGCACCCAGGTAGCGTTCCACGAGCAACGCGGACGCAGCGCTGGCATTCACGAAGTCCGACAGCGGCCCGAGAACTGCGCCATCGCCGAACTGGGTGCGTTCGCGCAGAAGCCGCGCCGCTGCCGGCGCGAGCCCCACGCGCTCACGCTCCAGCGACTCGAGCGCATGCACCTTGCCCTGAAGCGCGGTGAGCGTCTCGTCGGCGCGGAACAGCTCGTGACGCGCGGTCGCTTCGCTCTCCTTGGCAGCGTTCATCGCGTCGCGTGCCTCGGACAGCGCGGCCTCCGCCTGTTCCAGCGCGCTCTTCACCAGCTCCACGCCCTCGTCAGCGGCGGACACTTCGCGCGAAACCAGGTCCGCCGCGTCGGCGAGCGCGGCGCGCTCCGACTCGAGCGTCGCGCGGCGCTGCTCCACGTCGTCGAGCTCGCGGGCTGCACCTTCGCGGTCGATCTCGAGGCGCCGCAGCTGATCGCGGCTCTCGCGCCCAAGCCGCTCCGTGATCTCTACGCTCGCGCGAAGCTCCGCGACAGCCCTGCGGGATCCTTCCTCTGCCGTCGCGCGACGGCCGAGCTCCTCCGCCGCCTGACGCACCTCGTCCTCGAGCGCCGCCCGCTCCGCGACCGCGCGGTCGCGATCGGCGTGAACCCGCTCGCCTAACGCTTCGCCCTCGCGCTGCTCTTCCTCTGCCCGCTGGCGGCGCATGA
>Ga0075424_100002937_pt1 | contig 15811 bp, 16 predicted proteins | sample SoiMethybrSBSTD3_FD_75301 | JGI IMG/M metagenome (GOLD analysis project Ga0075424, IMG submission 75301) | Bulk soil microbial communities from a Populus tree surrounding site in Tennessee, USA - Soil MetaG P. TD hybrid SBSTD3 | ecosystem: Environmental > Terrestrial > Soil > Tree plantation...
AGATTGTATCAGCAGCGCATAATACAATTACATGATCTGGCGCTGCTATAAATGTATTCCAAATGTCTTTGGAAATGGAATACATTTCATCAAGGTTCATAATCTGCACTTTATTCCACATCAATTCAAGTTCTTCTTTGTTAGCAAATGAAAATTGGTCTGTAAGGCTTGCATTCCTAGGCGGCGGCTTTATTATCCTGTCTACATCATCAACTTGATTTACAATCTGAATGTGTCCACTTTCACTTTCACTTTCACTTTCACTTTCGCTTTGCTTATCCACGTAGACAAAATAAGGAACCCTGTCAACTAACACAGCTTCATATAAAATCCCAGTCGACTCTTGTCTAAATTTGTTTGTGTAAACCTCTGTTGTTTTCTTGTCTTTGTCTTTTTCCTTCTTTGTCTCCTTTTCCTTCGCTCTCTGCTCTTCTAACTGTACCCATATCTCAGATAGATGAAATATGATTTTCTGTACTACTCTTTCATCACCAAAACAACCGTCATAAATCATTTTATCTTTCAGTTCGTCAAGAGTTTTCTTCAACTCGCCTTGGTGGAATTTAGATTGAGCAAATGACTTTCCGTTGTACAGATACAGGTAGTCCTTAGTTATGCGTATTTTTGACACGCCTAGCTGCTTAATCTCGTTGTTTAGTTCTAACTCCATTTTTAGTGCTCCTCCATTTGAAACGAAAGTCGGAATGATCTTAGCAAGAAAGCGTTAGCATAATCTATCTCACCCCTAATTCTATTGACGATTGCATTTTCGAGAATAAGCCATTGCGCACCAGGATTCAGCTTGCTTTTTGGTTTATTTGTAGATGCAGCAACGTGAAAAGGTTTAAGATTGGGCTATTATCAGAGCATTTTCTTGGGATATTTTTTCAAAAAGAATCCGTGAATAATAATGAGATAATCCTTCGGTGGCCTCTTCTATTTTCCTTTCAAAGAATACATTAACATTTTTTTCGTTAATATCATCATCATTGTCAGCAACAGCCTTATCAGTATTATTTATTGCGGCCTTGGTAATAGTACTGCTTCTCATTAATTATATATCAAATAAAATTAGATGAATTGTGATTAATAAACAGATATTCTACAATTGCTTTCCTGAAACAAACCAGTTTTCCTGGGGATTTTCTTCATAAACAACAATTATATGTTCAGCTTTTGTTTTTAAAATCTGTACAGCTGCATTAGTTATTGTCTTAGCGAATTCTTCTTTTTGTTCCCTTGTTCTTCCAGGGTACATTGAGACCGAAATTAGAGGCATATACGCTAGAATTGTTTCAGCGAATCATGGAAATAAACTCTTCTATCTACTCAAGAGGCATATAGATATGAATACAATAAACCATAAATGTCACATATAAGAGAATATATGCGCTAGATATTGTACATACTGAGAAAAATCGTTTTAGGAATATACATTATATAAACACATAATAAATGATTTACTAATGAAGGATGATAAAACTGGCTGAAACAAGTCCTCCTATAAAAGCAGCCAAAAGATTAACAACATTATTATCTACCATGGATATGCCTTTTTCTTGAACAACAGGAAGGTTACAGTGTATTGTCATCTCTTCTACGTTTTTTTTACAATTTAGACATTTATACTTCACTTGAATTGTTGCTCCAAGTATACTGTCAATATTAGTCGCTATCATCCCTCCAGTGATGGCAGCTGGTAGTATAACATGCATTTGAGAAAATGCGTCTTCTGATAAAAATAATCCACAAATACTTCCTATCAAAAGTGATCCAATCAATGCAGCTATTTCACCTTGAATTGTTATCCCACCTGATTGACCTGTATCAATTTTTTTTCCTGTTACTATTGAACGAGGCTTTGATTTACTGAGCAACCCAATTTCAGTCGCCACTGTATCAGATAATGCAAAACTAATTGATCCTGTAAAAAACAGAGTAAAAATCGGATTGTTATGTGATAAGTAATACAATATTGCAAATGCTGCTGCTGGTGCTCCGTTTGCGACTACACTTTTCCAGCTCCTTGCGCCACCATTGTCTTCAGCTAATTCCATGCTCTGCTTTTGTCTATATTTATATTTCGTAAACAGTGATCCCGTTATGAAAAATATTAATAGTATAAAAAACCACAGAATAGAGCCAAAATATAGTATAATAAAACCTACTGGCAGTGCCACTATTGCACCATATTTATCAATTATACGTACCTTGTAAGCTAGAATAGTCATGGCTACCATAAAAGAGACTGATGCAATCGTTTGCTCCATAGAAAGCATGGATTTATTTTACGCCCATCCGAATTAAATTATCTTCTTTCTTATTGTTCAAATAAGGAAATAGGATCAATGTTAGCACAAATATTGTTAATTGATCTATGTGACTACAATTCCTTATCATTTTTAGTGTTAATTTATAAAACATTATGTTTTAACTCATAATACATCAATATATATTTCTTAAAGGCAAATTACAAAATATAATTTCGTCTATTTCATAGTACAATATAATAGATAAGGACATTCATTTATTTTTCTTGCAACATCGATTGCCCACTTCTCAGCCCTCCTTTCTGTTTATAGTACATCCATGCAGGATAATTTTCGTTGGTTGCAAAAACTTGGCAACCAAAGTAAATTCCATGCATTTAAAACGTTATAGTGGATTGAACTCTTTAGATGTGACATAAAATAAGAATGATAGATCAATCAATCAATCAATCATCCTTCATCATAGAATGGCCAATACCTTGTTATGTGATTTAAAATTATATTCTGTATATGGCCTTGAACACATACTTGTTTAATAGTCTTGTCTATGAAGTGTTTGTCATCTTAACTACGAAATTAGTTAATCTGTCAGTTAACTAAATGTACTGCTGAATGTAGTTTTATAATCGTATCCTTCAATCGGCTTGGTAATACTTCCTCATCATACTTCCTGCTAGGAGAAATAATTATCTGATTGATCTCTTGATCTTTGCTGGATACCAATGCAAAAGGAAATTCTTCTTATCCCATTTCATTTCGGCACTAGTGGCCCAGACCGTAAACTCTGGTGAGTAGTGTTTGTCATATAGTATGTAAATTATTGTAGTGGCTTCGCATACCTTTCTTTGAGCATAACTGAAGCATGTTTTGAATATGTATCGAAAAATATGACTGAAGGCTCAGCAGAGCTCCTCATTGGGTATGGTCTTATAACCACGTCCATATTGCGAAGCGCTTTATTGGGCCCTACTAATTGCTTTGTGTAAACATAGATCATCATTAAGAATATTTTAGGTCTTAGTATGATCTATCGATTAATTTCCTGTTATTATTGATCTGGCAGTCTCGAAAATATTGATCCACATTTGCCATGTTAGCTTGCCAGTATTGGTATTACGTCTACTAGGATGATATGAAACCAAAAGCGTTTTACCGCTTGCAATACTATAGCGAGTGCCATGATGAAACGTCAATCCACTCAAATTACTTATTTTGCAAAATGCATCAAAAGCAATCTTTCCGAGTGTAAGAACGACTTTTGTATTACTTAGTATATCTAATTCTGTTGATAGATACTGTGAACAGTTCGATATTTCTACTGGGCTAGGTTTGTTAAGAGGTGGAGCACATCTTATTACAGCGGTAATATATGCGTCTTTCAACATGAGGCCGTCATCGCTAGATTTGCTAATAGGTATATTTGCAAACCCCGTCTCAAACATTGCTTTTGCAAGCCAATCACCAGAGTCATCTCCTGTAAACATTCTGCCTGTTCTATTGCCGCCATGGGCAGCTGGTGCCAATCCAATGATTAATAATTTAGCTTCTGCATCTCCAAAACCCTGAAGAGGTTTGGCCCAGTAATGTTCATCTATAAATCTTTTTATTTTCATCTCACCTACCAGATTAATATAACTTGATAACCGAGGACATAAATTACATTGAATTATTTTTCTATTGAGCACATACAATGAATGTTCTCCAGTAAAATTCATTTTAAGGTTAGGACACAAGATCAATCTAGATCAATAATATTACTATTTAATTGTTTGAAGACATATACATTCTTAGTCTTTATTATTTAATACGCTTAACTTCTCTAGCATCCTTTTGAAATACATGATATTGGTGAATCCTGCGTAATGTTCGTTTCTGAATTCTTCGGTATTATAATCTGTTGGCTCTCGATTTCCTGCTTTAATTCTGTATCTAAGACAGAAAACTAACATTATACTAGGCTACTAACTCTCTGCTTTATGCGTACAATGCAAGGCAATATACCCATGATACTATTATAAGAACCTAGGACTAAATTCTATAATGGTGAGAAAAGATAAACCCAAATTTCATACTTTGCCGTATGACAACAAAGCTTTGAGACAGATGGGAAAGGCAGCAAAAGCCGTTATGAGAACCATGTAAAAAGCAACCATGGGGATGATCTAGGCCATCCATGCTATCCTACTATGGTTGACCTAGAGAGGCTTGGACTAAAACCTCAAGGCAAGGACTGGGAGAAATAATGTTCAATCAAAACACTATCTATCTATCTTACAAGTATGATTGGGGAGATTTTCCTATATAATGCGATATTATTGGTTGAGGACAATCCTTGATAAGTTCGCGTATTCTATTTTCCATAACTTGAACATTCCTAGTAACATATTCATGCTGACGGATGTGGTCAGTCCAGGTATCGGCAATTCTGATTTCTATGTAGTGACCAACATCTGCTGGGTCTTGAAATAATTCCCAGTAAGCCATTCCTTCACTTTTAAGAAGGCGTCCTAATTCATGTACATTCTGCTCAAACTCATCAGATAATTTGGGATCAATCTCATTGTATTCAATTGCTATTAGAGCTTGATTTTCATTTTGTGAAGGATCAACTAAAGACTGAGGAGGAAGCGACCAATGATCACTTGCTGGTGTAAAATCAAGCTCGTCCAACAAAGTACTGCTGTAACGTTTCTTAGCAATAACGGTCGCGCCTAAGGCTAATGAAGATACTAACAGTGTGATTGGGATACCAAATACGTTAGCTACTATGCCCCATATTATACTTCCAACTACCAAGCCGCCATTTAGTACAAGCAGATATACTGCTAGTACTCTAGCTCCAATCCATTTTGGTGCAGATTTTATTCCGATTGTGTAAAATTTTGATATTATCGTGATGTAAGCTGCTCCTCCTAGCCCCATCACTATGCAAAGAATTACAAAATCTTGCACGTATCCCATTGTAAATGTTACAATTGCAAGTAACGCTATAGAACCTGTAATAAGGGATTCTACTGAAACCTTAGATCGTAACCTTGGCAAAATTACAATTCCACCGACTATTGCACCCATGCCAAAAGATCCTAACAGCAGTCCAAATCCGGTCGAATCAAGTCCTAATTCCCGTTTAGCTAAGAGTGGCAAGAGAGATAATAATGCACTACTACATAATGTGAACAAACCCGCGCGTACAATTAATACATGCGCAGCTTGAGAATAGCGTACATATCGCATCTGAACTCGAATAGCTCTGATTATATTCTCCGAGGGTAGAGAGCTTTGTTGTTGCTGGTGCTGGTGTTGATTATGTTGTTGGACTTCAGACTTTCTCGGCAATGTACTTAGGACTATGATCATGCCAATAAAGGAAGCTGAATTAAGAAAGAATATAGCCCAAGGCGCAATTGCAGCTACAATAAAACCACCAATCGTTGGGCCAACTACACGGCCTATGTTACTAGCAAGGGCACTAAGAGTTAGAGCATCAGGTAGTTCTGATCTTCGTACCAGTCCACTCATAGTGGGGATAATTGGAGTCCTAATCATAGTCGTACCTGCTCCTAGTGCAAAAGTAAGTATCAAAAGTATTGTTGGGGTAGTCAGACCAATAATGGTAATGATTCCCAGCAGAGTAGATATTGTAAACATATATGCACATGTGATGAGGAGTATATTGCGCCGATCAAAAATATCGGATAATATCCCGGATGGTAAAGCAAATAGAAAAATTGGTAGACTAGTAGCAGTTGTAACGAGAGAAACAAATAAGGGATTAGGAGCAAGTGAAGTCATTAGCCATGACGCCCCTACGTCATACATAGCCGCACCAACATATGAAAAGAGGGCTGCAATCCATAACGTCCTAAAGATATCAGATTTAAAAGGACTCAAACCTGAACCTAAAGTATTTTCTCGTTTGTCTTCCTGCCTCTCTCTTTTAACCATTGAAAATAAGTAGGCAAGACCTAGTCATACATTTTTCTATACACTTTCCAGATATGACAATAGTGGTAAATACCTTTGAAGACATGGGTATTTATAATCACCCATCAGCTTCCAAACAAAACTTATTCTATGCATTGATTACTACCTAGTCGATAACTTGCTTCACTTCGTAAATCCTTCATTAGTTCCATCAAGATCATAAATGGCATTGGATGAATTTCTGTTTGGCTCAAAATTGGACTATCTTTTATAATACTGCTCTAGGTACAATGCAAGGCAATGTACCCACCATACTATTATAGCAAACCGACTACTAAACTATAATGGTCGAGAAAGATAAACCCAAATTTCATGCTTCCTCGCCTCATTTGACTGCAACAACGTTTCTTTTGATTGGCATTATTATTACAACTGGCACATTGTCTGTTTTTACACCGGTATTAAATCAAAACCATACAGCAATGGCACAACAGCAACAACAAGGACAACAACCTAATGGTAATTCTTTTCAGATTGATAACATGACATTTTCTCATAATACTATTTCTGTTAATGGTATTCAAATGCACTATGTTATTGGAGGACATGGTTATCCTGTAGTTTTATTGCATGGATGGCCAGAAACGTGGTATGCATGGCATAAAGTAATGCCAGCCTTAGCTAAGAATTATACTGTTATTGCACCTGACCTTAGAGGCCTAGGAGACTCTTCAAAACCAGCTACAGGATATGATGGTAAGACCTTAGCTGAAGACATACATCAACTAGTTACTAAGTTAGGATTCAAAACAATTTTCCTAGTGGGTCACGATTGGGGAACACAGGTGGCCTATTCTTATGCAGCTGTACATCCTACGGAAGTAAAGAGGCTAGCAGTAATGGAATTAACTATTCCCGGTTTTGCACCTCCCGGAAGACCCCCGCTATGGTGGGGCATATTCCATCAAACACCCGATATACCAGAAGCCCTTGTGCAGGGTAAAGAGTTAATATATTTATCATGGTTCTTACACAATCTTCCATTTAATCCAGCTGCAATAACTCAGGCGGATATCAATGAATATGTTAGCCATTATTCTGCTCCAGGCGCAATGCGTGCGGGATTTGAGTATTATAGAGCTTTCACACAGGATGCGATTCAAAATATGAATTATTCAAAGACTAAGCTTACAATGCCAGTATTGGCTTTAGGAGGAGGGTATATTCCAACATTCGGAGGTAACATTACTATGCCTACAATCATACATGCGATGAAAATATTAGCTCAAAATGTAACAGGGATCACAGTTCCAAATTCAGGACATTTTATTCCAGAAGAGCAGCCAGTTTTTGTAGTAAATTCACTTAACAATTTCTTTAGCGGTAATTCTACTACGGAAACTAGTAAATGAGGATTCCCATAATTATACAATATAAACGTGTAAAGAGATACATATCTATGAACAAGGTAACACTCGAGTTCAGTTTTTACAGCAACCATCAATGCTCCCATTGATGGATCGATAATGTTCACTTGTTGTTTAACGCGTGCCTGCTGCAGTGGAAAATACATCCGGATGCGCAGTTACATACTCTCGAACGCTCATACTTGGTTTTCCGGTTAACTTCTGCACTTCCGAGGTGCGATTTTCCGCGATGAGCTTAGCCATAGTGGAAACGTGGTGAAAAACGTATTGAGGTAAATTGAATGGCAATAATTTTTCCTTTAGCCACTTGTCGTATGACATATCCACATATTTTATTGGCCGATAGCGTATTCTTTTGCGATCTCATTTATGTTTTCTGATCGAGGACCTGTCGGTTCATATACCTTACGCCGATGACCGGTGGGATCTTCCAAAATCGCGGAAACGACTCTTGCCACATCGCTAGCGGAAATTGGTGAAGTTCGAGCCGAGCCTAATGGCAATCTAATTGTCCCATCTTTGGCGATTGACGAGGCCCCCATGCTAGAGAAGAAAGGTTCCAGGAAGATCGTCGACCTCACATGTGCTACAGGCACTCCAGACATGTGACATCGGATTGGCCGGTGAAAGATTATGAAGGATGATGGTGATTGATCTATCATTCTTATTTTATGTCACATTTGATTTGAAAGTTGAATCCACCATATCGTTTTATCAAAGTCTTTAGAATATACTCTAAAGCTGAGCACATCATAATCCTTAATAATTTAGTTAACACAGACCTTTAGCACTCATGGCCAGCTGTAACTCGATAAGTGAACAATTAGTGCGGTTCGAAAATGTAAAGCAAAGATTAGAAACTCCAGAACTACAAGCTGAAGTAAATAGCAATCTGGATAGGCTAAGAGAACAAAATCGATTGATTCACTCAGATCTTCTAAAACAAGTCATCGATAAAATGGAATTATTAATAATTGATGGGGACCTAATACATGCATTAGGTTACAAAATGTATATCGAACATTTAATATCTTTGGTACAGCATCTATGAACGAGTTTTCAAAATAACTCAACTGCAAAATTATGTTCTCAATAACAAAACAAGGATCAGGGCTAACGGTGAAAAATTAATGATTCCATAATTGAGTAATATAGTTCACTATATGCACATATGTAAATTTAATTCTAATATTGAGCTTTTTATATCTGTCCCTTCTCTTCTTGGCTGGCTCTCCAATGAGGATATCAAATGCAAGAAGGGTGTGAGATAAACTTTGTTCCTTCTGTTGTTAAAACTTGGATATAATTATACAAGATGTAAAAATTACAATATTTAGCAATTACAAATATATCATTACATTATATTAAACCATGTTATATACAATATTATTCATATTGTTAGTACATTTTATATACGGGTTAATAGTGTGTATATTTTTGAATTGCGTCTTGTCATTATCAGATGTAAACAAGTACAATTATGTTAAAGGACCTGGACTTGATAAGAACGTCAATTGTATCACTCTATATATGTAACGTTCATAGGCCGATCTTAAAGATTCTTGTTAGCACCATTAGCTATGATAAGATATTTCTAATGGGGATATGCCGTCATTAAATAATTATCATCAAATTCGGTTTCATATATCTACGTAGTAGTTAAATAATACTTAGCATCAAAAAATTACAATTAATGAATGACGAAATTGTGAACGAGGTAGGCACAGAAGATGAAAAATGCGAGGTAGCAAATATTTGGGAGATACTTGGGAGAAGATGGTCTCTGTTAATATTAAAGAATCTAAGTACGAAAGGAGTCATACGCTTCAATGAGTTGAAGCGACTGCTGACAGGCATTAGCAGTACTGTATTAGCTGATAGGCTATTAGAACTAGAACGAGAGAGTTTAGTATCTAAGAAAATTTATCCAGAGATTCCACCTAGAGTAGAATATCGTTTAACTTCTCAAGCAAAGGAGTTGGAAGTAATATTAAAGGAATTAGGTACATGGGCCAATCGATGGAAGGTGTCTAAGGTTACAAAGACTACAACCACATCAATTAGATAGATATGTAGCTATTATAGATGGCATTTTGTAATGTAAATCTCTGGACCATTGTAAGACTTTAGAAATTATGGATTATTGGCTAAGATTTAAAGTGACATTATATCGAATATATTATGAAAATGAGCATTGTTAACAAAATATATAAATGAAGAGTCTGACCAAAATTTGCCAAGAACTTGCAAGCTTAAATAAATAGAATCCAGGTAACTCCATTTAACAATTATTGATTGTACTGTATTGTTGCTATTTTTCCATTGCTGTCCAGAAACATACGCTATTGCGGGTAGGTTAGTTTATCCGCTATACTTACGATCTTGGGATGGCAGATCGAGGCAATAAGTGGCCATCATTTATATTTTTGTTCACTTTTTACCTTGATATAGTAACATTATTGCATTCACAATAGATGACGCTGCAGGACTTCCACCCTTTCTGCCTATATTAGTGATGAATGGAAGGTATGTCGTCGTAAGCTCTTCTTTGGATTCATGAGCAGAGACAAAACCGACAGGAATACCGATAACAACAGCGGGTTTTATAACGCCTTCTTGGATCATTTTAATTGTTTCATATAGTGCAGTGGGAGCATTACCAATAGCTACTATTCCTCTATCCATTTCGTTTGCTGCATGGCGCATTGCGATTTCTGATCTGGTTCTATTGGATTTGAGCGATTCATCAATAACTGATTGGTTAGAAATGTAGCACGTCGCTTTCAATCCAAGACTAGCAATTGATTTTTTATTTATCCCTGAAAGTACCATATCAACATCAGTGACAATATTACATTTGTTTTCTATAGCATTGAAGGCAGATTCAATCGCGTTTCTATGAAATATTATTCTTCCTCCTTCTCTAGCGAAATCAAAGTCTGCAGTTGCATGGATAACGCGGCGCACAATGACCCATTCCAAGTTATTATATTGATGTACGCCAATTTCTGCATCGATTATATCAAAGCTTTTCTTTTCAATATCAAACGATCTTTTTGACATCTCCCTATCTGTGGAGGTTACCTTCTTTTTGTTAGAAGAGATCAATTCTTTTTTCCTCTACCTCTTTGACACGCTCAACTATAAGATCAACTAATCTTTCATCTACTCCTAAATGTTTTGTCATAAATACATTTTGAAATCTATATTTCTCTAGTGTTGCATTAATATTTGTAATTATATCGCGCTTGATATGAGCACCTCTGTGTAAAAAGTATGGCATCAATAGTATAATTTTTGGATCATTTTGATATATTACGTTCTTTATGCCTTCCTCTATATCTGGTTTATCCAATTCGAGAAAGCAAAAATTTACATTTCGATAAAATGGCTTTAGAGCATTAACTGTATAAATGAAAGCATTTCTGGCGTTTTTATCACTGCTACCATGGCCAATAAGTAGAATATCACATGCAAGATCAGAATATTGAATTTTTTGCTCAGTCTTTAATTGATGGATTCTATTAATTACCACATCGATAAGTATAGAATGATAGCTGAGTGGTTTTGTTATTATCATCTTCAAGTTCATTTTTTGACCAATGCTGGCGCTTTGTCTAACTGTATCTTTCAACTTCATGCCAGGATATAGAAAATAGGGCATTACAGTAATCAAGTCAGCACCGTTAGCAAGACAATTTTCTATTCCTTCCTTTATAAACGGCTGCACAACTTCTAAGAAACAGTAGCTTGTATAGTCGTATCCTACTTTGTGTTTTGCAATTGAGCATATATCCTGAAGCTCAAGTCTTACATCTGGCTCTCTGCTGCCTCTATCTACGATCAAAAGTGCTTTTTTCACCAATTTAGTCAAACTTTATCCTTGAGATAGCAACTGTGAGATTTGGAGGGAATTTATGTTTTGGAACTATGACCTCGCCTTTTGAACTTAGTATTGATGATGCTTCAGATACACTTCCAGTGCCTTCAAACTTTTGAACTATACGGGATGGATTTGGAGCTGAAACTGTAGCAAGTACATCTTTATCATAAGTTTCAACGGGAATATCATGATGGTCTGAAAACTCTTGTAATCCTCTTATCTCTTTTTGTTTATTAATAGAAGATATATTTCTAATGCTCATAAAGTTCAATCCTTTATCTTTCATCACAGTCTGAATTCCCAATTCAATATCGTCTTTTCGTGTATTCCAATGAAGTCCTAATCCAACTACAAGGCTTTTTGGCCTATATATTACTGATTTTTCCAAAATAACTGGATCAATAATCAACATATCTGAAATTATTAATGCAGCCTTGAATTCAGGCGACCTTATTTCATCAAGGTTTTTAACCACTATAACATTCTTTGGCAACGATGCGGTTGGCAGCCAATTCTTTTCTCCCGTCTGTTGATACAGAGCTATTTTCTCTTCATTAACCATAAGTGCACTCACTCGTGTTACATTTTCAGGGTTTTCAATTCTCCATCCAAACTCTCTTCCCACTAAATCAACTGCAATAGTTTCGTTAACATCAGCAGCAGTAGTGATTATTGGCTGTGAATTTGGAAAAAAGGAAGCAACAAGTCGAGTGAGTACATTTGCTCCTCCTATGTGTCCTGATAATGCACTTATAACAAAATTTGCCTTATCATCGATTACTAATATTGCAGGATCACTTCTCTTATCAACTAGCAATGGTGCAATCAGTCTTATGACTGCGCCTAATGAGAATATACATATTAGCGCATCATTAGATTTGAAAAGATTTGTCATTAGCTGAGTGGTTTGTTCAGTAAACCAGATTATATTAGATTGAGATTCAGACGCAGATATATTATACTTAGCCGGGGCGTAGATTTCCACTTCTTGCATATTCTCCTTTATTCTGCGAGCTATCTCAATTCCATGTTTTGTTATAGCTATAACAGCAGTCTTTCGTACCATTAAGGTTATTGATAACATGATTTAAGGAAAATAATCTTTTCTGTTGCAATTAAATATTTGATAATAATAATAATAATAATAATAATAATAATAATCAACCGCTGAGAAACAATATTTGAGCATTACCTATTTTATTTTTGTAGGATTGTATTTTGAACTCACAATAATACTATACCATATAACAATTAAATCGACCATAGGTCTAGAGTAATAGCAAGATTCAGAACGTAAATAATATAGATATTCTATGTATATTGGCCACAAAGTTTGCCATCAAATCCAAACATAATTACTTCTAATTTTAACTTACCTCCCGAATATTCATGCATTTGTTGGTATACCTTTTTACATATTAAGTCAAAAAATCCAGAAACGTTGTTTTTGCCTATTATTTCGGCAACATGTCTTGCAGTATTTGCTGCATTTATTTCTTCTATTACCATTGTGGGAGAGTTACATTCTGCTGCAACCCTTCCCATAAATTCCATATCTACATGGGATCCTCTTACATGTGTTTGCTTGATACCCATAGCCATTTTTGTTAATTTTCCAATGAATCCTGCTATTACCGCTTTATGAATTTTCTTGTTGGCACATTGTTTTATGGCATAACCAGCAAAATCCCCAATTTGAATAAATGCGTGATCGGGTAGTAGTTTCGCAAATAGTTCTTTGGCAAAATCTTCACTTCTTCCGCCTGTGGTAAGCACAACCATATCTATGCCCATTGCAATCGCTACATCAAGGCTTTGTCTGATCGATGCAGCAAAAGATGCCGTAGAATAAGGCAACACAATACCAGTGGTGCCGAGTATAGATATGCCACCGATGATACCCAGTCTAGGATTATCAGTTTTTTTTGCTAATTCTTCACCTTTAGGAACGGAAATAATGACGTTTATACCACTATTATTTAATTTTTTAGCAGCCACATCTATGACTGCTTGTTCTATCATTTTCATTGGTGTTTGGTTGATTGCGGCTTTACCAATTTCTAGGCCTATCCCCGGTTTTGTCACCTTGCCAACTCCTATACCACCATCAATTGTAATCTTTCCGACTTGATCAGTCAATGAAACAGTAGAGCAGATTTCAGCACCATGTGTTATATCCGGATCATCTCCAGCATTTTTGATAACTGCAGACGTACAGGAGCCATTTTTTTCATTTTTTGTCCATGCGATTCTTAGCTTAGCCATACCTCCTTTGGGCAAACTAACAAAGACAATATCAGCAGCCTTGCCTGAAATCAAAGCTAAAAGCGCTGCCTTAGTTGCAGCAGTTGCAGACGTGCCTGTAGTGTATCCTGTTTTGAGTGTTCCTCTTCTTTTCTTTTCCTCAATAATTGCAGGAAGTTCTTGCTCTTGTTCGGCTAACATCAGATCCTGTTCTATATTTACTTCACTATTGCTATTTTCGTTACGCATTGAACACCATCTCTTACAATATAACATTACCACTATCTATTACATAGTATTATCTAACAAATGAAAATTATCGCTAGCGATGTAAACAACATCTTCGCTACTTTACCTAGTCTGCCATACAAATGGGGATTCTTTAGTATCCTACTCCGTTCATATTCACTCATTGAACAATATGTTTTGCTAACGGTGCAATGTTAACAGGTGAAAACTTTACAAGAATAACCTATATCTATGTCTACTACCTTTCAAGTGACTGCAACATCAGTTCAGGGAATCATAGGATTATTTGTATGTATTGTGACTTTTTTCATATTTCATTTTTGGATCATTTAATAATGAAAGCCTGAATTAGTCAGATATGTCTTCTGCGGAAGTTGCAGCTAAATTAGTGAAGAACCTAGAATCCGAAGATTATAAGTTGCTCCGAGTTCTTGCTTCGGGACTAAAGCAACATGAATCACTCACCAAAGATGAAATAGTAGCTTATTCAAAAATGCACGAAGACATAGTTAACTTTAGGATTAGCCGATTACATGAAATGAAGTTAATTGGCAAGAATCAAATCGGATTTTCTTTACTTATGATGGGTCTTGACGCAATTGCGTTAAAAATGCTTGCTGATAATGACATCATTGTAGGAATAGGGAAGCCTATCGGGGTAGGTAAAGAATCGGATGTATTAGAAGCAATTACCCCTACGAAAGAGAGACGTGCACTTAAATTATTTCGGATCGGTAGAACTAGCTTTAGAGAAGCTAGAAGAAAAAGAGCTTTTGCTGCTGGTCAGAATATTCATCACTGGTTGCTGATCAATATAGATGCAGCCAAAAAAGAGTGTGATGTGCTTGATCAGTTAAGGCATACAAGAATTAGGAGCCCAGCCATATATTATCGTGCTATGCACTGCATAATCATGAATAGAATAGAAGATGGCTTAAGACTCATAGATATTAAAAAGCTAAATAACCCAAAGGAAACTCTACAAAATATTTTATATAATATAGGAATAGCTTATAAACACAATATTATTAACTGCGATTTAAGCGAATATAATGTATTATTAGATAGCAAGAACAACATATGGATTATTGACTGGCCTCAGGCTGTTTCGAGAAGACATCCTAATGCTGCTGAATTAATAAGAAGGGACGTCTATAACATTGTAAAATTCTTTAGCAGAAAATTTAATTTGACAAAGAATATAGACGAAGCGTTAAGAGAGGTCATTACAACATCTGCCTAAGCAATGTAGAAATCCTGTCAGTCTTTTCCCATGTAAAGCCGGGTCCATCTCTACCGAAATGGCCATATACTGCAGTGTTTTTGTAGACTGGTCGTTTTAGATCCAGTGTGTTAATAATTTCTCCCGGCCTCATATCAAAGGTTTCTTCTACTTTGTTTTCGATTCTTTCCTCAGACACCTTACCTGTCCTGAAGGTATCTATCATTACAGAAACAGGTTCAGCCACGCCTATCGCATATGCAATTTGTACCTCACATTTATCAGCTAATCCTGCTGCTACAACATTTTTAGCTATATACCTTGCCATATAGCAAGCAGATCTATCTACTTTTGATGGATCCTTGCCAGAAAAGGCACCACCGCCATGTCTTCCCATACCGCCATATGTATCTGCAATAATTTTTCTACCTGTAAGGCCTGTATCTCCCGGAGGGCCACCAATTACAAACCTTCCAGTGGGATTAACAAAGAATTTGGTCTTATTATCAATCCAGTTGTCGCAAACTGGCCTTATCACTTTATCGATAACTTCGTCTCTTAGCTGGTTCAAGCTTACATCTGGTTCATGTTG
>Ga0075424_100002938_pt1 | contig 15810 bp, 17 predicted proteins | sample SoiMethybrSBSTD3_FD_75301 | JGI IMG/M metagenome (GOLD analysis project Ga0075424, IMG submission 75301) | Bulk soil microbial communities from a Populus tree surrounding site in Tennessee, USA - Soil MetaG P. TD hybrid SBSTD3 | ecosystem: Environmental > Terrestrial > Soil > Tree plantation...
GTGCACGGGCTGCGGTGTCGGGATCGAAGCGTTGGGGTCGCCCATGGGAGCGGCCACGATCGAGCCGCCCTTGATGACCAGGTCCGGCTTGACGCCGAAGAAAGCCGGCGACCACAGCACCAGGTCGGCAAGTTTTCCCCTCTCCACCGAGCCGATCAATTTTGACACCCCATGCGCGATCGCGGGATTGATAGTGTATTTGGAGATGTAGCGCTTCACCCGAAAATTGTCGTTATCGCCTTTGTCCTGCGGCAACGATCCGCGCTGCTTCTTCATCTTGTCGGCGGTCTGCCAGGTCCGGATGATAACCTCGCCAAGACGGCCCATCGCCTGGGAATCCGACGACATCATCGAGAGCGCGCCAAGGTCGTGGAGGATGTCTTCCGCCGCAATGGTCTCCTTCCGGATACGGCTTTCGGCAAAAGCCAAGTCTTCGGCTATGGTGGGATCGAGATGATGGCACGCCATCAGCATGTCCAGGTGCTCATCTATAGTGTTGTGCGTGAAGGGCCGGGTCGGATTGGTCGAGGACGGCAATACGTTTTTGAGTCCGGCGATCTTGATAATGTCGGGCGCATGGCCACCGCCCGCACCCTCGGTGTGGAACGCATGAATGGTGCGGCCCTTGAAAGCCTTCACGGTATCTTCAACGAAACCAGACTCGTTCAGCGTGTCGGTGTGGATCATCACCTGTATGTCGAAATCGTCGGCAACCGACAGGCAGTTGTCGATCGCGGCCGGCGTGGTCCCCCAGTCTTCATGCAGCTTCAGAGCGCAGGCGCCGGCCTTGATCATTTCGACCAGCGGAGCGGGCCGCGACGCGTTGCCTTTGCCGGAAATACCGAGGTTGACCGGAAAGGCGTCGAAAGACTGGATCATCCGTCCCATATGCCAGGGTCCGGGCGTGCACGTGGTTGCGTAGGTGCCGTGCGAGGGACCCGTGCCGCCGCCTAGCATCGAGGTAACGCCGCTCATGAGCGCGTGCTCGATCTGCTGTGGGCAGATGAAATGGATGTGGCTGTCGAACCCGCCGGCAGTAAGAATTTTGCCTTCGCCCGCGATAACATCGGTGCCGGGGCCGATCACGATCGTGACGCCGGGCTGGATGTCGGGATTGCCGGCCTTGCCAATGGCGCTGATCATCCCTTCCTTGATCGCGACATCGGCTTTGACGATTCCCCAGTGATCGACGATCAGCGCATTGGTGATGACGGTATCGGCCGCACCCTGCCTGCTGCTGGCCTGCGACTGGCCCATGCCATCGCGGATCACCTTGCCACCGCCGAACTTCACCTCCTCGCCATAGGTCGTGAAGTCCTTCTCCACTTCGATGATGAGATCGGTGTCGGCCAGCCGCACCCTGTCGCCGGTGGTCGGCCCGAACATGTCGGCATAAACGGAACGTTTGATTTTTGTTGACATCATCGGGCTCCATCGCGGGAGGCGTTCCCTCCCCCCTTGTGGGGGAGAGTTAGGGAGGGAGTTGAGGGCTCGGCTGCTGCTTCCGCGATCGTAGCGACGACACCTTCTAGGCTCTTCGTCACGTCATCGTTCGTGAACCGGAGAACTCGGTAGCCCTGCGAAGCAAACCATCGATCGCGTCGATCGTCATAACGAAGGCGTTCCTCGAAATCGTGGCTTTCGCCGTCAACCTCGACAACGACCTTGCAGGAATGAGCGACGAAGTCGGCGATATAATTGCCGATTGGGCTCTGCCGGCGAAAGCCGAGCGCAGCCAGCCGATGTGCCTTCAAGCGTCTCCACAACAACGTTTCGGCACGAGTCATCGTTCGCCGCAGTTGCTTGGCGCGATAGCGCTGACGCTTGCCAATCTCGTGGTGTGGCATACCCCCCTCCCCAGCCCTCCCCCACAAGGGGGGAGGGAGACTCATAACATTCCCTATCCAGCTCGCATTATCCTGGGACGACAATCACAGCGCGTTCCTCGCTGCTCTGACCACATCATCAAAGCGCTTGTCGAGCCAGGCATTGCTGCCGCGGCAGCCGGCGACGACCCGCTCAGCCCACGCAACGTAGTCGGCAAGCTCTTCGCGCTGCTCACGGCTTGCGTGCGGAAAGATGCGGGCGCGGACGTTGCTGAGCTTGTCGGCGATCTTGATCAGCTTTGCCCCAGTGGATTTTTTGGGCACATCCTCGACTTGCTTGCGGCGGCGCTGGTCCTTCGGCAAAGTCATGTCGTCGGTCACTTCGGCGACCAGTCCGGCCACCCGCAGGCCGAATCGTTGTTCAAGTTCTCCGCGCGTGGTTTCAGTATCTTCCATCGTGTCATGCAGCCAGCCGGCCGCGACCAGTTCGGCGTCTTCCCCACTGGTCGCCACTGACAGGAGGTTGGCGACCTCCGCGAGATGATTGACATAAGCCTCGCTGCCGCGGCCCTTGCGCTGCTGGCCCGCATGCCGGTGAGCCGCAAGCTCGGCCGCTTCGGAGACGAGGCGAATCCCGGACAGCATCAGCCTACAATTTCCCCATCACGTCGCCGCGAAAGCCATAGACGGTGCGCTTGCCGGCAAGCGCGACAAGCTGGACCTCGCGGGTCTGTCCGGGCTCGAACCGAACCGCGGTGCCGGCCGCAATGTCGAGCCGCATGCCGCGCGCCTTCTTGCGATCGAACTTCAGCGCCGGGTTGGTCTCAAAAAAATGATAGTGCGAGCCGACCTGGATCGGACGATCACCGGTGTTGGCGACTGTGAGAGCGACGGTCTTGCGACCGGCATTGAGTTCGATCTCGCCGCGCTGGATGAAGAGTTCACCAGGGATCATAAGCTTTCCCATTCGTAGTAATGGCGGCGCACCCTCGCCTGCCATTTCATCAAAACCTGCCGGACGGAGCCGGCTTTCTTGGCGAAATCCTCGACGGTCGGCATTCGATGAATGAAAACATCGGTTACACCTTCGTCAAAAATCCCGCCCGAAATTCCCTTCTCGCGAAACACTAGAACCGGTAACCGCAGCGAAAACAGGATCCCGGCCTCTAGGTGATTCCAGGGCGTTGGAAAAATCGCGTTGCTTAATATTTTGTCCTGAACACCGGGCTTCACAACCCCGCTTTGCACAAGCATCTGAGCGAAGCCTAGTACTATTCCACCGGAGCAGCGCCGCGCGATCTGGATAACCTCGTTGAGCGGGGCTTGATCCGGATAGTCCGATTGACCAAGTCTCCTTTCCTCCAGGCCGACATCGCCGATAGCTGCAATGATGGCCTCGTACACTGCCCTTTGTCCCGGATTCAAATTGTCCGTTGAGGGAGCGGAAATGAAGACGGGGATTAGCATGGACTACCTGATCGGCTCGTGGACGGTAACGAGCTTGGTGCCGTCGGGAAAAGTCGCTTCCACCTGAATGTCGTGAATCATCTCGGGGATGCCATCCATCACCTGCGCGCGCTTCAAGACTTGCGCGCCGGTCTGCATCAGTTCGGCCACGGTGCGGCCGTCGCGCGCGCCCTCGACGATAAAATCGGAAATGATGGCAACCGCCTCGGGGTGGTTCAGCTTGACGCCGCGCTCCAGCCGTCGCCGCGCCACCATGGCCGCCATCGAAATCAGAAGCTTGTCCTTTTCGCGTGGAGATAGGTTCATATGGGGATTCTCTTGATCTGGACCGACCTAATTGAGCCACAGCCGCGGGACGGAAACCGAGGAAGCGCGACCCAGTACTGCCACCATATCGGCGCGAAGCCGGGATGCATCTTGGGCACAGAAGCGCGCCATTGCAAACCCATTCCACGCGGAAAACCCAACCTCGCCGCCGAACGACGCCGATATCTCGCGCATCCGTTCGAGTAACGCCTCGTCCCCCGGCACGATCAGGAGCGTGCCGATCGCGATTCCGCCGTTCGCGACCGCGCTGTTCGCGAGCTTCTTGCCGATGTCGCCTTCGAGCCGGACCGTTTCGGCAAAGACAAGCCGGGCGTCCCGCTTGACCCGCCAGCGGTCGATAAAAACGCCGTTTCGCATGGCTTCGCCCATGGCAGCGCGACCGAACACGACTACCTCGCAGAGCGCGAGCGAACCTGTCTGCGCGAGCTCGATATCAATGCGTCGCGACATCTGCGCCTGGTCGAACAGGATGGTTTCCTGCGGCAACCAGGCGAGGCGCGCGCCATCGGCCGCCTTGAGGGCAATGTTGAGTTCGGCGTTCTGCCCCACCGAGCGATAGACCTTTTCCGCCGCGGCCGTCGTCAGCGTGAGCTGCGCACCCTCACCTGCCGCGATCTCGATATCGAAACGGTCGCCACCAGCAATCCCGCCGGCCGTGTTCACGAAAACGGCCGACAGCCCCTCACCCTCTGGCGAGGGAAATCGTACCCGCAGTGAACCGGACTCATGCAAATCGCCGCGGCGAGTGAAGCCATCTTTCAAATGCACGTCAAAGGCGACCCTGCCGCGTGCCCGATTGGCCGCAAATATCGACGATGCGCTGGAACCCTCGCTCTGCATCCTTAAAGCCCTGCAACCACTACTCAACTTCTCTCGGCCGGCGAAAAGACCTCAAAGCGCCATCTGCCGGCTGATTTCGCCGGGATCCAAGTTGAAGCGATCGCAGGAATATTTGATGGCCCCACGGTCCATGACAGCGAAATAATCCCCGAGCTCGCAGGCGAAGTCGAGATATTGCTCGACCAGGACGATTGCGATGTTGCCGAGATTGCGCAAGTAGGAGATCGCGCGGCCGATATCCTTGATGATCGAGGGTTGGATACCCTCGGTGGGCTCATCGAGCAGAAGCAGCTTTGGTCGCATCACCAGAGCGCGGCCGATCGCTAGCTGTTGTTGCTGGCCGCCGGAGAGGTCGCCGCCACGCCGCCCAAGCATGGACTGAAGCACCGGAAAGAGCGAGAACACGTCATCGGGGATATAGCGCTCGTCGCGCTTGAGCGGGCCAAAGCCCGTTCTAAGGTTTTCCTCTACCGTGAGCAGGGGAAAGATCTCGCGGCCCTGCGGCACGAATCCGATGCCGCGCCGCGCCCGCTCATAGGGCTTGAGGTCCGTGAGGTCGAGGCCGTCGAACGTGATCGAGCCGGAAGCGATGGGATACTGGCCGATCATGGCGCGCAACAGCGATGTCTTGCCGACCCCATTGCGGCCAAGCACGCAGGTCACCTTGCCCGGCTGGGCCGAGATGGAGACGCTGCGCAGTGCCTGCGCCGCGCCGTAGTAAAGGTTGATGTCCCTGACCTCGAGCATGGCGTCAACGTCCCAGATAAACCTCGATCACGCGCTCATTCGAAGACACCTGATCGATGTTGCCTTCCGCAAGCACCGAACCTTCATGCAGGCAAGTTACCTTGACTCCGAGTTCGCGCACGAAGGTCATATCGTGCTCGACCACCATCACGGTATGATCCTTGTTGATCTGCTTCAAAAGCTCAGCCGTCTGATGGGTCTCAACGTCGGTCATCCCGGCGACGGGTTCATCGACCAGCAGCAGTTTCGGGTCTTGCGCCAGCAGCATGCCGATTTCAAGCCACTGTTTCTGGCCGTGTGAAAGGCTACCGGCCAGACGGTTGCGCGCTTCGGTCAAGCGGATGGTCTCCAGCACGCGATTGATGCGATCGGTCTCGCTCTTGCTTTCGCGCCAGAACAGAGTGCCCTTGACGCTGTGGTCAACGTCCAGCGCGAGCAGCAGATTGTCCTCCACCGTCTGGCTCTCGAACACGGTCGGCTTCTGAAATTTGCGTCCGATGCCGAGCTCCGCGATTCGTGTCTCGTCGAGCCGCGTCAGGTCGACGGCGCCATCGAACAGCACGATCCCCTCATCCGGTCTGGTCTTGCCAGTAATGATGTCCATCATCGTTGTCTTGCCGGCACCGTTTGGGCCGATGATGGCGCGCATCTCTCCTGGCGCGAGCGTCAGCGACAGGTTGTTGATGGCCTTGAAGCCGTCGAAGGAGACGTGCACGCCGTCGAGATAAAGCAGGGCCGAAGTGGTCCGGGCGTCGCTGGCGATCATGTGCTCACTCCGCCATGTTCGGTTCGGTGATGCCGTCCTCGCGGGCGGCGCTTGCGGCATTGATCGTCAACCGCCTGGCTTTGAGGGGCTGCCACCACGTGTTGACGGTGCCAACAACGCCCTTGGGCAAGAGTAGCGTTACCAGAATGAACAGCGCGCCCAGCATGAACAACCAGTAGGGCGCGAGCGGTCCAGAGGTGAAATAGGTCTTGGCGTAGTTGACGATGATCGCGCCAAGCGCGGCTCCGCTCAGCGTGCCGCGGCCGCCGACTGCGACCCAAATCACCGCTTCGATCGAATTGCCGGGCGCAAATTCGGAAGGGTTGATGATGCCCACCTGCGGCACATAGAGCGCGCCGGCGACCCCCGCCATGCAAGCCGAGAGCGTGAACACGAAAAGCTTATAGGATTCTACGCGATAGCCGATGAAGCGGGTGCGCGACTCGGCGTCTCGAATCGCAATCAGGACCTTGCCGAGCTTTGAGGTGACGACCGCCCGGCAAATCGTGAAGGTGATGACCAGAGCAAGGCAGCTCAGCGCAAACAGCACGCCACGGGTGCCGTCAGCCTGGACGTTGAAGCCGAGAATATCCTTGAAATCGGTCAGGCCGTTGTTACCGCCGAAGCCGAAATTGTTGCGAAAAAAGCCGAGCAGGAGTGCATAGGTCATCGCCTGCGTGATGATCGAAAGGTAGACGCCGGTGACGCGAGAGCGGAAGGCGAACCAGCCGAAGCAGAAGGCCAGCAGTCCGGGCACAAGGACGACCATCAGCGCTGCAAACCAGAACCTGTCAAAGCCGTACCAGTACCAGGGCAGATCCGGCCAATTCAGAAACACCATGAAGTCCGGCAGAACGGGATTGCCGTAGACGCCGCGGGTGCCGATCTGGCGCATCAGATACATGCCCATCGCGTAGCCGCCGAGCGCGAAGAATGCGCCATGGCCGAGCGACAGGATACCGCAATAACCCCAGATCAAATCGATCGCGAGCGCGAGGATGGCATAGCAGACATATTTGCCCCACAGCGCCACCAGATAAGTCGGTACCTGAAAGGGCGAGCTTGCCGGCAACAACAGGTTCGACAGCGGGATCAGGATCCCGCAAGCCGACACCACAATGATGAAGGTGGTTGCAGCGCGATCGAGCGAGCGCGTGAGCAGATGCGACATCATGCTTCCACCGCCCGGCCCTTCAGCGCGAACAGACCGCGCGGGCGTTTCTGGATGAACAGGATGATCAGCACCAGAATGGCGATCTTGCCAAGCACCGCACCGGCAACCGGCTCCAAAAACTTGTTGGCGATACCGAGCGTGAAGGCCCCGACCAGAGTGCCCCACAGATTGCCCACGCCACCGAACACCACCACCATGAAGCTATCGATGATATAGCTCTGGCCGAGATTGGGGCTGACATTGTCGATCTGCGACAACGCGACCCCGGCGATACCCGCAATGCCCGAGCCGAGGCCGAAGGTCAGCGCATCGACTCGAGACGTTGCGATCCCCATGGCGGCGGCCATGCGGCGGTTTTGCGTGACAGCCCGCATCTGCAGCCCGAGGGCGGTAAAGCGCAGCATGGCGAGCAGGATCGCAAATAGCGCCAGGGTGAAACAGAGGATCCATAGTCGATTATAGGTGATGGTGATCTGGCCGAGTTCGAAGGCGCCACTCATCCACGAGGGATTCCCGACTTCGCGATTTGTCGGACCGAAGCCGGTGCGTACCGCCTGCTGCAGCACCAGCGAGAGGCCCCAGGTCGCGAGCAGTGTCTCGAGCGGCCGCCCGTAGAGGAATCGGATGATCGTGCGTTCGATCAACACGCCGATCGCGCCGGAGACGAGAAAGGCCAAGGGTACGGCAATGAGGAGCGAATAGTCGAACAGGCCGGGATGGGAGGTGCGGATTGCCTCCTGCACCACGAAGGTGGTGTAGGCGCCCAACATCACCATCTCGCCATGGGCCATGTTTATGACACCCATCACTCCGAAGGTGATGGCCAGCCCAATCGCCGCGAGCAACAGAACCGAGCCGAGGGAGAGGCCGTACCAGGCGTTTTGCACCGCCGACCACATTGCAAGATTGCTTTGGATCGAGGAGAGAGCGGCGGTGATAGCCCTTGCGACCGCGGGCGGTTGATCTGCAAGGCTGGTCAAGAGCGCCATCGCTTCCTGGTCACCTCGCGCCTTCAAAATGGCGACAGCGTCCAGCTTGTCGGCTTCATTCGCATCGCTCTTGAACAACAAGATGGCCGCGCGCGCCTCGGCAAGGGCCTGCTTCGCAATCCTGTCGGTTTCCTTTTCCAGCGCGCTTTCCACCGTATGCAGCGCCGACTCTTCATGGGATTTGAACACTGACTGCGCCGCGGCGATTCGCGTGGCAGGATCGGGCGACAGCAGCGTCAGGCCTCCAAGCGCAGCCTCCACCGTGCGGCGCAGACGGTTGTTGAGGCGCACCGCGCTGGCGCTGTCCGGGATGCCGTCGACCGGCGCGCCCGTTGCTGCATCAATGATCTTGTCGTCGAGCTGCTTGACATAGACTTTCTTGCTCTCGGCATCGGCCATCAAGCGCTCGTCGCGAAGCGCGCTGATGATCGAATAGGCAAGCGGATTGCCCGAGGCAGCCACGACGCCGATTGCTTCCTCAGTATCGGAAAAATCGTCATTGGCGAACTTGCCCACGGCGTCCTCGAACGGCCCGGCAAAGGCCGGCCGCGCAAAAGCGATCAGGAGAACGGCAAGCGCAAAGACGCGCAGAATAGTAACGACATTAGCGAGCACTGGACGACCCCGGCAGAAGTCAAAAGAAGGCGGCAGCGCGCCGCCTTCTTTGCTCGTTACAAGAGCGGCAAGATCAGGTGCCCGAACCAAGGCACTTGTTGATCTTCGTGTTGTAGTTACCGCATTTCTTGCCGACCCAGTCACCAATCAGGTCCTTGGAGCCTTCCAATTCCTTGGACCAGGCGTCGCCCGCGACCAGACCAGGGGTCTTCCAGACCACGTCGAACTGGCCGTTGGCTTTGATCTCGCCGATGAACACCGGCTTGGTGATGTGGTGGTTCGGCAGCATCTTGGAGACGCCGCCGGTCAGGTTCGGCGCCTCGATGCCGGGCAACGCATCAATCACCTTGTCCGGATCGGTCGACTTCACTTTCTCGACCGCCTTCACCCACATGTTGAAGCCGATCACGTGGGCTTCCATTGGGTCGTTGGTCGTTCGCTTCGGATTCTTGGTGTAGGCCTGCCAATCCTTGATGAACTTCTCATTCGCCGGGGTCTTGATCGACTCAAAATAGTTCCAAGCGGCGAGATGGCCGACCAGCGGCTTCGTGTCGAGGCCGGCGAGCTCTTCCTCACCCACTGAGAACGCAACCACCGGGATGTCGGTCGCTTTGATGCCCTGGTTGCCGAGCTCCTTGTAGAATGGGACGTTGGCGTCACCATTGATGGTCGACACCACGGCGGTCTTCTTGCCGGCTGACCCGAACTTTTTGATATCGGCGACGATCGTCTGCCAGTCGCTATGACCGAACGGAGTGTAATTGATCATGATGTCGTCTTGGGCGACACCCTTTGCCTTCAAATAGGCTTCCAGGATCTTGTTGGTGGTGCGCGGATAGACGTAGTCGGTGCCGGCCAGCACCCACCGCTTCACCTTCTCTTCCTTCATCAGATAGTCGACGGCGGGGATCGCCTGCTGGTTCGGCGCCGCACCGGTGTAGAAGACGTTGCGCTCGCTCTCCTCACCCTCGTATTGCACGGGGTAGAACAGGATGTTGTTCAATTCCTTGAACACCGGCAGCACGGATTTGCGCGAGACCGAAGTCCAGCAGCCGAATACAACCGCGACCTTGTCCTTGTTGATCAACTCCCGCGCCTTTTCGGCAAACAGCGGCCAGTTCGAAGCGGGGTCGACGACGACGGCTTCTAACTTCTTGCCAAGCAAGCCGCCTTTCTTGTTCTGCTCGTCGATCAGGAAGAGCACGGTGTCCTTTAGCGTGGTCTCGCTGATCGCCATGGTGCCTGAGAGCGAGTGCAAGACGCCGACCTTAATGGTGTCATCCGCGGCCTTGGCAGGCGAAAATGCGGAAAGACCGAGCGCTAGGCCGGCGGTTGCCGCTAGCAAGCGGCGACGGCTCAGCGCGGCAATCTCGTGAGTGAAGTTTGTGAGCATGAAATATCCTCTCCCTGCAGGCGTTGAACGCTGCCAAGCGGCCTCGTGGCCGCGTTAAGGGAATCGCAAGAACTATGCCACCGCTTGGAGGTGAGCTAATCTGCTGATGGGGCTTGATAATCTCGCGAAATCGCAGGCCCGAAGCAGTTCTCTGCCTGTTTTTTACCCACCGGAAATGTTTTCCATGTCGGCAAACTGCTCATTCGGCGGGCAATTAAGGCGTATCGGCTGTTTTTTGGGCGGTAATCTCCTGCACCGCAAGGTATGGAGATGCCGTCATGCTGTCTTGCCACGGCTCTCTCATTCCCCGCCGCGCTTGCGTGATTGTCCTTGAAAGCGCCGCGTTCATGCGCCATATCCAGTACCGAGACCTCGGAGATAAATCGGGTCATTGCGAGCCGCGTGTTCTTAAGCCCTTGACGTTTTTGGAGTAACGGGCTTCTGGCTTGCCCCCCTCAGCTTGTCACAACAGACGCCCCAGACACGCGGGTGTCCTTAGACGCGCGATCAGCGCCAGGCGGTGAAATCCGCCCGGGCGCTTATTGCTTTAAATGGAAAGACGCTATCTTTTGACCTCCTTCGATAATTTCGGCCTCGCCGTTCCTCTTGTGCGCGCGCTTAAGGAAGAGAACTACCGCATACCGACAGCGATCCAGGCCCAGACCATTCCGCTCGCGCTTCTCGGTCGCGATATCGTCGGGATTGCACAGACCGGCACCGGAAAGACCGCAGCCTTTGCGCTTCCGATCCTTCATCGTCTCCTCGAGCGGCGCTTTAGGCCCCAGCCGAAGGCCGTCCGCGTATTGGTCTTGAGTCCGACGCGGGAGTTGTCGGGACAGATTCTCGAGAGTTTCCGAACCTATGGCCGCCACCTGAGGCTCGCCTCGGCGTTGGCGATCGGCGGCGTCTCGATGGGAGGTCAGGTTCGGTCGTTGCTTGGTGGGGTCGAGGTCCTCGTCGCGACGCCTGGCCGGCTGCTTGATCTTGTTCAGAGCAATGGCGTCAAGCTCAACCAGGTCGAATTCTTCGTTCTGGATGAGGCGGACCGCATGCTTGACATGGGTTTCATCAACGACATCAGGAAGATTGTCGCCAAATTGCCGCTGGCGCGCCAGACGCTGCTGTTCTCGGCTACCATGCCGAAGGACATCGCCGAGCTCGCAAAGAAGATGTTGCGCGATCCTGCACAGGTGGCGGTGACGCCGGTGTCCTCGACCGCACAGCGAATCAGCCAGCGCATCGTCCAACTCGATCATTCGGCAAAGCCGGCCGTGCTGGCCCAGCTGCTGAACGAGAAAACAATGAAGCGCGCGCTGGTGTTTACCCGGACCAAACATGGCGCAGACAAGGTTGTGAGAGGCCTGGCGAAGACCGGGCTCGTCGCCAGCGCTATTCACGGCAACAAGTCGCAGAACCAGCGCGAGCGAGCGCTGGCTGCCTTCCGCTCCGGCGAAACCCGGATTCTGGTTGCCACAGACATCGCCGCCCGCGGCATCGACGTTGACGGTATCACGCATGTCGTGAACTTCGATCTTCCCAACGTGCCCGAGACGTATGTCCATCGCATCGGCCGCACGGCGCGCGCCGGCGCCGATGGCGTTGCGGTCTCGCTGGTCGCGGGGCCCGATGAAATGGGATATCTGCGCGACATCGAGCGACTCATCAAGGCAGAGCTGCCGCGAGAGGACCGCCGCTCGGGCCTCCATCGCGATAGCCACGGTCCCTACTCGCAAGCGCAGCACAGCGCGCCTGGACCGGCGCGGCGTAACGTTGCCGCGCGCGCGCATGATACCGCGGGGCGAGCGAAAGGCCCTCGCCGTCATCGCCGCGGCGGTGGTAAGAATGCCAATCCTCAAGCCAGCCGTCCGGAGCCGCATCCGTCGGCGCATGGCGGGCGCAAGCCCGAGGCAATGAAGGGTGTCGGCCTCTTACATCGCGAAAACCAACCGAACGCAAACCGCAACCAAAAGCACTAGCCCGAGATCGATCTGGAGATAACCATGGCGAAAGAAGAGCTGATCCAGTTCGAAGGACTGGTCACCGAAATCCTTCCCGATGCGCGCTATCGCGTACAATTGGACGCCGGGCATGAAATCGTCGCCTACACCGCCGGCAAAATGAAGAAGAACCGAATCAAGACCCTCGCCGGCGACCGCGTTACAGTCGAGATGTCGCCTTACGATCTCGAGAAGGGTCGGCTCATTTTCCGGCATAAGGACGAGCGTCCGGCGAGCGCCGGAGGAGGCGGGCCGCAGCGTGGCGCACCGCCGCGCGGCGGCCAGTTTCGCCGCAGGTGAGCCACAATCAGCGATGCAGAATCGAGCATGACAAATTCATGTCACGCCATCCTATTGTCGCAATCGCAAACGTCTAAAAAATCGTGCATCTCAGGATTGTTTTGAGGGCTTGCTTCCAATAATATAAACCATCGATTTTCGGCCGGACGACATTAGCTATCCACCGGTACAGCCGGTACAATACGCTGACGACCCTTCCAAAAATTCGATCTCACCAGCCCACGATTAAGTGGGTTTTGACGTTTTATACCTGAGAAGGGACTATCCCGTGAGCATGGGAACTGTGAAATGGTTTAATGCAACCAAGGGCTACGGCTTCATCCAACCGGATGATGGTGGCAAAGACGTATTCGTGCATATCAGTGCAGTGGAGCGAGCTGGGCTCGGAACATTGCGTGAAGGCCAGAAGATCTCCTACGAGATCGTGGCGGACCGCCGTTCGGGCAAATCGTCGGCTGACAATTTGCGGGCCACGGGCTGAGGATTTGCGGGGCTTCCCGGGAAGTCCTGCTTCAACAGATTACAGATCAAAGCGCCGCGCCGCCAGCGCGGCTCTTTGTGCGTGAGTCAGGGCAACGGACAGGTGGTGTTGCCAACGAGAACCGGGACATTGTTATAGACGATGCAGCTGCTCTGACGCGGGCGGCTGTAGGAGACGTCATTCAGGTTCACGCCAGAACTGGCCATCACGTACCCGATCGTCGGGACATATCGATAACTGACCTCGCTAAGGATCAAGTAGGTCCTGTTCACCACCAGCGGCGAAGGAATGGTGATGACATCGCCCGGACTGTGCGTCGATGACGTCAGCGTCGCCTGCGTGGCGCCCGAGGCTATGGTCGCGGCCCTGCTCCATTGCACCCTCGCGACCCCGCTTGAATCCACATAGACCTGCGAAATCTGGGCATTGGTCGGCGTCGGTCTGTAGGGCATCATCACCGCGATGCTCGCGGTGAATATGTTCTGCAGGTCAGTATCGGTGATGGTCGCCGAGTCACCGGGGCTGACACCCGGTGTCTCGGACAACAGGTTGGACAGCGTGTTTGCCGTCAGCGAGACCTTACGGTCGACTGCGATGCCCGTCGAAAACTCGATCGTGCCGAAGAACAACACCAGCATGAGCGGCAGGATGAATGCAAATTCGACAGCAGCGAGGGCACGGCGATCCGCGGCGAAATCGCCCGCGGCGCGGCGCATATAGCGAGAGATCTTGATCGTCCGGTTCATCGCTGCAAGCCCAATCACGGATAGGGTTCGTTTCGGAACGCCGCGGTCGCCACCAGAAGCCGCTGGTTTCCCGTCATGTTCGAGATGTTGTAGCCGAGCCCTGTCACGAAGAGCTGCCAGGGATAGAACAGTCTCACGACAACGATGCTGTTGGTGCAGCCGGCGTTGCCGGAACAACTGCTGCTGCCGCCGGGCTGGTACTGCATATTGTTGACGAAGTTGCCGCTGGCATCGATCGGATTGCCGAAGCTGATCGTCGAGAACTGGCTGAAGTTCTGCACGTCGACATACATGTTGTTGCAGTTGAACAACGCGGGGATCTGACTGCACACTTGGGTCTTGAATTGGGCTTGCGTCCAGCCGGCGTTCTGCGCCTGCCCGGTCAGCACCAGGCGCGCGGAATTCTGGGCGATGGTTTCAAGCACCTGACTTGCGAAGAACATCAGCCCGCTCTCGATGATCGCGAATAGCAGGGCAAAGAAGATCGGTGCCACCAGGGCGAAGTCCACGATCGCCGAACCTCGGCGACTATGCCGAAAGCCGCGCAGCAGGCTCCGGAAGGTGGCGGATGAAGCGGCGGACGACGACATCGAGCGTTCCCCAGGAATACAGCGGGCAGCGATGATCAGCGTGCAAGAATTAGCCCAAAGTCATTGTTGAAGTGTTTCATGCTGGCGGCGAGGGATCCGCCCGCCGCTAAGAAAGAATTAACGATTTTCGGCGCGTGCCAAAATGCTCTCTCGGCACGAGGCGCTTCGGGACTCTTCTCTGAAAATCTACTTGCCGCCGCCGCTGCCGGCGCCTGCGCCGCTCGCCTGGCCTGCGAGCGAGCCCGACTGGTCGATGACCGATTTGAAATACGTGTCGCCATCGCCGAGCGTCATGCGCCGCTGGCAAATCGGCATGCAGCTATAGGTCTCGCGCTCCACGCCGCGGTAGACGGTGACGAGTTGGTCGGTGGGGCCTTCGACCTGGATGACGCGGTCCACCAGAATCTCGCCGGTGCGGTCCATCGCGATGAAATTGGTCGCGCCATAGCCCTTGCCTGTCACGACGACGATGCCGCCATTTTGCAGCGTGACGTCAGCGATCAGCGGATTGCCAACCACGATGGTTGCAACGCGCGTCGGGAGCTTGACAAGCTTGGCCTGGTCAACGTTGACGGCGATCGCGTCAACAAGCGACCCGGCGGTCGCGGCCAGCGGCCACAGCAGCGCGCCGACAGTGAGTCCCAACAGGGAACGTGCAGAATGAGGCAGGAAATTTGAGGACATACTTCACCCCGGGACATTGACGAGCCGGCGATGCCAGGGAGCTGAGCCGGCGCTCGACGTTTGCGAGTGTGGCGTCAATTTGTGAATGAACCGGAAATTTGGCAGCGAAACTTCGCTCGATCAGCGTCGGAATGGAAACGCTAGCTGCCCAACGATCTCCGCCGGCATTGCCGTTTCATCCTTGCCATAGCCGTCCGGCAACCGGTCCTCTGGCATCAGGAACGTGCCGAACAGGATATCCCAGATCGGAAAAGTGCCTGCGAAGTTCGTGTTGCCGCCTTGCTCCAGCACGGTGTGGTGCCAGCGGTGGAAGACCGGCGTTGCCAGCAGATATTTGAACGGTCCGAGCGTCCAACTGAGGTTGGCGTGCACGAAAGCGGAATGGAACGTATTGAACGGCCCGACCCAAAGCATGACGTTGGGAGAAATACCGGCCATCAGCAGGATCACGTCGACGCTGATCGTTCCGAGAAACAGGTTCACGGGGTGAAAGCGCGCCGCCGAGATCCAGTCCAACTCCTCCGAGGAATGGTGGATCACGTGATACTTCCAGAAGCTCGAGCCGTGAAACAGCCGGTGCAGCCAGTAGAGCATGAAGTCCGATAGTACGAGAAACAGCAGCGCCTGCGCCCACAGCGGCAGCTGCGACAATGGTCCATGCCCGTTGTCGTAGAAAGCGATAAGTTCGTCGGCATCGTGGATGTTGAACACGACGCCCGCGCCGAGCACCAACAGCCCGATCCGCAATACCCGTCCGAACACCGGTACGAAAAACCAGTAGACGACGTCGGTAACGAGCTCCCGCTTGCGCCACCAGGGTACCGCAACATTGCACGCCCAGAAGTGGGTGAGCACGGAAAACAAAACA
>Ga0075424_100002939_pt1 | contig 15810 bp, 18 predicted proteins | sample SoiMethybrSBSTD3_FD_75301 | JGI IMG/M metagenome (GOLD analysis project Ga0075424, IMG submission 75301) | Bulk soil microbial communities from a Populus tree surrounding site in Tennessee, USA - Soil MetaG P. TD hybrid SBSTD3 | ecosystem: Environmental > Terrestrial > Soil > Tree plantation...
CCTTCGTCCGGTGTCCAGGTCGAGGAGCGTGACCGATCCGTCCGGATGACCGAATGCCGCGTCGTCTGCCGCCGGCGACAGCGCGACCGCGCCGCCGACGGCGAACGTCTTCACGCGCGTCAGCGTGCGGGCGTCCAGCAGCATCGACCGCCTCTCGCCCGAGACAACGAGGAGGAAGCGACCGTCACGCGTATAGCCCGCGAGCCGCCCGCCCGCGATGGGTCTGGTCCGCGCGCGCCAGTCGCCTGAACGGGTGCTCCGAGTGACAATCCGCGCAGGAGGCGGGTTCATCTCCCCGTTCGTCGGCTCGCCGGTCGCGAGCGTCCGGCCATCGAGTGCGAAGGCGACATGGTTGAGCCCGGCGACCGCGATCCACCGGCAGCTCACGCTATCGTCGGCATGAGGTGGCGACACCGTCGTATGTAGAGCTCGCCGGCTCGGGTGAGCTCGAGCGCCGCGCCGCTGCGGCGCTCGAGCTGCTCGGGCCGCGGTGCGTCGTCTGCCCGCGGGGCTGCAAGGTCGACCGTCGCGCGGACGTGGCGGGGCTCTGCGCGGTCGGCCGCCACGCCGTCGTCGCCTCCTACTTCCCGCACTTCGGCGAGGAGGATTGCCTCCGCGGCTCGCGCGGCTCCGGAACGATCTTCTTCAGCGGCTGCAACCTGCGCTGCGTCTACTGCCAGAACCACGACATCTCGTGGCAGCTCCGCGGCGAGCGAGCCGATCCGATCCGCCTCGCCGAGATGATGCTCGAGCTCCAGGCGATCGGCTGCCACAACATCAACTGGGTCACGCCCGAGCATGTCGTGCCGCAGATCGTCGAGGCGTTGCCCCATGCCGTCGCGGCTGGGTTGCGGCTGCCGATCGTCTACAACACGAGCTCCTACGACAGTCTCGACAGCCTCGAGTTGATGGAGGGCGTCGTCGACGTATACATGCCCGACCTCAAGCTGGTGAGCAGGGACGGCGCGAGGCGGTACTTGAAGCGCCACGACTACGGCGACGTCGCGCGGGCCACCGTCAAGGAGATGTTCAGGCAGGTCGGAGAGCTCGATCTGGACGAGCGCGGCCTTGCGCGCCGCGGGGTGATCCTGCGCCACCTCGTCGTCCCGGGGCAGCTCGACGAGACGAAGGCGGTGCTGGAGTTCGTGGCCGAGGAACTCGGGCCCGGCTGCTACGTCAATTTGATGGCGCAGTACTACCCGTCCGGACGGGTCGGCAAGAACGGCGAGTACCCCGAGATCGATCGGCACCTTCACCGCGAGGAGTACGACGAGGCGCTCTCGTGGGCGGTCGAGCTCGGGCTGCGCCTCGACCCGCGCAGCGCGCGCGAGGGCGGCACCCTCGCGCGCGCGAGCTAAAGGCGCGGGCTGCGGTGAGTTGTGGGCGTTACATCGTCATGCGCATCGCGACCTCGTAGCGAGCTACTGAGGTGCGCTGCCCAGGCGTGTCGTCCGACGGCATCGCGTTGAGCGCCGCGTCACCGCGCTTGTAGTCCTCCTCGGTGTCGAACTGCAGGACCACGAGCGACTTCTGGCTATCGGGGTCGTACAGCATCAGGAGTTCCTTCGCCGGGATGTCCACAGGCGGCTGGTCCGAGCTGATCTCACTCTTCAGCTGCTCGATCCGCTCCTTGCTCACGCCCTCGAACGAGACGACACGTGCAAACGCCATTTGCGGCTCCTCTCTGTCTGAGACCCCGCGAGTATCTCGCATGCGCCTCTCCGCCGACCGATGAGTTCGAACGCTTAGAGCGGTCCTATGTCGAGATCGAACCTGCGCGTTCGTCTCCTACTAGTAGCTAGAAATTGCGGTCGACAGAGATCAGGGAGGAATAGATGAGCGGAGTGCGGCTCCTCGTGGGCACGAAGAAGGGCGCGTTCGTCCTCACTGCGGACGGGACGAGGAAGAAGTGGGACGTCACCGGCCCGCTGTTCACCGGTTGGGAGATCTACCACCTCAACGCGTCGCCGGTCGATCCGGATCGGCTCTACGCGTCGCAGACGAGCGGTTGGTTCGGGCAGATCATCCAGCGGTCAGACGACGGCGGCGAGACGTGGGAGACCGTCGGCAACGAGTTTGTGTACGACGGCGTCCCCGGCACGCACCAGTGGTACGACGGCACGCAGCATCCGTGGGAGTTCGCCCGCGTGTGGCACCTGGAGCCGTCGCCGACCGACCCTGACACGGTGTATGCCGGCGTCGAGGACGCGGCGATGTTCAAGTCCACCGACGGCGGTCAGACATGGCAGGAGCTCTCCGGGCTCCGCGGCCACAGGACGGGTGAACAATGGCAGCCGGGCGCCGGCGGGCTCTGCCTCCATACGATCCTCGTCGACCCGAACGACGAGAACCGGATTGTCATCGCCATCTCGGCGGCCGGGGCGTTTCGCACGGACGACGGCGGCGAGACGTGGCAGCCGATCAACCGCGGGCTGCGCTCCCGGGAACTGCCCGACGAGGAGCGCGAGGTCGGGCACTGCGTGCACCGCATCGCGATGCACCCTTCGCATCCGGAGACACTCTTCATGCAGAAGCACTGGCACGTCATGCGCAGCGACGACGGCGGCGGCTCGTGGCAGAAGGTGAGCGGGAACCTCCCATCGGATTTCGGGTTTCCGATCGCGGTCAACGCGAACGAACCGGAGACGGTCTACGTCGTCCCGATCAAGAGCGACTCGGAGCACGTCCCGCCGGACGCGAAGCTGCGCGTCTACCGGAGCCGGACGGGTGGAGACGAGTGGGAGCCCCTCACCAAGGGCCTGCCGCAGAGGCATGTCTACGTCAACGTGCTGCGCGACGCAATGGGTGTCGACGGTCTCGATCCCTGCGGGATCTACTTCGGGACAACCGGCGGTCAGGTCTACGGGTCGGCCGACGGTGGCGACACCTGGACTGCGATCATGCGGGACCTTCCCGCCGTTCTCTCGGTGGAAGCGCAGACGCTGCCGTGATTCGCGTAACGCTCCCCCAGCACCTCCGGACGCTAGCAGGCGTCGACGGCGAGGTGCTGCTCGACGTCGGCGAGCCGCCGACCCAGGGCTCTGTGCTGGATGCGCTGGAGGCCCAGTACCCGGTGTTGCGCGGGACGATCCGGGACTACGGGACGGCGAAGCGGCGGGACTTCATCCGGTTCTTCGCGTGCGGCCGCGATCTCTCGCTCGACTCGGTGAGCGAACCGCTCCCGGAGGAGGTTGCTTCGGGAGCGGAGCCGTTCCGCGTAGTCGGCGCGATGGCCGGCGGGTAGCCCGCCCCTAGCCGGTCGCGGGCTTGGCGACCTTCTCGTCGAGGATGCAGTACTTCGGCAGGTAGACCATGACCGCGCGCGGGCGAACCTGGAACGACGAGCCGGGCGGCGGGTCGCCGATCGTCGCCGCGCATCCCATGGCGACCCGCAGCACCGCTTGCATGCTCGTCCCCTCTGGGAGGGAGAGCACGATCTTCGTCGGTTGCACGTCCGGCTTGCCAAGGTCGATCTGCTTCGACATGCACCGATAGGCGGCGTCCGCGAACCGGAGCAGGCGGGCCGACTGCGCCGCGGTCAGCGGCTTGTAGTTCGCCGCGACGAGCTGCGCGTAGGACCGCTTGCCCGTCGAGGTGGACTGGACGTCGTTGGTGTGCACCGCCGTACTGCTGCCGCCGCGGGCGGCGAGGCCGATCACGATCCCCGCGAGAGCCAAGACTGCCAGGCTCGCCGCGAGCATCAGCACGCGTCGTCGTGGCATCCCGGCGTTCGACTGTACAGCCGGTTTCTAAGACCCGACTAAGAACTCAGAGCTGATCGGGCGGGAGCGGCGCTCAGTACTCGTCGCGGCGCCGAAACCAGATGTCGGTCTCGTTGCGTCCCCTCGGGGCACGGTCGAGCCACTGGTACATCCCCCAGAGCGCGTCGAGGCCGCGCGCGTAGGCCGAATACGTGTGGTAGACGACGCCGCCCTCGAGCGCGAACGCGCTCATTCCTGGCGCCTCGCGCAGGTACGTCGGCACGTCAGTCCCGCTCCTGGCGGCCATCTTGCCGACCTCCGAATCGGTGCCCAACTCCAGCACGCGCGACACGTCCCTCGCGCCGAAGTTGTACTCGACGGTCCCTCCGCGCTGCTGCTCCTCCGTGTTCGAGGTGTTGAAGTCGTAGTTGAAGTCGCCGTCGTACGAGGATGCCCACGGGAACGTCCACCCCATCCGGCGCTTGTACTCCTGCAGCTTGCCGATGGGAGCGCGCGACACGGCCCACATCGCCACGTCGTGGTTCTCGAGGTGCGGGACGAAACCGTTGAAGCCGTCCGCGATCGCGGAGCAGGCCGTGCAGCCGGCCGCGTACTCGGGGCCGAACATGAAGTGGTAGACGAGGAGCTGCGAGCGGCCCCTGAACAGGTCGGCCAGCGAGGCGCTGCCGTCGTCGGTCTCGAAGCGGTAGCCCTCGTCGACCCGGACCCAGGGAAGCTCCTGACGCTGCCGCGCCAGGTCGTCGCCGCGGCGGGTCAGCTCCTTCTCCGCTTCCAGCAGCCGGAGCCGCGCCGCAAGCCACTCTTCACGCGTTCCTGTGCGGTGCTCGGTCATCGTGCCGTCACCAGCCCGAGCTTGACGCTCGGCGGCGGCTCGGGGTCGTCGGGAAGCGTCTCGCCGGTCTCGAGGAGCGTCTTGAGGTTGGCGATGATCCGCGGCCAGCCCTGACTCACCATCGCGGCGACGAGGCTGCCGGGCTCGAACCCGTCGTGGAGGACGGTGAGCTTCACGAGCTCGCCGAGCGGCTCGATGTCGAAGGTCACCTTCGAGCGCGGCTCGGCCGCGATCCGGTCGCGCGCCTCGTTGGTGAGGACGACGCCTGCCGCCCACTCGGGCGTGAACGTGTGCCAGGTGTAGGAGAGACGGCGGTACGGCACCGACTCGAGCACCACCTGAGCCGGGTCGGCGATCGTGTGCCCGAACTGCACCCAACGCATCTGCGAGCCCGCCTCCCAGTCGGTCTCGAATGTCGCTCCCCAGTAGCGCTCGGTGAAGGCCGGCGCGGTAAGCGCCAGCCAGAGCTGCTCGGGTGTGGTCTGGATGTACGTGGTGTAGACGAACGACGGCTTCTCCACGGCAGTGCCCTCCTCCAGAGCTCGTTTGAGATCCGCGAGCGCCTGCACGCGGTCCCGGTCGTAACGGGTGATCCAGCGCTCGCCGATCTCGTTGATGGGCGCGGCGTTGAGGTAGTGGAGCTTCTCGCGGCCGCGGCGGACGGTGGTGACGAGGTTGGCCGCTTCCAGGATGGCGAGGTGCTTGCTGACGGACTGCCGGGCCATGGCCAGGCCCGAACAGAGCTCACGCAATGTCTGACCGTTCCGGGCGTTGAGCCGATCGAGCAGTCGGCGACGGCTCGGATCCGCGAGCGCCCGGAAGGCCTCGTCCATCTCGGGATATGCAGCCATACGGCTGCCTAATTATAGGCAACCGCATGGCTGCATGTCAAAGGCTGGCCTCTACGACGAACGCCGCGGGCAAACGGGGAGACTGGCGGAACGGATGTCAGCGACCAAACGTGCCGGCGGGGCTTATCCGCCTCCGCGGCTGCGGACGGAGCGCCTCGTTCTGGAGCCGCTCCGACCGGCACATGCCAGGGAGATGGTCGGCGTTCTCGACGATCCGATGTTGTACCGGTACACCGGCGGCGATCCGCTCCCGCTCGAGGTTTTGGAGAGGAAGTATGCAGAGGGGGCGCGGGGACGCTCAGGCGACGGCTCACAACTCTGGTTCAACTGGATCGTCCGCGATCGCGTCTCGCACGAGGCACTCGGTACGTTGAGGCACGGTCGAGGTTGGAGCCAGATGCGCCGACGTCGCCTGGGTCATCGGCTCGCGCCACCACGGCCGCGGGTATGCACGCGCGGCTGCCTCCGCGATGATCGACTGACTCTCCACCCGTGGCGTGACGGCGGTCACCGCACACATCCACCCCGGCAACAAGCCTTTCTCAGGCAGTGGCCCGCGCGATCGGATTCAGCCCGACGTCGACGATCCGAGACGGCGAGGTCAGGTGGAAGCGTGCGGATGGTGGGTGTGCAACGCTACGCCGGCCAAATCGCGTTTCCACGCTGGCACCGATCGAGGAGGAATGAGACGTGACCCTTCCAGGCCCCGACCAGCCGATCAGCTACGAGGCGAACATCAAGCCGCTCTTTCGGGAGGGCGACCGCTCCTCGATGAGCTTCGCGCTCGACCTGTGGTCCTACGACGACGTCTCCGCGAACGCCGACGCGATCTGGGGGCGTCTGGACGACGGCACAATGCCGTGCGACGGCGCCTGGGACAAGGACCGGCTCGACCTGTTCAGGCGCTGGATGGACACGGGCAAGCCCGCGTAGACGCACCGCTAAGCTGCCCCGGTGGACGAGGCGCGCGCCCGCGAGCTCCTGAAGGCACAGCGCGACCGCATCGAGCGGGCGCTCAGCCGGCTCCGCCACGAGGACGACGCCGAGGAGGCCGACGAGTACGACCCGGCGAACCTCGCCGCGGACCTCGCCCAGGACGAGTTCGACGAGGGGCTGGCGGGGGATCTCCGCGAACAGCTTGCGGCGGTCGAGCGAGCCGAGCAACGCCTCGCGGCAGGAACGTTCGGACGCTCGATCGAGAGCGGACAGCCGATTCCCGACGAGCGGCTCGAGGCGATCCCGACAGCCGAGCTCACCGTCGAGGAGGAGCGCGCTCGCGAGCGCTGACGCGGCCGGTCAGACACCGAGCGCAGCAATGACGAGCTCGGCGACCCTCGCGCCCGAGTACTGCTGCTGCCCCGTGATCAGGCGACCGTCGCGAACGGCGAAGGCCTTGAAGAGCCCGCCCTGGACATAGTTGGCGCCGCGGCTACGGAGCTCGTCCTCGATTCGAAACGGCATCACCCGCTGGCCGACCGAGCGGTCGGAGAAGTCCTCCTCGACGTTGGCGAAGCCGGTGACCGTCTTGCCCTCGACGAGGTACGAGCGGTCCGAGAGCTCGACGTCGATCAGCGCGGAGACGCCGTGGCAGAGCACGGCAGTCGGCTTCTCCGCCTCGTAGAACGCGGCGATCGTTCGCTTCAGGTCTTCGTCCTCGCGGAACTGGAACATCGGCGCCAGGCCGCCGCAGACGACGACGGCGTCAAACTCGTCGAGGTCGAGGTCGGCAAGCCTGGGCGTGTCGTCGAGCAGCCCGGCCAACTCCGGCGTGTTCAGGAACCCCATCGAGATAAGGTCGTCCGCAGACCACTTCGACGGGTCGCGCGGATCCGAGAGCGCGTCGACCTCGACCCTCCCGCCGTCGGGGCTCGCCACCGTCACCTGGTAGCGAACTCGCCGGAATTCGTAGTACGGATGCGTCAGCTCGGAGGCCCAGAAGCCGACGGGCCATCCGGTCGTCGTCGCCGTTCTCGGGTTGGCGACGACCATCAGCACGCTCGGTCGCCTCGTCGTCGTCACGTCGACGTGCTCGTGATGCTGATCTGCGTCCTGCACGGTCACCATCGCCATGTCCCTCCGTTCGCTTCTACCGGCTTCGACCGTACCCGGCGGTCGCCCGCATGAACAAGCGGAAGTTGTTGTTCAGCGACAACGCGTGCTTGTCCCTGTGGCTGCTCAACCGCCGTAGACTCGCCGCGTGGCGACCCCCGATTTGCGCCAGATGCGCTACTTCGTCGCCGTCGCCGACCGCGGCAGCTTCACCCGGGCCGCCGCCGATCTGCACGTCGCCCAGCAGGCCGTGAGCCAGCAGGTCAAGAAGCTCGAGCAGCTGCTCGGGGTCGCGCTCCTCGAGCGGACATCGCGGCGAGTCACGCTCACACCCGAGGGAAAGTTCTTCCTCGCCGACTGCCGCCGCGTCCTCGCCGGAGCGGACCGCGCCGCGGCGCGCGTCCAGGCCGCCGCGCGCGGGGAGGCGGGAACGCTTCGTCTCGTCTACAGCCTCGTCAGCGCGTTCGAGACCGTGCCGGTGCTGCTCGCCCGCCTCGACAGGGACTATCCGCTGCTCAAGGTCGAGGCGCGCGAGGTCTTCGGAAGCGACGTGCCAGACCTCCTCCGCGCAGGTCGGTGCGACGTCGCGCTCGCGCCGCTGACGTCGTACCCGCCGGAGCTGCGGGGGCGGACCGTCCGGCGCGAGGTCATCCGCCTGGCCGTCGGCGAGCGCCACCGGCTAGCCGGACGAGACCAGGTCGAGCTCGCCAGCCTTCGCAAGGAGCGGTTCGAGCTCTGGCCGCGCGACATGTCACCCGGCTACTACGACGCCATCGTGGCCGCTTGCCGGTCGTCCGGATTCGAGCCGACGGTCGACGAGCACGGGGCAGGATCGACGGTCTGGGGGTACATCGCTCAGGGCCGCGGGATCGGCCTCGTGGTCGGTTCGCTGATCGAGCAGCTGCCGCGCGGCATCCGGCTCGTCGACCTCGCGCCGCCGCGCCCGATGCTCACCGTCAACGCGGTCTGGCGCCGCGAGAACGAGACGCCGACAATCGACCGCCTGGTCGAGACCGCAAGACGGGTCGCCGACGAGCGCAACTGGGCCTAACTGCGCCCGAGGACGTGCTCGCCGAAATCCTCGGGCGGCGGGCGCCTGACCGCGAACGCGCCCTCGCGCCGGGCTTTCGCGACGACCGCCGCGAAGCGGGCCAGGCGCTCTCCCTGGTAGCGGGCGACGGCCAGCGCATGCTCGTCGGGGCCGGTGACCGTGTGCCCTGTCGTGTACGAGGCGCCGTACGGGTTGCCGCCGGCCGCGAACACCTCGCGCACGGTGTAGCCGAGCGGGAGGATGACCATGCCCCAGTGGTAGAGCGTGTTGTTGAGGGCGAGGATCGTCGTCTCCTGACCGCCGTGCGTCGTCTGCGAGGAGGTGAACGACGTGGCGACCTTGTCAGCGAGCTTGCCCTGCTGCCAGAGATGCCCGGCCCGGTCCATGAACTGCTTCAGCTGCGCGGCGACGTTGCCGAAGCGGGTCGGGGTCCCGAACGCGATGCCGTCCGCCCACTCGAGATCGTCGAGTGACGCGACCGCCTCCTCGTCGACCTGTGCGCGGTGCCGGCCCCAGTGCTGACTCTGCGAGATCTCGAGCTCCGAGGCGAGCTCCTCGACGTGACGGACCCGAACGGCCGCGCCTTCGTGCTCGGCCCCCTCCGCTACGGCGCGGGCGAGGGCATGGACGTTGCCGGTGGCGCTGTAGTAGATCACCGCCACCCGCGTCTCAGGCTCGCCGGCCACGGCCGCTCCTCTCGCCGTTCACTGCAGGCGCTGCAGCGACTCGGTTGATGGGACGAAGTAGTACGCGCCGGTCAGCGGTCGCGTGTAGCGGGTGAGCGCGTCGCGCATCCCGTCGTCCAGCCCGGCCATGCCGTCGAGCATCGCGGAAAGGGGTCGCTGCTCGGAGCTGAAGCCGACGAACATCGTTCCGTGGTCGGTGACCGTCCCATATGGCATGTTGCGGCGGAAGATCTTGCCGAACTCGTCCTGGTCGGTGCTCGCGACGTGGGAGTCGTCGGGCTTGTCGTCGAGCTCGACGCTGTTGAGCTTGTCGCGCCCCATTACCTGCTCCTGCTCCTGGTCCGTCAGCGCCTCCCACGACGCGGCGTCGTGCACCCATTTCTGGAGGAGCAGGATCGTCCCGCCGGCGCCCGGGTTTCCCTCGGGGATCAGCGCGACACCCGGCGCGTCGATGAGCGTCGGGTTCTCGGTGCCGTCGATGAACCCGGTCAGGTCACGGTCGTGCCGGTACGGCCAGCTCGACGTCTCCTCGGCCACGGAGGCCAGTTCCGCGAGCTCGGCGATCGCGGCGCGCGCCACGTCGAAGATGACGTCGTAGGCGCTCCCGGAGAGCCACAGCACCGCGTCGTGCTGTGTCGCCGGCATCACGTAGCCGTCGACGCCGACGAGGTCCTCGGCGAAATCCTCGACGTCCACAGACGCCTCGTCCGGTGCGACCCGGCGCCACAGGGACGGTCGGAAGCCGGCGACGAGGTTGACGCCGCCCATCGTCGTCCTCGGCTCCCGCAGCGAGGCGATCGCGCTCACCAGGTTGCGTTGCTCCCGCCCTTCCGTCAGATCGAACTCGAGGTACGCGTGAGATGCCGTGCCGAGGGCGAAGATGCCGCTCTGCGGATTTGCCATCGGGCGATCATATGAACCGGCGCGGAACAACCGCGACTCGTTCGGCGTTAACGAAGTAGAGAAGGAAAAGCGAAAGGAAATTTGACGATGAAGCATCCTCACCTTTATCTCGTCGACGTACGGTGTTCCTCCTGCGGCGCATCGTTCACCGTCCACTCGACCGCACCTGCGATCTCGGTCGAGGTCTGCTCGAACTGCCACCCGGCCTACACGGGCCAGGCGCGGGCGGTCGCGAGCGGCGACCGGGTCGAGCGCTTCAACCGCCGCCGCGCCCTCGCGGCCGCGTAGCCCTCGGCGCGGCTCAGCTCAGCGCCGTAATCCGGCGGGCCCGCTCGAGCGCAACTTGCTCGAGCCGGGCCTGCGCGTCGACCGTTCCGGGGCCCTGCGACCAGGTGCCGTCGCCGGCCAGGTGCCAGGCGGCGGTCCCCGCGTCCAGTAGCACGTCGAGGATCTCGTCGAGGCGATCACGCAGCTTCGGGTCGCGAACCGGTGCGAGCACCTCCACGCGACGGTCGAGATTGCGCTGCATCAGATCGGCCGAGCCGAACAGGTAGGTCGCCTCCGGCCCGGACCCGAAGCGGTAGATCCGGGAGTGCTCCAGAAAGCGGCCGACGATCGACCGCACCCGAATCCGCTCGGAGAGCCCCGGCACACCGGGCCGTAAGCAGCAGATGCCGCGGCAGACGAGGTCGATCTCGGCGCCCGCCCCCGACGCCTCGTAGAGGGCGTCGATCAGCGGCGGGTCGACGAGGCTGTTCAGCTTCAGCGTGATCCGCCCTTCCGGCGAGGCCTGCGCGCGAATGAGCTCGAGCAGCTCCGCGCGCATGCCCGCCGGCGCGACGACCAGGCAGCGAAACTCCTGCTGGCGGCTGTACCCCGTGAGCAGGTTGAAGACGTCCGAGACATCGTCCGTGACGTCCGGGTCGCTCGTGAGCAGCCCCAGATCCTCGTAGATCGCCGCCGTCTCGGGGTTGTAGTTGCCGGTGCCGATGTGCGCGTAGCGGCGAATGCCGCCGTTCTCGTTGCGCACTGCGAGACACAGCTTCGCGTGCGTCTTCAGCCCGACGACGCCGTAGGCGACGTGCACGCCCGCGTCCTCGAGCTGCTGCGCCCAGCCGATGTTCGTCTCCTCGTCGAATCGCGCCTTTAGCTCGACGATACAGACGACCTGCTTGCCCTCGCCCGCGGCGCGTATCAGCGCCTCCATGATCCGGCTTTCGTCGGTCGACGTGCGGTAGAGCGTCTGCTTGATCGCGAGCACCGCCGGGTCGCGCGCGGCCTGCTCGATGAACGCCTCGACCGACGTTTCGAACGAGTCGTACGGGTGCTGGACGAGCAGGTCGCCGTCCCGGATGACGCGCAAGACGTCGGCCGTCTCGGCGCCCTGTGAAGAGATGAGCCGCGTCTGGGTGACGGGTGTCCACGGCTCGAACTTGAGCTCCGGACGGTCGAGCGCCGCGATCGACCACAGCCCGCGGAGGTCGAGCAGGCTGTCAACGCGGTAGACGTCATCGACCCCGAGCCGCAACTCGCGCTCCAGCAGCAGGAGCGTCTCCTCGGACATCGACGAATCGATTTCGAGCCGGACGACGATCGGCGAGCGACGCCGCTGCCGGAGGACCGCCTCGACCGCGTCCACCATGTCCTCGCCTTCCTCGAGGTCGACGTCGTAGTCCGTGTTGCGCGTGACGCGGAACGGCGAGTGCTCGACGATCTCCATTCCGGGGAAGAGGGCGGGCAGCCTCGCAGCGATCAGCTGCTCGAGCGGCACGAAGTGCTCGCCGTCCGGAACCACGACGAAGCGGGGAACGATCGGGGGCACCTTCACGCGCGCAATCCGCCGCGTCAGCTCGCCCGGCGCGCGGACGACGACCGCGAGGTTCAGCGACAGGTTCGAGATGTACGGGAAGGGATGCGCCGGATCGACGGCGAGCGGCGTCAGGATCGGGAACAGCCGGTCGTCGAACAGCGAGTCGAGGTAATGTCGGTCGTCCGCGTCGAGGTCGTCGAGGTTCGACAGGTGGATCCCGGCCGCGGCGAGGTCGGGAACGATCTCGCGACGGAAGAGCGCATTCCGCCTCGCGATGAGCTCGCGAACGCGTGCGCCGATCGCCCGCAGCTTGTCGCTCGTGGGCTCGTCGGCCGGGCCGCTGCTCGTGGTGATACCCGCCTCGAGTCGCATCTTGAGGCTGCCGACCCGGACCTGGAAGAACTCGTCCAGATTCGTGCTGAAGATGGCGAGGAACTTCGTCCGCTCGAGCAGCGGCAGCGAACGCCGTTCGGCGATCTCCAGCACGCGTTCGTTGAAGTCGAGCCAGGAGAGCTCGCGGTTCAGGTACCGGCCACTCGCTGTCTCGCCGGGCGCGGTCGACGGCGCGGCGGGCTGCACCGCGGCGCTGGCTGTGACGGCTGGGTTTTCGCGCTCCAAGTCGATTCCGATGCTGGCTGGGGCTTGAAGCATAGAGGGCGCGGCCGCGACCTTTCGCCTGGCCAGAGCGACGAGCGTCACCGGCGGAGAAGCACGCGCCGCTCGGCGATGCGGATCTCGGCAACCCGCCCCGCCGGAACGCGGACCAGCCGCGGTCGCAACCGACCGCGGCGAACGAGGAGCTCGTCGGGGCGGGTCAGCGACGTTCAGTAGAGGACGTCCTCGAGCGCGCCGATGCGCCCGGATGGAGCCTCGACCGAGAACCAGTGGCAACGGGCGAGCAGGTGCGGCGACGACCAACCCTCCAACCCGTCCATCGTCTTGCGCCGAAGAAATGCGTGGGGCGTCGGACCCGTGTCCGACTGGTGTCGGTGTTGCGTCCTTGCATCAGATCCACTCCTTGTCGGCCGTCCTGGGGCCGCCCGCATCGCCGGTGTTCGGCGTGCCGACCGGCTCGACGAGGAGGACGTGCGCCTCCTCGTCGGCGCGGGGGCAGTGCTCGACGCCGCGCGGGACGACGAACAGCTCGCCCGCCTCGAGCTCCACGTCTCGGTCGCGAAGCTGCACCGTCAGATGCCCGTCGAGCACGAGGAAGAAGTCATCCGTGTCGTCGTGCTTGTGCCAGACGAACTCGCCCTTCACCTTCACGACGAAGACGTCATTGCCGTTGAACTGCGCCACGATCTTCGGCTGCCACCGCTCGTCGAAGCGGCTGAGCTTCTCGGCCAGGTTGACCTTCTCCGCCATGTCCGCCATCAACCGTGCAGCTCGACCGGGATCCCGTCTGCGACGCGCTGCAGCTCACGATGGTCGGTGAGATCGAGCCGCAACGGCGTGAGCGACACGTACCCGTTCTCGACCGCCCACAGGTCGGTCCCCTCGCGCTTCCGCTCGAGCGGCTCGACCGTGAACCAGTAGTGCTGCCGCCCCATCGGATCCTCGCCGGGGACGACCTTGCCGTCGTAGTGGTCCACTGCCTGCGACGTCCAGCGCATGCCGCACGGCTTCCGGGGGAAGTTGACATTGACCAGATCCGGTTGCCCGTCCTGAAGGAGAAGCTCGAGCGTGCGTTCGACCCACGGTTCCAGTGCAGAGAAATCCGCGTCCTCGTCGCTCACCGGCGCGCTCAGCGCGATGCCCCGAATCCCGAGCAGCACTGCCTGCTTGGCGGCGGCGAGCGTCCCCGAATGCCATGTGGCATTGCCGAGGTTCGGCCCCAGGTTGATTCCCGAGAGGACGACATCGACGCGCTCCCAGTGATAGGCGCCCAGCGCGACGCAGTCCGCGGGCGTTCCGTCCACGCGATAGGCGTCGATCTCGTCGAAGATCTTCGTTCGCCGGTAGCGCACGGGCCGGGAGGCGGTGATCGCGTGACCCGCGGACGACTGCTCGACGTCCGGCGCCACCACGCGGACGTGACCGAAACGCCGCGCCACCTCGGCGAGCGCGGCGATGCCGGGGCTGTAGATGCCGTCGTCGTTCGCGATCAGGATCCGCATGACTCGCTGATTGGGTCCCTTCCCACCCGGGCAGGATTTCAGCCGTGCGCGTGACGCTGCTGCACAACCCGGGCTCGGGCGGCGAGCGCCACGACCAGGAGGATCTCCAGCGGCTGGTGCACGACGCAGGCCATGAGTTGATCTATCGCTCGATACACGTGCCCGGATGGGAGTCGACGATCGACATCGCCACCGACCTGGTCGTCGCGGCGGGCGGCGACGGCACCGTCCGCGCCGTGTTCAAGGAGGTGGCAGCCCGTGCGAAGGGGCCGGTCACGATCCTCCCGACCGGCTCCGCAAACAACATCGCGAGGACGCTCGGCCTGGACCGGGACCTCGCGGAGGTCGTGCAGGCGTGGACGAGCCCGCGCCGCGCGCGATACGACGTCTGCGAGGTGCGCGCCGACTCGTTCACGACCGCGTTCGTCGAGTCGGTCGGCGGCGGGGTATTCGCCGAGTCGATCGCGCGTGCGGACGATCCCGGGGGCGAGGAGAAGCTCGATCACGGCCTCCGCGTCCTACAGGAGGTGGTGGCGGAGGCACCGGCGCAGCAGTGGCACGTGAGCGCCGACGGCGTCGAGCGCGACGGCGACTTCCTCGCGGTCGAGGTGCTCAACACTCGGGAGACAGGGTCGAACGTCGTGCTTGCCCCGCACGCCGACCCGGGCGACCGACAGCTCGACCTCGTCGAGGTCCGCCCGGAACACCGGGAGGAGCTCGCGGAGTACGCGCGCGCCCGCCTGCGCGGAGAGGATGCGGGGCTCGACCTGCCGGCGCTGCGCGCCAGCCGAATTGCCATTCGCCCGCCCCGCGGCACTCCCCTCCGCATCGACGACGAGGCGTGGCCGGGCGGAGTCAACACCGACCACGCGACCGTCGAGCTCTCGCCCGGCCACGCGCTGGAGCTGTGGCTCCCCTAACGGTTGCTGCTTACTTCTCGAGCACCGCCCACGTGAAGTTGTCGCCGTGCTGTTGCGTGTAGAAGACGCGCCAGCCGCCCTGGAAAGCGTGCGGGAGCTTCTGGCCGAGGATCCCGTTCGTGCTCGTGTCGCCGTCGGAGACGTGGATGCCGGTGATCTCGTTGTCGTCCTCGTTGGCGGGGGGCCGAAACCACCATTGTCGGCGTCGAGCGTCGCCGATGGATCGCGGCCCTCGGCAAGCCAGCGCAGCGACTGGTTGGCCGGATCCGAGTAGTCGGTATTGACGTCGAAGAGCCAGCCGTTGTCGAGCGCGTTCCACTGCCGGTGCAGCGTGGCGCCGGCGTCCTCGACGAACGAGATCTCGTCCTTCGAGAAGAACGCCGTGTTGTCGAAGCCCGCATGCGTCTGATCGCCCCTGTAGAACAGGCTCAGCTTGCCGGTGTCGGCCGACGGGCCCGGCTGCGTCAGCTTGAAGATCGAGCCCCAACCGCCGCAGCAATCGTTTTCCGGGGCCGAAGTCCCCGGGTCAGTACCCGCATCGGTGTCGCCGGTCTCGTCGAAGTAGAACTCCTGGACGTGCGAGCCGGGACGGAACTGGCCGTTCTCCGGGCGCTTGAACGGCGTCGCGTTCGCCGCCCTCGCCGCGTTGTTAGCGTCGAACGGCGCGCTGCCGTTCTTTGTGTCGTGGATCGTCACGCACTGGGTGTTGAACACCTTGCCGTAGGTGTGAAGATCCTTCTGGGGCTGCGACATGAGCGGTGTCATGTCCGTCTCCGTGATCGGGTCTCCCGGTAGACAAAGCTATTCGGCACCTTCGACTTCGTCGTTCCCTTGAAGGCGCCGCCGATGTCCTCGACGATCCAGATGTT
>Ga0075424_100002941_pt1 | contig 15807 bp, 12 predicted proteins | sample SoiMethybrSBSTD3_FD_75301 | JGI IMG/M metagenome (GOLD analysis project Ga0075424, IMG submission 75301) | Bulk soil microbial communities from a Populus tree surrounding site in Tennessee, USA - Soil MetaG P. TD hybrid SBSTD3 | ecosystem: Environmental > Terrestrial > Soil > Tree plantation...
CCCGATCAAGCTCGTCGGTCTCGATCCGGAGGTGCGCGAGATCCCCACCATTCCCACCACGCTGGAGCAGCTGCAGGCGCGGCTCCAGCGCTTACTCGATCAGCTCGGCACCGTCAAGGTCGACGAGCTGGTGCGCGACGTGACCCTGGCGGTGAGCAGCGCGCGGGAGCTCATCTCGTCCCCCGAGCTCAAGTCGGCCATCGTTTCCGCCCGCGGGGCCCTGGAGTCGGCCCGGACCGCCCTCGAGGAGGCCCAGGTCGTGCTGAAGCGGGTCGACTCCAAGATCGACGGGCTCGCCGCCAACACCGACGCCACCCTCGTGGAGATGAAGGGGCTCCTCGTCGAGGCGCGAAGGTCGCTGGCCAAGATCGACGCGCAGATCGAGCCCCTCGCCGCCTCCGTGAAAGACGCCAGCTCCTCCGCCCAGACCACGTTGCGCACGGTAGATCGAGCAGTGGACGGCGATTCGCGCATGGGCTACGAGGCGGTGCGCGCCCTGCGCGACGTCGGAGACGCCGCGCGCTCTCTGAAGACTTTGGCCGACTATCTCGAGCGCCATCCGGAAGCTTTGATTCGAGGCAAGGGGGGGCCTGAAAGCAAATGAAGACGCTCAACCGATGCGTCCTGTTCGCCTTCGTTCTTGCCCCCGCCTTCCTCGCGGCGGGCTGCCTGGGGGGCAGCGCTCCCACGCGCTTCTACGTCCTGGCTCCCGTGGATGGAGCCGCGGTGGCCGGCAATCGGCCGCTCGCGGTGGGGGTCGGTCCGGTGAGCCTGGCCGGCTATCTCGACCGGCCCCAGATCGTCACGCGGCCCGCCGCGGACAAGATCGACCTGGGCGAGTTCGACCAGTGGGGCGAGCCGCTGCGCGACGGCATCACGCGTGTCCTCGCCGAGGATCTGTCGCGCCAGCTCCCGGGCGCCAAGATCTCCACCTTCCCCTGGCGCGGGCTGGAGGCCGTGCGGTACCAGGTGCTGGTCGACGTGACTCGCTTCGACGGCCCCGCGGGAGGGGACACCGCCCTCGAGGCGCGGTGGCGCGTGCTCGACGCCCTCAGCGGCAAGGAGGTTTCTGCCAAGACCACGCGCCTCTCGGAGTCCGCCGGTGGGTCCGGCTATACCCTGACCGTCTCGGCCATGAGCCGCGCCCTCGGTGCCCTCAGCCGCGACATTGCCCAGACCCTCGTCGCCCTGCCCCAGTAGAGGCGAACGACATCTCACGACCCAGCGGGTGCGCTCGCGGCTGCCCGTCATCGAGGGGTCGATCCCGCACCCCTACAACCGCCCGTCGGGCTGTCCCTTCTACCCGCGCTGTCCCGAGTTCATGCCGGGCCGCTGCGACCAGATCGAGCCGCCGTCGCGGCCGGTCGGGGAGCGCCACGACACGGCGTGCCTCCTCTACGGAGATGCGCTCCGGTGAGCGCGTCCGCCGTCCGCCTCCTCGACGTCCAGGGCCTGCGCAAGCACTTCCCCATCCGCAAGGGCTTCCTGCGCCGCCAGGTCGGCGTGGTGCGCGCGGTCGACGACGTGAGCTTCCACGTCGAGCGGGGCGAGACCCTGTCCCTCGTCGGGGAGAGCGGCTGCGGCAAGACCACCACCTCGCGGTGCATCCTGCGCGCCCTCACGCCCACCGAGGGCCGAATTCTCTTCCACGCGGCGAGCGGACAGGTGCTCGACGTGGCCGCGCTGTCCAAGCGCGAGCTCCAGCCGCTCCGGCGGCAGATGCAGATGATCTTCCAGGATCCCTTCTCCTCGCTCAATCCTCGTCGCACCCTCTTCGACATCGTGGCGGAGCCCCTCGTGGCCAACGAGGTCGGCACCAAGCAGGAGCGGCTCGACCGCGTGGTGGAGCTGCTGCGCCTGGTCGGCCTCCGCCCCGAGTACATGCGGCGCTACCCGCACGCCTTCAACGGCGGACAGCGGCAGCGCGTGGGCATCGCGCGGGCGCTCGCCCTCAACCCGAGCCTGGTGGTGGCCGACGAGCCCGTGTCTGCCCTCGACGTCTCCGTGCAGGCGCAGATCCTCAACCTGATGCAGGATCTCCAGGCCCAGCTCCGTCTCGCCTATCTCTTCGTCGCCCATGATCTCTCGGTGGTGCGGCTGGTGAGCGATCGCGTGGCCGTCATGTACGTGGGCCGTATCGTGGAGCTGGCGCCCACCGAGCCGCTCTTCGCCCGGCCCCGCCATCCCTACACGGAGGCCCTCCTCGCCGCCGTGCCCAAGCCCGATCCGCGTCTCCGTGGCCAGCGCCTCCTGCTCGAGGGCGAGGTCGCCGATCCTGCGCATCCGCCGCCGGGCTGCCACTTCCATCCGCGCTGCCCCTACGCGGTGGAGCGCTGCCGCGCAGAGACGCCGGCGCTCCAGGAGATCGCGACCGGGCATGCCGTGTCCTGTCACCGGGCCCACGAACTGACCTTGCGCGGCGTCTCGGGGTAGGGTGGGGCCGTGCCCGAAGGCGCCCAGTCCTACCACAGCGCTGACATCCCGAGGCTTCGGGCCCGCCTCATCCTGCCGCTGTCCCTCGTCGGCGCCGTAGTGGTCGGAGGCACCCTCGGCTATCTCTGGCTCTGGCGCCACATCGGCGGCACCTGGCTCGACGCGCTCTTCATGACAGTGACCACCATCACCACCGTCGGCTACGGCGAGGTCAAGCCCCTCGACTCGGTGGGGCGCATCTTCACCATGGCCATCGCCATCGTGGGGATCGGCAGCCTCTTCTACACCTTCGGCGTGGTCATGGACTATCTCGTCGCCGTGCGACTGGCCGATCCCACGAGGAGACGCAGGATGGAGAAGCACATCGACAAGCTCAGCGGACACACCATCGTGGCCGGCCTGGGTCGCGTGGGCCGCCAGGCCGCCCGGGAGCTGGCGGCGGCGCGCGCGCCCTTCGTGGTGGTGGATCCCTCGGAGACGAGCGTGCGGCTGGCCGAGGACCAGGGCTGGCTCTGCCTGCAGGGCGACGCCACCGACGATGCCGTGCTCGAGCACGCAGGCGTGCGTCGAGCCCACGGCCTCATCGCCACCACGGCCAACGACGCCACCAACATGTACATCGTGCTGTCGGCCCGCGTGCTCAACGCGCGGCTCCACATCGTCTCCCGCGCGGTGGACGAGACGAGCGTGCCCAAGCTCACCCGCGCGGGGGCCGATCGCGCCATCAGCCCGTACGCCATCGGCGGCCATCGGCTCGCCCATCTCATCCTGAGCCCCACCGTGGTGGACTTCTTCGAGACGGCGCTCCGGCGCGGCAACGAGGCCCTCAACATCGAGGCGGTGGCCGTGAGCCCGGAGAGCCGCGCGGTGGGGCGCTCCCTCGAGGCACTCGCCCTCCGGCAGGTCACGGGCGCGACCGTGCTCGCCATCATCCGCGACAGCAATCCCATCGTGAATCCCGGGGGCGATCTCTCCCTCGCGGGCGGTGACCGACTCCTCGCCCTCGGCACGCGCGATCAGCTCGAGCGCGTGGAGCGCGTGCTGGCCACCGGAGGCTGAGGCGCGCGCGTTCGCTTGACAGGGGTGCGGGGCGCGAGCAGACTCGCGGCTGTTCACCGGAGAGGACCGACCGAGGCCCATCGACGAGGCGGCGGGGCGGTCGCGAGCTGCCCGTCCGCCGGAGGGAGGATCGCCATGGTGAAGAAGCGCGCGAGCAGAGCGACCAAGCGGACCTCGAAGGCGAAGGCGGTCAAGAAGCGTGACGGCGCGCACGAGGCCGCGTCAGCGGCCATCCGGCGGCTCGACGAGGAGTTCATGCGCGCAGCCGCGGTGGGCGATGGGCAGGCGCTGGTCGACGCCTTCTACGCCAGCGACGCCGTGCTCCTGCCGCCGAATCAGCCCGCGGCGGAGGGGCGCGAGAACATCCGCCGGGTGCTCCAGGGGCTCATGGACTCCGGCGTGAGCAGCATCAAGCTCGAGACCACTGTCACGGGGACGGCGGGCGACCTCGCGTACGGCCGCGGCCGCTACACGCTGTCCATGGAGCCGCCCGGCGGCGCCCCCGTCACCGACGTCGGAAAGTACGTGGTCGTGTACCGGCGGCAGGGCGGCGCGTGGCGGGCGGTGGCGGACATCTTCAACAGCGATCAGCCCGCGGGCGGTTGAGCTCGTGAGCGGCTCCCGCATCACCCGGCGCGCCGCCGTCCTCGGCATGAGCGCCGCCCTCGCGAGGAAGGCCTGGGCGGCGCCGCTGGCTCCCACTCCCGAGCAGACGGCGGGGCCCTTCTATCCGAGCGTGCTTCCCGACGATCGCGACGCCGACCTCGTGATGGTGAAGGGACGGGCCGCCCGCGCCCAGGGCACCGTGCTGTATCTGAGCGGCCGCGTGATGGACACGAACGGCGGCCCCGTGGCTGATGCTCTCGTGGAGATCTGGCAGGCCGACAACTTCGGGCGCTATCTCGCCCCCAAAGACGGCGGCCCGGGGCCGCGCGATCCGAATTTCCAGGGCTACGGGCAGACGCGCACGGACGCGACGGGCGCCTACCGGTTCCGCACCATCCGCCCCGTGCCGTACGCATCGCGGCCGCCGCACATCCACTTCCAGATCACCCACGCGCGGCTCCGGCCCCTCGTCACCCAGATGTACGTGGCAGGGGAGCCGGGCCACGAGGACCCCGCGGCCTTCGGCGGTCAGCGCGTGCGGGATGCGCTGTCGGTGGCGCTCCAACCCGCCGGCGAGGCGGGGGCCCTCGCCGCTCGCTTCGACATCGCCCTCGTCGCGGGCTAGTCGACCAGGGCGACGGCCCGCACGGGTGAGCCGTCGCCGCCCTCGAGCTTGAGGGGCAGCGCGATGAAGTGGCAGCGCGGCGCGCCGATCTGGTCGAGGTTGGTCAGGTACTCGATCACCGTGATCCCCTCCGGAAAGAACACGTCGTGGGTGGTGCACTCGTACTTGGTCACCTTCGCGCCGGGCTCGAAGGTCATGGTGCGGATGGCGTAGTCGGGCGGATAGTCGTAGCCCACGGCCTTGACCCCGCGCGCGACCAGCCACTCGCAGGCGCCGCGCCCCGTGAAGGGGGCCGCGCGCCAGAAGCGCTCGCTCTCCACCTCGCACTTCCGGGGCCAGTCCGTGCGCAGCAGCACGATGTCGCCCCGCTCGATGTGGCCGCCGCGGCGCTCGAGATCGGTCGCCGTCACCTCGCCGTTCTCGCCGAGATGGGTCAGGTCCACGAGGGCGGCGGGCCCCATCCACTGGTCCACGGGCATCCGCGCGATGTCGCGATCGCCGGGAAGGAAGTGCACGGGGGCGTCCACGTGGGTGTAGGCGTGGCAGCTCGAGGTGAAGACGGTGGACTGGAAGAGGGCGCCCGACTCGTGCGTGGAGCGCCGCTCGCTCGCGACCTTCCAGCGGAAGTGCGGCTTGAGCGTGAAGGAGAGATCCACGGTGCGCATGGGCGGCATGGTCTCCTCGCGGGCCTTGCCTTGTCAATGGCCCGACGACCGGCTAGGCTGGCCGCGGCCTGCGTCAGGAGCGCGAGGAGGCGTGCATGGCGGAGATGCGAGGTCGCACCGCGCCGAGCGGCATCGGCGGATGGCTCTACCTGGTCGCCCTCGGCCTCTGCCTCACGCCCGTCCGCCTCGTGGTGGAGATCGTCCGCGGGCTCCGTCCCCTCGACCCCACGACGTGGCACGCGTTGACCACGCCGGGACAGCGCGCCTATCATCCGCTCTTCGGCCCTCTCATCGTGGGCGAGCTGTTGGCCAACGCCATCCTGCTCCTCTGGACCTTTGCGCTCCTCTATCTCTTCTTTGCGAGGCGGCGGATCTTCCCCGTCGTGATGGTCAGCTTCCTGATCGTCCGCGTGCTGATCCAGGCCGCCGATCTCCTGGTGGCCCGGCTCATCCCCGCCGCGGCCGCCGCCATCGGCGCGAGCGTCTACGGCGCGCTGGCGGGCAGCGCGTTGGTCGTGCTCGTGTGGGTGCCGTACTTCCTCAGATCGCGGCGGGTGGCGAACACCTTCGTGCGGTAGCCCCGCCTAGAATTTGGTCGGCCAGTTGGCGAGGTGGTGCTGGCCGATGGTGCCGCGGCTCTCCCACGCGTCGAGGAACCGGATGATCACGTCGCGCGTGTGCGCGGGCGCGATGATCTCGTGGACGAGATGGCGGGCCGCCGCGCCGTAGGGCAGGGTGTCCCACTCCCACTGCTCGAGGAGCTCCTTGCGCTTCGCGGCGCGCGCCGCGGGGTCGAGGGCGGCGAGAGCGGCACCGTGGACGACGTTGACGCCGGTGTCCGGATCCATGAAGGACATGTCGGCGGTCGGCCAGGCGAGGAGCAGATCGGAGTAGTCGCCGCCCCCCATGTTGAAGTAGGCCTGGCCGTACGTCTTGCGGACGACGATGGAGATGCGGGGCACGGTGACCTGGCCGAGCGCCTCCATCCAGTTGATGATCTTCCCCGGCACGCCGCGGCGCTCCGCCTCTTTGCCGATGAAGAAGCCCGGGATGTCGTGGAGGAAGAGGAGGGGCACGTTGAAGGAATCGCAGAGGCACAGGAAGGAGATGACCTTGTCGCAGCCGTCGGCGTCGCACGCCCCCGCCTTGTACATGGGCTGATTGGCGACCACCCCCACCACGCGCCCGCCGACGCGGGTGAGCGCGGTGATGACGGCGCGGCCGAAGCGCGGCTTGAGCTCGAACACCTCGCCGACGTCCACGATGCGCGCGATGATGCGGCGCATGTCGTAGGCGCGCGTGCGCGACTCCGGCACGAGGTCGGCGATGCTCGCCATCTCGGCGCCCGAGCCCTCGGGCACCTCGGCGCGCGGAGGAGCCAGACCCGCGTGTGACGGCAAGTAGCCGAGCGCCTGCTTCACGAGATCGAGACACGCCGCGTCGCTGTCGCCCGTGAGATCGGCGAAGCCCGTCTCCTCGGCGTGGACCTTGACACCGCCCAGCTCTTCCGCGGAGACCTGCTCGCCCGTGGCCAGCTCGAGCACGCGCGGGCCGGACACGGCCATGGAGGCGCCCGTCCACATGACCACGATGTCCGAGAGGCAGGCATTCCACGTGGGCAGACCATACCACGGGCCGAGCACCGCGGTGATCATGGGTACCTGGCGCCGGCGCGTGCCGTAATAGGTCGAGTTGCCGAAGGAGGCGATGCCCGCCGAGCCCATGATGTCGGGCATGCGCGCGCCGCCCGCCTCTGCGAGATAGACGACGGTCAGGCCGCGCCTGGTCGCCAGGGCCTTGAGATCGGCTTCCTTGCGCGAGGCGACGCGACTCGAGGTGGCGGCCATGACCGTGAAGTCGTTGGAGGCGATGGCCACCGGCCGGCCGTCGACGGTGGCGAGGCCCGCCACCTTGGAATCGGCGGGCGTGCGCTCCTCGTCGCCGGGCACGTCCGACACGTTGAAGGTGCCGAGCTCCATGAAGGAGCCGGCGTCGGCGAGGTGCGCGATGCGCTCGCGGGCGTTGAGCCGTCCCTCGGCGCGGCGCCGGGCGAGACGCTCCGGCCCGCCCATGCCCCGGGCGCGTTCGCGGCGCGCCTCGAAGTCCTTCATCCGATCGTCCCAGCTCATGAGGGCTCCGCGAAGCTAAGCCGCGGCCGTCGCGATGTCAAGGACGGCCCCGCTCCATGGTTGCGTTCGGCGCCCCCGCACCCGACAATTGTCGAGCATGGCCCGCTCGCGCAGCCTCGGGGTGAAGCGGCTCATCCTGCTCGCGGTGCTCCTGACCGGCATCACCTGTGTCTTCATCTGGCGCGACCATCTCACGGTGCCCCAGATCCAGAGCCTCGTGGCCCGCATGGGCCCGTGGGGGCCGGTGGTTTTCGTGCTCCTCTACTCCGTCGGCCCCGCCTTCCTCGTACCGGGACTCCCGTTCGACCTGGCGGCGGGGATTCTCTTCGGCCCCGTGTGGGGCACGGTGTACGCGCTCATCGGGGGGACCATCGGCGCCACCGTGGCCTTCCTCGCCGCGCGCACGGTGGGTCGCGAGTGGACCGAGAAGAAGCTCTCCGGCCCGCTGCGGAAAATCAAGGACGGCGTGGACAGGGGTGGCTGGGAGTTCGTGGCCTTCGCACGCCTCGTGCCCGTGATTCCCTTCAACCTGCTCAACTATGCTCTCGGCCTCACGCGCATAGGGCTCGTGCCCTACGTCCTCGCGTCGCTCGTCTTCATGGCGCCCGCCACCGCCGTCTACGTCTACGCGGGCTGGGCGGGGGGCGAGGCTCTAACCGGCGAGGGCCCGCTCGCGGAGACGGCGTGGCGCGTGGGCATCGCGCTGACCGCGCTGGCCTGCCTCGCCGTGCTGCCGAGGCTCGTGGTGCGCTTCACCCGGAGTCAGCGCAGGCTGCCTCGCTGACGTCTTGCACCGTGGGGCGCTCGCGTCTATCCTGCTGAGACCACCCACGAAAGGAAATCCTCCATGGCCACGGCGACTCCACGACTGATGGGCGCGCAGGTCAAACGCAAGGAAGATCCGCGCCTCGTCACCGGCACCTCGACCTACGTCGGCGATCTCAACATCCCCGGTCTCCACTACGTGGCCTTCGTGCGGAGCCCGCACGCGCACGCCAAGGTCGGAAAGATCGACGCGTCCGCGGCGGCGCAGCGGTCGGGTGTCTTCAAAGTGGTGACGGGCGAGGACATCCGGGGCCGCTGCAAGCCCATCCCGCTGGGCGGCCCGAGCGCCGAGGGCGGCGGAGGCGCGGAGACGAGCATCGGCCGCACCCATTTCCCTCTCTCCATCGGGCGCGTGCGCTACGTGGGCGAGCCGGTGGCCGCGGTGATCGCGACGTCGGAGGCGGCGGCGGTGGACGGGGCCGCCGAGGTTGCCGTCGAGTGGGAGCCGCTGCCCGCGGTGGCCGACCAGCTCTCCGCCATGGCCGCGGGCGTGCCCCAGCTCTTCGACGACGCCGCGAAGAACATCGAGCACGAGACGAACATCAAGGCGGGGGACCCGGACGCCGCCTTCGCGAAGGCGCACCGGGTGGTGAAGCAGCGCATGATCAGCCAGCGCCTGTGCGGCGTGCCCATGGAGCCGCGCGCCGCGCTGGCCGCGCCCGATCCCGCGGGGGGCGGCCTCACCCTGTGGTCGACCAATCAGGCGCCGCATGCGCTCCGCAACGACATCGCGACCTGTCTCGGCCTCGAGCAGAACCTCGTGCGCGTCATCGCGCCGGAGGTGGGCGGCGGCTTCGGGGTGAAGTTCGGCATATACCCGGAGGACACCACCCTCGCGGCCATCGCCACGCTCTTCCGGGTCCCCGTGCGCTGGACGGAGACGCGGGTGGAGCACATGACGTCGACCACGCACGGCCGCGCCCAGGTCACCGACCTCGAGGCGGCGGTGGAGGCGGACGGCACCATCACCGCCGTCCGCATGCACGTGATCGCGGACATCGGCGCCTATCCCATCTTCACCTTCATCCCGGATCTCACCCTGCTCATGGGGGTGGGCGTGTACAAGGTCACCAACGTCGATCTCAAGTCCACCTGCGTGTTCACCAACTCCACGCCCGTGGCTGCCTATCGCGGGGCGGGGCGGCCCGAGGCCGCCTACTATCTCGAGCGGCTGGTGGACGTGGTGGCGCAGGAGCTGGGCAAGCCGCCGGAGGAGATCCGCCGCAAGAACTTCATCCCCCCCGCCGCGTTTCCCTACAAGACGCCCACCGGGCAGAACTACGACAGCGGCGAGTACGATCGCGCCCTCGGCAAGGCGCTGGAGATCGCGGGCGCGGCCAAGCTGCGCGCTGAGCAGAAGGCGCGGCTCGATCGCGGAGACCGGACGCTCCTCGGCATCGGTATGGCCGTGTACGTCGAGATGTGCGGCTTCGGCCCCTTCGAGAGCGCGGTGGTTCGCGTCGAGCCCGCGGGCACCGTCACCGCCTTCACGGGCACCTCGTCGCACGGCCAGGGCCACGAGACGACCTTCGCGCAGATCATCGCCGATCACCTCGGCGTGGACTTCGACAAAGTCGTGGTCCGCCACGGCGACACCCTCAACACGCCCATGGGCAACGGCACGGGGGGCAGCCGCAGTCTCGCTGTGGGCGGCTCCGCGATCATCGGGGCTTCCCTCAAGGTGCGGGACAAGGCGCGGCGGATCGCCGCCCACATGCTGGAGGCCGCGGCCGACGACGTGGTCTTCGAGGCGGGAAAGTATCAGGTGCGGGGCACGCCGGCCAAGGCGCTCACCATCGCGGACATCGCGCCCAAGGCGTATGCGGAGGGCCTGCCCGAAGGCCTCGAGTACGGGCTGGAGGCGACGGAGTTCTTCCGGCCGCCGCAGCTCGTCTATCCCTTCGGGGCGCACGTGGCGGTGGTGGAGATCGATCGCGACACGGGGCAGGTGAGCGTGCGCGACTTCGTGTCCGTGGACGACTGCGGCGTGCGGATCAGCCCGCTTCTGGTGACGGGACAGGTGCACGGCGGGCTCGCGCAGGGCATCGCGCAGGCCCTCTACGAAGAAATGATCTACGGGGCGGACGGCCAGCTCGTCACCGGCTCCCTGATGGACTACGCGGTGCCGCATGCCGGCGACCTGCCCATGTTCACCACGGACGAGACGGTGACGCCCACGCCGTTCAATCCCATGGGCGCCAAGGGCATCGGCGAGGCCGCCACCATCGGCTCCACACCGGCCATCGTGAACGCGGTGGTCGACGCCCTCAAGCACCTGGGCGTGCGCCACCTCGACATGCCGCTGCGCGCGGAGCGCGTGTGGCGCGCGCTCCAGAACGGAAAGGCGTCGGCCAAGCGGTGACGCGACCGGCCGTACGGACGCCGAAGGTTGCAATCGGGAAACGCGTCGTGTAACCTTCTCAAGTCCCGAGACGGGCTCGTGGTGCAGCCTGGTTAGCACACTGGACTGTCAATCCAGAGGTCGCGGGTTCAAGTCCCGTCGAGCCCGCCATAAAAACAATCTTTCGGTGACGGTGCTTTCTGACTGTCACCGAAATGCCGTCGAAATTGTCACCGAAAATCACCTTCACGCAGGACAAACGATGATCCGCCGGGGCTTTACCGCGTCTGCTGGGTTTCCTGAGTGCCGTCGCTGAGAGTTGACAGCTTCACGCCTGCGTCGCGCAGATCAGATTCCCCCACGATCGCATAACGCCGGTAGATGTCCGAGCTCGCCCGCCAGGGCCTTGGTCTCCACCAGGGTACGGACGCTCTCTTCGACGAAGAACGGATTACCTCGTTTCACCAGCAGCTGCTTGAGGTGGCCGAGGCTGCCGTCCTCGCCGAGCAGCGCATCCAGGAGGTCAGTGGCGCTCGCCGGCGGTAACGCGTCCAGCCGAAGCTGGCTGTAGTAGGTCTTGCTCGCCCAGGCGTGCTGGTACTCGGGCCGGTAGTTCACGAGCAGGAGCAGGCGGGCTGAGCCGAGGCTCTCGACCGGTCCGTCCAGTAGCGCCTGGGTCTCGCTGTCGATCCAGTGAAGGTCCTCGAAAATCACCGCCACTGACTGCTCGCGTGCCTCGCGAAGCAGCAGCCGCCTCACACCATCGAGCGTCTGGCGGCGGCGCTGCGCCGGTACCATCGTCAGCCACTCAGGATCCTCCGTCGGCACGTCCAGTAGTGAGAGGAGCGCCGGCAAGACCGCCTCCAAGGCACGGTCGAGGACCAGCACTTTGCCCGTCACCTTCTCACGGATCTCCCGCAGATCGTCCCGGTCCTGGATCTTGAAGTAGCTCTTGAGGAGGGCGATCACGGGCAAGTAGCTCGTTGCCTTGCCATAGGACACTGAGGCGGTCTCCAGGACTAGCCAGCCGTCCATCCGATGCGAGTGCACGAACTCGTACACGAGACGCGACTTGCCGACGCCGGCCTCGCCGACCACCGCGGCGACCTGGCCGCGGCCCTTGTCGGCCAGCTCCCGCGCCCGCCAGAGCTGCTCCAGCTCGCTGTCGCGGCCGACGAAGCGCGTGAGGCCTCGACGGACCGCGGCGTGCAGGCGTGTGCGTGCAGCTCCCACGCCAGTCACCTCGAACACTTCGAGTGGTTCGGCGAGACCCTTGATGGGTACCGGACTCAGCGAGGTCACCTCGACTCGCCCCTCGGCCAGGGCGAGGGTGGCCGGGGTCACGACGATCGTGCCCGGGTCGGCCAGCTGCTCCATGCGCGCGGCGAGATGGGTGGTCTGGCCGACGGCAGTGTAGTCCATGCGGAGATCACCGCCAACGGCCCGAACGATGACATCGCCAGAGTTGAGTCCGACCCGGATCTGGACACCTGCCCCGTGAGTGTGACGCGCCTCCTTCGCGTATTCCTTGCCTTGACCGATTCCTGCATGCGCAACGCCGCGTAGCAGGCGCGCACGGCATGGTCCTCGTGGGCGACCGGAGCGCCGAAGAGGGCCATGATGCCGTCGCCCATGACCTGGTTCACGGTGCCTTCAAAGCGGTGGACCGCGTCCATCATTCTCTCGAGCACGGCGTCGAGGATCCTGCGGGCCACTTCTGGGTCGCGGTCGGCGAGGAGCTCCATCGAGCCCTTCAGGTCGGCGAAGAGGACCGTCACCTGCTTGCGCTCACCTTCGAGCGCAGCACGAGAGAGGAGGATGCGTTCGGCGAGATGCTTCGGAGTGTAGCTCTGGGGGGAGGCGGAGGTGCGCGTTGCGGGTACGGAGGCGGCCACACCCGTCGGATGGGCGCACCCCGGGCAAAACTTGGCTACCAGCGACAAGCCTCGGCCACACTTCTCGCACGTGCGCGCCAAGGGCATTGCGCACTCCTCACAGAAGCTGGCGTCGGGGTCGTTGTTGTGCCGGCAGTGGGGGCACTGCATGTCAGGACGACTCCCGCATCACCGCCTCTGTCTCTCTCAGCCAGAAACGCATGTCCATGTCGCGGTACATCGTTGCGGCCGTGGTGAGATGCTCGTTATCCGCCTGTCGCTTGCCGATGCGTGAATAGAGTTTGCCGAGGCCGAGATGGCAGTGGGCGAGGACGGGCCGCTGCTCCTGCGCCTCGGCGGCCGCCATGGTCTTGCGATACCATGTCTCGCAGCGTTCGGGATCGAAGCGGTCGGGATGGCTGGCAATGTCCGCCAGCAGCAGTGAGAGCTGAGGCGCTAACTGCGGTCGACGTGATAGGTCCATCGCACGCTCAGCAAAACGCTGGGCATCCTCGGTGAGCCCGAGCAGCAGACAGACACGACCGAGGACATCGGAAACAACTGCCACGTGCTGCAGATTTCCCCGCGCGGCACCTTCCTCGAGGAGTTCCTCGGCGTCCCTGAGCCGGTTCATCGCTTCATCCCTCTCCCCGAGCCGCGCCCGCACCAGGGCGGAAGAGGCGAGGGCCCAGGCAACCCAGTACTTGATGCCGGTCGTCCGAAGCACGGCGAGCCAGCGCTCGACACGCGAATGCGCCATCGCCCAGTCCCCCTTGGCAAGGAGGAGCGCGGTCGCGCCAAGGTGAGCGTGCCCGATGGTGAACGCGTGCTGCGTCTTCTCGGCGAGTCGGGTCGTCTCGGCTTCTAAGAGCGACGCCTCGTCGAACCTGCCCAGCGCGGTGAGACACCTGATCAGGGTAGCTTGGGTGTAGACCGACGTGGACAGGACGCTCCAGCCGAAGCCTCGATAGGTCCAGTCTGGGGGGAATGTCGCGAGAACGTCGTGTGCCAGCTCGATCGCCCTCGAGAACTCGCCACGGAAGAAATGCGTCTCCACGAGACCAGACGCAGCATAGAGCCGAAGATCACGGTCCTCCCGTCTCGTGGCGATCTTCAGAGCGCGGGTCCCCAATGCGAGCGCGTGGTCGTGCTCGCCATCTGCTCGGTAGCTCCAAGCGAGGGCCCCCCAGACCCGACCCTGTCTGCCTTCGTCCTTCAAGCGCTCGGCAATGCGTTCGGCTTCACGCAGGTGCTCGAGCATCGTACGGACCTCATCCAGCTGGAGCAGCACTCCCCCTAGGCCGAGGTGGATGTCGACGGCCTTTTCGAGGGCAGATTGGGTGTCGGGCGACCGATCCAGCATGCGGAGCGCTCGCTCAAACCACGAGCGCGCGTCATGAATCGCGGAGCGTCCGGCCGCCTTGAGACCCGCCTGTCTCAGGTAGTCGACCGCCTTGTCCCCGAGTTCGCCCAGCACGGCGTGATGGGCAAGCCGCTCGATCTGTTCAGCGAGGCGATCCTGATAGAGTCGCTCGATCGCCGCGACGATGCGCGCATGCAACCCGCGGCGATGCGCCTGGAGCAGGCCACCGTAGGTGACCTCATGGGTCAGCGCGTGTTTGAACGAGTACTCCAGGTCGGGAAGCGACGCGGTCTCGTGCAGGAACTCCGCCGTCTGCAGCTCGACGAGCAGCGAGCGGAGGTGTTCCTCCGGCTCCTCCGCAATCTCCCGCAATAGGGTAAACGGCACGTCCTTGCCGACGACGGCGGCGATTTGGAGGAGATGCTTCGTCTCCGGCGCAAGCCTATCAATGCGTGCTGCGAGAATAGCCTGCACCGTGGCCGGAATCTGGATCGCATCGATCGGCTGGACGAGTCGATAATGTCCTCGCTCGCCGACCAAGGCCTTCGTCTCGAGCAGGGTGCGGACGGTCTCCTCGACGAAGAACGGGTTACCACGTTTGACAAGCGGATGCTTGAGCGGGGCAAGGCTGGGGTCGTCGCCGAGAAGCGCGTCCAGCAGGTCAGCCGTACTCTCCGGGGACAGCGCGCCCAGCCGGTGCTGGCTGTAGTAGGTCTTGCTCGCCCAAGAGTGTTGGTACTCGGGACGATAAGTGACGAGCAGGAGCAGCCGGGCAGAACTGAGGCCTTCGACCAACTCGTCCAGTAGGGCCTGGGTCTCGCCGTCGATCCAGTGCAGGTCCTCGAAGATCGCCGCCACTGGCTGCTCGCGAGCCTCCCGAAGCAGCAGCCTCTTCACACCGTCGAGGGTCTGGCGGCGCCGCTGCGCTGGCAGCATCGTCAGCCACTGAGGATCCTCCACCGGCACGTCCAGGAGTGACAGGAGCGCTGGCAAGAGCGCCTCGAAGGCGCGGTCGAGGGCGAGCAGCTTGCTCGTCACCTTCTCCTGGATCTCCCGATGATCGTCCCGGTCCTGAATCTTGAAATAGCCCTTCAGGAGGGCAATCACGGGCAGGTAGCTCGTCGCCTTCCCATAGGACACGGAGGCAGCTTCCAGGATCAGCCAGTTCTGCATGCGGTGCGAGTGCGTGAGCTCATAGACGAGGCGAGACTTGCCGACGCCGGCCTCACCGACCAGTGCCGCGACCTGGCCCCGGCCCTTGCCGGCTAGCTCCTGCGCCCTCCAGAGCTCTTCGAGTTCGCGGTCGCGGCCCACAAACCGCGTCAGGCCCCGGCCGGCGGCGACGTGCAGGCGTGTGCGCGCAGTCCCCAACCCCGTGACCTCGAACACCTCGAGCGGCTCGGCAAGACCCTTTACGGGAACGGCGCCCAGCGACGTCACGGCCACGAGCCCTTCCACGAGAGCCAGAGCGGTCGGGGTCAACACGATGGTGCCCGGAAGGGCCAGCTGCTCCATGCGGGCGGCGAGATGCGTGGTCTGCCCCACGGCGGTGTAGTCCATGCGGAGATCGCTGCCGATGGCACGCACCACGACCTCGCCCGAGTTGAGCCCGACGCGGATCTGGATGCTCACGCCGTGGGCGTGGCGTGCCTCCTCCGCGTATCGCTTTACCGAGTCCTGCATGCGCAGCGCGGCATAGCAAGCACGTGGAGCGTGATCCTCGTGGGCAACGGGGGCGCCGAAGAGCGCCATGACCCCGTCGCCCATGACCTGGTTCACCGTACCCTCGTAGCGGTGGACAGCCTCCATCATGCGGTCGAGCACGGCGTCGAGGATCTTGCGCGCCTCCTCGGGATCGCGGTCGGCGAGCAGCTCCATCGAGCCCTT
>Ga0075424_100002942_pt1 | contig 15803 bp, 11 predicted proteins | sample SoiMethybrSBSTD3_FD_75301 | JGI IMG/M metagenome (GOLD analysis project Ga0075424, IMG submission 75301) | Bulk soil microbial communities from a Populus tree surrounding site in Tennessee, USA - Soil MetaG P. TD hybrid SBSTD3 | ecosystem: Environmental > Terrestrial > Soil > Tree plantation...
GCGCAAGGTTACGTTACGGTGTTGTAAGATGAGCGCGCCCTTGATCGGTTATATCGTGCAGCCTGTGGCTTTGGACCGCCCCCGTGCGCGGGGACAAGGAAGCGCACAATTCGCGTTGGAGTCTGCATGACCGATCCCGCCACAACCTCGCTTCTCGACCGCTCCAACCTCGACCGCGACGCCGTTCGGAACGAGCTCGCGCGTGGGCTCTCCGGCGCCGACGACGGTGAGCTGTTCCTGGAGTACAGCCAGACCGAAGCGTTGATGTTCGACAACGGCCGCCTGAAGCAGGCGACCTACGACACCAGCCAGGGATTTGGCTTGCGCGCGGTGAAGGACGACGCAGTCGGATATGCGCATTCCTCCGACGTCTCGCTGCCGGCTTTGATCCGGGCGGCGGACGCGGTCGCGGCAGTGCGCGGCGGCTATTCCGGCTCGTTCGCGGCACCCCCGCCCCACAGCAACGTCAAACTCTATGCGGATGACAACCCGCTCGACGCGCCCGGCTTCGAGACCAAGGTCAGGCTTCTTGCGGAGATCGATGCCTATTTGCGCGACAAGGATCCGCGCGTTCGACAGGTTACCGTCAGCCTTGGCGCAACCTGGCAGGTCGTGGAAATTCTGAGGCCCGATGGCGAGAGCTATCGGGACATTCGCCCGCTTGTCCGAGTCAATATTTCCGTGGTCGCCGGCCAGGGCGACCGGCAGGAGAGCGGCTCCAAGGGCTATGGCGGGCGCGAGGGTTACGCGCGCTTCATCGAGACAAGATCGTGGCGCGAGGCCGCCGACGGCGCATTGCGCGAGGCGTTGGTAAATCTGGAATCGGTACCGGCCCCCGCGGGCGAAATGGACGTCGTGCTCGGCTCCGGCTGGCCCGGCGTGATGCTGCATGAGGCAGTCGGCCATGGGCTTGAAGGCGACTTCAATCGCAAGAAGACATCCGCTTTCGCTGGACTGATGGGTCAGAAGGTTGCGGCAAAGGGAGTGACGGTCGTTGATGACGGCACCATCGCCTCACGGCGCGGCTCGCTGTCGATGGACGACGAGGGCACGCCAACCAATCGCACCGTGCTGATCGAGGACGGCGTCCTGGTTGGCTACATGCAGGACCGGCAGAACGCGCGGCTGATGAAGATGAAGCCGACCGGAAACGGACGCCGGCAGGGCTATGCGCACGTGCCGATGCCGCGCATGACCAACACCTACATGCTCGCGGGTGACCGCGAGCCGGCCGAGATCATCGCTTCCGTGAAGAGCGGCGTCTATGCGGCGAATTTCGGCGGTGGTCAGGTCGACATTACCTCGGGCAAGTACGTCTTCCAGTGCACGGAGGCCTACAGGATCGAGAACGGCAAGTTGGGCGCTCCGCTGAAGGGCGCGATGCTGATCGGCAACGGGCCGACGGATCTCAATCGCATCACCATGATCGGCAACGATCTCTCGCTCGATACCGGCATCGGGACCTGCGGCAAGAATGGTCAGGGCGTCCCTGTTGGCGTCGGCCAGCCAACGCTGCGGATGGAGCGCATTACCGTGGGAGGCACAGGTCGATGAGTGTTGACAAATTTGTCAAGAGCGGCAACGCCACCAGCTGGCGCGGCCAGCTCATGCAGCTCGTCGCCATTGTACTCGCCGTTTTTCTCGCCAAGGGCGCGATCGCAGAGCCCTTTTATGTACCTTCTGGCTCGATGGAGCCAACACTCATGATCGGCGATGCGCTGCTCGCGTCAAAATTTCCTTACGGCTACGGCACCGCATCGCTGCCGATGCAGATCAATCTCCCCGAGACCGGCCGCGTGTTCGAGGGGCTGCCCAAACGAGGCGATGTCGTCGTGTTTCGTTGGCCAGGCGATACCTCGCAAGCCTGGGTCAAGCGCGTGGTCGGCCTGCCTGGCGACCGCATCCAGATGCGACAGGGGCAGCTTTTCATCAACGATCATCCGGCAACCTTGAAGGAGGACGGCGTCGGCGAGGCCGAGGACGACAACGGCCGTATCGAGCGCGGCTATCGTTTGATCGAGACGCTGCCGAACGGTGTTTCACATGCGATCCTCAAGCTGCGCGACAACGGCCGCCTCGACAACACGCCGGAGGTGAAGGTGCCGCCTGGAAACCTCTTCGTGCTCGGCGACAACCGCGACAACTCGGCCGATAGCCGGGTGCCCGTGCGCGACGGCGGCGTCGGGCTGTTGCCGATCGAAAATCTCGTCGGGCGGGCTGATGCTGTGGTCGGCTCCTGGGATCTCGGGATCCGCCACCAGCCGGTTTGGACTTGGCTCTCCGGCTTTCGGCTGACGCGCTTCTTCACGCCCGTACATTGACTGCTTCGCCGTGACCTTCGACGAGGTCAGAAGGATCGCGTTGGCATGGCCGGAAGTGGAGGAAGGCACCTCGTACGGGACACCCGCACTGAAGGTGCGCAAGAAGCTCTTGGCGCGGCTCAAGGAAGACAACGACAGTCTCGTGATGCTTGGCGTGCCCCAGGACGAGCGCGACATGCTGGTCGAGAGCAGACCCACGATTTTCTATCTCACCGACCACTACCGTGATTATCCCACCGTGCTGGTTCGCTTATCGAAAGCAACGCGCGACGTCGTCGAACCGCTCCTGCGACGGCGATGGCGGGAACTTGCCTCGAAGGCGGCGTCGAAGAAATTCGAAGGGCAAAGGTGAACCCGTCCAGGCGATTCTGACCCGCACTTCGCAACCGCCGACTTGCAGTTTCCCCAACTGCTTTGCTGTCGTCAGCCTCACCTCACAACGCCCGAGGTAAATCCCGCGCGTCGCCGCGGCGGCTTAATGTCCTTCTTCAGAAAGCAGTGTGCGTCGCGGCCGATGTAGCCGGCCCGTGCGTACGTCCACGCCCGACACTTATTGTCGGCCGTGCAAGCAGCCTTGCAGACCTCCTCGCCCTCGTCGCGCTTGACGTCGAAGCTCCGGTAGTCGCCGCCGAAACGGTCGATCGAGGTTTCGACTGATCCGCTCCTCGGTTCGACGACCCCGGCGCCACGCACACCCGAGACGCAGCAATTATCCTGAACGCGCGGTGGAACGGTGCTCTTGAGCCAGCACATCGCGCCGATGGTGGGGTCGGTCGGATAATTGAAGCTCCAGGCGCGGCAACGGCGGTCATGCTCGCACATCAGCGCGCAATCGGCGGGATCACCCGAGGGAATCGGGCTACTCGAGTAGTCCCCGCCTGGACGGTCGAAATTAGTTTGCCCTGTCGCCGGCTCAGCGGCCGAGAGCGCCGCGAGGCAAAGCGGCACCAGAATCATTAATCTGCTAGCGCCCATACGCGACTGCTTTCGAACGATACGAGCGCGCGATTTGCGCCTTGAAGTTTTGCCATTTGATCGACACAAACCTGTACGGTGGATGAACGGCCCAACAAAACGCAAGGGCGCCATGCGTTTAGGCCATCGCAGCTGAGCATCATGGTTTGCGCATGAAGCTTAAAAGGGATCAATCTACCTTACAGATGAGACGCAACCGGGAAATTACCTTAAGCCCCCACTAAAACGCATACTCCTCATACGCCGGGTCGACCGAGCCTCTCCAGGGTTCTTCAAATTTTGCCAGCATCTCTTCCGCCGGAGTCCGGCCCGAATCGATGATGCGATCGAGCGGCTCAAGATGCCTGGTCTCGTCCCGGCCGGCCGGGTCGACGCGCCCGCGGCGACGCAGGCCCGCATGCGCGAGCGACAGACATTCCTTTGCGATCTCGAATAAGTAGCGATTTCCGATTTTGGCCTTGAAGCCGAGGCGCGGCACAGCGTCGCGTAAAGCCTGGCGCTGCTCCGCCTTCCAGCGCCTGGCGATCTCCCAGGCGGCGTCCAGACTCGCATCGTCATAGAGCAATCCCACCCAGAATGCCGGTAACGCTGGCAGCCGGCCCCAGGGCGAGGCATCAGCGCCGCGCATCTCCAGATACCGCTTCAGACGCACCTCCGGGAAGATCGTCGAAAGATGATTGGCCCAGTCGGACAGCGTCGGACGCTCGCCGGGCAAGGAATTATTCCGGCCATCGAAGAAGGCTCGGAACGAGGAGCCCGCGACATCGATGTAATTGTCCCCGCGCTTCACAAAATACATGGGGACGTCGAGCGCATAGTCGACCCAGCGCTCGAATCCCATGCCGTCCTCGAATGCCCAGGCCAGCATGCCGGCGCGTGCATTGTCCGTATCGCGCCAGATCTCGGAGCGGAATGACAGGAAACCGTTGGGCCTGCCTTCCGTGAACGGCGAGTTAGCAAACATTGCGGTCGCCACGGGCTGCAAGGCAAGCGAGACCCGGAGCTTCTTGACCATGTCGGCTTCAGAGGAGAAATCCAGATTGGTCTGGACGGTGCAGGTCCGGTACATCATGTCCAGGCCGTAACGACCGACTTTGGGCATGTAGTTGGTCATGATCTTGTAGCGGCCCTTGGGCATGACCGGCATCTCTTCGCGCGACCAGGACGGTGTCATGCCCAATCCGAGGAAGCCGATGCCCAAGGGGGTTGCGATCTCGCGCACCTGCGCCAAGTGCGCCATCAGCTCGCTCTGGGTCTGGTGCACGGTCTCGACGGGCGCCCCAGACAATTCGAATTGCCCGCCAGGCTCCAGTGAGATTGCGCCGCCGCCGGTCACGTCATAGAGGCCGATGATGTTGCCCCGTTCCATGATCGGCTCCCAGCCGAGCAGAAGCTGCATGCCTTCGAGCAGCGCGCCGATGCCCCGTGCGCCCTCATAAGGCACCGGACGATGCCCCGACAGCGTGAAAGGCGTCTTCTCGTGCTCGGTACCTATCCGGAATTCTGATGGTGGCTTGACGCCGGACTCCAGCCACGCGACGAGTTCGTCGCGCGATTTCAGCGGCCTCATATCGATCTGGTCACGCGCCATGCAAATGTCTTCAGTTCAGGGCACGCGGCTCGGCCGCGCGCGGCGTCGGGGTGTCTCCGCAAGCCTTGGGGGCGCTCGCGGGCGCAGGAAGTGAAAGCGAACTCATCGCGCGGAGGCGCCCTCGCCCGCCGTTGATGAGGTCATCTCGCCGCCTGAGCAGCCGAGCCGGTCGAGCAGATTGCACAATCTGGCCGCGTCCGAATCGGACAGTTTCGAGCCGACATGCTTTTCGATTGCGGACGAATAGGCGCTCCACATTCGTTTCTGCAGTTCGCGCCCGGCCTCGGTGATCTCGACGAACTGCCCGCGCTTGTCCATTTTGCACTCTCGCCGCACTGCCAATCCCTCCTCGACCAGCCGGTCGATTAGCCGTGAGGTGGAATATTGCGGGATCAGCATCTGCCGCTCGAGTTCGACTGGCCGGAGCTCGCCCGAGGGCGCGCGCGACAATTCGAGCAGCGCGTCATACCATGCGAGTGGCGGGAAGCCTGCTTTCTTTAGATCCTGTTCGACGGCGGCCAGCACCCGGCCCTGCACCCGCATCAGGCGGATCCAGGCGGCGGTAGCCTCCATGGATGGTTTCCGTTTCATACCGTCACTCGCGTGGCCTTCACCAGTAAGTGTACCGCACTGAATGCAGCTGCATCAATCTTGACTATTTAATGCAATCGCATTTAGTCCTTGCCCGGCCCAAGCCAAGGACGCTCAATCACTCAAGAGGAGGAATTCAATGAAACTGTACTATGCCCCCGGGGCCTGCTCACTGTCGCCCCACATTGCGCTGCTGGAAGCGGGTCTGCCCTATGACCTGGTCAAGGTCGACCTGCGCGCCAAGAAGCTGGAAAACGGTGACGATTATTTGAAGGTCAACCCGAAGGGCCAGGTGCCGGCGCTCGCGCTTGACAGCGGTGAACTTGTCACAGAAGGCCCGGTCATCGTGCAAATGATAGCCGACAGGGCAAAGCACGGGAACCTCGCGCCCGCCCGCGACAGCGCGGAGAGATACAAGCTCCTGGAGTGGCTCAACTACATCACGAGCGAGCTGCACAAGAATTTCGGCCCGATGTTCTCCCCAGCTCTAACAGACGACGCAAAAGCCTTCTTCAAGGACCGGGTGATGGGTAAATTCAAATACTTGGACACCCAGCTCGCCGGACGCGACTATCTGATGGGCAAACAGTTCACGGTTGCCGACGGCTATCTCTTCACGATGCTGACGTGGGCGGAGCGCATGAAGTTCGACATGTCTGGCATGCCGAACCTGATGGCCTACAAGGCGCGCGTCGCCGCACGGCCGAAGGTGCAGGAGGCGCTGACCAAGGAGGGCCTGTTGAAGGCGGCGTAAGGTCAAGGCGGAGGCGACAAAAAGGGGCCGGACATCGATCCGGCCCCCGTTTCTGTAAAGTTTGCTCGGCAGCGATTTCGCCCAGCGATAGAGATTCCCGGTTCGCGGCAGCGTATTCTATTTCCGGCTACGCCGCCGCGGCCGCAAGCTTCTTCGGCGGGAAGCGGCCGTAGAATGTCTCACCCTTGGCCGCCATATCCTCAAGAAGCTTTGGCGGAGTGAAGCGCGAGCCGTATTTGGCCTCGAGCTTGTGGCAGAGCTCCACGAACTTCTTGGTGCCCATGAAATCGATATAGGACAGCGTTCCGCCGGTGAACGGCGCAAAGCCGAAGCCAATGATCGAGCCCACATCGGCCTCGCGCGGATCAATGACAACGTGATCCTCGACCGTGCGGGCGGCTTCGACTGCCTGGACCACCAGAAACCGCTGCTTCAGCTCCTCGACGTCGAGCGAGTCGGGATCGAGATGTTTCGGCTGAAGCGCCGACAGTCCGGCCCACAGGCTCTTCTGGCCTTTGCCCTTCTCGGGGTAGTCGTAAAAGCCTTTGCCGTTCTTGCGGCCGAAGCGCCCCTGCTTCTCGACCATCTCGATCATCAGCTTCTTCTGCGCCTGGTCGACGGCGTTGGCACCGAGATCGACCTCGGTCGCCTTCATGATCTTCAGCACCAGATCGAGCGCGACTTCATCCGACAGCGACAGCGGCCCGACCGGCATGCCGGCCAACTTGGCGCAGTTCTCGATCATCGCGGGCGGGACACCTTCCATCAGCATCTCCAGGCCTTCAGCGGTGAAGCGCAGTATGCAGCGGTTGGCGAAAAAGCCGCGGGAATCATTGACCACGATCGGGGTCTTGCCGATCTGGCGCACATAATCGAGCGCGGTCGCAAGCGCTACGTCGCTCGTGTGATTTCCGAGAATGACTTCGACCAGCATCATTCTCTCCACGGGTGAAAAGAAATGGATGCCGATGAATTTGCTCTGGTCCTTGAAATTTTCCGCGAGCGAGTTGATCGGCAAGGTCGAGGTGTTGGAAGCGAAGATCACACCATCCTTGAGAAACGGCTGCGCCTTGGCATAGGTATCGGCTTTGACCTTCCGGTCCTCGAACACCGCCTCGATTATCAGGTCGCAATCCCTGATCGCGGCGTAGTCGGAAGTCGCCGTGATACGTGACAGCAGCGCGTCGCGATCGGCCTGCTTGGCCCGTCCCTTCTTGATCAAGTCCTCGATCACGCTCTGGGCATGGGCCTTTCCCTTGTCGGCGCTGGCCTGATCCCGGTCGATCAGCACGACATCGATGCCGACGCGCGCCGACACGTAGCCGACGCTCGCGCCCATAAAGCCTGCGCCGATGATCGCGAGCTTCTTGGTCTTGGTCGGCGGCACGTTCTGAGGACGCCGCGCGCCCTTGTTCAATTCCTGCATCGACAGGAAGAGCGAGCGGATCATCGCGGCCGCTTCCTTTGAGCGCAGGATCTGCGTGAAGTAGCGCGATTCGACGCGCAAACCGGCGTCGATCGGCAACTGCAGGCCTTCGTAGACACAGCTCATGACCGCGCGCGCCGCGGGATAATTGTCGTATGTTTCGCGGCGGTAGATCGCATTGCCCGCCGGAAACATCATCATGCCGGCCTTGGAATAGATGGGGCCGGCGGGCAGCCTGAAATTCTTGTCGTCCCAGGGCGCGATTGCCTTGCCGCCGCCCTTGATCCAATCTTTCGCGGCCTTGATCAGCTCGGCCGGCGGCACGATGGCGTCGATCAGCTTCAGCGCCTTGGCTTTCGCAAGATCCATCGGGTCGCCCTTCAAGAGGATCTGCATGGCGTCCTGCGGCGGTACGATGCGCGGCACGCGCTGGGTGCCACCGGCGCCGGGGAACAAGCCGACCTTGATCTCGGGCAGTCCTAGCCGCGTCTTCGGATTGTCGGCGGCGACGCGGTAATGGCAGCACAGCGTCAATTCGAAGCCGCCGCCGAGCGCGAGCCCGTTGATCGCGGCGACCCACGGCTTGCCCGAGGTTTCAATCGAGCGGAACACCTGGGAGAAGCGGCGGCTCTGGTCGAAGAGCGTCTGGTTGGCCGCAACCTCGCCCTTCTCCTTCAAGGTCGCCGCATAGGTGCGGTTCATTCCCTCGAGCATCGAGAGGTCGGCGCCGGCCGACAGCGCCTCCTTGCCGGAGGTGATGACGATCCCCTTTACGCCGACATCCACCGAGGTTTGCTTCACGATCTGTTCAAGCTCGTTGATCGTGGTCTCGTCCAGCACGTTCATCGAACGACCGGGGATGTCCCAGGTCACAAGCGCAATGCCGTCTGCATCCGTCTCGACCTTGAAATTCTGGAAAGCCATGTGTTGCTCCTGTTGGTGTCCCGCTTGGAAGAGGCGGCCGGGCGAAATGAGGGCGGCCGAGGGTCTGTTTCTGTTAGCCGTCTCGCACCCGCTTCACGCGTCCTTGCAGCCTCTCTCGCCGGAAGAGAGGGTAGATCACACCCGCTCGATGATTGTCGCGGTGCCCATGCCGCCGCCGATGCACAGCGTGACAAGAGCGGTCGACTTGCTGGTCCGTTCGAGTTCGTCGAGCACCGTTCCCAGGATCATCGCTCCGGTCGCGCCAAGCGGATGACCGAGCGCGATTGCACCTCCATTGACGTTGATCTTCGAATTGTCGATGTCGAAGGCCTGGATGTAACGCAGCACCACCGACGCGAACGCCTCGTTGAGCTCAAAGAGGTCGATGTCGGACTTCTTCATACCCGAACGCTCGAACAGCTTTTCGGTCACATCCACCGGTCCGGTCAGCATCAGTGCCGGCTCCGAGCCGATATTGGTGAAGGCACGAATTTTTGCGCGCGCTTTCAGCCCGTACTTCGCGCCCGCTTCCTTGCTGCCGAGCAGCACCGCGCCCGCGCCGTCAACGATGCCGGATGAATTGCCGGCATGGTGCACGTGGTTGATGCGCTCGACTTCCGGGTGCGACTGGATCGCAACCGCATCGAAGCCGCCCATCTGCGCGACTTGCACAAAGGACGGCTGCAACTGTCCAAGCGATTGCATCGTGGTGGTGGGACGCATGTGCTCGTCCTTGGCGAGGATGGTCAGCCCGTTGACGTCCTTCACCGCCACCACCGATTTTCCGAATCGGCCCTCGTCCCAGGCCTTGCCGGCGCGCTGCTGGCTCTGCACGGCGTAGGCATCGACATCGTCACGCGAAAAGCCGTACTTCGTCGCGATCAGATCAGCCGACACGCCTTGCGGCATGAAGTAGGCTGGAACAGCTATCGACGGATCCATCGGCCAGGCACCGCCGGACGAACCGATGCCGACCCGGCTCATGGATTCGGCACCGCCGCCGATCACAAGCTCGTGTTGCCCGCTCATGATCTGCGCAGCCGCGAAGTTTACCGCATCAAGCCCGGAGGCGCAGAAGCGGGAGATCTGAACGCCGGGCACTGACTCCCCCAGGCCCGCCTTCAACGCGGCGAACCGGGCAATGTCGGACCCCGCCTCACCGACCGGATCGACCACCCCGAGCACGACATCATCGACGGAATCTTCGGGCAGATTGTTACGCTCCTTAAGCGCCTTCAACGGGACGGTGGCGAGCGCCAGAGCGGTCACCTCATGGAGGGCGCCGTCGGGCTTGCCGCGGCCGCGCGGGGTGCGAACGTGGTCGTAGATAAAGGCCTCTGGCATGAGACACCTCCTTGGATGATGATTGTCATATAATAGCGGATCGCGCCGGGCGGCGGAAGCGCCACGATCAGAACGCTTCGGCCGCCAATTCCATGGTCGTTGCGCAGCCGCTCTGAATGCGCGCGAGATGCACGGACGTCTGCGGCAACATCCTCTCCATAAAGAAACGGCCGGTGACGAGTTTGGTCTTCAGATAGGCCGACGCATCGCCCGAGGCAATCTTGTCGAGCGCGACTTTCGCCATTCGCGCCCACATATAGCCCAGCGTCACGAGACCGAACAGGTGCAGATAATCGGTAGCGGCTGCGCCGGCATTGTCGGGCTTCGCCATCGCATTCATCATCAGCCAATTGGTGGCTTGCTGCAGGTGACCAAGTGCAGTGCTGAGAGGCGCGACATAGGGCTTCATGGACTCCTCGCCGCCATGCTCCTTGGCGAAGGCTGCGACTTCGGCAAAGAACGCCATCACCGCGCGCCCGCTGTCGCGCGGCAGCTTGCGGCCAACGAGGTCGAGGGCCTGAATGCCGTTGGCGCCCTCATAGAGCATGGTAATGCGGGCGTCGCGAACGAATTGCTCCATTCCCTGCTCGGCGATGTAACCGTGCCCGCCATACATCTGCTGCGCCTGCACCGCGTTGGCAAAGCCGGTGTCGGTCAGGAAGCCCTTCAGTACCGGCGTCATCAGGCCCATGTGGTCGTCGGCTTCCTGGCGATCCTTCGGGTCCGGTGAACGGTGGGCAACGTCGCTTTTCAGCGACGTCCAAAGCACCATCGCGCGCGCGGCCTCGTTGAAGGCGCGTATCGTCAGAAGCGTGCGCCGCACGTCGGGATGCACGATGATGGGATCGGCAGGCTTGTCGGCTGCTTTCGCACCCGTAAGCGACCGGCCCTGCAGGCGGTCGCGCGCATAGGCCACCGCATTCTGATAGGCGACTTCCGACTGCGCGAGCCCCTGCGCGGCGACCCCGAGCCTGGCCTCGTTCATCATGACGAACATGCCCTGCATGCCCTTGTTCTCTTCGCCGATCAGCCAGCCGATGGCGTTGTCATAGTTCATCACGCAGGTAGAATTGCCGTGAATGCCCATCTTGTGTTCGATCGAACCGCAGCTGACGCCATTGCGTGTGCCGAGCGACCCGTCGGGATTGACCAGGAATTTCGGGACGACGAACAGCGACACACCCTTGATCCCCGCGGGGGCGCCTTCGATGCGCGCCAGCACGAGATGGATGATGTTTTCCGCAAGATCATGCTCGCCGGCCGAGATGAAGATCTTTGTCCCCGAGATCTTGAAGCTGCCGTCGCTCTGGCGCGCCGCCTTTGTCCGCAAGAGCCCGAGATCGGTGCCGCATTGCGGCTCGGTGAGATTCATGGTGCCGGTCCACTGCCCTGCCACCATCTTCGGAACGTAGGTTTTCTTCTGTTCCGTCGAGCCGTGCACGAGCAGCGCCGCGGTCGCGCCCATCGTGAGTGCGCCGTACATCGAGAAAGCCATATTGGCCGAAATCTGGAATTCGTTGACCGCCTGGGACAATGTCATCGGCAGGCCCTGCCCGCCATATTCGGTCGGGGCGGACAGCCCGAGCCAGCCGCCATCCACGACCTGCTTGAAAGCTTCCTTGAATCCCCTTGGCGCGGTGACGCTGCCATCCGCACTCCGCGTGCAGCCTTCGAGATCGCCCGTGCGATTCAGGGGCTGCAGCACCTCTTCGGCGAACTTCGCGGCCTCGGAAAGGATCGCCTCGCGCACGTCACTCGATGCGTCGGAAAAGCCGGGCAAATTGTCGAATCGATCGATATTGAAGACGTCGTTGAGCAGGAAATTGACGTCTTCCACGGGGGATTTGTAGATCGGCATGGCGTTCTCCCGGCAGGCTTCCGTTTAAAGCATCTCTTGCGGAGCAAATCGTCAAATCAGATTGTCGATGACCATAGCGGTGTCAGGTATCGACGGCACGGCTGAATCGCATCGGCATGCTGCGCGGTCCTAAAACTTCACTGAGGTGCAGGATTTCTCGAGGCCGGTCATTGTCACCGAACGTCTTTCCCGCGCGTTGCCGCCAAACTTCCGATGTATTGCGGATCCTGCGCGCGCCACTGGCCACAGGATCTTATGATCATTGACGCATATGCAATTTTATGCATAAAGTCAAGCCGCGCACTGGTCAACCAGGAGGATGCCCGCGTGGCGCTTGGCGAGGCGATTCTCGTTTGTCTGACGGAACGTCCGATGACGGGCTATGAACTCGCCAAGACCTTTGATTCATCGATAGGGTTCTTCTGGCGAGCTGACCATCAGCAGATCTACCGCGAGCTTACTCGGCTGCGCGACCGCGGTCATGTTCAGGCGCGGGAGGTCGTGCAGTCGGGCAAGCCCAACAAATTGGTCTACACTCTTACGGCCGAGGGCAGAGCCGCGCTGCGGCACTGGTCCGCGCGTCCCTCGATACCGCCCTCGATCAAGGACGACATGCTCGTACGGCTTTGCGCACTCGACGCCGTCGAGATGGAGCCGATGCGCGCCGACCTTATGGCACGGCTCGAATACCATCGCGATCGCCTGGCTCGCTATGAACGGGTGCTGAAAAAGCGCTTTCCGCAAGGAGCTGCGTCCCTCGCCGATACCGGCAAGCTGCTCGGCCTTCGCCTGGGCTTGCGTCACGAACGCGCGGTGGCGGAGTGGTGCGAAGAGGCGCTCCAAATTCTCACCAGCAGCGCCGAAAGCGACCGTGACGGTACGTCTGTAACGACAATCGATGACGGCCAGTGCGAAACCAAGTGATAGCAGATGAATTCGACGCAGGCAGCGAACTTTAAGGAGCTGCAACGCGATTCCTTAACCCGTTGTTTACCGTGACACACAAAAGTCGAGCCGAGAGGCAGACGACCTGCGCGAAATTCGATTGTCTATTCCTGGGACGCGCGGGGAGGCCGGAGGCGCCAGATGGGCGCCACAGCGGAACCGGACGAAACCATGAATTCGCGCCTATCGTGGAGCGTTGACGGCATCGACCCTTCCATCCGCGAGAGGGCCGAGGCTGCGGCACGCCGCGCCGGCATGTCGTTCAACGAATGGATCGACTCCAATCTCGGCGATACGCCGCCAAATTTTCGCCACTCAAAGCCACCGAGCCGCGATGTTGCCGACATCCATCAGCGGCTGGATTCGATTACGCGCCAGATCGAGCAAATTTCACGTTCTTCACCCCGCAGCGACAACGCGCGCGAGCAAGGCGTGGCGCGGCAACTGAACGACGCAATCTCCAGGCTGGATGCGCGGCTATCGCAGATCTCGAACCCGCAATACACCCGACAGGCCGAGGAGCGGCAGCATCACCACACGGATGAGATCGAGCCCGCGGTAGGGCAAGCCGATCCGAGTCAGGCCTACCCCCATCAGGTCTATCCAAGTGAGGCCTACCCGCCGCACGCCTACCGCATTTCGCCGCCATTGAGCCCCGCCTCGCTCGATGCTGCCGTCGCCGAAATCGCCGCGCGGCAGAGCGAACTCGACACGCCAATGGCACCGATGCCGCCACACCAGGAACCGCCGGCGGCGCCCGCTTCTCCGGTTGCGGTAGACTTTTCCTCGCTCGAACATCACCTGTTCAGGATCACCAGCCAGATCGAGACCCTGCAGCGCCCCGATCACCTGGAGCAGTCGATCACGGCCTTTCGCAGCGAGCTTGCGGAAATCCGCGCCGCAATCACTGAGGCAATGCCGCGCCGGGCGATCGAATTCATCGAGAGCGAAATCCGCTCGCTGTCACGCCGCATCGACGATAACCGCCAGAACGGAATCGACAGCCAGGCCCTGACGAACATCGAGCAGGCCCTCGCCGAAATCCGGGAGGTGCTGCGCTCGCTGATGCCGGCCGAGCAGCTCAAGGGCTATGACGAGGCGATCCGCAATCTCGGCGCCAAATTGGACACGATCCTGCGCGCCAATGACGATCCGGCGACGGTGCAGCAACTCGAGAACGCGATCGCGGCATTACGCACCGTCGTTGCCAATGTTGCCTCGAACGACGCGCTGGAGCGGCTTTCCGAAGATTTGCACCTTCTTTCGTCCAAGGTCGACCAACTGGCTCGCGCGGGGCAAAGCAATGATTCCTTCGCAGTCCTTGAGCAGCGCATCGCTGCGCTGACATCCGCCATCGAAGGCCGAGAGCAGCTTATCGTCAGGGACAACTCCGATCAGATCGAGAGCGCACTGACGGGGCTTTCTGACCGCATCGACCGCCTGCAGGTCGGCAGTGACGGCGCGTCCGCCTTCACCCACCTCGAGCAACGCGTATCCTACCTGCTTGAGCGCCTGGAAGCCTCCAACAATCAAGGCGGCGATTTCTCGCGAATCGAGGATGGACTGCAGGACATTCTCCGCCATCTCGAACGGCAGCATGCAGCCTTTGCCAATTTCGCCGCCGATCAGAGCCGCAGCGCGCCAGTGGCGCCGGCGCCGCAAGACCCCGAATTGATCAACGTGGTTAAGCGGGAACTGTCAGACATTCGCTTCGGCCAAACCGAAACCGACCGTCACACGCAGGATTCGCTCGAGGCCCTCCACTCGACACTCGGCCACGTGGTGGACCGTCTCGCCCTCATTGAAGGTGATCTGCGCGTCGTGCGGTCCAACTCGACCGCACCGTCGCAATCGCCCGCGCCTGCCGGCAGACTTGAAGTGCCGCAGGAAGCAACCTTGGCATTTGCGGAACCGCCGCCAAGGCCCGAATTGCCAAATCCAGCCGCTGAAGAGATGCACTTCGCCGCTGCGCCGCGAGAATTCCGCTTAGCCGAAGCACTGGCGTCGACAACGCCGCCGGCGCTCGCGATCAACGAAATCCTGATGCCTGCATCCGCTGAGCTGCGAACGCCGGCGCCCGAACCCGACCTGCCGCCCGATCATCCGCTCGAGCCGGGCACGTGGCCGAACGGCCGCGCTGCCTCGCCGTCGGAGCGGATTGCTGCCTCAGAGAGCGCGATCAGCGATCTTCCGACGCCTCCGCGCGGACCAGTTTCGACAGCGAGCTTTATTGCCGCCGCCCGCCGCGCCGCGCAGGCGGCTGCAGCGCAGCCGCTTGCAGACCGCCCCGCGAGTAAGCCGCCCAAGGCGGCCGCAAGCAAGAGTGGCAGGAAGTCCACAAGCGTCACTTCGAAAATCCGCTCGTTGCTGGTTGGAGCCAGCGTCGTTGTGATCGTACTAGGCTCCTTCAAGGTAGCGATGAAGCTGCTGGACAATAGCAGCTCCCAGCCGGCGCCCGTCGCCATCGGAAACTCCGGCGCGGCAATCGTACCGCCACCGACAGATGCCGCGATAAAACCGATCGTGCCCGATCAGGTCGCGCCACAGATGACCCCGCCGACGCCGACCGGCCGCGAGTCGCTCAACACGGGCGCTCCGATCGTCACTGAAGAGACCGCGTCCGTCGAGATTCCGCAACCCGCCACAGCGGCTCCGGCGACGATACCGGATACCGACACTACGGGTGCCATTCCTTCCGCCAGGGGACTTGCGGGCGTGCAGGTGCCGCCGAGTGAGCGCCTGCCCGACGCAATCGGCGGCCCGGTATTGCGCTCCGCCGCCATCAGGGGCGATGCGACAGCGGCCTATGAGGTCGGGCTGCGCTTCGCCGAAGGCAAAGGCGTGCCACAAAATTTCAGTGAAGCCGCGAAATGGTATGACCGCGCGGCGCAGGCAGGTGTCGTGCCGGCAGTCTTCCGGCTCGGGACCTTTTACGAGAAGGGCCTTGGCGTGACCAAGGACGTCAACATTGCCCGGCGCTACTATCTGCAGGCGGCAGAACGCGGCAACGCTAAGGCGATGCACAATTTGGCCGTGCTGGATGCGGATGGAGGCGGCAAGGGCGCAAACTACCA
>Ga0075424_100002947_pt1 | contig 15787 bp, 18 predicted proteins | sample SoiMethybrSBSTD3_FD_75301 | JGI IMG/M metagenome (GOLD analysis project Ga0075424, IMG submission 75301) | Bulk soil microbial communities from a Populus tree surrounding site in Tennessee, USA - Soil MetaG P. TD hybrid SBSTD3 | ecosystem: Environmental > Terrestrial > Soil > Tree plantation...
GACATCGGCCGCAGCGGTGATGTTCAGGGCGCGCCGTGGATATTCAGCGACAGCCAGTCCGAAGATCGCGCATCGCTCGTCGCGCTCGAAAAACGGCTTTCCGTGGAAGCCTTGCCCGTGAAGGCCATCGTGTTTGCACATTCCGGCGTTCTATCCGATGGCGTCGCCCCACTCACGACTTACGCCAAGGCTAATCAGTAGCCGAAAGAATGGTGGTATTCCCGCCCGGCTGTCAAATGTTGGGATGTCCAATGTCCCATGTTCGATGTATTTGTCAAAGTACCCACTGACCAAAGCGCCAAATACATATTTGGTGGTTGGGTCATTTGACAAATACATCGGACATGGGACATTGGACATCCCAACATTTGACAGCCGGATGAGACAAGGGAGGGGAATAGCAGCATCCTCGCGTTTTGTTCCGCTAAGGCGCTGCTTCCACTCGAATCTGGATAGCCGTATCAGCTGGGAAGTTGATATCGGGTCCGCGCGCCAGAATATTCGTGAAGAACGAACGGCCGGCGCTGTACAGGCCAAGACCGATCCCAACCGGCGGAATCATTCTGCCTGCGACGGCGGCCGGAAGACCAAGACCCGGGCCACCGCCGAGCATCCGTTTTATGACGCTACCGCCGGTGGCGTCCGCGAGAGCACGACCGAATGAATCCGCGCTGTTGTTGAAGCCACGGCTCAGGCCGATAGCCGCGAGTGCTGGAGAAACGAAGCGCTCTTTCGACGCGGCGATTCCGGCAAAACCATTCTCACCAATGCGGACTTGTTTCATCTCCGGCGTTAACTGGACTCCGATAAACGTTCCGGCAACGTCCTGTGCCGGCTGTTCGGGCCACAGAATTGAGACCGGCAGTTCAATTTTGGTGAACTTGAGAGTCATTTCTCCAGTGTGATGCCACTTGGCCGACGGACGGACGTCAACAACCTCTCCCGTCACGCGGCTGCCTACAGGAAAAATCACCCGTTCATCCCACGAGAACACCGGGCGTGTCAGACGAGCTTGAACAACCGTGCCAGGTTGGGTCCTCCGGGAACTCAGCGCGGTTTCCAATCGAGCATAAATGATGCTGCCGGTACTGGGCTGAGATCCGAGGAGATCCAATGCCGTCGTCCTCAGAAGCGCGCCACCGAACTGCAGGGGTTCCAGGAGCGTTGCTCTGTAACGGATACCGGTCGGAGCGGATTGCGGCCGGTACGGCGAGAAACCCCAGAGCAGATTTTTGAAAACGTCCGGGTGTACCTGCGCATCACTTTCGAAATGGACTGCGGTCTGGATCGGGATGCGAGTCCCATCGGCGAGAACCAGCGTATGAAAAGAAATCTGAGGATTACGCGGCGGAGTGAAGTCTCCTCTGAGCGCGTAAGCCACGCGTTTCCAGATTCCGCCCTGGTCAAAACTTGTGATCTGGCCAAGCACTTCGGTCCCTTCAGGAATAACCACACGGTCGAAGGCAAAAACCGACTCCGCGATTTTGCCGCGCACTGGCTCGTTCGGCTTGAAATGCAGTTTTTCGGACAAGACAACTTCAAGCGGAAATCCTTTTTCGACGGTAAGAGGAACGAACGGGAGCATCTGACCGTGGGCCGCACCGGACAGACACACTACGAGAACAACAGTTAAAAATGATTTATGAATCGACATACACCTTCCGGCAAGAAAAGTTCTAAGCGACCGGAATTATATCTGAATGAGGGTTTTCGCTGCTGGGGTAAGAAAAATGGCCGTTCTCATCGAAGAAGGACTGTGAACACAAAGACTGTTCCGTTTCGGGTTACCTGGAACGCTACGGGATCGAGGGCCATCCTCCAGATGGTGTCCTTTAGTTGAGTTACGTTCTGGACTGGTTCGTAATTGACCCATTGGATCATATCGCCGGGCTGCATGCCCGCAAGCCCTGCCGACGAATTGGGATCGACATCCGTGACCACCACGCCGTAAATCGGTGGCTGCAAGTTCATTTCTTCGATCAGCGCCGGGGTGATGTCAGTGATGGTCGCGCCGCCAAGGTTCGCCGAAGTTTGGTCAGCGGTTTGGTCCGCGGGCAGCACGACCGTCGCGGCGAGCGCCAAAATCAGGAACGTCATTACGAGCGGAAACCACAACTGAATTGGAATGCGCCTGCGATGCACCATATTGAATTAGACGACTGACGTTGACCGGCTGTGCGCCAGTAGATCTACGGAGGCTTGACGAATAATCGGTTATAATTTCCGCGCTGTGGCGAACGGGGATGCGATTGAGGGAAAGGTTCGAAGAGGCGAACGGCTGTCGTTCGAGGAAGGCGCCGAACTTTATCATTCGAATGACATCGTGAGACTCGGCCGGCTCGCGAACATCACACGCGAGCGTCTCAACGGCGACCGGGTTTATTACAACGTCAATCGCCACATCAATTACACCAACGTCTGCGTCATCGACTGCCAGCTGTGCCAGGGAGCTTACGCGAGGAAACCCGGCCAGGAGGGCGGCTACACGATGCTGCTCAACCAGGTCTTTCACTTCGCCGAGCAGGAATACACGGATTCGCTGACCGAGTTCCATATCGTTGGCGGCCTGAATCCGGAATTGCCGTTCGAGTACTACCTCGATTTGCTTCGCGGATTGAAGGAACGATTTCCATCCGTTCACCTGAAGGCATTTACGATGGTCGAGCTCGACTTCTTCACAAAAATTGCACGTAAGCCTCTGGAGTGGGTGATCGATCAGCTTCACGACGCGGGAATGGGAAGCTGCCCGGGCGGAGGCGCGGAGATTTTTGCCGAGCGTGCGAGGCCTCTGATTGCAGGCCACAAGATTTCGGGTGCGCGATGGCTTGAAGTTGCTCGCACGGTCCATAAAAAGGGAATCCGCTCGAACGCGACGATGCTGTACGGCCACATCGAGACACTTGAGGAGCGTGTGGATCACCTCGTCCGCCTTCGCGAGTTGCAGGATGAGACGAGAGGGTTCAATTGTTTTATCCCTCTCGCGTTTCACCCTGAGAACACAGTGCTCGCTCACTTGCCGACAACGAGCGGCATGGACGATTTAAAAACGATTGCGGTATCCCGGCTGATGCTCGACAACTTTCCCCACATCAAGGCCTACTGGGTGACGCTGACGCCATCGCTCGCACAGATCGCGCTGCGATTTGGAGCTGATGACCTCGACGGAACCATCATCGAAGAACGCATCATTCATGGCGCGGGCACTCCGACGAGCCGCGGCATGACGCGATCGAGCATTGAGAAGTTGATCCGCGACGCCGGCCGGACCCCGGTCGAGCGAGACACGCTTTATAACCCCATCCAGACTGCTTCGGTGTGCTGAATCCTCGTGTTCGTCGGACCGCCGAACGCGTCCTGCCGAAATTTCTCCTGAAAGCATTGGATCCCTTTGAAGCCCTCGTGTCGGAGCGGCTGGCGGCATTCGGCAAGGAGATGATGGATCGTTCACTGGTCCTGGATGCGGGTGCAGGCGAGTGCCGTTACGAGCCGCTATTCAAAGCTCACCGTTATGTTGCTTTCGACAGCAGTGTGGGAGACCCCACCTGGGACTATTCCAAACTCGATGTCATTGGCGATCTTGAACAGATACCCATGCGAACGGATGTGTTCGATGCCGTCATCAGCGTCGTCGTGCTCGAACACACCCGCCGGCCTCAGCAGGTCGTTGACGAGATGGCGCGGGTGATGCGTCCTCACGGGAAGCTATTTCTCGTCGTGCCGAATCAATGGGAAGTTCACCAGTCGCCCAACGATTTCTTCCGGTTCACCAACCATGGTGTAACCCATCTGCTTACCGTGAGCGGTCTGCGCGTCTTGAAAATGGAGCCGGTCGGAGGGTTTTTCTGGCTCATGTCCCGGCGGTGTGTTAACGCGTTGACGTTTTTTCAGGGCGGCATCAAATGGCCCATTTTCCTGGTTCTGGCGCCGTTCCTTGGTCTGGCATTCCCCGTTTTGTTGTATTTCGCCGATGCCTTCGATCAGCGGCGGGATTTTACGCTCGGTTATATTTGCATTGGGGAAAAGATGGGTTCGGTAATGTAAACTGACGCGGTGGACATCGCCTTCATCCGGCCGCGTGCCTCGCGCAACTGGTACATCAACAATGTTCCTCTGAACTACGTCCATCTCGCGGCGTACCTGCGCGAAAACGGCCACCGGCCCCACATTCTGGACCAGGTTACGGGTTGGCGTTCCGAAGACATCGATGATTACATACGCGCGAATAACATCTCCGTTGTGGGCATTGGTTGCATGACTTGTGAATTCCCGGAAGCAGTAAATGAGAGCCGGCGGCTGAAGGGTCTCCATCCAGGAATTACGGTTGTGCTGGGTGGTGCGCATCCTTCCGGTGCACCAGAAGAGTGTCTCGAGAGCGGTGTGGTGGACTACGTCGTCGTTGGCGAAGGCGAGATTGCACTGACGAAGCTTCTGAACGCGCTCGAAAGCAACCAGAAGCCCGATAACATTCCCGGCCTGTGGTCGATCGAGAATGGCACGATTCGGACGAACCGTCCGGCCGAGGTGCCGGACATCGAGAAGCTTCCGCCGCCGGCGTATGACATGGTTGATCTGACAAGATACTTTCGGCTCGATTCGCCCTGGCACTTTCCGCAATCGCCGCGAGTGATTCAGTTCATTTCAAGCCGAGGCTGTCCGTACCAGTGCTCCTATTGCCACACAATTCACGGAAAACGGTACCGCGGCCTGTCGCCGGTCAAGGTTCTCGATCAGATGGAAGATCTGGTCAAGAACCAAGGCGTCAAAGAATTCATGATGGTCGACGACATCTTCAATTTCGACCTCGAGCGGGCGAAGGAGATTTGCCGGGGGATCGTGCAGCGTGGACTGAAGATTCATCTGCAATTTCCGAACGGTGTGCGCGGCGATCGCTTCGACGAAGAGCTGGTCGCGCTGATGAAGCAGGCTGGAACGCATTTCATGGCGATTGCGATTGAAACGACGTCCAAGGAGTACCAGCGGCTGATTCGAAAGAACCTGAAAGTCGACAAGGCAGAACAGACGATTCTGTGGGCACGGAAGTACAACATTGAGGTTTCGGGCTTCTTCATGATTGGATTCCCGGGTGAAACGGTGGATCAAATACAGCAAACGATTGATTTCGCCGTTAACGCGCCTCTCGATGCAATCTTCATTTCTGTCGTGAGTCCATTCAAGGGAACGGTTCTTCGTAACGACATGTTGAATGGCCGCTTCGGCAATGTTGATTCTCAAACGATGCAGTCGCTCGACCAGCTGTTTCCGACAGCCTGCAGCGAGACGTTGACTCTGGAACAGTTGACCCGCATGCAGCGGAACGCCTACTTCCGGTTCTACACGAAACCACGATCGCTATTACATCTGGGGAAGAAACTCACCAACCGACGGAATGTCAAAAAGATCGTTCGGGCTGTGGCGCGGCGCGTCCACAACCGGGAAATGGTGAGCCTGAACTGATATGCCCTCGAAGCTTGCCAATAGAGTGCGCATCGCCGCGGAGTATTTTCGAAGGAAGGCTGTCCTGGAGGGCGGCCCGCTAGAGGTGTCGCTCGAGAGTACGGCGAAGTGCAATCTCTATTGTCCGATGTGCCCGCGGCATATCTACTCGTTCGACAACGAGAACATGGACTTCGAGCTGTACAAGAAGATCATTCGAGATTGCAAAGACTCGGTCGAGTTTGTCTGGCCCTATGGCATCGGCGAGCCGATGCTTCATCCGAATATCTTTGAGATGATTCGCCTGACTCGCGATGCCGGAATCCGGACCGGAATGTCGACGAACGCGACGATGCTCGACGACAAACGCGCGGATATGCTGCTCGATTGCGGTCTCGATTACGCGATATTTGCCTTCGATGGCGCCAGCAAGCAAACCTACGAGATGTATCGCACGGGTGCGACGTTCGAGAAGACCCGTCAGAATATTTTGAATTTTCTCGATAAGAAGCAGCGAAGGAACTCGCCCATTTACGTTGTGCTGCAGATGGTGCTTCTGAAGGAAAACAAGGACGAGATCGACGCATACCGGAAGCTGTGGTCGATACCCGGCGTCGATGAGATTCGATTCAAGCGGGACGAAATCCAGATCGACGGTTCAAAAATTGAAGGAGTCGAATTCAAGGAACACCGACGCAATCCGTGCCATTTGTTGTGGCGGGGGCCCCTTTACGTCCGGTACGACGGAATGGCATATCCATGTTGCTACATGTGGAAGGAACAACCCCTCGGGGATCTGAAGACGCAGTCGATCATGGAGGTTTGGAATTCGGAGCGCATGGTCAACCTGCGGAAAGCGCATCTTAGCGGCGACGTCTCGGAATACCCCGCGTGCCAGACGTGTCAAGCCGCGCGTCCCAGCCTGACCGCGTTCTACGGCAGTCTGGTGTTCAACAGCCTTACGGTCCGCAAAGCCGTCCCCGCCATGGAAAAGCTCGCCCGCTTCTACAAAATCGGCATCTTCGAAAAAAATTAATTCGGGGACAGACGCATAAATCACCCAAATAGCTTTCCGGGTTTGGACGTCTTCATCTCTTCAATTTGGTCCGCCGGTGATTTTGGTCTAGGACGAGGTCCGCGTTTTTGCGGAAGCAGCTTCCGGCCAGTGAGTATTTCGAGGCCGCTAAGAAACAGCTCTGATCCGAGTGGCCTGCCGGTCCTGGTGTGGCGTCTGATCAGGTCATCAGCGCCAACCGGATTGTCGATCTTCAACCATTCTGACCAATTTCTAATTTCCTTGACGAGCGGACAATCCCCCGACAAGAGAATATCCCCGCGAAGACCGCAGTGAGCAGCTGCGCTGGACCACAAGTAATCTTCCGCTCGGACTACCATGCCAGCTCGCACGGGATTCAGCTCAACATAGCGAATGGCATTCCAGCAGTGAGATTCTTCCATGACGAATGACTTGAACCGGCCTTGCCACACATGACCCACCAACCCGTATTTCGTGTTGAAGTAGCTGGAGTATTCTCCGTGAGCCGCCTTCATAGCTTTGCCGAGGGAATCGTTTCGTTCAGGGACCGCGATGATGTGGACGTGATTGTCCATCAGTGTGTAGGTCCAAACAAAGACCCTATGCAGTTCGCAAGCATCTCGCGCCAACCGAAGATAAACAAGCCGGTCGGAGTCGTCATAGAAAACGTTTTCTTTGCGATTACCTCTCTGCAGGACGTGGTGAGGGGAACCCGGTACAACGACGCGCCCGAATCTCACGATGGGACCTTTCGATGCGCAAAGGGCGATGACAGCTTAACCCCGAGCCGTGGGCAACAACATAAAAATTCGGCCAGGATTTGGGTGATTTATGCGTCTGTCCCCGAATTATCCGAATCAACCGGTAAAAACCAGCTCGAGTTGCATGAAGGCCATGCCTTCGGGAACGACGATGAGGGAGATGAAACTGTCGGCGAGAAATTGGCGGAGATCGTCGACTGTGGCGTCATTGATTTTGTCGATACGAAGCGACAGACGATGCATCCCGTTGTCGGAAACGAGTTCGCACTCGTGGGCATGCACTTTCTTGATCACGTAATGCAGCTTTTCCAAGAAGGTCGCGTATGACAGATCCGGGCGGGTTCGGGCCAGCGCCTCACGCGGAAGCCAGCAACGTTTATCGTTCGGATAAAGAACTTTAAAATTGCTTCGCTTGATTTCGATGACCAGCCCCAGTTCCTCCGGGAGCTGAAGCTGGTCTCGATAGTACCGGGATCGGCAGTAGACAAAATCGCCGACGTGGATTGGAGCGGCCTTCAACCCTATTGAGCCGTCTGCTGCAGCGCGCAGACGAATTCCGGAATCGCTTCCAGATCAATGTGCGCATTCGGTCCGCACGTCTTGCAATTCGGATCTCGCCGCAGCTTGAATTGCCGGAACGACATTTCCAGGGCGTCGTAAGTCAACAGGCGTCCCGACAAAGTTGTGCCGATGTTCAGCAGCACCTTTATCGCTTCTGTGGCCTGAATTATCCCGATGATCCCCGGCAACACACCCAAAACTCCGGCTTCATCGCAACTCGGAGCCATTTCCGGTGGTGTCGGTGTCGAGTACAGGCAACGGAAGCACGGCCCATCGTATGGGATGAAGGTCGACGCCTGCCCATCGAACCGGAAGATGCTTCCATAGGCGACCGGCTTTTTGAGCATCACTGCCGCGTCATTCACCATGTACGCTGTCGTGAAGTTATCCGATCCGCTGATGATCACATCGTACTGCCCGAGGATATCCAACACATTCGAAGCGTCGAGACGCAGATTGTGCGTTCGGACTTTTACATCGGGATTAACCTCGAACAGCGTGCGCCGGGCGGAATCCACTTTCGGCATGCCGACCGATGAAGTCCAGTGCAGGATCTGCCGCTGCAGATTCGAATCGTCCACTACATCGTTATCCACGATGCCGATCGTCCCCACGCCGGAAGCCGCGAGGTAAACTCCTGCAGGCGAACCCAAACCGCCAGCGCCAACCAGGAGCACCTTGCTTCGCAGTAATTTAAGCTGGCCCTCTTCCCCAACTTCAGGAATCAGCAGATGCCGGCTGTATCGTGCCATCTGATCCCTTCCGATCTTTTGCGGAACAACGATCGGATACCCGTTGGCCTTCCATTGGCCGTACCCTCCGGCCATGGAAACTACATTCGTGTAGCCCAGATCCTGCAGCGTCTTTGTCGCGAGCGCCGACCGGGCACCGCCCGCGCAATAAACCACGATGGGCTGCTGCTTGTTGGGGAACATCTTGTCGGCTTTCTGCTCCAGGAACCCACGGGGAAGAAAGACCGCCTTGTCGAGATGGCCCTGCTCCCACTCGTCGCCCTCCCGGACGTCGAGAAGGCTAAAACCATTCGCAGGATTGAGCTTATCCCGAACTTCCTGAGGTGAAACTTCCTTAATCTGCTGCTTTGCCTGGCTTAAAATCTGTCTGAAATCGCTCATTGTGGACCCTTAGTTTACTGACTTAATCAGGTTACTGTAGCACCAACCCGACAACCCTGTCGACTACCACCACGCGTCTCCCTTCAACCGCAAATCATCCAGCGTCTGCTGCATTTCCTGATGAAGCCTGCGGAGGTCCTCTTCGGAGGCCTCGGCGTGCACCCAGATCGGCGCTGCCTTCAGGACAATTGCCGGAGTAAACGGCAAGGGAATCTGAAAGTGATCCCAGCTGCGAAGCTGGATCTTATGCTTCATCGAGATGTGAAAGCAAAAGATAGCTGCACCGGTCTTTCTCGCCAGCAGGATTGGGCCTTGCTGCGCCTGGTAGCGCGGCCCGCGCGGCCCATCCACAGTGAATGCCGCATCGCGGCCATTGCGGATCGCGCGCGCCATTTCTGCGAGCGCCCGCAGCCAGCCGGCGGAGCTCGAGCCGCGCGCTGCGCCAAATCCGAAGTGTTGGATGCATTGCGCGATGGGCTCGCCATCGCGGCTCATGCTGGTCATGACTACGATGCCGCGGTTGCGCCAGTAGTACGTAGCCGGAAAAATCCGTCCATGCCAGAACGTGAAGATCGCGCGCTTACCGGATTTGTAAATGTCGTCGAGATGAGAGTCGCCGACGGATTGCCACCGCATCGTTCGGCCGATCACGCGGATCGTAATGTAACCGATCCAGCTGATCAGCCAATTACGCATTCTGCTGCAGCGTGCGCGCGGGTTCGAACTCCTCGAGTAGTTTGGCCATTTCGCGGCGGGCGACCCGTTTGCGAATTCCGCTTTCGTACTGGATCCAGAAACGTGATGCTTCGGCCACGATCTGATCGAAGGCCGGGAAGCCGATCGACCGGCCGATCTTCGCCGGATCTACGTAATCCGCGCCCTTATTGAGAATCCGGCCATTCAAAATCGTGACACTTCCAAACAATGGAGCGTCGATGGTGACTAATGTGTTCGTGCTATCCGAAAACAATCGCAGCTTTTCAAGCGTGAGTTCATCCACTTCAACCATCGCGGTCCGCCTCCAGAGTGCTTGATGAAGATGAATAGCTTCGAAAGCATAAACAAATTTACGTGGAATGCTAAACCATTATTTCTTTTCCGGAGTCAAAAGAGGGCTGTGAGTTGGCACGTGAAGTGCTTAACGTTTTGCCGGAGGTGAGAACCATGATTTGCCCGAATTGCAGAAGCGAAAACGAAATGGCTTACTCCGTCCTCTCTCAGGGCATGGTATGCCTCGATTCCGATTGCGGTTTTGAAGTGGAGATGGAGGCCACTGAAGCGCAGGAGATACTTGAAACGGTGGAAGAATTAGTGTGTTGTTAGGGAGTGAAATTATTCCTATTCGACGTCGATCTAACGCTTGTTAACACCGGCGGAGCGGGCCTTCGTGCCCTCGACCGCGCTTGCCAGAAACTTCTCTCAGTTGAAACCGCCATGCAGGGTATCGACCCGAGTGGCAAAACGGATCCTGCAATCGTTCGTGAAATTTTTTCACGGTTAGGCATTATCGCGGACGGCAGCATCGGCATCGAGACGGTTCTGGAATCGTATCTTGCCTTTCTTCGTGAAGAAGTAGAGATGTCCGAGAAGTACCACGTGTTGCCCGGCATCGTTCCCATCCTTGACGAAATATCGGCGCGTCCGAACACCATGCTTGGCTTGGCGACGGGCAACATCGAGCTCGGAGCTCGTGTGAAATTGCAACGCGGCGGTCTCAACGGTTATTTCAATTTTGGCGGATTCGGTTCGGATTCCGAGGATCGAACGGAGCTCGTGCGCAAGGCCGGGGAAGCCGCCGGCCGCCGACGCGGCGATTCAATCCGGCCTACAGACATCTTCGTCATCGGCGATACGCCACTCGACATCGCTGCCGGACGCGGCGCGGGCTACAAAACTGTCGGCGTGGCTACAGGAAGGTATTCCACCGTTCGGCTTCACGAAGCCGGCGCCACTCTTGTCATTTCCAACTTCGAAGAAGGCCGCGATCACTTCCTGCGATCCGCTTTCTAATTCACTCAGGCCGCCTTGCGGGTCGGCACACGCCGATTCCAGTTCAGCCAGAGGATCCGCAACGCGGCGACGGTAGGAATTGAGAGAAACATCCCGAGTACGCCCGCGACTTCGCCACCGACCAGGACCGCGAAGATCACGGCCAGCGGGTGAAGGTCGAGGCCTTTACCCATCACTCGCGGAGCATTGACGTAATCCTGGACGCCGCGCCAAACAAGCCAGAATCCCACGATGATGATCCAGTGCGAATAGCCGCCGAGGAACGCGATCACCACAAGCATCCCCAGCGTCAGTAGCGGACCGACAAACGGAATGAATTCCAATACGCCTCCGATGGCTGCGACAGCCAGCGCGTAAGGGAAACGCATGATCAGGAGGAAGGCGCCGTACGCCACAAACGCAAACAGGCATAGCAGGAGCTGAGCGCGAACATACGTGGCGAGCATCGTATCGAGGTCATCCAGGACGCCTTCAAAAAACACGCGATCTTGCGAGTGCCCGATGAGTTCAAGAAGCGAACGGCGCAGCTGAGAACTATCCTTCAGGAAAAAGACCGCCAGAAGTGGGACCAGGGCAACCCACGGGATGTTGGCTGCGAGTTGCTGAAGCCGGAGGGTGACGTTTTGCGTTATTGCTGAAAGATCGTTTTGGTGTCCGATGAGCCAGTTCTGGATGCGCAACTCGGTTTGCGTGCTCCACCCCTGTTGGCTGCCGAACTGCCACGCGATACTTCCGGTCTTGATCTTCTCGAACAAGGAAGGCAGCGTCTCCGACAACCGTTGCCCCTGCTCCAGGATTCGCGGGCCGACGGTGATACCAAAAATCGCCAGGCCGCCAAAAATCGCCAGGTAGGTGATGGCTACGGCCTTCCCGCGTGTTACGCGCAACCATCCCTGAAACCGCTCCGCAATAGGCTCCAACAAATGACCAAAGAAAATCGCAAAAATGAACGCAATGATGGGTAAGCGAGCCAACCATACTAGGGCCAGCAACCCAGCGAAGGCTAAGATCGTCGTCAGAACCGAAGCAGTTTTTCGGTCGAACATAGCCATGGCTCCCTCTAATTTTCAGTCAGCAGCTTTACAGCCAACTGCAAAACCTTTGACAGGCCAAACCGCCGCTGGCTATCCTCAGCCGTCGTTTGATTCCAGATAATTCCAGGAGCTCCATCGTGAAAATGAAGACGCTGATTTCCGTTGTCATAGTTGCCGGCCTTTTACTGGTTTGCCGTCCGGTTTCTGCCCATCATGGCGCTGCCGCCTATGACATGACTAAAGCCGTAGAGTTGAAGAACGCGGTGGTGACGAAATTCACTTGGGCCAATCCCCATGCTCTTATCTACTTTGACGTTAAAGATGAGGGCGGCGAGGTTAAGCATTGGGCTGTTGAAGCGGGCAGCCCCAGCGCGATCGGTGTGGTTGGCTGGAGCAGAAACTCCGTGAAGCCGGGCGACGTGGTGACGATCTGGCTGTTTCAAACGAAAACCGGCGTACCAGTCGGGCGCCTGAATAAAATCCAGTTCGCCGACGGCAGTCTGCTACGGGATTCTCAGACCGGTGGCGAAAACGGAGCCAGAACGGACGACGGGCTCCGATAGCGTCGACGTCACAAAAAGGAGAACTTTAAAATGCGGAATCTTTTCACAGGCGCAATCATTGGTGTGGTCGTCCTGAGCCTCTCATCGCTGGCGATGGCGCAGGCGGCTCAGCCTCAGCAGGCGAACCAGGTCATTCCGGTTTGGAAATACGATCCTGCCGACAGGGCCGTCGGCACCGGTGGGCCCGCCCCCAGGCGGGATCTGAGCGGGTCATGGGCAGGTCCGCGCTCCGGAGCAGGAGTTCCCGATGGCCAAAGAGGCGAGCCGCCTCCAATGACGCCGATGGGAAAGCAGTTGTTCGAGCAAAACAAACCCCTCGGAAAATTCAGTCCCGCAGGGACAAATGATCCAACCGTCAGAACGTGTGACCCCTATGGATTTCCGCGCAACGCAATCGACGAAATAAGAGGACTCGCCTTCGCGACAATGCCCGGCAGAATCGTCGTGCTGGAGCAGTTCCAGGATATATGGCGCGAAGTCTGGATGGACGGGCGCGAACTGCCGAAAAACGTCGGTGCGACTGAAAAGAATTCACCCGACCCGAAATACAACGGATATTCAGTCGGCCACTGGGAAGATGATTACACCCTCGTCATCGATACAACCGGCATCGACGAAAGAACGTGGCTCAGCGGCGCCGGGTATCCTCACACGATGAATGCGCATGTGCAGGAACGCTACAAGCGGACAAGCCACAACGATCTCGAGCTTACGGTCACGGTTGACGACCCGGCGCTGTACACGAAACCGTTCAGTCTCGGCAAATTCAATTTTCGCTGGGTTCCGAACCAGATGCTGGACGAAAAGCTTTGCGTGCCGTCTGACGTGATCGAGTACTTGAAGGCCGTCGGCGATCCGGCCGGCAGCGATCCCAACGCCAACACTGGACGGTTTTAGGCAATCACTGCTGTGTCGTCATTTTCGATTCTGGTGACAGGTTCCTGCGGGCTGATTGGTTCTGAGGTTTCAGTTTTCTTCGCCCGCAAGGGCTTTCGCGTCGTCGGGATCGACAACAACTACCGGGCGCTTTTTTTCGGTCCGGAAGGCGATACGTCGTGGGTTCTTCAGCGACTCCGGCGCGAGATCGGTTCATACGAACACATCGATCTCGACATTCGGGATCGTGAACGCATACTGGCTCTGTTCGGCGAGATACGTCCCAGTCTGATCGTCCACTGTGCCGCTCAGCCATCCCACGATCGCGCCGCGGCCATTCCATTTTTGGATTTTGAAGTAAACGCAGTCGGTACGCTGAATCTGCTCGAAGCCGCCCGCCAGTCATGTCCGGAGTCGCCATTCGTGTTCATGTCGACGAACAAAGTCTACGGCGACCGGCCGAACGAAATTCGGCTGAAAGAACTCGACACGCGTTGGGATTATGCGGATCCGGTTTACGCGGACGGTATTCCCGAAGAACTTTCCATTGACCAGAGCCGGCATTCATTATTCGGCGCGTCAAAGGCTGCGGCTGACGTCATGGTCCAGGAATATGGGCGATATCACAATATGCCGACATGCTGCCTGCGCGGCGGATGTTTAACCGGCCCGAATCATTCCGGCGTCGAATTGCATGGATTCCTGAGTTACTTGCTAAAGTGCAACATCGAGGGTCGTGAGTATCGTGTTTTGGGGTACAAGGGTAAGCAGGTCCGCGACACCATCCATTCGGAAGACGTCGCGAGATTCAGGCGCGGCCGGGGTGGTCATTCTATGATCCCCTGCTCAGCGGGTGAATAAAGATAATCTTGAATGACCACCCCGTCTGCGCCATCAAAGGTGGCTTCGCAGCGTTTTCTTGATGCGCAGCCACCCCTCCTATCCCAGGAGGGGAATACGCTGTTCCGAATTCCAACTCGGTCGAGGTTTATTTTTTCTTCTCGACCTTGATCGAAAAAATATCCACGCGCTCAGTTGGCCTTTCGTTGACTTGCGGAACCGCAGCGATCTTTTCTACCACATCCATGCCTTCGACGACGTGGGCGAAAACCGTATATGTCCCGTCCAGCGCCGGCTGGTCGCCGAGCACTATGAAAAACGACGTCAGCGCGCTGTCGATTTCGTCACCACGTGCCATCGAGACGATACCCGCCTTATGTTTGACGTCATTGATTTCCGCCGCGATCTTCACCACGTACTTCTGCGCTGCTGCGGGTACGGGCTCGCTTCGCGTATTCAGGTCGCCCGCCTGGATAACAAACCCCGGCGCGATTCGGTGGAAGGCGCTCTTATCGTACGCGCCAAGTGAAGCCAGCCGGAGGACATGCCGCACATGATTCGGAGCCTTGTCCGGGAACATCTCGATCGCGATGTTTCCCTTGGAAGTTTCCATCACCATGCGGTACTGGCTGAGCTCCTCAATGGTTTCCTGCGTGAACGGCACCGGTGGCGGAGGAGGAATCGGCCGAATCGTCACGCTCTTGACCTCGATGCGATCCTTCGCGATCTGCTTGTCGTCTACCGGCGTTGTCGAGACCTTGTCCACCACCTCGATCCCATCCACCACGTGCGCGAATGCGGTGAACTGCCCCGTGAACTGAGCCTGATCCGTTACGCAGATCACAAACTCCGAGCCGGCGCTGTTGGCATCGCCTGGCAGCAGCGTTGCGAAAACCGTACCTTGCTTGAAGGGGATGCCACTGGTCTCCGGTTTGAGTCCCATGTTGAATCCCCCGGTTCCGTACTTCGCCCGCGCCTGGGCGTTTTTGGTTTCCGGATCGCCGGCCTGGACGATGCCGTGTGTAACCATGCTGTGGAACGTTGTGCCGTTGTAAAAGCCCTGGCGCGCGAGGTCGATGAACTTCTTCACGTGATTTGGCGCTTCCTTGGCGTAGAACTCGAGCGTAAACGCCCCTGCGGAGGTGTCGAAGACTGCCTGGAGTTTGCTCGGGTCTTCCTGCTGGAACAGCATCAATGCCATCAGTAGTAATTTCATGGTTTCACCCTGTCTTCTTCGGCTTTCGTCCGGAGTTGCCGGGCTCGTGCAACGATGCCCTCGACGCGTTCTTTCCTTCGGCGTTCGGCATCCGCCTTTCGGGTCAAGCCGCGTACCTCGTACTCATCGATCGACTGTGTGATCGCGGCGAGCTGACTGTCATATAGATCGAGCGCACGGTCATAGTCGTCGATCGCGTCATCGAACTGCTCGCGCAATGCGCGAATCGCTCCGCGTGAAAAATAAGCGTCGGCATGCGCGCGGTTCGAGCGCAACACTTTCTCGAACTGCTGAAGCGCGTTATCGATTTCGCCTTGCCGGAAA
>Ga0075424_100002956_pt1 | contig 15761 bp, 14 predicted proteins | sample SoiMethybrSBSTD3_FD_75301 | JGI IMG/M metagenome (GOLD analysis project Ga0075424, IMG submission 75301) | Bulk soil microbial communities from a Populus tree surrounding site in Tennessee, USA - Soil MetaG P. TD hybrid SBSTD3 | ecosystem: Environmental > Terrestrial > Soil > Tree plantation...
CGGCGGCGTGGTCTTCGCGGCCTCCTCCAGCGACGAGGACGTGGGCTACGCGATCGCGGCAAGCGAGGTGGAGGACACGATCATCGAAGCGGTCGGCAGGACGACGGAGGTCGACACCGGGCCCTGCATCGACTGAGCCTTCCTACTCCTCCATCACCACGCGCAGGTCGCCCTCGCGCGAGAGCAGGGAGAACGAGGTGATCTCGCCCTCGCGACGGAACACCATGCTGACGCTGCTGTCGCCCACCTTGAGGTTGCGGACCTCGACCGTGTTGAGCCACGAGGGCAGGTGGGGCAGGTTGACCGTGAGCAGGTTCTCGTGCGCCCGGGCCGACAGGCCCAGGATCGCCTGCAGCATCAGGAACGGCGCCCCGGCGGCCCAGGCCTGCGGCGAGCAGGCGATCGGATAGCTCACCGGGCGATTGGGCGTCCGGCGCGTGAACCCGCAGAACAGCTCGGGCAGGCGCAGGTAGTCCGCCGACACGGCGGCGTCGAACAGCGCCGTCGTCACGCGGTTGGTGGCGCGCACGAACCGGTAGCGCTTGAGCCCGGCCGCGATCAGCGCGTTGTCGTGGGGCCACACGGAGCCATTGTGGTAGCTCATCGGGTTGTAGGCGGCGGCCGAGCGACTCATCGTTCGCACGCCCCAGCCCGAGAACATGTCCGGCGCGAGGAGTCCCTTGGCCAGCGGAAGGGCCTTGTCCTCCTCGACGATGCCGCAGTACAGGCAGTGGCCGGGGTTCGACATCAACGCGCGGACCTGCCGCTTGTCGGCGTCCAGGGCACCGGCGAAGAAGCGCTCCTCCTCCATCCAGAAGGCCTCGTTGAACCGCGCCTTCAGGCGTTCGGCCTCACGCTCCAGCCGCGACGCGTCCTCGGGCCGATCCAGGGCGCGATAGACGTCGGCCATCCGGGTCTTCGCCAGGTACACGTAGCCCTGGACCTCCGCCAGTGCGATCGGCGGCTCGGCGATCTCCCCGTCGGCGTGGACGATCGCGTCGTACGAATCCTTCCATCCCTGGTTGCGGATCCCCCGCGGCGATCGGCACAGGTACTCGACGAACCCGTCGCCGTCCAGGTCGCCGTACTCGTCGATCCACCGCATCCCGGCCTCGGCCGCAGGCAGGAGCTCGCGCGCGAACTCGAGGTCGCCGGTCCAGCGCAGGTGCTGCGCGTACACGACCACGAACCACGGCGTCGAGTCCACCGACCCGTAGTACGGCGAGTGCGGCAGGATCCCGGCGCGCGCCAGCTCGCCGTCGCGCACCTCGTGCAGGATCTTGCCAGGCTGCTCGTCGCGCCAGTCGTTGACCTCGGTGCCCTGGCGTTCGGCCAGGACCTGGAGGGCCTCCCGCGCCGGCCTCGTGTTCACCGTGAGGAACTGGTGGGCCGCGATCAGCGAGTCGCGTCCGAAGATCGTCACGTACCAGGGGATCCCGGCCGCGAGCACACCGCTGCCGTTCACCCGCGTGTAGAGCGAGCGCAGGTCTCGCAGGCTCCGGTCGAGCAGCTCGTTGAACAGCTCGTTGTCGGTGACGATGCGCGTCGACTCGCGCTCCCATTCCTCGTAGCTGCGGCGGAGCTCGTGCACCGCGTGGTCGAAGTCGGGCGCGCTCTCCGTCGGCTCGTCGCCGGCGTCGGGCTCGACCGTCACCGTGACCAGTCGCGTCTGGTGGGGCTCGAGGCGGAGCCGGAAGGACGCCGTGGCGAGCTCGCCCTCCACGTCGATGTGATGAGGATCCAGCCCGAACCGGATCCGCGTGGTTCTGCGGACGCCGTCCCGGCCGTCGTGCGCGAACGCGATCTCGGTGCCGTCCACCGTCGGCGCCGTGCCCGTCGATCGCCGCTCGGTCATCCCGCGGATCTCGAAGATGTCGGCGAAGTCGGCGCCGAAGCGGAGCTCGACCTCGAGCGTGACCTCGAACGGGTTGTAGTTCTTGATCCGGATCCGTTCGAACAGCGAGCCGCGGATCGCGCGCACGCGCCGGACGTTGATCGTCTGCTGCGGCGCGCACAGCTCGTCCCCTTCGAACAGGTCCGGGTTGGTCAGGTCGACGTGCGCCATGTAGCCGCGCTCGGCCGAGGACGAGAGCAGGACGAGCTCGCGGCCGTTCATCGTCAGGCGGAACTGCGAGAGGAACCGCGTGTCGTGCGCGTACAGGCCCAGGCCGATGTCGCCGCCATGGTCCAGGTTGCCCTCCAGGTCGGAGTACAGGAAGGTCTCGGCGTCCTTGACCGCGAGCGTCTTGCTGGCCAGGTCGGTGAGCAGGACCGGCGAGGCGCCCTGGCCGGGTTCGGCGGGAGCAGGCTCCCGTTCGGCGGCCTCCCCCACCACGGTTAGCGGCGGGTCCTGGTCCCCGCGGCGGGCCGGCTCGGCATCGTTGACGGTCATCGTTCACCCATCGTCGCAGGTGATACGCGTCTTCAGCCTTCCCGGATGTCGACGCCCGAGGCACGCACGGGCACGCGGAGGACGGTCCATCCCTCGCTCGGATCCGGCGTCACGACATCATCGCGCTCGAACGCCAGCAGGGACGGGCCCGAACCCGAGACGCAGACGGCCAGCCCGGCCTCCCGGAGGCGGTCGAACGTCGCGCGGACCTCCGGCACCAGCGCGAGCCGGACGTCCTGGTGCAGGCGGTCGCGCATCGCGCGGGGCAGCAGGCCCGGGTCGTGCAGCAGCGCGACCGCGGTGAGCGCGGCGTGACCGGCGTTCGCCGCGGCCTCGGCATGGGGAACCGTCGCCGGGAGGGCCTCGCGCGCCGCCTCGGTCGAGACGCGGGCGTCCGAGGGCACGAACAGCGCCGGACGCAGGTCCGGATCGGGGTCGAACCGCCCGACGACCCCGTCGTCCAGCACCATCGTGAAGCCGCCGAAGACGGCCGCGGCCGCGTTGTCGGGGTGACCCTCGAGCCCGGCCGCGATCTCCAACACGTGCGTTGGTTCGAGACCGAGGCGGAGGGCGGCGTTCGCGAGCGCGACCCCCGCCACCGCGGCCGCGGCCGAGGAACCCAGCCCGCGCTCGAGGGGGATCCGGTTGACACCGCGGATCGCGCCGGCGGGCGCCTCGCGCCCGGCGCGTTCGGCGGCGGCGGCGATCGCCCGGCTCACGAGGTCGGAGCCGTCGGTGGGAAGCTCGGCGCCGCCCTCGCCCTGCCACGCAACGGCTGGCCGGGCGTCGAGATCCAACGTCACCTCGTTGCACAGGTCCAGCGCAAGCCCGAAGCAGTCGAACCCAGGGCCGAGGTTCGCCGAGCTCGCCGGGACCGTCGCGGTCACACGCACGCTAGAGCCCGAGCTCGGCGGCGACCGCCTCCGCGTTCGCCGCCACCGTCGTCGGCTCGGCCGCCCCGGTGACCGCCCACTCGGGGTCCTTCAGCCCGTGGCCGGTCAGGACGCACACGACGGTCGAGCCACGCACCAGCGTGCCCTCGGCCGACAACCGAAGCATGCCGGCCACGCTCGCCGCCGACGCGGGTTCGGCGAACAGGCCCTCGTGCGCCACGCGTCGATAGGCGCCCAGGATGTCGCGGTCGGTCACGGCCATGATCGCCCCCTCGGACTCGGAGGCCGCGGCCATCGCGAGGTCCCACGACGCGGGGTTCCCGATCCGGATCGCGGAGGCGATCGTGTGCGGGTCCTTCACCGGCCTGCCGAGCACCAGCGGCGCGGCTCCGCTTGCCTGGAAGCCGAACAGCCGCGGCGGCTCGTGGATCACGCCATCGGCCAGGTACTCCGAGTAGCCCATCCAGTGGCTCGAGATGTTCCCCGCGTTGCCGACCGGCAGGCAGTGGACGTCGGGGGCGCGACCGAGCCCGTCCGCGATCTCGAACGCGCACGTCTTCTGTCCCTGCAACCGGTACGGGTTGACCGAGTTCACCAGCGTCACCGGGTGGCCCTCGGCAAGCCCGCGCGCGAGGTCGAGCGACGCGTCGAAGTTCCCCTCCACCTCGAGCACGCGGGCGCCGTGCGCGAGCGTGGCGGCCATCTTCCCCGGCGCGATGTTGCCCTTGGGCACCAGGACGGCACACGTCAGTCCGGCCTTGCCCGCGTATGCGGCCGCGCTCGCGCTCGTGTTGCCGGTCGAGGCGCACACCACCGCCTTCGAGCCCTCCTCGACCGCCTTGCTGATCGCCAGCGTCATCCCGCGGTCCTTGAACGAGGCTGTGGGATTCGCGCCCTCGTACTTCAGGTAGACCTCGCATCCGGTCTCCGCCGACAGGGGTTCGGAGCGCACGAGCGGTGTGCCGCCCTCGCCCAGCGTGACCACCGGCGTGCCCCGGGTCACCGGCAGCCGGTCCCGGTACTCCTCGATCACGCCGCGCCAGACCCCGGCCACGGCTACTCCTCGGCCTCGACCCGGAGCACGCTGCGGACGTCCTCGACCGCGGGCAGGCCGCGCAGCGCGGCCACCGCATCCTGGAACGCGCCCTCGCGCGCGCGGTGCGTGATGAACACCAGCTGCGCGTCGTCGCCGAACCCCTCCTGCCAGACGCTCTTGATCGAGACGTCGCTACGCGCGAACACGCTCGCGATCTCGGCCAGCACGCCCGGCCGGTCCTCGACGCGCAGCAGCAGGTAGTACTGGCCCGTCAGCTCCTCGATCGGGCGGATCGTGCGCTCGTAGAAGCAGGTACAGCCGACGCCCCGCGCGCCCGCGAGCAGGTTCCTCGCCACCGTCACGAGATCCCCGACCACCGCGGTGGCCGTCGCCTCCCCCCCGGCGCCGCGCCCGTAGAACATCAGCTCGCCGACGTCGGGGCCCTCGACGAAGATCGCGTTGTAGGCGTCTCGGACCGACGCGAGCGGATGCGCGACCGGGATCATCGCGGCGTGCACCCGCGCCGAGATCCGCTCGTTTCCTCCTCGTTCTCCCGGACCCATCTCGGCGATCGCCAGGAGCTTGATCACGTAGCCCAGGCGCCGGGCGAACTCGATGTCCTCGGTGGTGACGTTCGCGATCCCCTCGCGGTAGACGTCGCCCGCCACCACCCGAGCGTTGAACGCGATCGAGGCCAGGATCGCGCACTTGGCGGCCGCGTCGTGGCCTTCGACGTCGGCGGTCGGGTCCGCCTCCGCGTAGCCCAGGCGCTTGGCCTGCGCCAGCACGTCCTCGAACGCGCGGCCCTCCTCGGACATCTTCGTGAGGATGAAGTTCGTCGTGCCGTTGACGATGCCCATGACGCGGCGGACGCGTTCGCCCGTCAGCGACTCCTTCAACGGCCTGATCAGCGGGATCCCTCCGCCCACCGACGCCTCGAAGTACAGGTCCAGCCCCTTGTCGTCCGAGGCGTCGAACAGCTCGCGGCCTCGGTTGGCCAGCAGCTCCTTGTTGGCCGTGACGACCGGCTTGTCGCGTTCGAACGCGGCCAGCACCAGCGACCCCGCCGGCTCGAGTCCGCCGATCAGCTCGCAGACGATGTCGACGTCGGGATCCTCGATCACCGCCATCGGGTCGTCGACGAAGGCCTCGGCCGGCAGGGGCACGTCCCGGGCCTTGGAAAGGTCGCGAATCGCGACCCGGTGCACCTGGAGGCGGCAGCCCGCGCGTCTCTCGATGTCGTCGCGGTGGCTGTCGAGCAGCCGGACGACCGCGGCCCCTACGGTGCCGCAGCCGAGCATCCCCACCCGCAGGATCCGTTCGCTCATCCGGTCCGCCTCCGGCCGTCAGTATGTCGCGCCGGACGGGCCGGGAGCCCTCAGGCTTCCGCGCGTTCCATGGACTCGGGGGCCGAGACGCCGAGCAGGCCGAGCAGGTTCGCGATCGTCTGCTTGGCCCCACGGCACAACCACAGGCGCGCCTGCGTGAGCTCGACGTCGTCCGACAGCACGGGGCAGTCCGTATAGAAGCGATGGAAGCGCGCGGCAAGGTCCTGGGCCGCATGCGTGAGCCGGTGCGGTGCGCGGATCGTGGCGGCGGTCGCGACCTGCGACGGCATGTCGGCCACCGCCCGCAACAGGTCGAGCTCGGACTCGTGCTCCAGCCGCGAGAGGTCTGCCTCGGCGATCGGCCGCAGCTCGACGCCGCGTTCAGCCGCCTTGCGCAGGATCGAGGCAATCCGCGCGTGCCCGTACTGCACGTAGTACACGGGGTTCTCGAGCGTCTGCGCCTTCACCGTCTCGATGTCGAACCGCATCGTGACGTCGGCGCTGAACATCAGCAGGTGGAACCTCGCCGCGTCGGTGCCGACCTCGTCGATGAGCTCGTCCAGCGTGACGAGCGTCCCGGCCCGCTTGCTCATCGCCACGGGCTCGCCGCCGCGCAGGAACGACACCCATTGATAGATGACGATCTCGACGCGTTCGGGGTCGTAGCCGAGCGCCTGCGCGGCGCCACGAACTCGGGCGACGTCGCCGTGGTGATCGGCACCCCACACGTAGACGATGTGGTCGAACCCGCGCTCGAACTTGTCGATCAGGTACGCGCAGTCGGCGCCGAAGTACGTGTGCTTGCCGTTCGAACGGACGATCGGACGGTCCTTGTCGTCACCGAACGCCGTCGACCGGAACCAGATGGCGCCGTCCTTCTCGTACCCGTAGCCGGCTTCGCGGAGCCGTTGGACCACGGCGGCGATCTCCCCCTTGTCCTCCAGGGTGCGCTCGTGCATGTAGGTGTCGAACCTGATGTTGAAGCGTTCGAGCGTGGTCGCGATCTGTTCGAGGATGCGTTGGGTCGCCAGATGTTGCAGGCGAGACCTCCGCTCCTCCGGCGCGAGATCGGCCAGTCCAGGCCCGTGGGCTTCCAGGATCTCGCGGGCCAGATCCGTCACGTAGTCGCCGTGGTAGCCGTCCTCGGGGACCTCAGCCTCGCGTCCCGCCAGCTGCAGGTAGCGGGCCTCGACCGATTCGCCGAACCGGTCCACCTGCCCGCCGGTGTCGTTGAAGTAATACTCGCGCTCGACGGCCCAACCCGCGGCCTCCAACACGCGGGCGAGCGCGTCGCCGAGCGTGGCGTTCCGCGCGTGACCGATGTGGAGGGGTCCGGTCGGGTTGGCGCTGATGAACTCGACCTGCGCGCGCAGGCCGTTGGGTTCGGCGCGGCCGTACGCCTCCCCCGCCCGCTCGACCTCGCGAAGCACGTCGGTCAGCCAGCCGGTGGTGAGCCGGAAGTTGATGAAGCCGGGCCCGGCCACCTCGGCCGAGGCCAGGAAGTCCGCTGGGGGCAGGTGTCGGACGATCACCTCGGCTATCTCCCACGGTGGCCGGTCGACGCGGGCCGCGACCACGAGGGCCGCGTTGGTCGAGAAGTCCCCGTGCTCCTTCTGCCGTGGCTTGGACAGCTCGACCTCGGGCGGGTCCCCGCTCAGCCCGAGCTCGCGCGCGGCGGCCGTGAGCGCCACCGTGACGAGCGCGATCAGGCGGTCCTCGATCATCGCCCGAAGCGTAGCCGACGTGTTCGCGGCGGCCGCTCTCGTTTCGGCCCGGGCGACGCAAGGCGCGTTGCTAGACTCGCCTCCCGAGCCCTCGTAGCTCAGTGGATAGAGCGCCGGCCTCCGGAGCCGGGTGCGCAGGTTCGAGTCCTGCCGAGGGCACTAGGAAGACATCGAGCTCGTCGAGGATCTGCGGATGAAGCGACTGCTGCTGCTCCGCCACGCGAAGTCGAGCTGGGACGACGCGTCGCTCGCGGACCGCGATCGGCCGCTCGCGCCCCGAGGGCACAAGGCGGCCGAACGGATGGCCGGGCACCTGCGTTCGAGCGGGCCTGCGGTCGACCTCGTCCTGTGCTCGTCTGCGCTTCGGACCACCGAGACGCTCGAGCACGTGGGTCGCGCGTTCGGCGATGCGGAGATGGTGGTCGAGGACGGGCTGTACGGGGCCACCGACGAGGAGTTACTGGATCGTCTCCGCCGGATCGCCGAGGACGCCGAGGGCGTCGCGCTGATCGGCCACAACCCGGGCATCCAGGACCTTGCCCTCGACCTCGCGGGCGGCGGCGAGGATCTCGAACGCGTGCGATCGAAGTTCCCGACCGGGGCGCTCGCCCTGCTCGAGTTCGACGGGCCGTGGGCGGGGCTGGCCGAGGGCGCCGCACGCCTGGTCGCGTTCGTCACGCCGAAGGATCTGGCGTGAGCGACACGCCCGGCCGCGACCCCGGGCTGACCGAGGCATCGCTCGGACCCGACCCGATCGCCGCGCTGCGCGCCTGGCTCGAGGAGGCCCGGGCGGGCGGCGTGGCGTTCCCCGAGGCGGCCGCGCTCGCGACCGCCGATGCCAGGGGCCGTCCCGCCGTGCGCCACGTCCTCGTCAAGGGCATCGACGAGCGGGGCCTCGCCTTCTACACGAATCGCGACAGCGGCAAGGGCCGGCATCTGGCCGAGAACCCGAACGCGGCGATCGCCCCCTGTATTGGCGGGAGCTCGACCGGCAGGTCACGGGGTCGGGACCGGTGACGCCGATGAGCGACGACGAGTCGCTCGCGTACTTCCGCACCCGCTCGCGCGAGGCCCGGATCGGGGCGTGGGCATCGCAGCAGAGCCGGCCCGTCGCGTCACGGGAGGTGCTCGACGCGGCGTTCACAGCGTTCGACGTGCGTTTCACCGGAGACGACGTGCCGCTCCCCGCGCACTGGGGCGGGTACCGCCTCGAGCCCCAGACGTTCGAGTTCTGGAAGGGACGCGAGCACCGGCTTCACGACCGGTTCCGCTACACGCGCGACGGCGGAGCCTGGCAGCTCGAACGCCTGTGGCCGTAGCCGCGCAACCGTGTCCTTCCGGTATCGTTCCGGCCTCATGAACGCCGACGAGCTTCGCGACGCGATCGCACGCGACCGACCGCGGGTCGTCGAGGAACTCAAGACGCTGGTCCGCATCCCGTCGATCGCGTTCCCCGGCTACGACGACAAGCCCGTGCGTGCCTCGGCCGAGGCGACCGCCGACATCCTGGAGGGCGCGGGCTTCGGCGGGGTCCGGCTGATCGAGCTTCCGGGTGTCGACCACCCCGCCGTGTTCGGCGAGGTCGCCGGGCCCGCCGGCGCCCCCACGCTGCTGCTGTACGCGCACCACGACGTGCAGCCGGAGGGACCGCTCGAGCAGTGGACCACTCCCCCCTTCGAGCCCGAGGTGCGCGACGGCCGGATGTACGGGCGGGGGACCTCCGACGACAAGTGCGGCGTCGTGATCCACGCCGCCGCCCTGCGCGCCTGGGGGGGCGCGCCGCCGGTCACCGTCAAGGTCCTGGTCGAGGGCGAGGAGGAGGCCAGCGCCGAGCATCTGCCGTTCCTGATCGAGGGGCACAAGGAGCTCCTGCGGGCCGATGTGATCGGCGTGGCCGACGGCGGCAACTGGCGGGCGGGCATCCCGACGCTCGAAACCAGCATCCGGGGCGTCGTCGACTGCATCGTCACCGTCCGCGCGCTCGACCTGGCCGTCCACAGCGGCGCCTACGGCGGGCCCGCGATCGACGCGATCTCGGCGCTCTCGCGGATCCTGGCCTCGCTGCACGACGACGACGGAGAGGTCGCGATCGAGGGCCTGATCCACGGAGCATGGGAGGGCCTGCACCTGACTGAGGAGGAATACCGGGAGGAGACCCCGCTCCGTCCGAGCGTCAGCCTGGTCGGCAAGGGCTCGATCTCGGAGCGGCTGTGGTCCAAGCCGGCGGTGGCCGTGCTCGGCTTGGACGCCCCGCGCGTGGTCGAGGCCTCGAACCAGCTCGTGCCCGTCGCCTCGGCCAAGGTGAGCCTGCGCCTCGCGCCGGAGGAGGACGCCCAGCGCGCGATGGATCTGCTCACCTCGTTCCTCGCCGGGCAGGCGCCCTGGGGTGTCGAGGTCGACGTCAAGCCCGGCACGTCGGGGCAGGGCATGCGTGTCAAGACCGACGGGCCGGGGTTCGCGGCGATGGACCGGGCGATGGAGGCCGCGTTCGGGCGCGAGGTCGTGCAGAGCGGGAGCGGCGGCTCGGTCCCGCTGGTGCCGGAGCTCTCGGCGGCGCTGCCCGACGCCGAGATCCTGATGTACGGGGCCTCGGACGAGAAGAGCCAGTACCACTCGATCGACGAGAGCGTGGACCTGGGGGAGCTCGAGCGCGTGACGCTGGCCGAGGCCCTGCTGTTCCTGGAGCTCACCCGCTCCTGAACCTCGGCCGCGGTTCCGCATGGCCTTGCTAGGCTCGACCGGATGGACAGCCAACCGACCCCCCAGATGCCGACGGCGGCGGCCGCCGGCGAGCAGGCCGCGACCGCCGACCAAGAGGCGGTGACCCAGCCCGCCAAGCTGCTGCGGATCGCGACCATGGTTCGAGAGCTGCTCGAGGACACCCGACAGGCCTCGCTGGACGAACCCGGACGGATCCGACTCCGGCAGATCTACGAGCGGGCGATCGGCGAGCTCCAGGACGTGCTGAGCCCGGACCTGCAGGAGGAGCTGTCCTCGCTGGCTCCCCCGATGCAGGGCGTCCCGACCGATGCCGAGATCCGCGTGGCGCAGGCGCAACTGGTCGGGTGGCTCGAGGGCCTGTTCCACGGGATCCAGGCGGCGCTGTTCGCGCAGCAGATGGCGGCCCGCCAGCAGTTCGAGGAGCTCAGGCGCCGTGGCCTTCCCGGAGGCGCCCCCCCTCCGAGCGACCCGTCGGATCCGTCGGGCCCGAACCCCGACGCCGGCCGGGGTCAGTACCTGTAACGATCAGGGCGCTCCCGCTTCGGCGGCCTGTGCCTTCGCTGCCGCGTCCTTGACGTCTGACCCACCCGCCATCCGCTGGGCGATGTACACCGGGATGAACATGATCAGGATCACCGCCACGGCCACGACGTTGACGATCGGGCGGTTCCGCGGCAGGCGCATGTTGCTGTAGATGAACTTCGGGATCGTCAGCGTGCTGCCGGCGGTGAAGTTCGTCACGACGATCTCGTCGAACGACAAGGCGAAGGCGAGGAGGGCGCCGGCGACGAGCGCGGTCCGGATCGCCGGGAACGTCACGTACCGGAACGTCTGCCACCCGTCGGCGCCCAGGTCCATCGAGGCCTCGACGATCGAAGGGGACGTTCGACGCAGGCGCGCGATCACGTTGTTGTAGACCACCACGATGCAGAAGGTCGCGTGACCGATGAAGATCGTCTGCAGTCCGAACGGGATCTGGAAGTTGTTGATCGTGGTGTTGAGCGCGATCGCCGTGATGATCCCCGGCAGGGCGATCGGCAGCACTAGCAAGAACGACACGGTGTTTCGGCCGAAGAACCGGAAGCGATGCACGGCGAACGCCGCGAGGCTGCCGAGCAGCAGCGCCAGGAGGGTGGCGACGATCGCGACCACGAGGGAGTTCGGCAACGCCTCGCGCACCTGGTCGTTGTTCCACGCCGCGGAGAACCACTTCGTCGTGTACTCCTGGATCGGCCAGGACTGCCCGATGCTGTCGTTGAACGCGTACATGACGACGATGACGAGCGGCACGTACAGGAACACGAGGATGAGCGCTGCGCTCACCTTGACCAGCATCCTGACGAGTGGCGTCTCCATCGCTAGAGGGCGTCGAATGCGCCCAGGCGCTTGGCGCCGAGGAGGTAGACGGCCATGACCACGATCGGGACCAGGGCGAACGCCGCCGCGAGCGGCGTGTTCCCTGCGACGCCCACGTTGTCGTAGATCACGTTGCCGATGAACTGGGTGTTCCCGACGATCTCGGGCGTGATGTAGTCGCCTAGCGTGAGCGCGAAGGCGAAGATCGAGCCGGCCGCGATCCCAGGCAGGATCAGGGGGAACGTGATCTTCCAGAACGTCTTCGAGTCCTTCGCCCCAAGGTCCGAGGAGGCCTCGAGCAGGGACGACGGGAGACGGTCCAGCGCCGCGTAGATCGGCAGGACCGTGAACGGCAGCCACAGGTAGACGAAGGTCAGCCACACGGCCCAGTTCGAGCGTCCCAGCTGCAGCGACCCCAGGCCCGTCAGCTCCACGAGCCAGTTCACGAAGCCGTTGGGCGTGAGCATGATCTTCCACGCGAAGATCCGGACGAGGTAGTTCGCCCACAGCGGCAGGACGATCGCGACGAGCACGGCATTTCTAGCCTTCGGCGACGCCAACCGGGCCGCGTAGTAGGCCAGGGGGAACGACAGGAAGACATCCGCCAGCATCACGGCCGCGGCGATGCCGATCGTGCGGACCGTGATCGTGCGGTAGACCCCGTTCTCCCACAGGGTCTGGAAGTTGTTGAGCGAGAACCCTCGGACGACCTCGGACGTCAGGACGTCCAGGCTCCAGAACGCGTTCGCGAGCAGGAACAGCAGCGACCCGATGTAGACGACCAGGAACCAGGTGAGCGGAGCGCCCAGGGTGAGAGCGAGCTTGCCTCGCGGATGCCGGAACAGGAACGCGGACGAGCGAGAACGCGTGTCCGCGTTCGGCTGCTCACGCGCGATCGCCGCCACCGTCATCCTCCACCGCGCGTCGGGGACCCCGGCGCTCGCCCGGGGTCCCCGTCGCCGTCCTACGAAGTGCCTAGCCGACGATCTCCGTCCACTTCTGCGTCCACTCGGAGTAGTCCGTGCAGACGTCCCCCCGGTCGTCGCCGCAGTCTGGCAGCGGCGTCTTCCACAGGTACAGCGACTGCAGGAATTCCGCATCGCCGCAGTAGCCGTAGCGGATCGTGTCGACGTCGGCCACGGCGCTCTTGCCGTACAGGTCCTGGACGAGGTCCTTGGTCGCCTGGCAGGAGTCCACGTTGCTCCCCGCGGCCCCGTACCAGTCCGAGACCTCGGCCTGCACGTCGGGCTGCATCGTCCAGTCCATCCACTTCAGCATGCAGTTGGGGTGCTGCGCGTTGGCCGAGATCATCCACGTGTCCGCCCAGCCGGTCATCCCCTCCGACGGCTCCACCGCGTCCACGTTGGCGTCGGGCTCGGTGTACCGCAGGTTGATCGGCCACGCGGTGCCAGCCGTCATCGAGCCCTGAACGAACCCGTCGATCTCGTCCGTGTAGAGCGCCCAGTAGCCGCTGATCATCGCGTTCTGCTGCTTCAGCAGCTCCACGGCCGCGTCGAGCTGGTCCTGCGAGAGCTCGTACGGGTCGGTGATGTTCAGGTCCGGGTTGTGGGTCATCAGGTACATCGCCGCGTCGGCGATGTAGATCGGCGAGTTGTACGCCGTGAGCGAACCCGCGGCCGGCGAATCGGACTCGAACACGATGTCCCAGCTGGTGGGCGCGGGCGAGATCTCGTCCGTGTTGTACATCAGGAAGTTCGGCCCGTACATGTACGGCGTGCCGTACACGTTGCCGTTCACCACGTAGTGCGCATTGTTCGTCCCGCCGTCGGGGTTGAGCGGCCCGATGACGTTGGCGAACTCGGGGAACAGCGATGTGTCGATCGCGCCGACGTCGCCTGCGGCGATCAACCTGTTGGTCGCGTCGCCCGACGCCGACACGCCGTCGTATTCGGTGCCGCCGCCCTGACGCATCAACGTCACCATCTCGTCGGACGTGTCGGCGTAGGTGACGTTGACGTTGCAGCCGGTGTCGTCCTCGAAGGGCGTTACCCAGTCGTACGCCTCGCCGCCCTCGCTCGTGCCGTCCTCGACGTAGCCCGCCCAGGCGATCAGGTTGAGCTCGCCCTCCGGCTCGCCGATCGAGGTGTAGGTCTTCGACGGCTCGATGCCGCCGCCCGTTGCTCGACCACCCGAGCCCTCGTCCTCTCCGCACGCTGCGGCCACGACGGCGAGCGCCGCGAGGGCGACGAGCCAGGTTCGAAAAGCCCCCTTCATGAAGCCCCCTCCTCTGGGTCCATCGACCCTTCGTTCGAACCGCCGGCCGCCTCGACCGGGCGGTTGTTGGTGCGATCCCACACCAGGCGCACGGCCTTGCCGCGAACCTGGAGCGCCTGCATCGACGACGTGGCGAGGTTCTGCTGCATGACCACGAGCTCGCCGCCGACGTCGAGCGTGACGATGTACCGCGTGACCGCACCGAGGTATACGACCTCACGGACGTGGCCGGTTGCCGTGCACGAGCCCTCGGGCACGGTCTCGTCCGGGTCGACCATCGCGATCTTCTCGGGACGGATCGTGAACGCATGAGGGTCGCCCGCGATCTCACGCGCGGCCGCTCCCTCCAGGACGTTGGACGTCCCGACGAACCCGGCCACGAACCCGGTCGCCGGTCGCTCGTACACCTCGGCCGGGGTCCCGATCTGCTCGATCCGCCCGCGGCTGAACACGGCGAGTCGATCGCTCATCGTGAGCGCCTCCTCCTGGTCGTGGGTGACGTAGACGAAGGTCAGGCCGACCTGCTGCTGGATCTCCTTGAGCTCGATCTGCATCGCCTGGCGCAGCTTCAGGTCCAGCGCCCCCAGCGGCTCGTCCAGCAGCAGCACCTTCGGCCGGTTCACGAGCGCGCGCGCGAGCGCTACGCGCTGCCGCTGGCCGCCCGAGAGCTGGCTCGGCTTGCGGTCTCCGAACGCCGACAGCTGGACCATCGCGAGCGCATCGGCGGCTCGCTCGCGCCGGTCCTGGGCGGCAACCTTCTTGACCTTGAGTCCGTACTCGACGTTGTCCTGCACGGACATGTGCGGGAATAGCGCGTAATCCTGGAAGACCGTGTTCACGTCCCGCTGATACGGCGCGAGGCGGGTGACGTCCTGCCCGCCGAGGAGCACGCGTCCCTCGGTGGGCGCCTCGAAGCCGGCGATCATCCGCAGGCAGGTGGTCTTGCCCGAACCCGAGGGCCCGAGCATCGAGAAGAACTCGCCCTCGCGGACCTCGAGGTCGACGCCGTCGACGGCCACGACCTCACCGAAGCGCTTGACGACGCCCTCGAGCGTGACCGCCGCGCCGGTCCCGGCACCTGGCGGTGCCTCGTCCACTCTGGTTGCACGCTGCGCCAACCCCGCCTCCGGGAGATCGGTCGTTCAGGAATCGCGCCATCTTGAACGGGAAAGCGTGCCTGGGCAAGCCACCGGGATCCTGGGCTCAGGCGGACCCGACGAGGGCGGCGAGATCGGCGCGCCGGCTCCGGAGCGCTTCGGAGAGCCCGCGCGTCAGTTCGCGGACGATCCCGGGGCCCTCGAAGACGAGCCCGGTGTAGACCTGGACGGTGGTGGCGCCCGCCCCGATGCAGGCGAGTGCGTCCGTCGCGGTGAAGATCCCGCCGCTCGCGTTCAGGGGCAGCGCGCCGCCCGTCGCGACGCGGATCTCCCGCAGGTTCGACACCGTTCCCTCGAGGAGGGCCCGGCCCGAGAGCCCCCCGGCGCCCACCGACAGTCGGCGATCTCCGACCGGCAACGTGTTCGAGACCGTGAGCCCATCGGCGCCCGCCCGCTGCGCGATGTCGGCCAGCGCGAGCACCACGTCACGCTCGATGTCGGTTCGGAACGGCGGGAGCTTGACGAACAGCGGCGTGGACCGGCGCGTCCCGAGCTCTCGCAGCAGGCTCGCGAGGTGCGCTTCGTTGTCGCGATCGCGGCCCCACGACACGTTGGGACAGCTCGCGTTGAGCTCGATCGCGTCGACGTGAGGCTCCAGCAGCGCGTGGGCCTCGAGGACATCGGCGAGATCCTGGTCGGCGATGCTCGCCACGCGCGGCCCGGTCCGCCGGACCCGGGCCAGGGTGGACGCGGCGGCCTCCGCGCCGGGGTTCGGAAGGCCCATCGCGTTGGCCATCGACATCCGCCGCGGGTAGCGCACGATCCGGGGCTTGGGATGGCCGGCCCGCGGCCGGCGCGTGAACGTGCCGCACACGACGTACCCGAACCCCAGCCGCCCCAGCGCGTCCGCGTGCCGACCGGTCTTGTCGAACCCGGCTGCGAGCGCGACCGGGTTCGCGAGCCGCATGCCCGCGAGCGA
>Ga0075424_100002960_pt1 | contig 15749 bp, 18 predicted proteins | sample SoiMethybrSBSTD3_FD_75301 | JGI IMG/M metagenome (GOLD analysis project Ga0075424, IMG submission 75301) | Bulk soil microbial communities from a Populus tree surrounding site in Tennessee, USA - Soil MetaG P. TD hybrid SBSTD3 | ecosystem: Environmental > Terrestrial > Soil > Tree plantation...
CCCGAATCCAAAGAAGCTCACCAGTTCATGGCCACCTTTTTGGACAGACACTTGGGCAAATGACGTTTGTACGGCGGCACCGCGGCCCGTGATAGGTCCCGTCTCGGAAGTTGCCCATGCCAATATATCTGGCTCGTTAACTATTCTTCTTCACATCGCTGTCAGCGTTGCGGACAAGCGACACTGGAGGTTGTCGTACAGGCCAGCGTGACTGCAGGCTAGCCGTTCATAGAGAACTGAATCTCATCCGCACAGCGGACCTGCCCAGATGACCCCATGGATGGGTCCCTTACAGTCTCAGTCCTGTAAGCTCTTTAGAATCAATACTTACGAAAAAGAGAGGGAGGGGACTTCATTTGGTTTGATTCGGCCTGATCCGGCACATCTTACTTCCGCGGGTCACCACTCACTCGTCGCTCGCCTTCGCCGCCTTCTTCTTGTCTGCCCGGCTGCCCACTTCGCGGAATCGCTCTTCTAGTCCAGCCCTGGTGAAAAAGTTCACCGGCAAATTCGGGTTGTAACGGCACGTTTCGTAAAATGCCTGAAACACCCGGCGGCCGTTGTGCGTGCGCGAAACCTGCAGCGGCGTCTGCACTCCGTCCAGCGCGTGATAGTTCGCGTACGACGTAATGTCTTCATCCGGCTGGCTGTTCGCTTCGTTCGGTGTCAACACCACAAACCGCACCATCAGGTGCGTGTCTCTCGCCACCGCGATGCGGTAAACGCGCTGCCTGCTGTCACTCAACTCCACCCAGTCGATCGGTTTCAGGTCGATCAAATCGAGCCCGGCCCAGCGGTAATTCATTCCTTCTTCCTTCAGCCGGTAGCGGAAAATGTAATGCGGATTGTTCGGCAGCTGCTCGCGAAAATTGTCCACCTGCGCCGCGGGTTCTTCGCTCACGCCATCGTGATCGAGCGTCCAACCTTCGTATCCCGCGTAAAGATCGATCACATTTCCTTTTTTCCCGATGTCCGTCCGATTTTTGTCGGGGAATTCCCAGTAGCTCTTGAAAGGAAGGTACGCAGTCAAATCCGCATTGTGCCCGAACTGCGACATGCGCCCAGCACATTCGGATTGTCGCGCATGCAAATACGCCCTCCCTCCGAACGCATCAATCATCTGCGCCAGAATCTGCTTCGCTTTGCTCGCGCTCGCTTCTGGCATAAGCGTATCCGGATTTTGCCCGCGGGCGCTCGGTGTAATCGCCACAACAAATAGCAGCGCCAAGCACGCAAAGCGCGCGACCGTTCTGCCCGCGTTATGGACAAACGTCATCCGCAAAGCACCGAGCCTCCGTTTACATTGATGATTTCGCCGGTCATGAAGTTGGCCAGGTCCGACGCCAAAAACAGGATCGGTCCGGCAACTTCTTCCGCTGTCGCCGCCCGCCCCAATGGAATCGCCGCAGCCGCCATCTTTTGCCCGGCCTTGGTGTCTAGTACCGGATTCGACATGTCCGTGGCCACCCACCCCGGCGCCACGCTGTTCACCAGAATCCCATGCCCCGCCAGCTCCGTGGCCAGGCCTTTGGTGAGGCTGATGACGCCGCCCTTCGTCGCTGCGTAGTGCGTGTGAAACGATTCGCCGCGCTGGCCCGCGGTCGAGCTGATCGGAATAATTTTTCCAGACTTTTGCTTGATCATTTGCGGCACGGCAAAATGAATCACCGAATAGACGCTCTTCAAATTAATCCGCACCATATCGTCCCACTGCTTTTCGCTCATTTTTTCGATGGGCAAATCTTCCACGTTCCACACGCCCGCATTGGCGACCAGAATGTCGATGCGCCCCAGCCGCGCAATGGTTTGATCCACCATTTTTTTGTTGTCGGCGTGTTTGCTCACATCCGCCTTGAATGCTTCCACTCGCGTCCCGTGTTTGCGCGCTTCCGCTTCGATCTGCGCGGCTGCGTCCTTCGCCTTGTTGTAATTGAACACCACGTCGGCGCCCGCTTGCGCAAACAGCTTCACCGCCGCCGCGCCGATTCCGCGCGAACCTCCAGTGATCAAAGCAGCTTTGCCTGCCAAAGAAATCATGATTCCCCCAAGGAATTTAAGAACTCTTCGTGGCACAGCCGCTCTTGGCTGTGCGCGGTGTCAGCACGATTCCAAATGTTTCCGAAACCGCAAGAATCCGTCGGCGAAAGTCTTCAGCGCTTCGCAGTTGTTTCCAGCTTTGCCTTGCGCGCCGCGCCCACAAAATCTGCAAACAGCTTCTGTGCGAACGCATCGTCGGGCATGCGTTCCGGATGCCATTGAACGCCAATCACCCAATCTTCCTGCGACTCCAGCTCCACGCCCTCGACGATTCCGTCGGTGCCGCGCGCAGTTACGCGCAATTTGTAGCCCGGCTTGTCGATCGCCTGGTGATGGCTGCTGTTGATCTTCACTTCCGTTGCGCCCGCCAGCGTTTCCAGGTGACTACCCGGCGCCAGTGCCGCGCCGTGCTCCAGGTCGCCTTTGCTCGCGCTCGCTGCCAGATCCGTTTTCCCGTGCGCGTGTGTCCCCGGCTTTTCCGCCGGAATGTCCTGCACCAGAGTGCCGCCCCGGTGCACATTCAAAATCTGGCAGCCGTAGCAAATCGCCAGCACCGGCTTGTGCGCTGCCAGAGCGTGGTCTAACAGCGTGCTGTCGGTGCGGTCGCGGTCCGGATCTAGAGTTACCGTTTTCGCGTGGCGCGTTCCGCCGTAGCGCGACGGATCCACATCCGCCGGACTCCCCGGCAAAATAAATCCATCCAGTTTCGCCACCTGCCCTTGCAACTCGGCGTCGTTTGAAGCCAGCGAAATGTGCTCGGGTTCGCCGCCGGCCTTGCGAACTGCGTCGAAGTAATAGTTCAGCTTCTCGACGCTGCGCTGGCGCTCTTCTTCGCGGGTGCGCCAGGGGATACCTACGCGAACTTTTGGCTGAATTTCAGGGGACATGAGAGACGCAAAATCGTAGCATTCGCCGGAGCGAGCGGCAACCATCCTCAGGTATTAGTTTAACCTATTTATTATCAGCTAGTTAGAGGCGGACACGGCTTCCGAGGACAAACAGAATTCATCGCGCTGGAAGAACGCAGGAAGCCGCTTCAGCCGAGCCGCCAGTTGGCCGACGGAGTCCGCGCGCACCGTGACGTGGCCCACTTTGCGCCCTGGGCGCGGCGATTTCCCGTACAGGTGCAGATGCGCGTCGGGCACCGCGAGGAGTTCTGCGGGGTCGGGCACTTCGCCGATTAGGTTTAGCATGGCGGAGTGGCCGAGCGCGCGAGTTTCGCCGAGCGGCAAGCCGCTGACCGCGCGTAAATGGTTTTCGAACTGGCTGGCGACGGCGCCTTCGATGCTCCAGTGGCCGGAATTGTGGACACGGGGCGCGATTTCATTGGCCAAGAGGTGGCCTTCGCATTCGAACAGCTCCACGGCGAGGACGCCGACATAGTCGAGGGTTTCCAAAATGCAGCGGGCGGCATCTTCCGCTTCGCGCTGCAACGCTTCAGATAGTCGCGGAGCCGGCGCCAGCGACAACCGCAAGATTCCGCCGCGATGATGATTTTCCACCAGAGAATAGAACGCAGTTTCGCCGGTGCGGCCGCGGACCGCCAGAATCGAGAGTTCGCGCTGGAAGCTGACCAATTTTTCGAGGATCAGCGGCGTCGCCGGCAAGTCATTTTGCAGTGTCGCAACGTCGTCGCGGGTGCGCAGCACCCACTGGCCTTTGCCATCGTAGCCGAGCCGCCGCGTCTTCAAAACGCTAGGCAATCCCAACTTGCGAGTGGCCGAGTCCAGCTCACCCGCGGAATTGACGGCAACAAAATCGGTGGTGGGAATGCCGAGTTTTTGGAAAAACGTTTTTTCGCTGAGGCGATCCTGCGCCGCTTCGAGCGCCTGCGGCGGAGGATACACCGGCAATTTCTGCGCAAGATGGCGCGCCGCTTCCACCGGAACATTTTCAAATTCGTAGGTGACGAGCGCCAGACCGTGAGCGAATTTATCCAGTGCTTCGAAATCCGTGTATTCGGCGGTGACGCGCGGGGCGATGCGTCCCACGGGAGCTTGCGGTGAAGGATCTAGAAAACGAAAGTGCAAATCCAGCGGATAGCCTGCCAGCGCCAGCATATAGCCTAGCTGCCCACCGCCGAGAATCCCAATCGTCACTTGCGCTTTTCCTTTTTGCGAAGCGGATTTGAAGCGGCGGCGAATCTTGCGGGGTCGGGCGCCGCCAGGACGTTTTTTGTTTGCGTAGAGCGGAAGTTGCGAAGTGCCTCGCGAATCGCCGGATATTTGTTGCCGAGCGAAGCGGCCGCCAGCAGCGCGGCGTTGATTGCGCCCGCCTTGCCGATGGCCAGCGCGCCGACGGGAATTCCTCCTGGCATTTGCGCGATGGAGAGCAGGGAGTCCAGTCCTTTCAGCGCTTTCGATTCAACGGGAACGCCAAAAACTGGGAGCACCGTTTTGGCTGCGGTCATTCCGGGAAGATGCGCGGCGCCGCCGGCTCCCGCAATGATGACTTCAATGCCGCGGCCTTCGGCCTGGGACGCGTAGGAAAAAAGCAAGTCCGGTGTGCGATGCGCTGAAACTACTTGCGTTTCATACGGTACGCCAAGATCCTTCAGAATGTTTGCGGCATGCTCCATGGTCTCCCAGTCGGAAGTGGATCCCATGATGATACCGACCAGCGGCTTGCGCTTTGCGCCTTTGGACTTAGCGGCCATCAGAGGGACAAGTCTATCGCGCAGTGCGAGGATTTGGAAAATTTTGCGCGGGAAGTTTGCGGTCTTGGACAAATCCTTTGTCGTGGAAAACCGCTTGCGCAGGAATCCCATAACGGAGCCGCGCGGTGCCGATCGAGCGCCTGGGCCACTATCGCCTGCTGGAGCAGATCGGCGCTGGGGGCATAGGCGAAGTTTATCGCGCGTATGACGAACACCTGCACCGCGATGTTGCTATAAAGTCTGCTGGTCAGCACGAGCGATAGCGCACCCGCTCACAGCCGTCTGCTAGATGAAGCCCGCTCGGCATCCGGAGTAACGCGAGCCGTGGCCACCGGAATGGCTCAGATCGAGCTTGCCTGAATGTAACCAGATATTTTTGATAATTGAGTGGAAGACTTTCAGCGGCCGGAGGCTTGTTCGCCGCGGAGGACGAGGCAGGTGGAGTTGGATTTGGCGATGAGCTTGCCATTTTCGTCGGTGACCTCGCATTCGGCGTAGCCGATGGTGCGGCCGCGCTGGACGACGCGGCCTTCGGCGCGGAGTTTGGCTTCGCGTACGGGACGCAAATAGTTGATTTTGAGCTCGACGGTGGTGAACGTTTCTCCGGGGGCCAGCGTGCTGGCGAAAGCGACGCCCATCGCGGTGTCGGCGATGTCGCAGAGAATTCCGCCGTGCAGCGTGCCCATGGGATTGAAATGCTGCGGCCCTGACTGTAGCGTGACCACGGTGCGCCCGTTACCGGCTTCCGGCACTTCGAATCCGATCAAGTCGCCCACGGGAGCGCGGTGCTTCATCATGCGTTCGAACAGCGTGGCTTGCGCGGCTGGCGCTTGATCAGACATAGAGGCTCCTTGCAACTTGAGTGCTCAGTTGGATGCAGCATACACGAAATTGTTTTGCGAGCTGCCTCAAAGCGGCCTAATCGCTGGCGGCGGTAGTGGCGGCCCGCGCGGCTCGGCGCAACTGGCCAACAAGATAGAGCGAGCCGGTGATGAAAATGGTGTCGCCCGGTTGCGCCTTGGACAGCGCAGCTTCCAGTGCCTGAGCGGCGTCCGGAATGATTTCAGAAGATGACGCGTAGTGTCCGGCGATTTCGGCGAGCTGCGCCGCGGAAATCGCGCGCGACGTGGCCGGCTCGGTGAAAATGACGTGAGCCGCGCGCGGAAACAAAATGCCAGCGATTTCGTCCACGGCTTTGTCGCGGAGCGCGCCGAAAATCAGGATGATGCGGCGGCCGGCAAAGTTTTCGGCGAGAAAGGCATCTAGTTCGCGGGCCGAGGACGGATTGTGGGCTCCATCCAGGTAAATATCCGGTTGTACGCGGATGTTTTCGATTCGGCCCGGCCAGACCGCCGTGGCAATTCCCAGCTCGATGACGCCGTCCGTCAGGCGATAACCCTGCGATTTCAGGACGCGCGCCGCCGCGACGGCGTTCAACGCGTTCTGCAGCTGGAAGCGACCGGCAAGCTGTGGATCGATATTTATAGGCTTGCCGGCTCCTGGTTCACTGACCACTGCGCGCACGCGGCCTTCTTCCATGTGTATGGACTCAACTGAAAATAAGGTCGACGTTTCCACCAGGGGCGAGTGAAGTTCGCTGGCTCGCGCAACGATGACTTTGCGCGCCTCGTCATGCTGTTCGGCGATCACCACCGGAACAGTGGGCTTGATGATGCCGGCCTTTTCCGCCGCGATTTCGCGTAGCGAGTGGCCAAGGAAATTTTCGTGATCGAAATCGATCCGCGTGATGATGCTGACTTGCGGAGTGACGATGTTGGTGGAATCCAGGCGGCCGCCGAGCCCGGTTTCGAAAACCGCAAAGTCTACGCCGGCCTCCGCGAAATAAAGAAATGCGATTGTCGTGATGCACTCAAAAAAAGTCGGATGCGCGCGCAGCGTGCCGTCAGCCAGCAGTTTTTCGATGAGCGCGTGGATACGAGAGAAAACATCCGCGAACGCCTCATCGGGAATGTCTTTGCCCTCGATGCGGATGCGTTCATTGATGCGTTCGAGATGCGGCGATGTATAAAGGCCGGTGCGATAGCCGGCTTCGCACAACATGGCTTCCAGAAAAGCGGCCGTCGAGCCTTTGCCGTTGGTGCCCGCAATATGCACCGAGGGGTATTTGTTTTCGGGATGGCCGAGATGCTGCGCCAGAACAGAAATGTTTTCGAGGTTGAACTTGGCGGTCGCAGCCTGAGTCGGCGCAGCAAGTTCGCGCCCCAGCGACAATAGGTAGTTCACCGCTTCCTGAAAATTCATTTCAGTTCATCAAGAGGTCGAGAGAAGAGGTGATGAACGACTTGAGGTCCTTGCGGGGAACAATGGCGTCGAGGAAGCCGTGTTCGAGGAGAAATTCTGAGCGCTGGAAGCCTTCGGGGAGTTTCTGGCGAATGGTTTGTTCGATGACGCGCGGCCCGGCGAAGCCGATCAAAGCGCCGGGTTCGGCGATATTCAAATCGCCCAGCATGGCGAAACTCGCGGTAACGCCGCCGGTCGTCGGATCGGTCAGCACGGAAATGTAGGGGAGCTTGGCTTCATCGAGGCGCGCGAGCGCCGCGGAAACTTTGGCCAGTTGCATCAGACTGATAGTGCCTTCCATCATGCGGGCGCCGCCGGAACAGGAAACGACGATGAGCGGCTGGCGAGTGTCCATGGCGAGTTCGACGCCGCGAGTGACTTTTTCGCCGACCACCGCGCCCATGGAGCCGCCGATGAAGCCAAATTCCATCGCGCAAACAACGACTGGACGGCCGTTGAGCTGGCCTTCGGCGGTGATCACCGCATCGTTGATGCCAAGCTTTTTGCGCGCTTCCTTGATGCGTGACGCATACGGCTTGGTATCCACAAATTTCAGCGGATCGGTGGAGGTCATGCCGGCGTCGTGTTCGGTCCAGCGGCTGTCCAGCAGCATTTCCAGACGCTGCTTGGCGCTCATTTTGAAATGAAACTGGCATTTCGGGCAGACAAAAAGATTTTCTTCGAGGTCTTTGCGGAACGTAATGGTGCGGCAATTTTCGCACTTGGTCCACAAACCCTCGGTGCGAACGCGGCGCTCCTCGGGCGGAGTCGCCTCGGCAATTGCCTTTTTTTCCCGTTTGAACCAAGCCATTTCGCGATGTTTTCTTTCTGCTGCCATAGCTGCTCAACTCGCGATCGCGAAGGGCAATGCCGCTTCGCTTGCCCGCCGCCGGCAGGCTCGGAATGACAGTGGCCGTTTTGAACCTACCCATTCAATAGTCTATACCACGCTGGGCGAGAATGCCCTTGGTATAGGGATGCTTCACTTCTTTCATTTCAGTGACCAGGTCGGCGAGCTCGACCAGCTTGGGATGCGCGTTGCGTCCGGTGCAGATGACGTGGACCCGCTCCGGCTTTCCGCGCAAGGCTCCCACAATCTTGTCGGCGTCCAGCATTTTGTAGCTGATAACGTAATTGATCTCGTCGAGGATCACCAGATCGTATTTGCCGGAGTGAATGGCGTCGAGACCAGTCTTCCAGCACTCTTCCGCGAGTTTGATATCTTGCGGATCGGTTTCCGCGCCGCCGATTTTCACAAAGCCGCGGCCCATCGGACGAATTTCAAATTTGTCGTCGCCCAGCATTTTGGCGGTGTCGAGTTCGCCATAATGCCACGAGCCTTTGATGAACTGGACCATCAGCACGCGAAGTCCCTGGCCCACGGCGCGAAAAGCGGCGCCCAGAGCGCAAGTGGTTTTGCCCTTGCCCGGTCCGGTGTAGACGATGAGCAATCCTTTTTCTTCCGGCATGAGAACTATGAGTTTGCGAGGGAAGCGGAGAAACGTCAAATCGCGCGAGACATTTGGGGCACGCAAGGCGGCGCAGGTCAGCAGATTATTTCATTCGATGTCCAGGCGCTTGACGAGTTCCTCGGCGTAATGTTTCACGCGTTCGACGGTTGCGGCGGGAAGCGGTCGGTTAATGGGAACTTTGTGATCGTGAAGTACGATCCAGAGGCCGGGGCGGTAGACTTCGTCTGATCCGGGACAGATTGCGCCAGTGACTTGCGCGATTTCCATGGGATGAGCTTCCGGCGGAGTTAGATCGAGATCGGTGATTTGCGAATTGGCGTTGCGATCGGGAGGAGGCTCCGACATGATTTCCAGCAAGACTCCACGGGCATCGTCGACCAGATCGCGGAAGCCCTGCGAGACGAGGATGCCGTCCACGTCACGCGGAGTGGGTCGTTCAATTTCATTGAGGTCGTAATCGGGCAGCGGTTTTTCCAGCGAAATTTCAATAGCGATGGACGGCTTGTCTTCGTCGGGAATGATGCGGGTGGCCATGGACTCCGGTTGTACACCTTCCCAGTTCAATTTGCTATCGGGTGGATGGTGATGATGGCCAGCTCGGGGCGGCATGCAAAACGCGCAGGGAGAAGCGTCGTGCCAATGCCACGGCTCACGTACATTTGTGAACCACCCGCCGCAAACCAGCCGTGAACGTAAGGGCCGACACCCGCCGGCAGCCAGAGTGGCCCCCAAAAAGGAACGCGAACTTGTCCTCCGTGAGAATGGCCGGCCAGGGCGAGATCGTAGCTTCCGGCGGATTGCGAGAAAAATGCCGGGGCGTGAAAGAGTGCGATGCGATAAGCATGGTCGCGAATATTCAGAAGAGCCTTCTCGGAGTTGGCGATGGCAAATGAAGTGTCATTGAAGCCGGTCAACCACACGCCGGGCCGGATTTCGGCCGAAGTGTCCAGTAGAAAGTGGACACCGCTGGCGCGATAGAAATCATTCTCATCCCGAAGTGCAATCCAGTTTTCCCAATTGCCGCGCACCAGCCAGGTGCCGAGCGGGGCGTGCAGCTCGCGCAGTAAGTGAGACTCCTGTTCGTAAGTCCCGCCGGAAGAAATGGTGTCGCCGGTGATGACGATCAGATCGGGCTTCTCTTGATCCAAGAGTTGCAGCAGACGACGTTCGCGAAATCCGAGTCCTTTGGTGTGCAGATCGGTGAGATGGGCGATTTTCAGCGGTTGGGCGACACGTCCAGCCACAGCGTGATGTGTAACTTCGATCCATCTGGGTTCGATGAAAAAGGCGTCGATCACGCAGAGCACAGCGACTACTACCAACAGGACAAAAAGGATGCGGCCCTTGCGCGATTTGCAAGCACTCGATTTCATGCTTCCGCCATCATTTGGGGTAAGGACTGCCGGAAAGAATGGCCAAGGCGCGATAGAGCTGTTCGGCGAGCATGACGCGGGCAAGTTCGTGGGAATAGGTCATCGGGCTGAGCGAGAGCTTTTGCTGGACGCGCTGGCGTAGAGCTTCCGGGAAACCATCGGCGTTGCCGCAGACGACAATTACTTCGCGGGTGCCGCGGTCGCGCTGCTCCGCAAGCCAGCGCGCCAGCGATTCGGAGTCCTGCGGTTTGCCGCCCGCGTCAAGCAAGAGCGCGGTAGCGGCGCGGTCAGCGTCGAGGCGCCTGATAGCGGCTTCTGCGTCGCGCAGTTCGTTTACTTCGATGGGGCAGGAGCGACTGATGCGTTTCACGTAGTCGTCGAAAACAGCGTGCAGTTCGGGGCGGCGCGTTTTGCCAAGCATGAGCAGGCGGAGTTTCATTGCAGGCCATACTTTTTGCGCTTTTCGAGAAGTGTTTTGCGGCTGATGCCGAGAATGCCGGCCGATTGCGTGATGTGGTAGCGCGTCGCTTCAAGAGTGCGAGAGATGGCTTCGCGTTCGAGGTCTTCGAGCGACCTCAAGCCGGCCAGGAATGCGACGGTGCCCCCGTTGGCGCGGACATGCTCCGGAAAATCGTCGGGTTGCAATTGTTCTGACTTGGAAAAGACGATGGCGCGTTCGATGGCGTTGCGGAGTTCGCGAAAATTGCCGGGCCAGGAATGGGCCGGGAGCATGCGCGCGACGGAGTCGGAGAGCTGCATGGCGGGCTTGCGATGCAGAGGCGCGAGCCCTGCAAGAAAATGTTCTGCCGCGGGAACGATGTCGGCGGGCCGGTCGCGGAGGGGTGGAACAACGATAGGCAGCACGCTCAGGCGAAAGAAGAGATCTTCGCGGAACTGGCCTGCGCTGACCGCGGCGTGAAGGTCAGTGCTGGTGAGCGCGATCAGGCGCGCCTCGATTTTCAGCGAATCAGTGCCGCCGAGCCGCTCGAAAGTGCGTTCCTGAAGAACGCGCAGGAGTTTGCCCTGTGCTTCGCGAGAAAAGGCAGCGATTTCGTCGAGCACGATGGTGCCCTTGCCACCGAGTTCGAGGCGGCCAAGTTTTCGCTCTACGGCGCCGGTGAACGCGCCGCGCTCGTGACCGAAGAGTTCGCTTTCGATGAGCTGTGGCGGAAGTGAAGTGCAGTCAATTTTGAGGAAAGGCGCGTCGCGTCGCGGGCTGAGCTCGTGGATGAGACGCGCGAAGTGATCCTTCCCGGAGCCGGATTCGCCAGTGATGAGCAGGGTGGTCGGAGCTGGCGCGACTTTTTCGGCAAGGGCTACGAGCCGCTGCGACGCCAGGTCCGTGGCGACAAAGGGAAGGCGCTCAGACATACAGAAATTGTAGCGAGAACGCGAGGCTTGCTGGCATGCGCCACCGAGGCTACGAGCGAGAGGGTAACGGTTCGATAGAGACTTGCATGGGGCCGGCGCCCAGGAAGCCGAGCAGGAACCAGGCGAATTTTCCGGCGGAGCTCTTGGTGAGGAACTGGAGACGTTCGCCGGCGTGGATTTCGATGATCAGGTCCTTGCGGTTCCAAGTGTTATCGACGCGAATGGCGTGACTTCCCACGTTTACGTCCAGAGTCATGAAATCGCCGAACATCAGATCGCCTTGATTCTCCCCATCCAGAAAAATCTTGATCTGGCGAGTTTGCGTGTCGTCGGGCGAATTGCGAACGATGGTGATTTGCGCGGTGGGGGAGCCGGAATGTTCGGTCGGCGGCACGGCGGTTAGGAGTGATCGCCGGATGCGCGAAGCCGTCCATGATCGCCGGATACCACCGCGTCAGGCAGATCGGCAACCTCGTAGCGGGGCACGTTGCGCCAGAGGCGTTCGAGGTCGTAGAAGCGACGACCCTGTTCGCTGAACACGTGCACGACGAAGCCGCCGAAGTCGAGCAGCGCCCAGTCCGCGGAGCGGTGGCCTTCGCGGTGTTCTGGTTCGCGCTGGAATTCCTTGTACAGAAGTTCTTCGACTTCGCTGCAGATGGCCTGCACCTGCGGCGTGCTGAAGCCGGTACACAACACAAAATATTCGGTGAACGTGCTCAGGCCGCTCAAGTCGAGTACGGTGATAGCGGAAGCTTTTTTGTTCTGCATCGCCTCAATGGTGAGGCGGATCGCTGAAGGAAGCTTTTTCAAATTCACCTGTATAGGCCCTGTTTAAGAATGTATTCCTCCACGCGCGCGGAAACAAGCCCGTGAATTGCCTGACCCTTGTGAGCGCGGCGGCGGATGTCGGTCGCGGAAACGTCACTGGCAACGTTTTCCAGAAGGTAGACGGAGGTGCGGCGTAACTGCGCGATGAGCTGCGAAGGCGGATCGGTTTCCTTTTTGTCGTTCTGACCGGCCAGGAGATCGGGAGGAATGACCAGCTTCAGCGCGTCGGCGCGAATGCCGGGCCGATTGGCGATGATGAAATCGCAGAGGCCAAGGAGCGATTCGTATTCCTTCCACATGGGAATGTCGAGAAACGCGTCGGCGCCGATGATGAAATAAATCCGATCGCCGTGGCCGTGGTAGGTGTGCCGGAAGTAGCGTACGGTGTCCACGGAATAGTGCAACTGGTTGCCGGCGAAATCGTCGCCAGCTTCGGAGAGCGACGGCACGAAGTGCGGATGCTCCGTGCAAGCAAGCGCTACCATGGCGTAGCGGTGCGGAAAAGGAGCGAGATGCTGCTTCAGCTTGTGTGGCGGCCGGCTGGCCGGGACGAAATGGATTTCGTCGAAATTGAAACGACGGTCGGCGGCGCGGGCTACGGCGAGATGACCGTTGTGTATGGGGTCGAACGAGCCGCCAAAAAGCGCGATGCGGCGAGGAGCGTGTTTTGCGGCGGTGCGGTGGGCTTGCGCTGTGGTCAACGAGGCTCCTGAAAGAAACTACAGTTATTTTCTCACGAAGGAAGTTGACAGTCGACAGTCAAAGGTCGAAACGAGATAGCCACAAAGCTGCAGAACGCGCCGAGAAAAAAGAAAAAACTCTTCTCCCGGGCTCCCGATATTAAGGTAGTGAAATTGCGACGGCGTTATGCCGCTGGATGTTTCAGGATTTCGGCCAGCGCACGCAACCGCGTAGCGTCCGTCGGGCTCGCTGCGTCCGCGCTTTTTTCTACCGATGGCGCCATGCCCGCTAGCTTCTTCAGCTTGCCCTTGTTCATGTGAGAAGTTTCTGCGTTTTGGATCGCCTTGCGCAAATCGCCGATGCGATTCGCTTGCAGTGCTTGCGAGCGCTCCAACTGATCGAGATATGCCTTTGCAACGGTCAATTGCGCTGGCCACTCGATTTTCTGCTGGTTCTGTACATTCAGTTCAGACACCTGAACCGTCTTCGCCGCATCAATTTCGTTTTGCGTCAGAAACTTGGTCGCTTCGAGTTCAAAAACGTCCAAGCCGCGGGCAATTTCCGAGCCGTAGATATGGCCGTTGTACCAATACGCCGACCATTCGCCGCCGAGGATCAACATTTTCGGATCAATCGGTCCGCGGTCGAAGTAGGCGATCTCGAAAGGATGAGCCGGGTCGGTGAAGTCCACAACGGAGACACCGCCCTGGTACCAGGCTTGCACTTCGATATCGCGGCCAGGCACGGGAATCAGCGAGCCGTTGTGCGCAACGCAGTTTGCCGAGTCGGATTGCGCAGCGGGCATTTTGTAGTAGCTTGCGAACGTCAGCTTGTCGTCCTTCAATCGGAAGATCGCATCGGCGCCCCACTTGTTGGGATCGTTCTGACGGCACCGCGCGCCCAGGCCGCCGCCCCATTCGTCGGTGAACACGACTTTGTCGCCGTTGTTCGAGAACGAAGCGGAATGCCAGTAGGCGTAGTTCGGATCATTGACGGCATCTATACGCTTGGGATGGACGGGGTCCTTCACGTCGAGCACGATACCGTTTCCGGAGCATGCGCCCGCGGCCAAGCCGATCGCCGAATATACAGTGATGTCGTGGCACTGGTCGGTGTCTTCAGGCTTATCGTCCGCTTTGCCATGGGTGGCTCCGCCGTTGTTCAAGCCGTTCAATGCACCGGTACGCGGGTCAATGAACAGGCGCGGACTGGACACAATCTTTGCGTCTTGCGGGGCAGCCACCGGAACCTTGATCACGTCGATGCGGAAGAGAGCAGTATTCGGATCTTTATCCGGTTTTTCGCCGGAGCAGCCGTCGAGTTCGTCCTGTTGGCGCACAAACGATGTTCCCGAAACGTAGATGTAGACATTTTCTTTATCGTTAGGATCGGTGATCAGGGTATGCGTGTGCGAGCCGCGGCAAGTCTGCACCGCCGCAACTTGCTTGGGATTTTTGATATCGGAAATGTCGAAGATGCGCACGCCGCGGAAACGGTCTTTTTGCGCTGCGGGCAATCGGCGCTTTTTCTCTTCTCCCGGGGCCGGCGGAGGATTCGGCGGAAATCCCTGGGTGCCGCAATCGAGACGGCCGTTCGGCATCTCCACTGACATAAACAAGAGATTCTTATAAACGGAAACGTCGTTCTGACCGCCGGGGCAGACCATGGTGGTCAGCAGCGTGGTCTTCGCCGGGTTGGAAATGTCATAAATGTTCAGACCGTAAAAATTTCCCTGGAACAAGTGGTTGCCCTGAAACGCCAAATCGGAATTGGCGAAGGCCAGCTGCGCGATCACCAACTGCAAGGGCTTCGTCATTTTCGCGGCAGATCCAATGCCGAGTTGCGCGATCATCTTCTGCACTTTGGGGTCGTCGGCCTCGGACGTTCCCAGTTGCAGCGCGTCGGGCTTTTTGAAAAGGCTCAGGTGCTTGAGGCCCATGGATGTTTCGCCGGCGTCATAGAGGCCGGGCGTGAGTCTGGCGCGCGGGTCATTGGGATCGGAGCCGGTCATACCCGCGGGCAGAGGCGGCGCGGGCTTCGGAGCAAAAGGATTTTCTTCCTCTTCGCTCTTCTCTTCCTTGGCCGCGTCCTTCTTGCCGGCATCGGGCTTGGTGGCGTCCGGTTTGGCCTGGTCTTGTTTTGGCGAAGGCGAAGCCGGTTCCTGCGCATGCAAAGGCATTCCCTTCACGCCGAAAAACAAAAGAGCGAAAGCCACCGCAACACGAATCACAAAGCTGGCGAATCGGTTCATCATTTCTCCTCTGTCGACTTCTTCTCCAACATGGCCTGCATAATCTTGATTTCGGCGCGTTGTCCGGTATCCACATCCGTGGAGAAGCCGAAGATCTCGGCGTCCTGTCCCGCGCCCGCGGTCTCGAACAGGTCCCTCACCATGGTCAAGGCGCCCTGGTGGTGCTGAATCATCCCAGTCAAAAATAGACGGTCGAATTCGGCGCCGGTCGCCTTACGCAGCGCTTCCATCTGCTTCGGCGTCAGCATGCCGGGCATCAGGTTCATCGCAGCCATGTCGCGCTCCGAAGTGTGTGAGTCGTGCATCCCCGGCATCGCGTCGTGCATGGACACGGGTTCTCCACGGGCCGTCAACCAGCGCTTCATAAACTTGATTTCGTCATCCTGGGAACTACTGATGCGAGCGCCCAGCGAGCGTAGACCTTTGTTTTCGGTGTGCGATGGAATGAGCGCCGTCATTTCAATGGCTTGCGCGTGATGCATGATCATGCCCTGCATGAACTCGACGTCCGCGGGTGAGCGCGGCGGCAGAGCGGCCCTGGTGGAGGGCGGCAGCGTCTTGCTGGGTTGACCCGGTGCGCCCGGCTGCACTACAACCGGTTTTGAAGTGTCCGTCTGGTGGGCCAGCGCCGGGGAAGCGTGAAAGGCTACGACAGTGGATGCGGCGAGCGCTAAGGCACACACCACTGGAAGCTTTCCCGAACAACGGCGAGGATGGACGGTGATCAACGAGACCCCTGCCAGAAACGGGAATTATTTTCGCACGAAGGCAGTCGACAG